>Ga0182738_1001624_pt1 | contig 27848 bp, 27 predicted proteins | sample eDN5th30CBELigMG_FD_128876 | JGI IMG/M metagenome (GOLD analysis project Ga0182738, IMG submission 128876) | Enriched Miracle-Growth compost microbial communities from Emeryville, California, USA - eDNA 5th pass 30_C BE-Lig MG (version 2)... ...
AGCTGCCCTCGGAGACGGCGCCTGCCTTGGCCGCCTCGATCTCCTGCATGCCCAGCGCCAGGCGCTGCTCGATGCCCTGCGGCGCCTTCCAGGCCGCCGCGCCCAGCACCGCGCCGCCCACCAGCAGCGCCGCCGCCAGCGTGCGCCACTGGCGGCGCCACTGATGGATGCAGATCAGCGGCATCACCACCAGCAGCGACAGCAGCGAGGTGCGTGAGACCAGGTTGAAGTTGATGATCACCAGCGTGGCGGCCGTGACGCAGAAGGCGGCCAGCGCGGCGTACGGCCGGTGCCGCGCCAGCAGCGCCAGCCCCACCGCCGCCGCGCAGGCCCCCAGCAGCGTGAACAGCAGCGCGTTGTTGATCGACTTGTTGCCCACCAGGAAGATCACGCTGCGGAAGATGCCCGGCGGCACCGGCGGCGTGATGCCCGCCAGCACGATGAGGCCGTAGAACACCGCGATGTAGGCCACGTTGACCGCCACGATGGCCAGGAAGCCGCGCATCGCCCACTGCGCCTCATCGCGCGTGAGCGCCAGCGCCAGCAGCACCGTCAGCGGCACGCGCAGGCCGTGCCACAGGTTCACCCCCGTCTCGGGGTAGTGCCCGCCGATGGCCAGCACCACCAGTTGCCACGCCACCAGCGCCGCCAGCGGCCACCACAGCGCGTGCGAGCGCACGCGCCGCGCCCGTTCGCGCCCGTCGCCGGCGAAGAGGAAGGAGATCAGGACGAGGAAGAGGCCGAGGTAGTTCAGCCCCACCGGCATGAACACCACCGCGCCCCACAGGCAGGCCGCGGCGCGGGGGAGAAGCAATCTGCGCATCGGCGCGATTGTCTTTCAGGACCCGTCAGGCCCCCCGGGGCAGTTCGATGACGAAGCTGGCGCCGCCGCCGTCGCGGCCCTCGCAGCGCACCCGGCCGCCGTGCCGCTCCACGATGGACTTGACCAGCGCCAGGCCCAGGCCGACGCCGCCCTCGCGCTCGCTGGCGCCCGGCAGCCGGTAGAAGGGCTCGAAGATGCGCTCGCGCAGGGCCGCCGGCACGCCGGGGCCGCGGTCGTTGACGCGCACGCGGGCATGGGCGCCGTCGGCCGACAGCTCGGTCTCGATCTCGCCGGCGCCGTAGCGGCGCGCGTTCTCCAGCAGGTTGCGGATCGCGCGGCGCAGCAGGCGCGGCACGCCGCGCACCGTCAGCGCGTCCAGGTCCGTCCGCTCGGCGATATCCAGCTCGGCCTGCGCGCGGGCGCATTCCTCGGCGGCCAGGCCCATCAGGTCCACCGTCTCCATCGTGCCCATGTCGGCCTCGCGCGCGTCCAGCCGGCTGGCCAGCAGGATCTCGTCGATGAGCTGGTCCAGCTCGGCGATGCTGCGCGAGATCTCGGCCTTGGCGGCCGGGTTGGGCTGCTGGCCCATCAGCTCCAGGCTCATGCGGATGCGCGTGAGCGGCGAGCGCAGCTCGTGCGAGGCGTTGGCCAGCAGCGACTTGTGCGAGCGCACCAATTGCTCGATGCGCGTGGCCGCGTCGTTGAAGCGGCGCGTCAGGTCGGCCACCTCGTCCTCGCCGTCGTCGGCCGGGGCGCGGACCGCCAGGTCGCCCTCGCCGAAGCGCTGCACACTGCGCTGCAGGCCTTCCAGGCGCGTCGTCAGCCGCCGCACGATCGGGAACAGCCCCGCCGCCGTCGCCAGCCCCACCATGCCCAGCAGCCAGAAGATGCCGGTCTGCGGATGCAGCCAGGGCGGCGGAGTCGGCCGGCGGTCGGTGCGCGGCCCGAGCTCCATGATGAACTGCTGGCCGTCGTCGAGCGTGATCTGGAACTCCAGCGGCTCGCCCGGCCGGCTGGTGCGCACCGACTTGCCGGTGGCGATCTGCTGGTCCTGCGGGTTGCGCAGCGTCACGTCGCGCGGCAGCGGTGCGCTGCGCTGCTCCTCGGCCACCTGCCAGGCCCAGCCCGCGGCCAGCACGACCACCGCCACGCCGGCCAGCACGGCCAGCCAGATGCGCACGTAGAGGTGGCGGGTGAAGAGCTTGATCATCGGCCGCCGGGGTTCAGTCCTGCTGCTTGGCGAAGACGTAGCCGACGCCGCGCACGGTGAGGATGCGCTTGGGGTTCTTCGGGTCGGCCTCGATGGCGGCGCGGATGCGGCCCATGTGCACGTCGATGCTGCGGTCGAAGGCCTCCAGCTCGCGGCCGCGCACGGCCTCCATGATCTGGTCGCGCGTGAGCACGCGGCCGGCGCGCTCGGCCAGCGTCACCAGCAGGTCGAACTGGTAGGAGGTCAGCTCCGCCGGCTGGCCGCCGACGGTGACGGTGCGCGCGTCGCGGTCGATCTCGAGCGAGCCGAAGCGCATCACCGTGTTGGCCGGCGCCGCGGCGGCGGTGGTCGCGTCGGCCCGGCGACGCAGCACGGCGCGGATGCGCGCCAGCAGCTCGCGCGGCTCGAAGGGCTTGGGCAGGTAGTCGTCGGCGCCCAACTCCAGGCCGACGATGCGGTCCATCGGGTCGCCCTTGGCGGTGAGCATCAGCACCGGCACCTTGCCCAGCGGCGCCGGCAGCGCGCGGATGCGGCGGCACACGTCCAGGCCGTCGGTGTCGGGCAGCATCAGGTCCAGGATGACCAGGTCGGGCGGCTGGTGCTGCAGCTCCTCCAGCCCGCCGGCGCCGTCGCCGCGGTGCGTGACGGCGAAGCCCGACTGGGTCAGGTACTCGCCCACCATCTGCGCCAGGCGGGCGTCGTCTTCGATCATCAGGAGTCGGGGCGGCGTGCTCATGTGTGTTCCTTCAGCCTGTCTCGCGCTCCGGAGCGCCGGGGCGACAGTCCATGGTGCCCCGCGGCGGGAAAGTGCGCTTGAACGCTCCGTAAAGCTCCCGTAAAGCGCGGCCGCGCCGCCGCCCGCTCTCAGGGCGCCAGCCGCAGCGCCAGCGAGAGCTGCGCGTCCAGCGGCATGTGCAGCGGCGCGGCGGCGGGGCGGTCGGGCAGTTGCGCCAGCGCCTCGAACAGCGGCAGCAGGTCGCCGATGGCGTTGGGCGGCAGGGCGCGCGCCGCGTCGGAGGCCAGCGGGGCGCGCTGCGCCGGGCCGGGCACGAGCGACCAGTCCATCGCCGCCACGGTGCGCTCGTTGCGCTCGGGCGAGAGCACCAGGCCGCCGGCCAGCAGGCCCTCGCTCACGTGCACCTGCCTGAGCGGTCCCACCGCCTCGGCGTCGAAGCCGACCAGCAGCACCGGCTGCGCGTCGGCCGCGCATTGGGCGGCGGCCTCCAGCAGCGCCGCGGCGAAGCTGTGGTCGAAGCTGCTGAGCGAGTTGCTGGCCTGCATGCAGCCGGTGCCGATGGTCCAGTAGCCCACCGCCGCGTTGTGCACCGAGTTGTGGAACTTGATCGGCGAGAGCTGCGTCGGGGTGGCGGCCAGCGTGCTGCACATGTAGTCGTTGATCGCCAGGTCGCCATGCGCGGAGGCGAACACGCAGGGCAGGTTGGCCGCCTGCCGGCCGCTGGCGGCCACTGCGGCGCCGGCCACTTCCAGCGCCAGCGCGACCGAGTCGGGCGCGCGGCGGCGCTCGGCCGGCGCCAGCACCTGGGGCGAGGGCCGGCGCGCGGGCGGGTCGGCCGGCGCGCCCTCGCCGCGGAAGGCGGCGCGCGCGATGTCCCAGCCGGGCAGGGTCGGCGCCCAGAAGGCCAGGCCCTCGATGTACAGCGTCGGTGTCTTCGTGGTGCTCATGCCGCGGCGCCCTTTCCAAAAATGAGCGCGCAGTTGTTGCCGCCGAAGCCGAAGGAATTGGAGAGCGCGTGCCGCACCTCGCCGTGCGCCGGCGCCAGGCGGATCTGCGGGCCGCATACCGGGTCCAGCGCGGTGCTGTTGACGGTGCCCGGCATCAGGCCGGTGTCCAGCGCCAGCAGGCTGATCACCGCCTCCACGATGCCGGCGGCGCCCAGCGTGTGGCCGGTGAAGCCCTTGGTCGAGCTGGCATGCGTGCGCGCCGGAAAGCGGCGCGCCACCAGCGCGGCCTCCACCTCGTCGTTCTTGGCGCTGGCGGTGCCGTGCAGGTTGATGTAGTCGATCGCGTCGGGCGCCAGGCCGGCGCGCGCCAGGGCGTCGTTCAGCGCCCGCTCGGCGCCGGCGCCCTCGGGGTGCGGAGTGGACATGTGGTGCGCGTCGCTGGCCTCGCCGTAGCCCAGCAGGCGCGGAGCGGCTGTGCTCGCGCCCGAGCCGCCGCCGGGCCGCCCCAAGGCGGCGAGCGCCCCCTCGGGGGGCAGCGAACCACGCGAAGCGGGGAGCGTGGGGGCAGTGGAAACGCGCTCCAGCAGCGCGAAGCCGGCGGCCTCGCCCAGGCTGATGCCGCCGCGCGCCACGTCGAAAGGCCGGCAGGGCTGGTCGGACACCAGCTCCAGCGAGTTGAAGCCGAACAGCACGCTGCCGCACAGCGTGTCCACGCCGCCGACCACCGCCGCGTCGGCCAGGCCCAGGCGGATCAGCCGCTCGGCCGAGGCGAACACCTTGGCGCTGGAGGAGCAGGCGGTGGACAGCGTCTCGTTCGGCCCGGCCAGGCCCAGCGCCTTCTGCACGAACAGGCCCAGCGAGTGGGTGGTGTGGATCTCGCTCCTGCGCATGGGCGCGGGCATGCGGCCCTCGGCGTCGAGCAGCGTGTAGGCCAGTTCCGTGTCGCCGATGCTGGAGGTGGAGGTGCCCATGATCACCGCCACCCGGCCGGCGCCGTAGCGCTCGCGCGCGGCCAGTGCCGCCTCCAGGAAGCCGTCGGCTCCCAGGCCGAGCCAGGCCAGGCGGTTGTTGCGGCAGTCCAGGTCGGCCAGCGCGGCCGGCAGCTGCACCGCCTCCACGCCGTCGACGCGGCCGATCCAGGTGGCCAGGCGCTGGCCGGCGGGTTCGCCGAAGTCGTTGGCGCGCAAGCCGCTGCGCGAGGCTTCGAGGCCCGAGCGCAGCGCGGCCTTGCCGACGCCCAGGGCGGTGGTGGCCGTGTAGGCCGTGACGGAGAGCGGGGGGATGGGCTGGGGCACGGTCGGAGTCCAGGGGTGGCGCGCGGGCTGGGAAAGTGCGGGCGTCCAAGCGTACCAGCCCCCGGCGGGCATGGTTTCAGGGTGGTTCGCCGCCGTCCGCAGGGCCGGTGCGGGCCTTCATGCGCGACGCCAGCGCCACCAGCACCAGCACCGGCACGCCCAGCGCGGCGGTGCTGGTGAAGAAGCTGCCGTAGCCGTGGGCGTCGACGAAGGCGCCCGAGTAGCCGGCCACGAACTTGGGCAGCAGCAGCATCATGGAGCTGAACAGGGCGTACTGCGTGGCCGAGTAGCTGATGTTGGTGAGGCTGGACAGGTAGGCGATGAAGGCCGCCGAGGCGATGCCGCCGGCCAGGTTGTCGGCCGAGACCACCGCCACCAGCGCCGTCAGGTCGTGCCCGCGGGTGCCCAGCCAGGCGAACAGCAGGTTGCTCGCGGCGCTGAGCACCGCGCCCAGCATCAGCACGCGCATCACGCCCAGGCGCATCGACAGCACCCCGCCGACGAAGGCGCCGGCCAGCGTCATCACCACGCCGTAGACCTTGCTCACGGTGGCGACCTCGTCCTTGGTGAAGCCCATGTCCACGTAGAAAGGGTTGGCCATGATGCCCATCACCACGTCGCTGATGCGGTAGACGGCGATCAGCGCCAGGATCAGCGCCGCCTGCCAGCGGTAGCGCCGGATGAAGTCGGCGAAGGGCTCGACCAGGGCGCTGCGCAGCCAGTCGGCCGGGCCCTTGGCGGGCGGCAGCGCGCGCCGCGCCGGCTCGGGCGAGAAGAGCACCGTCAGCACGCCCACCGCCATCGAGGCCGCCATCACCAGGTAGGCGGTGCGCCAGCCGGTGTTCTGGTAGCTGCCGTTGGTGGCCCCCTCGGCCCAGGCCGCCACCCACAGCACGCCGGCGCCGGCCCAGATCATCGCCAGGCGATAGCCCGTCTGGTAGGCCGCCGCCAGCGCCGCCTGCTTGCGCGCCTCGGCCGATTCGATGCGGAAGGCGTCCAGCGCGATGTCCTGCGTGGCCGAGCCGAAGGCCACCAGCAGCGCGCACCAGACCATGGGCTCGAGCCCGGCGCGCGGGTCGTTCACCGCCATGCCGGCCAGCCCGGCGATCACCATCGCCTGCGCCGCCAGCAGCCAGCCACGCCGGCGGCCCAGCAGCGAGGTGAGCGGCGGCAGCGGCAGGCGGTCCACCAGCGGCGCCCAGACCCACTTGAAGCCGTAGGCCAGGCCGACCCAACTCAGGTAGCCGATGGTGGCGCGGTCGATGCCGGCCTCGCGCAGGCGGAAGCTCAGCGTGCCCAGCACCAGCAGCAGCGGCAGGCCGGCCGAGAAGCCGAGCGCGAACATGCGCAGCGTCGCGGGTTCGAGGTAGACCTTCAGCGTTTCGCGCCAGGGCAGCGCGGCCGCCGCCGCATCCGGGTCGGCGCGGCGGTCGGCCGCCGTGTCGGCGGCAGGGCGGGAAGAAGCGGGCATGGGCGGCCATTCTCCCCGAGCGGGCGCCGGCCTTTGGCGGCCGCGCCTTGGGTTTTCGCATCCGCGGCCCTATCTTGCGCGCATGTGCCTGCGCTGTGCTTCGTCCCCGGACGCTTCCTCGCGCGCCGCCTCCGCCTCGCCGTGGCAGGCGCGACGCGCCTTCCTGCTCGCCGCGGCGGCAGCGGCGGCCACGCCCGCGCTGGCGCAGGTGGATGTCGGCAAGCCCTCGGCGACGCGCACCCTGGTGCCGGCCGAGACGCTGGAGCAGGCGGCCGTGCAGCAATACGGCCAACTGCTGCAGCAGGCCCGCGCCAAGCGCGTCCTGGCGGCCGACAGCGACCCGCGGCTGCAGAAGCTGCGCGGCATCGCCAGGAAGATGATCCCCTTCACCGAGAAGTGGAACGAGCGCGCCGCCGGCTGGACGTGGGAGGTCAACCTCATCGGCAGCCAGCAGGTCAACGCCTTCTGCATGCCGGGCGGCAAGATCGCCTTCTTCACCGGCATCCTCGACACGCTGAAACTCGGCGACGACGAGATCGCGATGGTCATGGGCCACGAGATGGCCCACGCCCTGCGCGAGCATGCGCGCGAGCGCCTCGCCAAGACGACCGGGACTAGCGCCGCGCTGCGCATCGGCGCCTCGCTGCTGGGGCTGGGCGACTGGGGCGACCTGGCCGCGCGCGGCGGCGCGCAGGCGCTGGCGCTCAAGTTCAGCCGCGACGACGAAAGGGAGGCCGACCTGGTCGGGCTGGAACTGGCCGCCCGCGCCGGCTACGACCCCAGGGCCTCCATCAGCCTGTGGACCAAGATGGGCCAGGTAGGCAACGCCCGGGGCACGCCCGGCGCGCTGAGCTTCCTGTCCACCCACCCCACGGGGCCGGACCGCATCAAGCGGCTCGAAGCCAACGTGCCCAAGGTCGAGGGCCTGTACCGCGCCGCCATGGGCCGCGGTTGACGAGCACCCGCGCGCGCCGCGGGATTGCCGCAGTGCCGTCATGCGCGGCGGCTAGGATGAGCCCCTTCTCCTGCGCTGCGGCGGCCGGGCACCATGGCCCGCGTGCGGCCCGCGGCGTGCCGATTGCAGTCGGCGCACCCTTGTTCGTCTTCCTGTCATGGCCGCCCTCATCCGCGAACAGACCCTCGGCGAAGAGATCGCCAACGCCATCAGCCACGGGCTGGGCTGCCTGCTGGCGATCGCGTCGCTGCCCATCCTGGTGCACCACGCCGCGCTGCGCGGCGACCCGACGCAGGTCGTGGCGGCCAGCGTGTTCGCTGGCACGGCCATCCTGCTGTACCTCGTCTCCACGCTGTACCACGCGCTGCCGGCCGGCCGCGCCAAGGTCTGGTTCAACCGGCTCGACCATGCGTCGATCTACCTCTTCATCGCCGGCAGCTACATGCCCTTCGTGCTGGGCGTGCTCAAGGGCGCCTGGGGCTGGTCGCTGTTCGCCGTCGTCTGGGCCGCCGCGGCGCTGGGCGTGGGCGCCAAGCTGCTCGACCGGCTGCAGCACCCGCTGTGGTCCACCGGCCTGTACGTGGCCATGGGCTGGGTGGCGGTGGTGGCGGCGGTGCCGCTGGTCGAGCGCATGTCCGCGGCGGGGCTGTGGTGGCTGCTGGCCGGCGGCATCGCCTACACGATCGGCGCGATCGTGTTCCTGCTCGATTCGCGGGTGCGCTACGCCCACTTCGTGTGGCACCTGTTCGTGCTGGGCGGGAGCACCTGCCACTTCTTTGCGGCGCTGTGGCATTCGGCCGCCTGAGCGCCGCTTTTCACTGCGCCATTGCCCACCCCGCTGCCGCCGCCAGCGCCACGACCAGTGCGGGCGACAGGCGGCCCAGGAGCAGCAGGCCGAAGGTGGCCAGGGCCAGCGCGAAGTCGGCCCGCGTCTGGACGGCGCTGGTGAACACCGGATCGTAGAGGGTGGCGCCGAGAAGGCCGACCACGGCTGCGTTGATGCCGGCCATCGCATGCTGCACCTTCGCCTGGCCGCGCAGCAACTGCCAGAAAGGCAGGGCGCCGCACAGGAGCAGCAGGCCCGGGACGAAGATGACCACCAGCAGCCCGAGCCCGCCCGCCCAGCCGCCGAAGGGCGCGGGCATGACGGTGCCCAGGTAGGCCGCGAAGGAGAACAGCGGCCCCGGCACCGCCTGGGCCGCGCCGTAGCCGGCCAGGAAGGATTCGGTCGACATCCACTGTGGCACCACCCCGGCCTGCAGCAGGGGAAGCACCACGTGCCCGCCTCCGAAGACCAGCGCCCCCGCCTTGTAGACGGTGCCGACGATGGGCCAGGCGCTGCCGGGCGCCGCCAGGCCCAGCAGCGGCAGGCCGGCCAGCAGGGCGCCGAAGAGGGTCAGCAGGGCGACGCCCATCCGCCGCGAGATGCCGAAGTCCATCGGTGGCGGGCGCGCGTTCGAAGGGGGCAGCCGCAGAAGCCAGCGGCCGGCGGCGGCGCCCAGCAGGATGGCTGCGACCTGGCCGGCCGAGGACGGCACCGCCAGCGCCGCCAGGGCCGCGCCGATGGCGATGGCCGCGCGCGGCCGGTCGGGGCACAGCGAGCGGGCCATGCCGAGCACGGCCTGCGCGACGATGGCCACCGCCGCCACCTTCAGTCCATGGACGGCGCCCGAGTCCGCCAGCGCCGTCCACCGGGCCACGCCCAGCGCGAAGAGGATCAGGGCGACGGCCGACGGCAGCGTGAAGCCGCACCAGGCCGCCAGCGCGCCGCGCCACCCGGCGCGGCCCCAGCCGAGGGCGAAGCCCACCTTGCTGCTTGCCGGACCGGGCAGGAACTGGCACAGCGCCACCAGGTCGGAATAGCTCGCGTCGTCCAGCCACTGCCGCCGTTGCACGAACTCCGTGCGGAAGTAGCCCAAGTGCGCGGCCGGGCCGCCGAAGCAGGTCAGGCCCAGCTTGAGGAAGGCGCGCAGCACCTCAAGCGCGTCGCCGCTGCGGCGCAGTCCGTGCGGGTGGGGCGCGGCGGTCGCCTGCGGGGTATCTGTCGTCAAAGGGCTTGCTTTTGCTCCGGGGCGGGCCTGCATTGTGCGGCGCCGGCCGGCCGCCGACGCGGCGCGGGCCGCCCGAACCTCCTCAGCGCTGCTGCCCCCAGCGCCGCACGGTCACCCGCTCCAGCGTGGCGAAGCCCAGGCTCTCCACCGCCAGCCCGATCAGCACCACCAGCGCCAGTCCGGCGAACACGCGGTCGGTGTACAGCTCGTTGCGGTTCTGGAAGATGTACCACCCCAGCCCGCCCCGGCCGGAGCTGGCACCGAAGACGAGCTCGGCCGCGATGAGGGTGCGCCAGGCGAAGGCCCAGCCGATCTTCAGGCCCGACAGGATGGCAGGCAGCGCGGCGGGCACGAGGATCTGCAGCACGTAGCGCAGGCCCGTCAGCCCGTAGTTGCGGCCGGCCATGCGCAGCGTCTCGGGCACGCCCTGGAAGCCTGCGTAGGTGTTCAGCGCCAGCGGCCACAGCACCGAGTGGATGAGCACGAAGACCAGGCTGCCCTGGCCCAGGCCGAACCACAGCAGCGCCAGCGGCAGCAGCGCGATGGCCGGCAGCGGGTTGAACATCGAGGTCAGGGTGCCCAGCAGGTCGCGGCCGATCCGGGTGGACACGGCCAGGGTGGTGAGCGCGAAGGCGAGCCCCACGCCGGCCGCGTAGCCCTTGAGCAGCACCGACAGCGAGATGGCGGTCTTGCCCACCAGCTCGCCGCTGGCGATGCCCTGCGCCAGCGCCTGCGCGGTGGCGCCGAAGGTGGGCAGCAGCAGGTCGTTGTCCTGCCAGCGCGCGAGCAGTTCCCACAGCAGCGCCAGCACGGCGAGGATCAGGCCCTTGCGCAGCCAGCCCTGCGACCACAGGCGCGTCGCCCACGGCAGCGGGCGCTCGACGGCGGTGCCGGTCCAGGGCGCCAGCGGACGTTCGTATTCGGGCCGTACCGGTGGCGCCGCGGCACCGGTTGGCAGTACGGCGCTCATGTGGAAACCCTCCGTCCTGCGGACTGCGGGTGCGAGCGCCTTCGGAGCGGCCGGGCGGCGCTCATTGCGTTGCCCCTTCGTGCTCGAACAGCAGCCGGTGGATGCGCTGCGCCGTGGCCTGGAAGGCGTCACTGCCCAGGCTCGCGAGGTCGAAGGCATGGCTGTTGATCTCGGCTCGCATGCGGCCCGGGTGCGGCGACAGCAGCGCGATGCGGCTGCCGACCACCAGCGCCTCCTCGATCGAGTGTGTGACGAAGAGCAGGGTGAAGCGAACTTCGTCCCACAGCGCGAGCAGTTCTTCCTGCATGCGCCGGCGCGTGAGCGCATCGAGGGCGGCGAAGGGTTCGTCCATCAGCAGCACGCGCGGCTGCATGGCCAGCGCCCGGGCGATGGCCACGCGCTGCTTCATGCCACCCGAGAGCTGGTGCGGATGGACGTCGGCGAACTTCGCCAGGCCCACGCGGTCCAGCCAGTGCAGGGCGCGCGCCTCGGCCTCCCTGCGGCCCAGGCTGCGCGAGGCCAGCAGCGGAAACATCACGTTCTGCTTGACCGTCTTCCACGGCGGCAACTGGTCGAACTCCTGGAAGACGACGATGCGGTCCGGCCCCGGGCCGCGCACCGCTCGGCCGTCCAGGCGCACCTCGCCCTCCACCGGCGGGATGAAGCCGGCCACCGCCTTGAGCAGCGTGCTCTTGCCGCAGCCCGAGGGGCCGAGCAGCACGAAGCGCTCGGCCGCATGCACGTCGAAGCTCACGCGGTGGGTGGCGCGCACCACGCGCTCGGGCGTTCGGTACTCCAGGCTCAGGTCTTGCACTTCCAGCAGCGGTGCGGCGGCATGCGCCTGCGCTGCCGGAGCGGCGGGCGCGGGCTGGTGGACGCGGGAAACGAGGGCCGGCGCTGCTGCTGCGCGCAGCACGACCGTGGCGGAGGTGGACATGGCGGCGCGGCGCTTTGTCGTTCAGTTGGCGGCGGCGCCGATCACGTCGTCGAAGAAATAGTCCTTCACCGATTGCGGCGCGTTCTTGATGGCGCCCACGCGGTGCATGAACTGGCCCAGCACCAGCGTGTTTTGCGGCTCGGTCTTGAACTGCACCTCGGGGTTCCTGATGATGTTCAGCAGCAGCGCGCGGTCGGTCTTCGCCCCCGTCACCTTCAGGTAGATGTCGGCGGCCTGCTCCGGCTGGGCTCGGATGAACGCCGCCGCCTCGTCCAGCGCGGCGACGAAGGCCTTGTAGGTCTTCGGGTTCTCGGCGCGGAACTTCTCGGTGGCGTACAGCACGGTGGCCGACGAGGGGCCGCCCAGCACGTCGTAGGACTTCAGCACGATGCGCGCGTTGGGGTTGCCCGCCAGCTCCTGCTCCTGGAAGGGCGGGTTGCCGAAGTGGGCCGTGATCTCGGTGCCGCCCTTGATGATGGCGGCCGCCGCGTCGGGGTGCGGCAGCGCGACGCTGATCCTGTCGAGCTTCGCGTATTCCTTGTCGCCCCAGAGTTTGGCCGAGGCCAGCTGCAGCACGCGCGACTGCACCGACACGCCCACGGCGGGCAGCGCGATGCGGTCCTTGTCGGTGAAGTCGGCGATCGACTTGACGTTCGGGTTGTTGGTGACGAGGTAGTAGGGGAAGTTGCCCAGCGAGGCCACGCCCTTGACGTTCTGGCGGCCCTTGGTGCGGTCCCACAGCGTGAACAGCGGCCCCACGCCGGCGCCGGCGATGTCGATGCTGCCGGAGAGCAGGGCGTCGTTCACCGCCGAGCCGCCCGAGAGCTGCACGAACTCCACCTTGGCGTCCACGCCGGCGGCCCTGGCGTGCTTCTCGATCAGCTTCTGCTCCTGCGCCACGTTGAGCAGCAGGTAGACGATGCCGAACTGCTGGGCGATGCGGATCTGCCCTTCGGCATGGGCGGCGAGCGAGGCGGTGGCGAGGCCGAGGGCGGCGGCGAGGGCCGCGGCGCGGCGGGTGACGGATTTCATGGCGAAGGTCTTGGGGTGGAAATGAGAAGTGAAGGGCGCTTCATGCGGAGAGACGTTTGATCCTCGAACACCGTTCGGGCTGAGCTTGTCGAAGCCTCGCGCCGCGCTTCGACAGGCTCAGCGTGAACGGAAGAGGTGGAGCCCGGTCAGAACGGCGCATCGCCCTCGATGGTCGTGCGGTACAGCTTGCGCGGCAGGTGGTCGGGCGTGCCGGCCGCCAGGTGCATCACCGAGCGGTTGTCCCAGAACACCAGGTCGTGCGGCTGCCACCGGTGGCGGTAGAGGAAGGCCGGCTGCGTGCTCAGCGCGAACAGCTCGTCCAGCACCGCCCGGCTCTCGTCCTCGGGCAGGCCGACGATGCGCGTCGTGAAGTGCTCGCTGACGAACAGCGCCTTGCGGCCCGTCTCGGGGTGCGTGCGCACCACGGGATGCACGGTGGGCTTCACTTCCTCCAGTTGCGCCGGCGTGAGCGCGGGCCGCCACGGGCTGCGCGCGCGCAGCTCCTCGTATTTCGCCAGGTAGCTGTGCTCGGCGCGAAGCCCGGCGATCGCCGTCTTCAGCGCCTCGGGCAGCGCGTCGTAGGCGGCGTGCTGGTCGGCGAACAGCGTGTCGCCGCCCTCGGCGGGCAGGATCTGCGCGTGCAGCAGCGAGCCGAGGCTGGGCCTGTCCTTGTACGAGAGGTCCGAGTGCCAGAAGTGGCCGGCATCGCCCAGGCCGATCGGCTCGCCGTTCTCCTTGATGTTCGAGACGATCAGCACCTCCGGGTGGCCGGCGAGCTGGAACTTCTTCTGCACGTGGACCTGCAGCGGGCCGAAGCGGCGGCTGAAGGCCACCTGCTGCGCGGGCGTGATGCGCTGGTCGCGGAACACGACGACGTGATGCGCGAGGTGCGCGCGGTGCAGGCGATCGAAGTCGGCCGGTGCCAGTGGGCGGGACAGGTCGAGGCCCAGCACCTCGGCCGCGAAGCTGCCGGGCAGGGGGCGGATCTCGAAGTCCTGCGCGCCGGAAGGTGCGGGCGGGGCCGTGGGGAAAGCGGACATGCAGTGCGTGAATCGGGTCGAAGCGTCGCACTCTAGGCAAGGCGCCGCGGCAAGGGAACGAACGATTCGTCGGGTGCAAACAACCAAATCATCTAAGGCGGCGAGCGCCGTTGCTCATGCGGATTCGTTCCAACGCGGCGGGCCGCGGCTGCCTAGCATCGGCCTGCCTTCTTTCCTTCATGCAATCCCGAGGAGCCCGACGTGTCCGCCCCATTCCATCCCGACAGCATCGACACCCGTTTCGGCGAGCTGCGCATCCGCCGCGTCGCCGGGCACATCGGCGGCGAAGTGCTCGACCTGAAGCTCGGGCCGGACCTTTCGCCGGAGCTGTTCGCGCACCTGAACGCGGCGCTGCTGGCGCACAAGGTGCTGTTCTTCCGCGGCCAGTCGCAGCTGGACGACGCCGCCCACCAGGCCTTCGGCGAGCGCTTCGGCCGCATCGTTGCGCACCCCACGGTGCCGGCGCCCGGCGGCACCAAGCTGTTCGAGCTGGACGCCTCCAGGGGCGGCGGCCGTGCCGACTCCTGGCACACCGACGTGACCTTCGTCGATGCCTTTCCCAAGATCTCGATCCTGCGCGGCGTGACCATCCCGGCCTACGGCGGCGACACCGTGTGGGCCAACACCGCCCGCGCCTACGAGCGCCTGCCCGAGCCGCTCAAGCGCCTGGCGGAGCAGCTGTGGGCGGTGCACAGCAACGACTACGACTACGGCGCCGACCGCACCGAGATCTCGAAGGAGCGCCTGCGCCACCACAACGAGGTGTTCGTCTCCGCCGTGTACGAGGCCGAGCACCCGCTGGTGCACGTGCATCCCGAGACGGGCGAGCGCGCGCTGCTGCTGGGCCACTTCATCCAGAAGATCGTCGGCCTGGCGAGCACCGAGTCGCAGCGCCTGTTCGAACTGCTGCAGGCGCGCGCCATCCGGCTGGAGAACACCGTGCGCTGGCAGTGGCGGCAGGACGACGTGGCGATCTGGGACAACCGCGCCACGCAGCACTACGCGGTGAACGACTACGGCGACCAGCCGCGCGTGGTGCGCCGCGTGACGGTGCACGGCGAGCCTGCCGTGTCGGTGGACGGCCGGCGCAGCCGCACGCGCCGCCGGCCCGAGGCCAGCAACGACGCGCAGATCGACGCCCTGATCGCCACCACGGCATGAGGACACCGCACGCCATGACTGCTTCCCAACCCACCCGCCGCCACCTGCTGGCCGCCGGCGCCGCCGTCGGCGCCTCCGCCCTGCTGCCGCGCCAGGCGCCCGCGCAGGGCGGCGCGAAGAAGTTCCAGGGCGTGACGCTGAACGTCTCCACCTTCAGTGCCGCCTACCCCAAGCTGTTGCAGCAGTGGCTGCCCGAGTTCGAGGCCGCCACCGGCGCCAGGGTGAACTACGACGCGCCCAGCTTCCCGGTCTACAACCAGCGCGCCGACCTGGAGCTGTCCACCCGCGGCGCCGCGTACGACGTGGTCAACGTCACCTTCATCTACTCCAGCCGCTGGATCAACTCCGGCTGGCTCACGCCGCTGGACGACTACATCCGGAACCCCAACCTCACCGCCGCCGACTTCGACATCGACGACTTCCTGGCCGGCGCACGCGCGCCGGAGACCGGGCGCGACGGCAAGCTCTACGGCGTGCCTTGGACGGCCGAGGCGCTGCTCACCGCGTCGTCGCGCTTCGATCTCGTGCAGCAGGCCGGCCTTCAGTTTCCCGACACCACCGACGACCTGGTGAAGGTGCTGCGCGCCGTGAACAAGAAAGAGCGCGTGGCCGGCTTCGTGGCCGACAACCACTACGGCTGGACCTTCGTGCCCTACCTGCACGCCTTCGGCGGCGACGTCTTCCGCAAGGCGCCCGACGACTTGTTCCCCACGCTGGACACGCCCGAGGCGGTGGCCGCGGCCGACTACTACGCCAACCTGCTCAAGGAGTTCGGCCCCGACGGCGCCATCACCTACCAGCCCGACCAGGTGACGCAGGCGCTCAAGCAGGGCCGCGTGAACTTCACCGACTCGGGCCAGCTCCACCTGGCGCAGCTCGGCGACCCGGCCACCAGCAAGACGGTGAAGACCGTGAAGTTCGGCCTCGTGCCCAAGGGGCCGGCCGGGCGCTTCCCGGGCACGGCGGTGCACGGGCTGGGCATTCCCGCCGGCTCGAAGAACAAGGAGGCGGCCTGGGCCTTCATCCAGTGGGCGCTGTCGAAGCAGACCACCCGCCGTGCGGTGGCTGCGGGCTACGGTTCGCCGGCGCGGCGCAGCGACATCGACTCCAGGGTCTTCCGCGACAAGCAGGTCATCAACGGCAGCGACCTGGCGCAGCTCGCGCTGGACTCGATCGAATCGGCCTCGCGCACCGGGCACATGAAGTACCGCACCGTGGCCGTCTACCCGCAGGTGGACCAGCAGCTCAACAAGGCCATCGCCCTCATCGCCAGCGGGCAGGCCAACGCGAAGCAGGCGATGCAGCAGGCGCAGGCCCAGTCCATCGCCGAGCTCAAGCGCGCCGGCCTGAGCCTGTAGCCCGATGGCATCCCTCATCGCCGCGCCGGCGGGCGGCTGGCAGGCCGAGCGGCGCCGCGCCTTCGCCTTCGGGCTGGCGCCGGCGCTGGCCGTGCTGCTGGTCATCACGCTGCTGCCGGCCGCCGCGCTGCTGGTGGGCAGCCTCACGCCGCTGTCGCTCACCGATCCGGCGGGCACCTTCCGCTTCGACGACCCGTTGGTCAACTACCGCCACCTGCTGGGGGACGAGCGCTTCCTCGGCTCCATCGGCACGCAGCTCCAACTGTCGGTGGCCAGCGTGGCGCTGCAGCTCGGCGTCGGCCTGGGCCTGGCGCTGCTGCTGGACGGCCGCTCGGCCGTGCTGCGCGCCACGCGCACCGTGTTCCTCATCCCGATGGTGCTGCCGCCCATCGTGGTGGCGCTGATCTGGAAGATCATCTACACGCCCGACGTCAGCCCCGTGCACCGCGCGCTGGAGGCCGCCGGCTGGCCGGTGCGCTCGCTCATCGCCAACCCCGACACGGCGCTGTGGGCCATCGCCTTCGCCGACACCTGGCAGTGGTTCCCCTTCACGCTGCTGATGGTGCTGGCCGCGCTGCAGACGCTGCCGGCCGATCCGGTGGAGGCGGCCAGCCTGGACGGCGCCAACCGCTGGCAGCTCTTCCGCTACATCGTCTTCCCGCACATCCGGCCGGTGCTGGTGGTGTGCGGCCTGTTCCGGCTGATCGACAGCTTCAAGGCCTTCCCGCTGATCTACGTGCTGACCGACGGCGGGCCGGGCAACGTGACCGAGGTTACCAACTACTACGGCTTCATCCAGGCCTTCAACTTCTCGTACTGGGGCTACGGCAGCGCGATCGCGATGGTGATCCTGGCCGGCGTGTTCCTGCTGAGCTGGGGCATCGGGAAGCTGGGATGGAACACCCATGAGCACCCTGACCGCTGAAGCCCCCGTCGTCCTGTCCGCGTCGGCGGAGGTCGTCGCCGAGCGCCGCCGGCGCCCGGGCTGGCTGCGCCGGCACGGCCGCGCGCTGGCGGCGCTGGCCGTGCTGGCGGGGGTGATGTTCCCCTTCCTCTGGCTGGTGCAGCTGGCCTTTCGCCCCGCGGCCGGGATCTTCGACGACGCGCTGCTGTTCACGCCCACGCTGGAGGGCTTCGCCAGCCTGCTCCAGGGCAACTTTTTGCGCTCGTTCTGGAACAGCCTGGCGGTGAGCACGCTGTCCACCGTGCTGTCGCTGGCCATCGGCGTGCCGGCGGCCTACGCGCTCACGCGTTGGCGCTTCCGCGGCCGGCGGCAGGTGGCGCTGTGGATCCTGGTCACGCGCATGGCGCCGCCGATCGCCTTCACCATCCCCTTCTTCCTGGCCTTCCGCTGGCTCGGCCTGCAGGACACGCTCGTCGGCCTGGCGCTGGTGTACCTCACCTTCAACCTCGCCATCGTCATCTGGCTGATGCAGACCTTCTTCGAGGCGGTGCCGCCGGCCCTGGAAGAAGCGGCCTACATCGACGGCTGCGGCGTGTGGCAGGCCTTCTGGCGCATCGCGCTGCCGCTGACGGCGCCGGGCCTGGCGGCCACGGCGGTGCTGTGCTTCATCTTCTCCTGGAACGACTTCTTCTACGCCCTCATCCTCACCCGCACCCAGGCCGTCACCGCGCCGGTGGCCATCGTCAACTTCCTGCAGTACGAGGGCTGGGAGTGGGCCAAGATCGCCGCCGCCGGCACGCTGGTGGCGCTGCCGGTGGTGGTGTTCACGGTGCTGGTGCGCGGCTACCTCGTGCGCGGCCTCACCGCCGGCGGCGTGAAAGACTGAACACACCCATGTCATCCCTGCAACTGCACCAGATCGTCAAGCACTACGGCGCCGCGCCGGTCATCCACGGCGTGGACATCGACATCGCCGACGGCGAGTTCGTCGCGCTGGTCGGCCCCTCGGGCTGCGGCAAGAGCACGCTGCTGCGCGCCATCGCCGGGCTGGAGGACATCAGCGGCGGCGAGATCCGCCTGGGCGGCCGCGTCATCAACGAGGTGGCGCCGCGCGAGCGCAACATCGCGATGGTGTTCCAGAACTACGCGCTCTACCCGCACATGACGGTGCGCGACAACCTGGGCTTCGCGCTGAAGCTGCAGGGCGTGGACAAGGCGCAGATCGCGCGCCGGGTGGAGGAGGTGGCCGAGGTGCTGGGCCTGGCCGCGCTGCTGGAGCGCCTGCCGCGCCAGCTCTCGGGCGGCCAGCGCCAGCGCGTGGCGATGGGCCGCGCCATCGTGCGCCGGCCCGAGGCCTTCCTGTTCGACGAGCCGCTGTCCAACCTGGACGCCAAGCTGCGCGTGCAGATGCGCACCGAGATCCGCGCGCTGCACCAGCGCCTGGGCACCACCACCGTCTACGTCACGCACGACCAGGTCGAGGCCATGACCATGGCCGACCGCATCGTGGTGCTCAAGGACGGGCGCGTGGAGCAGATCGGCACGCCGCTGGAACTCTACGACCGGCCGCGTAACGCCTTCGTCGCCGGCTTCATCGGCTCGCCGGCGATGAACTTCATCCCCGGCCGGCTGGCGCTGGCGGACGGTGCGCGCGTGGTGCTGACCGACGACGGGCTGGCGCTCCCCCTGCCGCAGCCGCCGGCCGCGCCGGAGGGCACGCGCGTGCTCTACGGCGCGCGGCCGGAGCACTTCGCGCTCGACCGCGGCGAGGGCCTGCCGGCCGAGGTGGTGGTGGTCGAGCCCACCGGCGCCGAGACGCAGGTGGCGCTGCGGCTCGGGCATGCCGGCGGGCAGCTCATCGTGGCGGCGTTCCGCGAGCGCCTGGCGCTGCGCCCCGGCGAGCGGCTGTCGCTGCGCCCGCAGGCGGCCCATGCGCACCTGTTCGACGCCGACAGCGGCGCCCGCCTGAGCTGACGGGCACGGGACGCGTTGCGCTTCAAGCTACAGCGCCGTCCACCGCCTCGCGCGTGAGCGTGGGCGCGAAGGCCTCGATGAAGGCGTACACGTAGTTGCGCAGGAAGCTGCCGCGCCGCACCGCCAGCCGCGTGTGGTTGATGCCGAACAGCGCGCCGGCATCCACGGCGCGCAGCCGCGTGTCGCGCTCGGCCTCGAAGGCCACGCCGGCGACGATGCCCACGCCCATGCCCAGCTCCACGTAGGTCTTGATGACGTCGGCGTCCATCGCCGCCAGCGCGATGTCGGCCGCCAGCCCGGCGCGGGCGAAGGCCTCGTCGATGCGCGTGCGGCCGGTGAAGCCGGCGTCGTAGGTGATGAGCGGGTGGCGCGCCAGCGCCTCCAGGCTCAGCGGGGCGCGCAGCACCGGATGGTCGGGCGGCGCGATCACCGCGTGCGTCCAGCGGTAGCACGGCAGGGCCGCCAGCTGCGGGTAGTCGGCCAGTGCCTCGGTGGCGATGCCCACGTCGGCCTCGCCCTCGATCAGCATCTGCGCGACCTGCCGCGGCGAGCCCTGGTGCAGGTGCAGCCGCACGCCCGGGAACTGGCGGCGGAAGTCCTGCACCGCCTCGGGCAGCGCGTAGCGCGCCTGCGTGTGCGTGGCCGCGATGGACAGCCGCCCGCTGTGCTGCGCCGCGAACTCCTCGCCGGCCAGCCGCAGGTTGCGGCTTTCCATCAGCACCCGCTCGACGATGGGCAGCACGTGGCGGCCCGGCTCCGTCAGCCCGGTCAGCCGCTTGCCGGCGCGCACGAACAGCGCGATGCCCAGCTCGTCCTCCAGTTCGCGGATCTGCCGGCTCACGCCGGGCTGGGAGGTGTGCAGCACCTGGGCCGCCTCGGTGAGGTTGAAGCCGCAGCGCGCGGCCTCGCGCACCGAGCGAAGCTGTTGGAAATTCATGGGCGGGCCATTGTGCGGAGGCGCCCGGCGCAAGGGAACGATCGTTTCGTTGGTTCCTCATGAGCCGGACATCTTTGGCGCCGGCCGGCCCGGCGCCTCAGGTGCCGCCCACGTAGGGGTTGCCCTGCCGCTCCCGTCCGAAGGTGCTTTCCGGCCCGTGGCCGGGGATGAACACCGTTTCGTCGCCCATCGGCCACAGCCGCTGCACGATGCTGTCGATCAGCTGCTGGTGGTTGCCGCCGGGGAAGTCCGTGCGGCCGATGCTGCCGGCGAACAGCACGTCGCCGACGAAGGCGCGCTGCGCGCCGGGCGAGTGAAAGACCACGTGCCCCGGCGTGTGGCCCGGGCAGTGGCGCACCGCCAGCGTCTCCTCGCCCAGCGTGACGGTGTCGCCGTCGTGCAGCCAGCGCGTGGGCGTGAAGGGCTCGGCCGGCGCGAAGCCGAACATGCGGCTCTGCTCGGCGAGGCCGTCGATCCAGAACTGGTCGCCCGGGTGCGGGCCGACGATCGGCAGCGCCAGCCGCCGCGCCAGCTCGCCGGCGCCGCCGGCGTGGTCGATGTGGGCGTGGGTGAGCCAGACCGCCTCCAGCGTCACGCCCAGCACGCGGGCCGCCTCCACGATGCGGTCCAGCTCGCCGCCGGGATCGATCACCGCGCCCTTCATCGTCCGGTCGCACCAGACGATGGAGCAGTTCTGCTGGAAAGGGGTGACGGGCAGGGTGCGGTAGCGCAGCATATCTTCAGGTGGTCGGAGGCATCGGGGATGCCTTGAAATGTATCTCATAGTGGACATTTCAGATGAAATGAACATAATGAGAAACACAATGCCTGCCCCCAGCCCGCCCCTGACGCCTGATTCGGCCCGCTCGCTGCAGCAGCTCGGCCATGCCTTGCGCAGCCGCCGCAAGGCCTTGCGGGTCAATGCCGTCTCGGCGGCCGAGGCCGCGCACCTGTCCCGCGTCACCCTGCACCGCATCGAAAAGGGCGAGGCTTCCGTCACCGCGGGGGCGTATGCACAGGCCGGGTCGGCGCTCGGGCTGGCGCTGGCCTGGGTGCCGGCCGCCGGCGAGGCGGCCGCTGCGCCGGCACCCCGGCGCAAGGGCTGGCTGCCCGCCCGCGTGTCGCTGGCCGACTATCCGGTTCTACGGCAGCTCGCGTGGCACGTCACGGGCGACCGGCCGTTGACGCCGCGCGAGGCCCTGGCCATCTACGAACGCCATGCGCACCATCCGTGGCCCGAAGACATGACGCCCGAGGAGCAGGACCTCCTCGACGCCCTGCGCCTGGCCCTGGCCGATCCTTCCTCGGCCCCCGATGTTTGAGCGGCCCCACCACCGGCGCATCGGCCGCGTGCTGCAGTCGCTGGATGGCGCCGCGCTCCGCGCGCATGCCTGCCTGTTCGGCGGCGGCACCGCCATCGCGCTGCGCTTCGGCGAGTACCGGGAATCGGTCGACATGGACTTCCTCGTCTCCGACCTCGCGGCCTACCAGCAGCTGCGGCTGGCGCTCACCGGCACCCACGGGCTGGCGGTCCTCCAGCGGCCCGGCGCCGCGCCCCTCGAGCGCGCCGGCGACATCCGTGCCGACCGTTACGGCATCCGCGCGCGCATCCTGGTGGACGGCCAGCCCATCAAGTTCGAGATCGTCCACGAAGGACGCATCCTCCTGGCACCGCCGGGCACCGCGGACGACCTGTGCGGCGTGCCCATGCTCACCGTGCTCGACATGGCGGCGAGCAAGCTGCTGGCCAACTCCGACCGCTGGGCCGACGACGGCGTGTTCAGCCGCGACCTGATCGACCTCGCCATGATGCAGCCGCCCCTGCGCCTGCTGCGGCAGGCGCTGGCCAAGGCCGAGGCCGCCTATGGCGAGGCCGTGCCGCGCGACCTCGCGCGCGCCATCGAGGGCATGCGCCAGCGTCCGGGCTGGCTGGTCCGCTGCATGCAGATGATGGACGTGCGCCGTACGCCGTCCGAGCTGTGGCAGCGCATCCGCGCGCTGCGCCGCGTCCTCGTCAGACCGTGAAGTCGTAGTCCACCGTGATCGGCGCGTGGTCGCTGAACTTGATGGTCTTGAAGATGTGCTCGCTGCGCGCCAGCTCGGCCAGCGCCGGCGTGGCCAGGTGGTAGTCCAGGCGCCAGCCCACGTTCTTGGCGTAGGCCTGGCCGCGGTTGCTCCACCACGTGTAGCAGGCGTCGGTGGTGTCGGGCTGCAGCCGGCGGTACACGTCCACCAGGCCCGCGCCCTCGGTGCCGGCGTCGAGCAGGCGCGTCATCCAGGCGCGCTCCTCGGGCAGGAAGCCGCTGTTCTTCTGGTTGCTCTTCCAGTTCTTCAGGTCGGCTTCCCTGTGGGCGATGTTGATGTCGCCGCACAGGATGAACTCGCGCTCCTTCTTCAGCTGCACCAGGTGCGGGAAGAAGCCCGCCAGGAAGCGGTACTTGGCCGCCTGCCGCTCCTCGCCCGAGCTGCCGCTGGGGAAGTAGCAGCTGATGATCGAGAGCCTGCGCGCCGGCGTGTCGAAGCGCAGCTCCAGGTAGCGGCCCTCGGCGTCGAACTCCCGGTCGCCCCAGCCGACCACCACCTCGGTGGGCTCGTGCTTCGTGTAGATCGCCGTGCCGGCGTAGCCCTTCTTCTCCGCGAAGTGGAAGTGGCCCGTGAGGCCCGCCATCTCCTCGAAGCGGCCCTGCACGTCGCTGGCCGAGACGCGGATCTCCTGCATGCAAATACAATCCGGCGCCGTTTCGGCGACCCAGTCGGCCACCCCCTTGGTGGCCGCCGAGCGCAGGCCGTTGAGATTGAGGCTGGTGAGTTTGAACACGTGCGAGGGATTCCGATGACTGGTGCGGTGACGACAGGCGAGAACGGCGGCGGCGCGCTGGCCCAGGACTTCGTGCAGTTCGCGATCGAGTCGGGCGTGCTGCGCTTCGGCCAGTTCAAGACCAAGGCCGGCCGCATGAGCCCGTATTTCTTCAATGCCGGGCTGTTCGACGACGGCGCGCGCATCGCGCGGCTGGCGGAATTCTATGCAGCGCGCATCCTCGCCTCGGGCGTCGAGTTCGACATGATCTTCGGCCCCGCCTACAAGGGCATCCCCCTGGGCGCCACCGTGGCGGCCGAGCTGGCGCGGCGCGGCCGCAACGTGCCCTTCGCCTACAACCGCAAGGAGGCCAAGGACCACGGCGAGGGAGGCTCGCTGGTCGGCGCGCCGCTCAAGGGCCGGGTGCTGATCGTGGACGACGTGATGTCCGCCGGCACCGCGGTGCGCGAGTCCATCGCCCTCATCCGCGCGGCCGGCGCCACGCCGCACGCCGTCGCCATCGCGCTGGACCGGCAGGAGAAGGCCACCGAGAACGGCGCCGACGTGCCCTACAGCGCCGTGCAGTACGTGCGCAACCAGCTCGGCATGGAGGTTGTCGCCATTGCCACGCTGGCCGACTTGCTCGACTATCTGGGCCAGCGTGCCAGCGACGAGCTGCGCACGCACCGCGAGGGAGTCCTGGCCTACCGCACGCGCTACGGCGCCGGCTGAGGCCCACCGAAGGCATCGAAGGAGTCGATACGCCGTGCTGCTGCCTGCTGCCATCCATCGCGCGAATCCGTTGACCCGGCTGCTGGCCGCGGCGGCCTGCCTCGCCGTCGCCGGCGTGGCGCTCGCACAGTCCGACGGAAGGGGCGGTGTGTCCAACACCGGCAGCATCTTCAGTTGCGTCGACGCCAGCGGGCGCACCATCACCTCCGACCGGCCCATCCCGGCCTGCTTCGACCGCGAGCAGGTCGAGCTGAACTCGTCGGGCACCGTCAAGCGCCGCATCGAGCCGCGCTACACCGCCAGGGAGCGCGCCGAGATCGAGGCGCGCGAGCGCGAGGCCGAGCAGGCCGCGCTGCGCCAGCGCGAGGAGCGCCGCCGCGAGCGCGCGCTGCTGGTGCGCTACCCCAGCGCCGCCACCCACGACCGCGAGCGCGCCGAGGCCCTCAAGCAGGTGGACGCCGTCATCGAGGCGGCCCGCAAGCGCCTGTCGGAACTGGGCGAGGAACGCCGCCGCATCGACGGCGAGATGGAGTTCTACGCCGGCGATCCGGGCAAGGCGCCCGCCTCGCTGCGCCGGCAGGTCGAGGACAACGACCAGGCCGTGCAGGTGCAGAAGCGCTTCATCGGCGAGCAGGAAGAGGAAAAGCGCCGCATCGCCAGCCGCTTCGACGAGGAGCGGACCCGGCTGGTGCAGCTGTGGTCGCCCGAGAACGGCGGCCGGGCGCGGCGGCCCGCGCCCTAACCCAGCTTCGCCTTCAGCAGCGCATTGACCTGCGCCGGGTTGGCCTTGCCCTGGCTGGCCTTCATCACCTGGCCGACCAGCGCGTTGAAGGCCTTGTCCTTGCCGGCGCGGTACTCGGCGATGTTCTTCTCGTTCTTCGCCAGCACCTCGTCGACGATCTTCTCCAGCGCGCCGGCATCGCTCATCTGCTTGAGGCCCTTGGCCTCGATCAGCGCGTCCACGTCGCTGCCTTCGCCGCTCCACAGCGCGTCGAACACCTGGCGCGCGGCGTTGTTGGAGATGGTGCCGTCGCCGATGCGGCCGATCAGTGCGGCCAGCTGGGCCGGCTTCACCGGCGCGGCTTCGATGCCGATCTCCTGCGCGTTCAGGCGCTTGGAGATCTCGCCCTGCAGCCAGTTGCTGGCGAGCTTGGGCGCGGCGCCTGCCCCCACCACCGCATCGAAGTACGCGGCGTGGGCGGGGCTCTGCGTGAGCTGCGTGGCGTCGTAGTCCGTGAGGCCGTGCTCGCGCACGTAGCGCTCGGCCATGGCGCGCGGCAGCTCCGGCATCTCGCGCTTCACGCGCTCGATCCAGTCGGCGGCGATGGCCAGCGGCGGCAGGTCCGGGTCGGGGAAGTAGCGGTAGTCGGCCGCATCCTCCTTGGTGCGCATGGCGCGCGTCTCGCCGGTGTCGGGGTCGAACAGCACCGTGGCCTGCTGGATCGCGTGGCCGTCCTCCAGCTGCTCGATCTGCCAGCGGATCTCGTAGTCGATCGCCTGCTGCATGAAGCGGAAGCTGTTGAGGTTCTTGATCTCGCGCCGCGTGCCCAGCGGCTGGCCGGGCCGGCGCACCGACACGTTGGCGTCGCAGCGGAAGCTGCCCTCCTGCATGTTGCCGTCGCAGATGCCGATCCAGGTGACGATCTTGTGCAGCTCCTTGGCGTAGGCCACGGCCTCGGCGGTGGAGCGCATGTCGGGCTCGGTCACGATCTCCAAGAGCGGTGTGCCGGCGCGGTTGAGGTCGATGCCGCTCTGGCCCACGAAGTCCTCGTGCAGCGACTTGCCGGCGTCCTCTTCCAGGTGCGCGCGCACCAGGCGCACGGTCTTCAGCTCGCCGTCGAGGTAGAAGCTGACCGAGCCGCCCTGCACCACCGGGATCTCGTACTGGCTGATCTGGTAGCCCTTGGGCAGGTCGGGGTAGAAGTAGTTCTTGCGCGCGAAGACGCTGCGCGGCGCGATGTGCGAGCCCAGCGCCAGGCCGAGCTTGATGGCTCGCTCGACGGCGCCCTTGTTCATCACCGGCAGCGTGCCGGGCAGGGCCAGGTCCACCGCGCAGGCCTGGGTGTTCGGCTCGGCGCCGAAGGCGGTGCTGGCGCGGCTGAAGATCTTGCTGGCGGTCGAGAGCTGCGCGTGCGTCTCGAAGCCGATGATGACTTCGTAGCCCTGCACCAGCGGGCCGGTGGGACGGCCCTGCTGCTGCGCTTCGAAGGTGTTCACGGTGTCGTTCATGTCAGAAGCCCTCCGGCGTCTTCTGGTGCCAGTCGGTCGCCTGCTGGAAGCGGTGCGCGGCGTTCAGCAGCGTCGCCTCGCCGAAGTAGTTGCCGATCAGCTGCAGGCCCACGGGCATCCGGCCGTCGAAGCCGCAGGGCACGCTCATGCCCGGCAGGCCGGCCAGCGAGGCGGGCAGGGTGAACACGTCGGCCAGGTAGTCGGCCACCGGGTCGCCGCCGTGCTCGCCGATCTTCCAGGCCACGGTGGGCGCGGCCGGGCCGGCGATGAGGTCGCAGTCCCTGAAGGCCTGCTGGAAGTCGTCGGCGATCATGCGGCGCACCTTCTGCGCCTGCAGGTAGTAGGCGTCGTAGTAGCCGTGCGAGAGGACGTAGGTGCCGATCATGATGCGGCGCTTGACCTCGTCGCCGAAGCCCTCGGCGCGCGTCTTCGCGTACATCTCGGCCAGGTCCTTGTACTGCGCGGCGCGGTGGCCGAACTTCACGCCGTCGAAGCGGCTGAGGTTGGAGCTGGCCTCGGCCGCGGCCAGGATGTAGTAGACGGGGATCGACAGCTCGGTGCGCGGCAGGCTCACTTCCACGCGCCTGGCGCCCAGCTTCTCGTACTCGGCCAGCGCCGCCTCGATGGCGGCGCGCACGCCGGGCGCCACGCCCTCGCCGACGAACTCTTTCGGCACGCCGATGCGCAGGCCCTCCAGCGAGGCATGGAGCTGGCGCGAGAAGTCCTCGGCCGGCACGTCCAGCGAGGTGGAGTCGCGGTCCGGGTCGGGCCCGCACATCGCGGACAGCAGCAGGGCGCAGTCCTCGGCCGAGCGGGCCATCGGGCCGGCCTGATCCAGGCTGGACGCGAAAGCGATCATCCCGTAGCGCGAGGCGCGGCCGTAGGTCGGCTTGATGCCGGTGATGCCGCAGAAGGAGGCGGGCTGGCGGATCGAGCCGCCCGTGTCGGTGCCGGTGGCGGCCGGCGCCAGGGCGGCCGCCACGGCCACCGCGCTGCCGCCGGAGGAGCCGCCGGGCACGCGCTCGCGGTCCCACGGGTTGCGCACGGGCGAGACGGCGTCCAGGCCGGCGGCCGGCACGGCGACGTTCTCGTTGGCCGAGCCCATCGCGAACTCGTCGCAGCTCAGCTTGCCCAGCGTGACCATGCCGGCCTCGGCCAGCTTGCGCACCACCGTGGCGTCGAAGGGCGAGCGGTAGTCCGCCAGCATGCGCGAGCCGGCCGTGCTGGGCCAGCCGGTGGTGACGAAGATGTCCTTGTGAGCGATCGGCACGCCCGCCAGGGCGCCGGCGCCGCCGGCGGCCAGGGCGGCGTCGGCGGCCCGGGCCTGGGCCAGGGTGGCTTCCTCGTCGACGGACACGAAGGCGGCCAGGTCCTGGTGCGCCTTCATGCGGCCCAGGAAGTGGCGCGCCGTTTCCTCGGCCGAGACCTCGCGCGCCGCCAGCGCACGGGCCAGGTCCGCCACACCGCGGTGGTGCAAGGGCGCACTCATTCGATCACCTTCGGCACGAGGAACAGGCCGTTCTCCACCGCCGGCGCGCTGCGTTGGTTGGCGGCGCGGTCGTCCGGCTCGCTGACCGCGTCCTCGCGCAGGCGCAGCGTCACGTCCTGGAAGGCGGCCACGGGGTGGGCCAGGGGCTCGGTGCCGGCGGTGTCCACCGCCTGCATGCGCTCGACCAGGCCGAAGAAGCCGTTGATCTGAGTGAGCATGCGCTCGCTTTCGTCGGAATTCAGTTGCAGCTTCGCCAGCGAGGCGATGCGCGCGATGTCGGAGGAGTTCAGGGCCATCGGGATGGGCGCGTCGTCGGGGACGCCGAAAAGTGCCGCTCCGGCGCGTCGAACGGGGGGCGCCGATGGCCGGGAGCAAGGGGGAATCAGGTATTATCCGGCCTTTGCCGCAACATGCGCGAACTGGTGCCCTGACTGGCCCTGTCTTGCCGCAAGCGCAGTCAACTTCCCCCATCCAACAACAAGGGGCGACGCCCGGCCGAAGCGCCTGCCGTGCCCCCAAGGATCTGTCGCCATGTTTGGAGCCTTCCGTCGGTACTTCTCGACCGACCTCGCGATCGACCTCGGCACCGCCAACACCCTCATCTTCGCCCGCAACAAGGGCATCGTGCTCGACGAGCCCTCGGTCGTCGCCATCCGCCACGAGGGCGGCCCGCACGGCAAGAAGGTGATCCAGGCCGTGGGCCACGAGGCCAAGGCCATGCTGGGCAAGGTGCCCGGCAACATCGAGGCGATCCGCCCGATGAAGGACGGCGTGATCGCCGACTTCGTGATCACCGAGCA
>Ga0182738_1001625_pt1 | contig 27843 bp, 24 predicted proteins | sample eDN5th30CBELigMG_FD_128876 | JGI IMG/M metagenome (GOLD analysis project Ga0182738, IMG submission 128876) | Enriched Miracle-Growth compost microbial communities from Emeryville, California, USA - eDNA 5th pass 30_C BE-Lig MG (version 2)... ...
CGCGCGAACTGGCGAGCGATCCGGACCGCCGCCTCGTCACCCCCGGCGCCGTGTTCAAGCGCCTCGGCGTGCGCCCGCGCTGCGGCGGCTGCTTCCAGCACGTGGCCGCGCTGACCTACAAGGCGCAGGCCGAGATCGCCGGCGCGGAGGCCCGCCGCTTCCCGGCGGAGGACCGGGACTGGAACCCGACGGAGCCGAGGACATGCCCCGCCCAGGTGCAGCCGGCGGTGCAGGAGGTGACAGAATGATTGGAATCATTATAATGTAGCCTTCGAACCGCACAGCGACGCGATAAGGGAAGGACGCAGGCATGAAGGGCGACCCGGAGGTCATCTCTATCCTCAACCGCGGCCTGAGAAGCGAGCTCACGGCCGTGAGCCAGTACTGGCTGCACTACCGGATGCTGGAGAACTGGGGGCTCACCAAGCTCGCCAAGAAGGAGCGCGAGGAGTCGATCGAGGAGATGCGGCACGCCGACCGCTTCGTCGAGCGCATCATATTCCTCGACGGCCATCCGAACCTGCAGTCGCTCGACCCGCTGCGCATCGGCGAGACCGTCGAGGAGGTGCTGCGCAGCGACCTGGCCGGCGAGCACGACGCCCGGGCGCTTTATCGCGAGGGCCGCGACGTCGCCCACCGGGCCGGCGACTACGTCTCGATGCAGCTGTTCGAGGACCTGCTGAAGGACGAGGAGCACCATATCGACTTCCTCGAAACCCAGCTCGATCTGCTCGCCAAGCTCGGCGAGGCGCTCTATTCCCAGCTTCAGGCCGAGGGCGCCGACGACGCCGAGTAGGCGGCACGGCGGAGCGTCCCGAGGTGCTTCAGGCCCGCGGCTGAGCCGCGGGCCTTCTGCTTCTCTCGCCGCCTGTGGGTGTCGGGACGCCTGTTGGATGAGAGGCCTCGCCCCACGGTTCCCTCCCTCATCGTGAGGGAGGGGCAGGGAGGGGGGGTAGCCCAGGGCGAGGCGCTTCGGGTTCGGGGGTACCCTCACCTCCCTCTCCCGGCAGCGCACGCGGGAGACCAGCGTCCTTGCACGAGCCCCCGGATCTGCGCCTTCGCGTGCGCGGGGACGCGCTGATACCGAACGGCTCCCCGGATACCATCTGATCCGAAACGGCGCAGGAACACCCTGCGCTTGACAGCCTGCCCGGCGCGTGGGCACCTACGCGCCGTGTTCCGAACGCCCCGTTCTCATCGCTGTCTCTGCCACGCGGGCAGCCTCATCGCAGGCCTTCATCCCCCGGGCTCGTGAGCGACCGCTCCCGACCGCCGGGGGTGCTCCCAGACCTTGATCGGAAACCGCTGCCGGTGCCGTGCCGGCGTGGGGGGAGAAAGTGGCCACTTGCATCGCCTGCCGTTCCGTCCGCACATCGGACAATACGTGTTCCTGCCTCCAAGCCCCTGACGACGCGCCGCTGAAGCTCGGCGTCGGCGACTATCGGACGCTGATCGACGTCCTGCTGCACGACTATCGGATGCCAAGCCGCGTGCGCGCGATGCTCGAGCGCAAGGCCGCGGCCGCCCGCGCGGTGTTCGCACGGGACGTGCCGCCGGGCACGGTCCGCATCAACAGCATCGTGTCGTACCGCATCGACAGCGGGCCGCTACGGACGGGCGTGCTGTCCCAAGGCCGGCCCCGCGCGCACTGCGCCGTTCCGCTCGAAACCTATGTCGGGGCGGCGCTGATCGGGCTTCGCGAGGGCGAAGCGGTTTCCGTCGAAACCCCCGAGGGCTCGCGGCGCGTCGCCGTGGACAGGGTGCTGTTCACCCCGCCCGCCCATGTCGAGGACGGATTCGCGCGGGCCTACGCGGTGCTCGGCAGCGAAATCTCAGAGTTTCCCGCGGCTTCGGCCGGGGAATCCCACCACTGCCGGCCCGTGCGGGGTTCGCAGCGGCAGCCACGGCTCGAGGCGGGTCCGCCGTCCGGGCGCCACCCCTTGTGAGAGAACCCGCGTAGTAAGGAAACCGATGCTTCAGCAAGCCCTTCAGCACCTCGATACGGCCGCGCGCCATCTCGAAATCGACGACGTCGTCCTCGAAAAGCTCCGCTATCCCCGCGAGACGACCAAGGTTCGTCTGATGATCCGGATGGACGACGGGTCGCGCAAGTCGTTCATGGCCTGGCGCTGCCGCTACGACGACACGCGAGGGCCGACGAAGGGCGGCATCCGGTTCCATCCCGAAGCGTCGATCGAGGAGGTCGAGACGCTCGCCTTCTGGATGACGATGAAGTGCGCGGTGATGAACCTCCCCTATGGCGGGGGCAAGGGCGCGGTACGCGTCGATCCGCACGCCCTGTCGAAGTTCGAGCTGGAGCGCCTGTCGCGCGCCTATGTCCAGGCTTTCGCCCGGACCATCGGCCCCGACCGCGACATTCCCGCGCCCGACGTCTACACCAACTCCATGATCATGGGCTGGATGGAGGACGAGTACTCGTCCATCGTCGGCCAATCGACGCCGGCTGTGGTCACCGGCAAGCCGGTCGCGCTCGGGGGGTCGGTGGGCCGCGAGGACGCGACCGCGCGCGGCGGATATTACCTGCTGCGCCATCTGCAGAACGAGCTCGGCCTGAGCCCCGGCAACACGGTCGCGATCCAGGGCTTCGGCAATGCCGGGCAGCACATCGCGCGCCTGCTCGCCGACGATGGCTACAGGATCGTCGCCGTCTCCGACTCCCGCGGCACGCTCTACCGGCGTGAGGGCCTGCCGATTGCCGACGTGCTGGAAGCCAAGCGCTCCGGCCGCCCTGTCGCCTCGCTGGCGCCCGACTTGGGCACCGCCCTTACCGCCGACGAACTGACGGGCCTCGACTGCGACGTGCTGGTTCCCGCGGCGCTCGAGGAACTGATCCGCGAGGACAATGCCGGGGCCATCAAGGCGCGCGTCATCCTCGAATTGGCGAACGGCCCGGTCAATCCCGGCGCCGACCGCATCCTGCAGGACCGGGGCGTCGTGGTGCTGCCGGACATCCTGGCCAATGCCGGCGGCGTCACCGTCTCCTATTTCGAGTGGGTGCAGAACAGGCAGGGCTATTATTGGACCGAGGACGAGGTCCACACCAAGCTGAAGGACGCCATGGAGCGCGAAGGCGCCGCCGTCCTCGCCATCGCCCGCGCCCACAACATCGCCCCCAGAACGGCCGCCTATGTGCTGGCGCTGCAGCGGCTGGCCAAGGCGATCGAGGCGCACGGCACCCAGCAGTTCTTCACGAGTTGACGGCGGAGAGAAGGCGGGAGGTCCGGTGGGCCGGACGTCGTCGCCGGTTCGTGGCGGCGAACGGTCCTGAAAGTGGCGCTCCAAGGGTTGGTACGGCCCCGCCCTTGGCGTGCGGCCTCGCCGACCGGCCTCCGAGGTGCTCCGCCTCTCGGCGTCATGGCCGAGACCTGCCCGGCCATGACGCCGGGGAGAGAGGCACGGCCGTGCCTCTCGCACCCCTCGGGCGCCCCATCCTCCGTGTCGTTCCCGGCCGAAGCGGGCGAAGCCCGCGAAGGGGAAGGGAACCCAATGGCGGTTCGGGCTGATCGAGAGGCTAATGGGTGCCTTTCCCTCGCGAGGCTGACGCCTCGCTCTCCGGGGACAACACCGCTCGGGCGAGCGGCGTGCAGGGAACCGCTCGGGCCGCCTCACCCACCCGGTGTCGCTTTCGGCCGGAGCGCCGTCAGGAACCGGAGGGAAAGGGAACCCAGAGCCGTCGCGGTATGCCGAACCAATATTCAGGGACCTTGCTCCCCGTCCACTCAGACCCTCGTCGCCCCACACCCCGCCCTGCCGGGAACCATCCCCCCGCCCCGAACATTACGCGCGGAACCAGCCGAGGAGCCGGCCATGATTCCCACCCGCGTTCACGGCGTCATCGATTATGTCTGGGGCGTGCTCCTCATCGCCGCGCCGTTCCTGTTCGGCTTCGACGACGGCGACGTCGCGCAATGGCTGCCGATGGCGATCGGCCTCGTCGCCATCCTCTACAGCCTGCTCACCCGCTACGAGCTCGGTCTCGTCCACGCCATCCCGATGTCGGTTCATCTCGGGCTCGACGTGCTCGCCGGCCTCTTCCTCGCCATCTCGCCCTGGCTGTTCGGCTTTGCCGACAGGATCTGGTGGCCGCATCTGGTGTTCGGCGGGCTCGCCGTCATCATCGCCAGCATGACCGAGCGGCGGCCGATGCTGGCGATCCGGGCGGAGTGAGGGAACCGAAGCCCCGCCCGCGGCTTTCCCCGGCATCGAACGGGAGGCCAGTGATGACCCGCATTCTCGCGACCCGCGCCGCCGCCGCGCTCGCCGGCGTTCTCGCGCTCGCCGCCTGCACGCCCGGCGAGGCGCAGCCGCCCGCCACGAGCGCGCCGACTGCCCCGCTGCCCGGCGTCCCGCTGGCTCCCCCCGGCACCACGCTGCCCCCGGCGGACCGGGAGTTCCGCTATGTCGGGCGCTGGGCGGCGACGCCGGAGCTGTGCGAGACGGGAGCCTGGGTGTTCGAGGCGCAGCGGCTCACCACCGCCGGCGAGGTGGCCTGCGACTTCGGCGCCGTGACGCCGGTGCCTGGCGGCTACACCATCGCCGCGACCTGCACGGCGGAGGCGCCGCCCACCGAGCACACGCTTCACATCAGCTTCGCCGAATCTGCCCGCGCCATGCTGATCGAAGGCGGCCCGTTCGAGGACGCCGGCCTCATCTATTGCGGACCGTGAGGCGGTCTACTCCCCCGTGTCGTGGAAATAGTCGAAGATCGCCTGCGCCATCGCGCCGGACACCCCCGGCACCGCCGCAAGATCCTCCACGCCGGCGCGCTTGATGGCGGTCAGCGTGCCGAAATGGTGGAGTAGGGCGCGCTTGCGTGACGGGCCGATGCCGGAAATCTCGTCGAGGCTCGACTGCGAGATCGCCTTGGACCGCTTCGCCCTGTGCGCGCCGATGACGAAGCGGTGAGCCTCGTCGCGCAGGCGCTGCACGAAATAGAGCACGGGGTCGCGGTCGGGCAGCATGAAGGGCTCTCCGCCCGGCAGGAAGAAATGCTCGCGGCCGGCGTTGCGGTCGGGCCCTTTGGCGATGCCCACGAGCTTCACGTCGTGCACGCCGAGCTCGGCCAGCACCTCGCACGCCACCCCGAGCTGGCCTTTGCCGCCGTCGATGAACACGAGATCCGGCCACGGTCCGAACCCCGTCTCGTCGGCCTTCGCCGCATCGCGCGGGCCGTAGTCCTTGACGAGGCGCGCGAAGCGCCGCGTCAGCATCTCGCGCATCATCGCGAAGTCGTCGCCCGGGGTCAGCGACACGCTGCGCATGTTGAACTTGCGGTACTGGTTCTTCACGAAGCCTTCCGGCCCCGCGACGATCATCGCCCCGACCGGGTTCGATCCCATGATGTGGCTGTTGTCGTAGACCTCGATGCGCCGCGGCGGCGCCTCGAGGCCGAACACGCGGCCGACGCCGTCGAGCAGTGCCGTCTGCGACGAGGATTCGGCGAGCTTGCGGCCGAGCGCCTCCCGGGCGTTGGTCGCGGCGTGCTCGACAAGCTCGCGCTTCTCGCCGCGCTTGGGCACGGCGACATCGACCTTGTGCCCCGCGCGCTCGCTGAGCGCGTCCGCCAGCAGGTCGCAGTCCTCGATGGGCTCGGACAGCAGAACGAGGCGCGGGGCGGGGCGGTCGTCGTAGAACTGCGCGACGAAGCTCTCCAGCACCTCGGCGGCGGGGATCGCCTTGTCGGCGCGCGGGAAGAAGGCGCGGTTGCCCCAGTTCTGCCCGGTGCGGAAGAAGAACACCTGCACGCAGGTCTGCCCGCCCTCCTGGTGGACGGCGAACACGTCCGCCTCCTCGACGGAGTGCGGGTTGATGCCCTGGTGCGAGGTGACGTGGCTGAGCGCGGCGAGCCGGTCGCGGTAGAGCGCGGCGGCCTCGAAATCGAGCCGCGCCGACGCCTCCTGCATCGCGGCCGCGAGCTCGCCCTTCACCGTCCTGCTCTTGCCCGAGAGAAAGTCCCGTGCCTCGCGCACCAGCTCGGCATAGGCATCGGGCGCGATCTCGCCCGTGCAGGGCGCCGAGCAGCGGCGAATCTGGTGGAGGAGGCACGGGCGGGTCCGCGTCTCGAACACCGAATCGGAGCAGGTGCGGATCAGGAAAGCCTTGGTCAGCGCGTTGATGGTCCGGTTCACCGCCCCGGCCGAGGCAAACGGGCCGAAATAGGCGCCCGTTCGCGTCCGCGCGCCGCGATGCTTCACCAGCACGGGGGCGCGGTGGCTCTCGTCGATCAGGATGTAGGGAAACGATTTGTCGTCGCGCAGCAGCACGTTGAACCGCGGCCGCAACTGCTTGATGAGATTGGCCTCGAGCAGCAGCGCCTCGGTCTCGGTGCTCGTGGTCACGAACTCCATGCCCGCCGTCGCCTGCACCATCCGCAGGATGCGGTTCGGCAGCCCCGCCGGCCGCGTGTAGTTCGCCACCCGCTTCTTGAGGCTCCGCGCCTTGCCGACGTAAAGCACCGTGCCCCTGGCATCGAGCATGCGGTAGACGCCCGGCCCGTTCGGCAGGCGGCGCACGATGTCGGCGATCACGCCCGCGCCGGTGGCCGCGGGCGCGGGGAGGGGAGCGTCGGCGATGTGGGGGGCGTCGGTCATGCCGAGAGCCGCGGCGCCGTGAAGGCTCGGTTAACCATGCGTTCCGGAACTCACGAGGGTGAGGGGGAAGTCCGTGGGCGCGCGCCCGGCCGCCCTTAGGTGCGCGCCTCCGCCGCCGGACGCAAGATGGGGCGCTCCGGGGGGGGGGATTTCCGCGCCGCGATCATGGACTTGGATCGGAGCTTCGGCGCCGCCGCAGGGGTGCGGCAGCGGCCCGGCGCTGCGCGAGCGCCTCTTCGCACCGACTTGATGCTGTGACAAAAATACCGCTGCCGTCAACCGATCGTCCCGGGGGCGCCCGCCGAGGGCTTCCGGCGCGGAACAGCGCGGTATAGTCGACGTTCAGTTGACGGTTCGGAGGACCGAACGCCCCTGGACTGTGACGGACCCGGGGGCTGGGGAGCGGCGGGCACGCCGCAAGCGCAGAGTAGGCGGCCGGCGTGGCGAGGTCCGCCCGCAGGCCGTAAATGAGTACCCCGCGGCGGGCCTGGCTCGCCGCACCAGCCATAGCCCGGGGGTTCGCAATCGAGCGTTCGCCGCGTCTGGCCACACTCTTTGGACAAGGAGTTCCGAGTATGAACCGCATTTCCACCGCTCTTCTGGCCGGCGCCGCCCTTCTGGTCGCCGCTCCGGCCTTCGCCGCCGACCTGCCGGCCCCCGTGCCGTCGGCCCCGGCCCCGGCGCCGGCCCCCGTCGTCGTGACCCCGCCGGCCCCGGCCGTGTTCGACTGGTCGGGCCTCTATGTCGGCGCGAACATCGGCTACGCCTTCGGCGGCAGCGACGTCGTCGGCGTCGACCCGGCCGGCGCGTTCGCCGGTGATGCGGGCGAGCTCGAGCTGAACGGCCTGTTCGGCGGCGTGCAGGCCGGCTTCAACTGGCAGTTCGGCTCCGTCGTCGCCGGCATCGAGACCGACTTCCAGCTGGCGAGCATCAACGACTCGCTCGAGGCGACCGGCCCGGCTCCGGCGGTCGGCACGATCACCGGCGACCTCAACTGGTTCGGCACCGTCCGCGGCCGCGTCGGCGTCGCGTTCGACCGCGCTCTCGTCTATGCCACGGGCGGCCTCGCCTACGGCAACTACGAGGTGACCTTCGATCCGACCGGCCCCGCGGCCGCTGTCTCCGACTCGCAGATGCTGGTCGGCTGGACGGCCGGCGCGGGCCTCGAGTACGGCATCACCGACAACATCTCGGCCAAGCTCGAGTACCTCTATGTCGACCTCGGCGCCGACGACTACGAGCTCGGCACCGGTCCCGGCGCCTTCCAGACCCAGGGCAGCGCCAACTTCCACAGCGTCCGTCTGGGCGTGAACTACCGGTTCTGATCGGATCCCGTGCATGGACGCGGCCCCGTGGGGGCCGCGTCTCATCCTCCTGAGAGGTCGCCCATGTCCCGCTCCGCTTCCGTCCTCCTCGCCGGCGCCGCCGTCCTGGTCGCCGCTCCGGCTTTCGCCGCCGACCTGCCGGCCCCCGTACCGTCCGCTCCGGCTCCCGCTCCGGTGGTCATCACCCCTGCGGCCCCCGCCGTGTTCGACTGGAGCGGCCTCTATGTCGGCGCCAATATCGGCTACGGCTTCGGCGGCAGCGACGTCGTGGCGCTGACCACCGGCGGCGGCACCACCCCGGCGCTGGGCGAGCTCGAGCTGAACGGCCTGTTCGGCGGCGTGCAGGCCGGCTTCAACTGGCAGTTCGGCGCCTTCGTCGCGGGCGTCGAGACCGATTTCCAGCTCGCCGACATCGACGATTCGTTCGACCTCGGGGTTGCTGCTCCCGGCGGCCCGGTCGCGGCTGTTGCCGCCCCCGCCGGCACCATCACCGGCAATATCGACTGGTTCGGCACGGTTCGTGCCCGCCTGGGCTACGCGCTCGACCGCACGCTGATCTACGCCACGGGCGGCCTCGCCTATGGCCACTACGAGGTCACCTTCGCCACGCCGGCCGCCGTGGGTTCGGACGAGCAGACGATGGTCGGCTGGACGGCCGGCGCGGGCGTCGAGCACGCTTTCACCGACAACATCTCGGCCAAGCTCGAATATCTCTATGTCGATCTCGGCGCCGAGACGTTCGACCTGACGTTCCCGGCCCCGGCGCCGACCACCACGACCGCCGGCTCGGCGAACTTCCACAGCGTCCGCCTCGGCATCAACTACCGCTTCTGATCGGGGATCGTTCCCCGGAGCCTCGTGGCGCGGCCGCAAAGGCCGCGCCGTTTCTCCAGGAGTAACGCGCAATGTCTCGCCTCGCATCGGTACTGCTGGCCGGCGTCGCTGCACTCGTCGCCGTTCCCGCCCTGGCCGCCGACCTGCCGGCTCCCGTGCCGTCGGCACCGGCGCCGGTCCCCGTCGTCGTCACGCCGCCGGCCCCTGCGGTGTTCGACTGGACCGGGCTTTATGTCGGCGCGAATGTCGGCTACGCCTTCGGCGGCCATGACGAGGTCGCATATGATCCCACGGGCGGCGGCCCGTCGGTCACCTTCCCCGACGACCTGGAGCTGCACGGCCTGTTCGGCGGCGTGCAGGCCGGCTTCAACTGGCAGTTCGGCAACATCGTCGCGGGCGTCGAGGCCGACTTCCAGCTTGCCGACATCGGCGACACCATCGACACGGTTCAGGGCTTCAGCCTGGAATCTCAGGTCGACTGGTTCGGCACCGTGCGCGGCCGCATCGGCTACGCCTTCGACCGCGCGCTGGTCTACGCCACGGGCGGTCTCGCCTACGGCCATTACTCCTATGAAGCGTTCCGCACCGCCGGCCCGACCTTCGTCGGCGGCGACGATGCGACGCTGGTGGGTTGGACCGCGGGCGCCGGCCTCGAATACGCCTTTACCGACAATCTCTCGGCGAAGATCGAATATCTCTATGTCGATCTCGGCAGCGAGACTTTCTCGTTCAACGGCGGCACCGGCCCGGTGACCACGAACGCCTCGGCGAACTTCCACCTCGTGCGCCTGGGCATCAACTACCGCTTCTGATCCGCGTTTCGGATCACCGGCAAGAGGGGCACGGCCGCGGCCGTGCCCTTTTCGTTCGTGCTGCCCGAGGCACACAGGCGCGAGGGTTCAGCCGGCGGGGCGCGTGTCCTCGAACGCGGGCACCTTCGACGCAAAAGCGTCGAGCCACGCTACCAGGCGCGGGTGCTCCGCACGCCACGCCCCGCCGTGACGCAGGTCGAGATAGCCCAGGGCCGCGGCGACGGCGATCTCGCCCACCATGATCGGATCGAGCGCCGGCGGGTCCGCTTCGAGCACGGCGAGCGCGCGGTCCACCTTGGCGCGCTGATGGGCGAGCCACGTCTCGCTGCGCATACCCTCGGGCCGCCAGCGCCCCTCGTAGATCACGAGCACCGCGGCGTCGCAGATGCCGTCCGCCAGCGCTTCCAGGCGCCGCGCGGCGATGCGGGCGGCAGGGTCCTGCGGCAGCACGTGCCCGCCGCCGCCCATGTGATCGAGCGCCTCGACGATGACGCGCGAATCATAGGTCGCGGTGCCGTCCTCCTCGACGAGCACCGGGATCTTGCCGAGCGGGTTCTGCGCCCGCAGGCTGTCCGCGGGGTCGTTGGTGTCGGCGGGCTCCACCCGGAGGCGGTCCGACAGGCCGGCAAGGGCGGCGGCGAGCCTCACCTTGCGGCCGAAGGGCGAGGCGGCGGCGGTACGAAGCACGAGCATTTGGGGGAGCCTCCTGGGACTGGGCCGCGAACGGCGCCGCAGCTTCCCCGGGGACGGCCGCGCGCGCAACGGGTCGCGACGCTCAGCCGCGTCTGGCCGCTCGCTCTTCCACCAGCCACTCCAGCGTCCAGCCCGCGCCGGGGCCTTGCGCCAGCCGCTCGGCAAGCGCCGGCAGGCCTTCCCGGCATGCCGCTTCGAGGAGATAGGGCGGGTTGACCACGACGAGTCCGGCCGCCGCGAGCGGGCCTTCGCCGTGCGCGCGCACCCGCAGCTCGATCCGCAGGGTCGGGGGCAGGGGGCGCGCCGCGACGCCGGCGAGAAACGCGGCCACCGCGTCGGGCGTCTTCACCGGATACCAGATCAGCATCGTGCCGGTGGGAAAGCGCGCATGGGCGTCGTCGATGGCCCGGAGCATGCGGCCGAACTCGCCGGGAACCTCGAACGGCGGATCGATCAGCGTCAGCCCGCGCCGCTCCGGGGGCGGCAGCAGGCTCCGCACGGCCATCCAACCGTCGCCGGCGAACACCTTGGTCTGGCGGTCGCGGGCGAACAGCGCTTCGAGCGCGGCGGCATCCTCCGGGTGCGCCTCGGTCAGCATCAGCCGGTCCTCTCGGCGCAGCAGCGCCCGCGCGAGCAGCGGGGAACCGGGATATATCGCGAGCGGGCCGCCTCCGTTCTCCGCCCGCACCAGCGCGAGCAGCGGCGCGAGAAAGCGGCCGGCGGGATCGTCCGGGGCCAGGTCGTAGACCCGGCCGACGCCGTCCCGCCATTCGCCGGTCCGCGTCGCCGCGTCGGCGAACAGATCGTAGCGGCCGATTCCCGCATGGGTGTCGACGACGCGGAACGGCGCCTGCTTGCGTGCGAGATAGGCGAGCACGTGCACCAGCACCGCGTGCTTCAGCACGTCGGCGAAATTGCCGGCATGGAAGGCGTGGCGATAGTTCATGAGGCGGGCCGGTCGGGCGCGGGCAGACGGGTGGCGTTCATCGCGGCTTCAGGTGCGAGGCTCTAGGGAGGAGGCAAGGGGTCCGGCAGTGTCTGGTCCGGTGTCCTGCCCGCCCCGCACCATGTCGCGCCGGCGCCTCGGTGTCCATGCTCGGCCCCGAACACGGAGGCCCGCGTCGGCTCCGCCGGTCACATGGGCGCACGGGCCGCCGCGCGAACGGTAAAGGGGCGGCGGATCGATCCGCCGCCCCTTTACCGTTCGGTCTGCAATCCAGTCAGCGCGCGGCCGCGACCAGGGTGGCCACCGCGTCGTAGCCGCGATCGTCGGCCATGGTCTCGCTCCACCGGCAGAGCTCGACGAGACTCGGGTGCCTGTCGCCCGGGTTCGGGATCAACGTCTCGCAATAGGTGTTCATGCCGGGCACGTCGAGCGTGCCGAGCGCGGCGATGGCGGCGTAGCGCGTCATGTCGCCGCCGCTTTCGGCCCAGCGGCAGAGCTCGACCACCGCCGCGGGGTGGCCGTCCGGCGCGGCGAGGATGTCGGCGCAGATGCTGCGCAGCGACGCGGCCGAGACCTGAGCCGATGCCGAGGCGTTCGCCGCGGCGCCGCCGCCTGCGGCACCACCGCCGCCGCCGAGCACGATCACCGTCGTGCCGCCGTTCGCGCCTGCGTCGCCCGGCGCTTGGGTCCCCGGCCCGCCGACCCCGCCTGCGCCTCCGCCACCGGCGCCACCGGCGCCACCATTGCCGCCGCCCGCGGCGCCCGCGGCCCCGCCGAGGTCGATCGTGACCGCGCCGCCGTCGCCGCCCACCGTCGCCACGGTGCCGCCGCCAAGATCGACGGTGGCGGTGTCGCCGCCGGGCCCGCCGACAGTCACGCCCGCGGCGTCATCGCCGCCGAGGTCCACGTCGACCACCTCGTCGCCGTCGCCCCCGTCGAGGTCGACATCGGCCCCCGCAGCGTCGCCGAGATCGACGTCGACGACGTCGCCGCCGCTGTCGAGATCGACGGCCGCCCCGGTGTCGTCGCCGAGGTCGACCTGCACCTCGTTGTCGGGATCGTCGCCGAGATCCACCGTGGCTCCGGTGTCCTCGCCCAGGTCGATGTCGACGGTCAGCCCGTCTTCGGTGTCGATGGTGACCACGCCGTCGTCATCGCCGCCGCCGAGCAGAGTGCCGCCGCCGCCCAGGCCGAGCTGGGCGAAGGCCGGTCCGCCGAACGCGGCGGCACCGAGGAATGTAAAGCCAAGAAGCATGCGGCGCAGCGCGCCGCCATGACGGGTGTTCATGGAGATATCCTCCGGATGTGGATCGTTTTCGACAGGCCGATGAGCCGTCTCGACGATAGAACCGGAAGCCACTTCCTTCGGTTTTGTGGCGTCTGCCGCCTTGGTTGACGGCGCTATAAGCGGAATGCTCGCATTGCCGGGTGCAGCCGTCCGGACGCCGGGTCCGGACGGCAACCTCTTCGTTCAGCGCGCCGCGCGTGCGAGCGCCATCGCGGCCTCGTAGCGCGCCGTCGTGCCGGCGATCTCGGCGAACCGGCAGAGATCCAGGAGCGCAGCGTTCTGCCCGGCCGGGCCGGCCACGAGCGAGCGGCAATAGGCCTGCATCGCGGGCGAGGTTTCCAGCGTGAGCAGCGCCGCCACCGCCTGATAGCGGCTGAGATTGCCCACGATCTCCGCCCAGCGGCAGAATTCGACGACCTCGGGGCTGTTCGCCCCGGGATTGCCGAGCACGGCGGCGCAGACCCGCCGCAGCGCCTCGGCGGGCACGCCCTGCGCCGCGCGCGCCGCGCTCGCCGGGACTGCCGCGGCGCCCGCACCGCCCCCGCCCACGACCACCAGCTGCACGACGGTGCCCGGGCCTCCCTCGCCCCCCGGCGCTCCGGGCGCCCCGGGCTGGCCCGGACTCCCCGGCTGACCCGGGCCGCTCGGCGTGCCCGGGCCCCCGATCACCACCGATACGCCGTCGGCCGTGCCGAGGCCGATCGTCTGGCCGAGCAGGTCGAGACCGAGGCCGTCGTCGAGATCGACGCCCAGCAGGTCGGTGCCGCCGAGGCCGAGGCCGGCGCCGGTGCCGTCGTCGCCGCCGAGATTCAGGTTGAGATCGACCGAGCGACTTCCGCCGCCGAGAGGCACTTCGACGCCGAGCGTCGGCCCGTCCGCGTCCCCGACGACTTGGCCCCCGACCTCGACGACATCGCCGCCGAGAAGGCCATCGTCCGCCCCGATGCCGAGCGGCCCGCCGCCGTCGCCGAGATCCGTGACGCGGCCGAGCGGGTTGCCCCTGAGCAGGCCCCCGAGCAGCCCATCGTCGCCGCCCAGGTCGAGCAGGCCGCCGTCCCCGCCGCCGAGCAGGCCGCCCAGCACCTGCGTTGAACTCGGGACGGCGCCCAGGGCCGTTGCCCCGAGCAGCGCCAAGAGGAAGACTCCGCGACGCATGTTCTTGCCCTTCATCCCACATCCTCCTTAAGCTGCAGATGAGGGCTTCACTCTCCCAGGTTGCAATGTTGGGATTGTGAACAGCCGGGAGTTGCGTCACGTTTCTTGGCCGGACGGTGTCCGGACCGCTAACGCCAGTCCACGAATGTGTTGCTTCGGTCGCCGCGCACCGGAGCGCCGACAGGCGCGGCGCGCTGCGCGCGAGCCTTTTCGCGACCCGCGCGAAAGGCCATATTGGCGCCATGACCAAGCGCACTCCGCCCTCCGAACGCCGGCCCGAAGGGTTCGGCGAAGCGCCGCAGCCCGACCTCGCGGGAGCGCCGCTGTCCGGCTCCGTTGCGGACTGGGCGCGGCAGCTCGCCGAGGCGGCGGAGCAGCCCGAAGCCGCGCCGCCCGCCCCGGCCAAGGCGGTCAAGGCTCGGGGCCGCAAGTCCGCGGCGGCCCCGACCGACGCCGGCACCGTCACCCCGGCGCAGCTCCGCCAGATCGCCGCCAAGGACCCCAAGGTGCTCTCGCAGCTCCGCGGCGTGATGGCGACGGCGCGCGAGCGCGTGGCCGGGGGGCTCAACCCGATACCCGGGCTCGATGTCGGGCTCGCCGAGGCCGAAAGCCTCGCCCCGGGCGCCGTCACCGCGACTGTCGCCGCGCTCTCCGAACTGATCGAGAAGGGCCGCGACATCTTCCGCGACGGCTCGGCCTGGGTGCCGCACCGCCCGGCGCGACCGGCGAAGAGCGAAGGCGGCATTGCCCTCAAGATCGTGTCGGACTTCGAGCCGCGCGGCGATCAGCCAACGGCCATCGAGGAACTGGTCAAGGGCGTGCAGGAAGCCGGCGAGAAGACGCAGGTCCTGCTCGGCGTGACGGGCTCGGGCAAGACCTTCACCATGGCGAAGGTGATCGAAGCGACGCAGCGCCCGGCGCTGATCCTCGCCCCGAACAAGACGCTGGCGGCGCAGCTCTACGGCGAATTCAAGGCGTTCTTCCCCGAGAACTCGGTCGAGTATTTCGTCAGCTATTACGATTATTTCCAACCCGAGGCCTACGTTCCCCGGACCGACACCTATATCGAGAAAGAATCCACCATCAACGAGCAGATCGACCGGATGCGCCATTCGGCGACCCGGGCGCTGCTCGAGCGCGACGACGTCGTCATCGTCGCCTCGGTGTCGTGCATCTACGGTATCGGCTCGGTTGAGACCTATACCGCGATGACCTTCAACATCGAGGTCGGCGAGAAGGTGGACCAGCGCCAGCTCCTCGCCGACCTCGTGGCGCTGCAATATAAGCGCGCCGACGTGAACTTCGTCCGCGGTACCTTCCGCGTCCGCGGCGACACGGTGGAAATCTTCCCGGCGCACTATGAGGACAGGGCCTGGCGCGTGTCTCTGTTCGGCGACGAGGTGGAGGCGATTGCCGAGTTCGACCCGCTCACGGGGCAGAAGTCCGGCGACCTCCGCTACGTCCGCGTCTACGCCAACTCGCACTACGTGACGCCGAAGCCGACGCTTGCGCAGGCGGCGAAGAGCATCCGCGAGGAGCTGAAGCAGCGGCTCGAGGAACTGACCCGCCACGGGCGGCTGCTGGAGGCGCAGCGGTTGGAGCAGCGCACCCGCTTCGACCTCGAGATGATCGAGGCGACAGGCTCCTGCGCCGGCATCGAGAACTACTCGCGTTACCTCACGGGGCGCGCCCCCGGCGAGCCGCCGCCGACCCTGTTCGAGTACCTGCCCGACAACGCGCTCGTCTTCGTCGACGAGAGCCACGTCACCATTCCGCAGATCGGCGCCATGTATCGCGGCGACTTCCGGCGCAAGGCGACGCTGGCGGAATACGGCTTCCGGCTGCCCTCCTGCATGGACAACCGGCCGCTCCGTTTCGAGGAATGGGACGCGATGCGGCCGCAGACCATCGCGGTCTCGGCCACCCCGGGCGGGTGGGAGATGGGCGAGACCGGCGGCGTGTTCGCCGAGCAGGTCATCCGCCCCACCGGCCTCGTTGACCCCCCGGTGGAGGTGCGTCCGGCGAAGAGCCAGGTGGACGACGTCATCGGCGAGGTGAAGGAGACGACCCGCCGCGGCTATCGCACGCTGATCACGACGCTGACCAAGCGCATGGCGGAGGACCTCACCGAGTATCTCCACGAGCACGGCGTGAAGGTCCGGTACATGCACTCCGACGTCGAGACGCTGGAGCGCATCGAGATCATCCGCGACCTCCGCCTCGGCGCCTTCGACGTGCTGGTCGGCATCAACCTGCTGCGCGAGGGCCTCGACATCCCGGAATGCGGGCTGGTGGCCATTCTCGACGCCGACAAGGAGGGCTTCCTGCGCTCCGAAACGTCGCTGGTGCAGACGATCGGCCGCGCCGCGCGCAACGTGGACGGCCGCGTCATCCTCTATGCCGACCACGTCACCGGCTCGATGGAGCGGGCGATGGCGGAGACCGACCGCCGCCGCGAAAAGCAGGTGGCCTACAACACCGCCCACGGCATCACGCCGGCCTCCGTCAAGAAGAATATCGGCGACATCCTGCAGTCCGTCTATGAGGGCGACCGCGTCACCGTGGACGCGGGCTTCGCCGAGGGCGGGGCTCTGGTCGGGCACAACCTCAAGGCGCACATGGCGGATCTGGAGAAGCGGATGCGCGACGCCGCCGCCGATCTCGAGTTCGAGACCGCCGCGCGCCTGCGCGACGAGCTGAAGCGGCTGCAGGAGACCGAGCTCGCTATCAGCGACGATCCGCTCGCACGCCAGTCCGCCGTCGAGGATCGCACCGGCGGCTTCCAGGGCGACCGCAAATACGGCAGCCGCGCCAACCTGCCGCCGACGCGGGCGAAGAAGCCCGCGCTGCACGAGATGGGCCCGCACAATGCGGAAATCCCCCTCGGCTCCGCCCGCGCCCCCCACGCCGCCCCGCGCACCGCGGAGGAGAAGGCGTTCCGCGAGGCGGAGGCCGCACGTACCCGCGGCGAGGACCTGCCCACGCGGGCGCGGAAACCCAGGCTCGACGAGATGGCCGGCCCCGACGCCATGCCGGCGCCCCCGGGCGAGGGCGGCCGCATCAGCCGCGGTCCCTACCAGGCGCCGCGCGACGGCCGGCGCGGCGCGACGTCCTCGCCGCTGATGGACTTCGTCGAGCGCGGCGATGGCGGGGGCGAGGAAGGGGAGGGCGAGCCGTCCCGCGGGTTCGATCCGCTGACGGCGAACGTCAAGCCGCGCGGGCGGTCGATGGCAGGGCGGGCGGGGAGCAAGCCGCGGCGCCGATAGCCCCTGGGCTGTATGTTCGCCAGCTGCGGGTCGGCCAACCTGCCGCACTCGCAGGTAAGCTCCCGCGCGCTCCTGGAAACTATCGTTTTTGGGACCGCCGCCACGTGAGCGACGCCCAACCGAGGCTGGCGGGCTCGCTGTGCGTCTCAGGGAAATTCGCCGCTCAAGGCGCGCTCTTGATCCTGGGAAAAAAGCCGGACACCATTCGGCCGAGAGAATTGGGCGACTCGCGGGACCCCCGGGCGCCGACACGGGGTCAGCCCTATCGTGAGCACCGCCGAACGCCTCCCCGGGCCCGCACCCGGCGCCTCCGAGCCGCCCCGCCCCGAGCGCCATCCGCTGCTCGCGGCACTCTCGCTGTTCACGCGGGGGCTGATGCTGGTCGCCATCGTCGCGGTGTTCATCACCGCGGCGGTGCTGATCGGCTATGCCGCCTGGCAGGTCTGGGAGCTGGTGCGCGAGCTGTTCTCCGGCCATGAGATCGACGCCGAGCACATGATGCTCGAGGCCATCGAGCTCGTGGACATGTTCCTGCTCGCCACCGTGCTCGACGTCGTCGCTATCGGCCTCTACCAGCTCTATATCGACAGCCGCGTCCCGGTGCCGCCCTGGCTGCGCATCAACTCGATCGACGACCTCAAGGCGAAGCTGATCGGCGTCGTCATCACCATGCTCGGGGTGGTCTTCGTCGGCCGCGCCCTGTCCTGGGACGGCAGCGACGGGCTGATCTATTTCGGCGGCGCCGTCGCCGCGGTCGTCGCCGCGCTGACCTTCTTTCTCACCATTCATCTCCGCGACGAGGAGCACGATTAGCAGCCCCGCCGGGGCGGAGCCGATACGCCGTTTCGCACGAGGGGAAAGGGCCGCCCGGCGCGTGCGCGGACGGGGCACGGCCGGGGCAGCGGGGCGCACAGGGGAGGGACGATCATGCCGTCGGGCCGGGGAACACGCCTCATCGCCGCCGCCGCGGCGCTCGCTCTCGCCACTCCGCTCGCCACCGCGGCGGCATTCGGGCCGGACTATGCGGCAGCAATCGCGGGCCTGCCGGACTGGCGCGGCGTGTGGGGCTATGTCGGCGGGCCGATCTTCGGGGATCCCGGCCTCGCCGCAGGGCGCAACGACACCAGCGTCCGCGACCACCCGCCCTACAATGCCGAGTGGGAGGCGCTCTACGAGGCGAACATCGCCCGCCGCGCGGCGGGCGAGCAGATCGACCCCGTTGCGGCGTGCCTGCCCCACGGCATGCCGCGCATGATGGGGCCGATGCCGCATCCCTCGGCGCGTGCCGAGCCGATCGAGTTCATCGTCACGCCCGGCGAGGTGTGGATCATCACGGAATGGGGGCCGCAGATCCGGCGCATCTATATCGACGCCGAGCACCCGCCGGCGGAGGAGCTCTATCCCACCTTCACAGGCCACTCGGTCGGCCACTGGGAGGGCGACACGCTGGTCGTCGACACGGTGTCGATCCGCGAGGGGCTCTACGACCGCACCGGCGCCCCGCACAGCGACCAGATCCACATCGTCGAGCGCATCCGGATGACCGACGCGGACACGATCGAGGACCGGATGGTGATCGAGGACCCGGTCGCGTTCACGGAGCCCTGGGCAGTGACGCGCAGCTTCTACCGCAAGGCGCCGGAGGACCGGCTCTACGATTTCTCCTGCCTCGAAGGGCAGGATTTCGTGGCGACGCTTCCGCCCGCCGATTGAGGCCCGCGCGTCAGACGACGCCCGGCGGCGCTTCGGCCTGCCGCTCCACCAGGGCCTCGCCGGGGCTTTCCGGCGCGTCGAGCCGGCGGGCGGTCCTGAGGCCGGGGAACATATAGGCCCAGAGCCCGGCCACGATGACAGTGCCGACGCCGCCGGCGACGATTGCCGGAATGACCCCGAACAGCGCCGCCGAGACGCCGGCGCGGAACTCGCCGAGTTCGTTGGAGGCGCCGAGGAACACGTTGTTGACGGCGTTGACGCGGCCGCGAAGCGCGTCGGGCGTCCACAGCTGCAGCAGCGTCTCGCGCACCACGACGGAGATCATGTCCGCCGCGCCCATCACGAACAGCGCGATGACAGAGAGCCAGATCGTGGTGGACAGGCCGAAGGCGACGATGGCGAGGCCGAAAATCGCCACCGCCACGAACAGGATATGGCCCGCGCGGTCGCGGATCGGCCACATCGACAGCGCGAAGGCCATGCCGATGGCGCCGATCCCGGGCGCGCCACGCAGGATGCCGAGCGCCAGCGGGCCGGCGTGCAGCACGTCGCGCGCGATGGCCGGCAGCAGGGCGACCGCGCCGCCGAGCAGCACGGCGAACAGGTCGAGCGAGATCGCGCCGAGCACGATCTTCTGCCGCCAGATATAGCGGAAGCCCCCGAGCACGCTCGCAAGGTCCACCGCCGAGCCGCGCGTGCGCACCTGCGGGGCGCGGATCATCGCCACCAACACCGAGCCGACCAGCAGCAGCGCCAAGGCGGAGACATAGGCGATCTCGGGGGAGACGTCGTAGAGCAGACCGCCGACCACGGGGCCGACGATGCTGGCGAGCTGCCAGGACGAGGACGACCAGGTGATGGCGTGCGACAGCGCCTCGGGCGGCACCAGGTTCGGCACCAGGGAGGACGAGGCCGGCGCGAAGAAGGCGCGCGCGACGCCGAACACGAAAAGAACCACGAAGATCGGCCACACCGCATCATCGCGGCCCCAGGTGATGAGCAGCAGCGCGGCGGCGCCGACGGCTTCCACCGCGAGGCACACCGACATGATGCGGCGGCGGCTGAACCGGTCCGCCACCTGCCCCGTCACCAGCACCAGCAGAAAGGCGGGCAGGAACTGGACGAGGCCGACGATGCCGAGGTCGAGCGGGTCGCGCGTGAGATCGTAGATCTGCCAGGCCACCGCCACGGCGACGATCTGCACGGCAAAGGTCGAGGCGAGGCGGCCGGCCCAGAACAGCTGGTAGGAGCGATAGCGGAAGGCCGAGGTCGGGACGGGCGTGCCCGTCGGCGCCGGACCCCCGGAAGAATCGGTTGTCATGGTGCGTCCTTCACCGGCGCCGTCCTTCTGCCGAAAGACAGGCCCGCCCGGTCGAGCGCGTCTGGATAGGCGCGCGCGGGGGCGCTGTCGAGCCTTCCCCCCGCCTCGTCAGGGGGCGCGGGCGAGAATCCGCAGCACAAGATCGAGCGGCAGCACGCTGTCGTTGCCGTCGACGATCCAGACCGCGTCGTCGGGTGGGGGAAGGGCAGACGTCGCGGCCGTTTCGGGCTCGGCGGCGCGGCCCGGTGCGGGCGGGACGGCGATCGCCTCCGGCACGCGGACCGATCCCGCGCCGGCAGACCGTTCCGTCGCGGGATCGCGGCCGAACGGGTCTTTCCAGAACGCGCCGCCCTCCGCTATCCAGTAGGCGTTGTCGGGCGGGGGAAGACGGGTAGGCATGGTCTCGAAATCGGTATCCGGCGTCGGCTTCTACCGCCTCTATCTCAGCCATATCCTGAAGCTCGGGCAGCGTCCATCCGACGCGCCGTGCTCGCGCGGCGAGCTGAACCGCATCGTGCTCGAAGGCGTGCGCCCGGCCGAGTTCTACGGCGAGCGTTACGGCAAGCCGGTCGTGGACTGGGAGATGCTCGGGGAGAAGCAAACGCTGCTCGCCCATTTCGCCGCGACCCACATCCACGGGCTGGAAGCGACCGGCGCGGTGGAGCCGATCCCGGCCCTGGTGCGGGCGCGCGATCTTGCCGATCTCGGCCGGTGGGACGAGTGGACGCAGCTCAAGCTGTTCCTGAAGCAGAGCGACCTCGTGCCCTATCTGCTGTTCCTCAACGCGCCGCGCGTAGTGCGCGGGGAGCCGTGCTACACCTGCCTGCTGCGGGTCGGCTTCGCCCGGGACCACGTGCCGCAAGGGGCGCGCCCGGCGCCATAGGCACCCAGTCACGCCTGCCCGGGTCCGGGGAAGACTATTCCTCGCGGAAGGCGCGGACGAGCTGGTCGGACAGCGGCTTCAGGAAATAGCTGAGCGCCGTCCGCTCCTCCGTCGCGATGAAGGCGTCCACCGGCATGCCCGGGACGATATCGAGGCCGCCGAGCCGGTCGAACTCGGATTGGGCGATGTCGAAGCGCACGTCGTACCAGGCTTCTCCCGTCTGCTCGTTGCGCGTGAGGTCGGGTGAGACGGTCGCGACGGTCGCGTGCAGTTCGGGCGTGGTGCGCTGGTTGAAGGCTGCGATGCGCAGCACCGCTTCCTGGCCGACATAGACCTGGTCGATGTCGACCGGGGAGATCCGCACCTCCGCGACGAGGTCGTCGTTGTCCGGCACGATCTCGAGCACGGTCTCCCCGGGCATCACGACCCCGCCGATCGTGTGCACGGCGAGCTGGTGGATGTAGCCGCTCTGTGGGGCGCGGATCTCGACCTGGGCGAGCTGTTCGAGCGCGGCGATCCGGCGCTCGCCGAGTTCGGCGAGCTGGCCGTCGAGCGTGCGCAGGTCGGTCAGCACCTCGGTGCGGCGGTCCTGCTCGAGCTGGAGTATCTGCAATTGGCTCTCGATGATCCGGGTCTGGGCCGCCGCGATATTGGCCTGGATCTCGCCGGCCGTGCCCTGGAGCTGGCTGCGCGAGCGGCGCAGCTCGGTCACGCGCGTGACCGGCGCGAGGTCCTGCTCGAAGAGCCGCTCGACATTGGCAAGGTCGTCCTCGACGAGCTGCAATTCCTCGCTGTTCGCCGTCTGTCGGGCTTCGAGCCCCGCGATCTCCTGCCCGATCTGCTCGCCCTGCCGGCGCAGCTGGTCGGTCTGCGCCTGCAGCGTCTCGAGCCGCGACCTGTAGAGCTCGCGTTCGGATTGCAGCAGGGCGGCGACCTCGGGGTCGTCGAGGCGGCCGGCGAGTTCGTCCGGGACTACGGGCTCGGCGCCGTCGCGCTCGGCGACGAGGCGCATCCGCGACGCGGTGAGCTGCAGGATCTGGTCCTCGACGATGCCGAGATTGGCCCGGGTCAGCGTGTCGTCGAGCCGGATCAGCAGGTCCTGCGCCTCGACGTGGTCGCCGTCGTCGACGAGGATTTCACCCACGATGCCGCCGTCGCGGTGCTGCACGCGCTTGACGTCGCCCTCCACGACCATGGCTCCGATGCCCACCACCGCACCGGAGATCTTCGCCGTCGCCGCCCAGGAGCCGACGCCGCCGACGAGCAGCGCGATGGCGACGAACCCGGTGGCGAGATGGCGCCGGATCGACCGCGCCGTGGTGCTGCCGCCGCGTTTCATGCGCTCGACACCGGCCGCAGGGTCATCTTGCGCAGCACCTCGTCGCGCGGGCCGAACGCGGCCTGCCGCCCCTCCGACAGCACGAGCACCTTGTCGAGCGCCTGGGTTGCGCTGCGCCGGTGGGCGATGACGACCACGACGGCGCCGTAGCCTCTCGCCCCGGCAATGGCCGATGTCAGGGCGATGTCGCCGTCATTGTCGAGATTGGAGTTCGGCTCGTCGAGCACGACGAGGAACGGCCGCCCGAACAGCGCCCGGGCGAGGCCGATGCGCTGGCGCTGGCCGCCCGACAGCGTGCCGCCGCTTTCACCGATCCGCGTCGCATAGCCCTGCGGCATCGACAGGATCAGGTCGTGCGCCCCGGCGAGCTTCGCCGCGGCGATGATCGCGCCCGGGTCGGCGTTCGGCGTGAAACGGGCGATGTTCTCTTCGATCGTGCCGGCGAACAGCTCCACGTCCTGCGGCAGATAGCCGACGCTGGCGCCGAGCGCCCCGTTGGTCCACTGGTCGAGCTCGGCGCCGTCGAGCCGGATTGACCCGCGCAGGGCCGGCCACACGCCGACAAGGGCGCGGGCGAGCGTCGACTTGCCCGAGCCGCTCGGCCCGATCACGGCGAGCCCCTCGCCGGCGGCGAGGCCGAAATTGACGTCGCGCAGCGTGACCGTCGTGGTCCCGGGGGGCGCGATCGCGAGGGCCTCGACGGCGAGGCTCTTCTTGGGCGCGGGCAGCGGCATCACCTCGGGGCCGTCCCGCAGCTTCTCGAGCACGTCCGCAAGCTTGCGCCGGCTCTGCCGCGCCGCGACGAAGCCCTTCCAATGCCCGATGGCCTGCTCGATCGGGGCGAGCGCGCGGGAGGTCAGGATGGAGGCGGCGATCATCGAGCCGGCGGTGATCTCCCCGCGAATGGCGAGCCAGGCGCCCAGCGCGAGCACGGCCGACTGCAGCGCGACGCGCAGCACGCGGCTGATCGCCGAAAAGTCGCCTGCGGTGTCGTTGGCGCGGGTCTGCTCGGCGATGTACTTGGCGTCGAGCTCGCTCCAGCGCGTCGCATAGCTGTCCACCATGCCCATGGCGCGGAGCGCTTCGGCGTTGCGCCGCCCGCTCTCGACCATGTCGTGGCGCTGCAGGCCGAGCTGGGCGAGCTGCTTCACGCGGCCGCGCAGCGCCGCCTCGCTGGCGAGTGTGATGGCGAGCAGCGCCACCCCGCCGGCGAGCGCCAGCCAGCCGATCAGCGGGTCGAAGGCGAAGATGATCCAGAGATAGAGCGGCAGCCAGGGCAGGTCGCAGATCGCGGCGGGGCCGGCGCTGCCCATGAACTGGCGGAGCTGGTCGAGTTCGCGCACCGGCTGCACCGTCGTCCCGCTCGCGCCCTGCAGCGGCTGCCTGAGCGCGGCGGCGAAGGCCGGCGCGCCGAGCTGCTCGTGGATCCGCGCGCCGATGCGGATCAGCACGCGCGAGCGCAGCAGCTCCATCAGGCCGAGAAAGGCATAAAGGCCGCCGACCAGCAGCGACAGCGCGAGCAGCGTCGGCACGCTGCGGCTCGCCAGCACCCGGTCGTAAATCTGCAGCATGAACAGCGAGCCGGTGAGCTGCAGCACGTTGACGACGCCGCTGAGCACGAACACGCCCCCGAGCGCCCCCGAGGTCGTGCGCAGGGCGGACGAGACGAGCGCCGCACGGTTCTGTGTACCCGTCGTCACGCAAGGCTCCGTTGCATCATCGGCCCGCCCACGCCGAGCAAAGCCCGCACGCCTTCCCGGCACGCTCGAAGGACCACACCAGAGTACCACGCCGCCCGACTCGCCCGCGAATCGGGCGAGGACCCATCGTCAATCGACCGCGAGGCCGAGACGCTCCGGCGTCAATTGCCCCAGCGCGGCGAGCAGCATCAGGGCGGCGATCGAGGTGTCGTGCTCGGCCTGGGCGCGCGCGATGCGCGCCTGGATCAGCAGACGCTCGGCATCGACCACGTCAAGCGTCGAGCGCAGGCCCGCGTCTTCCTCGCGGCGCACGGTGTCGAGCGCGAGCGCGGCGGCATCGACGGCGTCCTCGGTCGCCGCCGCACGCGTCCGGGAGGCTTCGAGGCGGCCCCAGGCGCTCACGACGGCCGCCTCGACCTGACCGGTCGTGTCCGCGGCCTCGAACTGGCGCTGCGCCAGGATCGCCTCGGCCTCGCGCTGGCGCGCGGCGGCGAGCCCGCCGTCATAGATCGGGATGGTGATCCGCCCCAGGATCTGCGCCGACGTGTCCGTCGCCCCGATCTCGAAGCGCTGCTGGACATTGGCCTCGATGCTGACCTGCGGCCTGCGCACGCCCTCGGCGACGCGGAGGGCATAGGAGGCGGCGATCGCCGCCTGGCCGGCGGCAAGGATCGCGGGATGCTGGGCGGCCGCGGCCGCGCGGGCTTCGGCGAGCGAGCGCGGCAGCAGGGCATCGAGCCCCGCGCCGCCGGACAAGGCCCCGGCCTCGGCGCCGACGAGCTGAACAAAGGTGGCGCGGCTTTCCGCCAGATCGCCTTCGGCGAGGCTGCGCGAGGCGCGGGCGGTGGCAATGCCGGACTGCAGCAGCAGAAGGTCGGTCCGCGTCGCGTCGCCGGCCGCCACGCGCTGGTTGAGGTCGGCGAGCTCGCCGTTGAGGAAGGCGATGCTGCTGTCGTTGAGCGCGAGCACGGCCTGGTCGCGGACGACGTCGAAATAGGCGGTGCCGGCGTCGAGCAGGACGGCCTGCTCGCTCTGCCGCAGCCGCGCCTCGGCGGCGATGGTGTCGGCCTGAGCGCCGGCGACGGCATTCCGGCCCTGGTCGCCGTCATAGACGATCTGCGACAGGGTCACCCCGGCCGTGGCGGCGCCGTCGTCGCCGTTCTGTACGGTGTAGTTCGCCGCGCCGGTGACGCTGGCGTTGATCTGGGGCCGCAGCCGGGCCTCGGCCTGCGGGACCAGTTCGTTCGCCGCCCGCGCCTCGGCCCGCGCGGCACCGAGCGCAGGGTTGGCGCGAAACGCTGTGGCCAGCGCGCCCGCGAAGCTGGTCACGGGTCCCGGCGCGGGAGCGGCGGCCGGACTTGCCGGCGCGGATGAGGCGGGGGGCGGGGTGGTCGTCGGAGCGGCGTCGAGGGCCGGACCGGACGGCGTCGAGCACCCGGCCGTGCCGGCCAGCAGCGCCACGCACACGAGCCTCACCGCCTTCATCATCCCCTCCCGGGGAGGGCCCCCGGCCGTCCTGCCGGACGGCTTACGCAATACCCACCCACGCTCAATTCATAGCCGCTTTTCCTTGCCCGGGCAATTTTCCGGGCCAGTGCAGGCCGGCGCCGGCAAGATCAACCGCCCCGTCCACAAGTCTTGCCGCCGGAAAATCACGTCTCGGCGTGCCCCGGCGCGCCCGACACCCGGCGGATAAACACATTTGCAGCCTTCACAATTCGGCAAGGAGGGCATCGCGCCGGCGGTCACGCCGCCCCGGGTGAGAATGTTGCGCCGCAGACACATGCACCGCGCATTCCTCATCCCTCCGCCCGGATGAACCGCGGGTTCAGAACGCATTCACCACGACGGCGCGAGACTGGCGGCAGGTTCAGATCAGGAGGCGACTATGGTGTCGTTCATCGCACCGACCAGCCGGCCCTATCTCGCCGTCGGGGTCCGCGTCATCCTCAAGAGCGGCGGCGCGGGGCCGATGACGATCCTCGGCTTCGACGCCCATACCGGCGAGATCCGCACCACCGGCCCGAGCGGCGGGGAGGCGCGGTATCTCCCCAGTCTCCTCCGCCTCGCCTGAGGCCCGCGGTCAGGCCGGAGCCTCCGCCCCGGCCTCGAACGCCCGCCCGGCGAGCCGAAGCGCGAAGTCGCGCACGTCCGCCGGCCAGCGGGCGAGGGCTTGCGCGAAGCGGTCCCGCTCGCCCGCGAACAGCGCGCGCGCCGCCTCCTCGAAGCCGGGCTCGTTGCCGGCCATCGCGCTCATGAAGCGATAGGCGGCTTCCGCCGCGACCCGCGGCCCGCTCGCATCCGCCCGCCGCGCGGCGTCGACGAGGCGCCGCAGCGCTGCCGAAGCGCCCCCCGGTTGCGCAGCGAGCCAGTCCCAATGCCGCGGCAGCAGCGTCACCTCGCGGGCGACCACGCCGAGCCGCGGCCGACCACGGCCGCGCGCCGCCTCGTCCGCCGCTGCGTGCTGATAGGTGCGGCGCCGCACCTCGTCCGGCGTGCCGCGGAGGTCGAACTCCACCGGCCGGCCGCTGTCGTCGTCGAACACCTGGACAGGCGCGGCGGGGTCGCGGTCGGTCTCGGCCTTGAGCGCGAGCGCGACAGCGAGCGGGGGTCCCGCGGCGATCTGCCTGGTGCCGAGGAAGGCGGTGCAGGCGCGAACGGCGGGCGTGTCCATGGCGGCGTCTCCGAAGGGAGAGACGGACTTAGGCGCGCCGGTGCCGGCCGTCAATAATAGCCGGGTAAAATTCATCCGCGGCCGCGAATGCGTCACGCGAAACGCCGAAATCGCCGGCCACGCTTGCGGCGGCCGGCGCTCACGATCTCGGCTTGGGCCCGCCCCAAGGCGGGCGCGCGCTCAGCCCTGGCGGACCTTGTAGCGCGGGTTCTTCTTGTTGATGATGAAGACGCGGCCCTTGCGGCGCACGAGGCGGTTGTCGCGGTCGCGGCCGCGCAGCGTGCGCAGCGAGTTCTTGATCTTCATGTCGGTCCCTCCGGCGCGCCGCGAGGGTGGCGCGGGCGACGCGAAATGGCAGCGGGCGCCTTCGCGCCCGCCCGTTGCCGCGGTTCTTACGAGCGCGCCTCTTTCCTGTCAACCGCGCGCGAGAGCGCCGGATTGCCCGGGCGGCGCGGCTTTGCTATCTCTGCGGCCTCTCGCGGGGTGCTCGGGTCGATCCGGGCTGAGAGGCGCTCGCCAACCCGTAGAACCTGATCCGGCTCGTACCGGCGGAGGGATCGAGAACCGATAGATGCCGCGCATCTCGTCCATCAATCCACATCTCGCTCGTCGCCGGGTCGCTTCAACTCGGAGCCCGACCCTCATGCCGACTCGCCTTCTCTCAGCGGGTGCCGCAATCGGCCTTCTCGCCGGTGCCGCGCACGCGCAGACGCCCGTCCTCACCGTCTATACCTACTCGAGCTTCACTTCGGAATACGGGCCCGGCGCCGCGGTGGAGGCGGCATTCGAGGCCGAATGCGGCTGTGACCTGCGCTGGGTCGCGACCGACGACGCGGCGGCCCTGCTCGCCCGGCTCACCCTCGAAGGTGCCGCCACGCGCGCCGACGTCGTGCTCGGTTTCGACGCCAACCAGGTCGCCGAGGCGCGCGCAAGCGGCCTGTTCGCGCCCCACGGCGCCGACACGCGCGCGCTCGACCTGCCCATCGCCTGGGACGATGCGGTGTTTCTGCCCTTCGACTGGGGCTGGCTCGCCTTCGTCTACGACACGCGCGTCCTCGCCGCCCCGCCCGCGAGCCTCGCCGAGCTCGTCAACGATCCGGACGGACCGACGGTCATTGTCGAGGACCCGCGCACGTCCTCGCCCGGGCTGGGCCTGCTGATGTGGATGAAGGCCGTTTACGGCGACGCCGCCGAGGACGCCTGGCGCCGGCTCGCGCCGCGCATCGTCACCGTCACCCAGGGCTGGTCGGACGCCTACGGCCTGTTCCTCGAGGGTGAGGCCG
>Ga0182738_1001626_pt1 | contig 27841 bp, 29 predicted proteins | sample eDN5th30CBELigMG_FD_128876 | JGI IMG/M metagenome (GOLD analysis project Ga0182738, IMG submission 128876) | Enriched Miracle-Growth compost microbial communities from Emeryville, California, USA - eDNA 5th pass 30_C BE-Lig MG (version 2)... ...
AGGGCGTGCTCGAGCGGTCGGAACTGGCCGACGAGATCAAGGCGCTCGACCAGGAAGCCCGCTCGGGCCTGCGCAAGCTCGGCGTGCGGTTCGGCGCCTATCACATCTATGTGCCCGCCCTGCTGAAGCCCGCCCCGAGCGCGCTGAACGCCATGCTGTGGGCGCTGAAGAATCATGGCCTCGATGCGCCCGGCCTGGCCGAGCTGCCGCAGCTTTCGGCAACCGGCCGCACCACGGTGCCGGTCGACCCGGCCTTCGCCCGCCCGCTCTACAAGGTCGTCGGTTATCGCATCGCCGGCAACCGCGCCGTGCGCATCGACATCCTCGAGCGTCTGGCCGATATCATCCGCCCGCTGATCGCGTGGAAGCCGACCCCCGACAATCTGGTGCCGCCGGAAGGCGCCGTCGACGGCAATGGCTTCACCGTCACCGTGTCGATGACCTCGCTTCTGGGCTGCTCCGGCGAAGACTTCTCCGGCGTGCTGAAGTCGCTCGGCTATCGTCTCGACCGCCGCCCGGCGCCGCCCAAGGCCCCGGTCGCGGATGCAACCCCGGCCGTGACCGCGGTTTCGGAAGAGACCACGGAAACCGTCACCGAGACGGTGGGCGAGTCGCCTGCGGAGGTAGAAGCGCCGGCTGCCGAGACCGTCGCCTCGGAAGAGACGGTGGAAACCGTCGTGACCGAGACGACGACCGAGGACACCGTCGGCGAAACAACCGAGGCTGACACGACCCCGGTCGTCGAGGCACCGTCGCTCGAGACCAGCGATGGCGAGCCGGTGGAAGCCGAGGCCGCCGCGCCGGCCGAGCCGGAAATGATCGACGTCTGGCGTCCCGGCCGTTTCGACCGTCGCCCGCAGCAGCGCGACAACCGCCGCGACCGCCGCCCCAACCAGGGCGCCCCCGCCGAGGCAGTCGCCGGTGAGGCAAGGCCGGAAGGCCGGGGTGGCCGTCAGGCCGATGGCGAACGCGACGGACGCCGCCAGGGCGGCCGTCCGCAACAGTCGCGGGGTCCGCGTCCCGAGCGCGGCGCCGGCGATCGTCCGCAGGGCGAGCGCGAGGGCCGTCGCAACGACCGTCCGGGCCAGGACCACCGCAACAAGGGCGGCGACCATCGCCAGGGCCAGAACGCGCCGCAGCCGCGCCGCGAGGAACCCCGGCGCGAGCGGCCGATCGACCCGAATTCGCCCTTCGCGGCCCTGGCGGCTCTCAAGGCCGACCTCGAAGCCAAGAAGCGCGGTGGCTAAGCGAAACGCGGAGCGGCGATGAGCGAGGAAACCGGGCGCCAGCGTATCGACAAATGGCTCTGGTTTGCCCGCTTCGCGAAAAGCCGCTCGATCGCCCAGAAGCTCGTCGCGGGTGGCAAGGTACGGGTCAACCGCGACAAGATCGACGCGTCGAGCCGCCTCGTGCGGCCCGGCGACGTCCTGACCCTGTCGCTGGAGCGGCAGATCCGCGTCGTCAGGATCCTCGACCCCGGCACGCGCCGGGGTCCCGCCCCCGAGGCGCAGCGCCTTTACGAAGACCTGACGCCGCCGGCCGTGCTGACGGAGCCGGTCATCCGGGGCGGCCCGAGGCCGACAAAACGCGATCGGCGGGTGCTCGATGCGTTCCATTCCGCCTCATCCGGCGACCCGGGCGAGAATTTTCCAAATGACGACGAAGATTGAGGAAATTCATTCGGCCTGAGCTTGGCGATGCGGCATCCGCGATCCTTGCGCCGTCCCGCTAAAGCGTTTACCCAGACGACGCCGGCGAGCTTGGAGCGTGCTTGCCCGAGGAGACGATCTTGCCCTATGTCGTGACTGACAATTGCATCCGCTGCAAATTCACGGATTGCGTCGAAGTATGTCCTGTCGACTGCTTCTACGAGGGCGAAAACATGCTCGTCATCCATCCGGATGAGTGCATCGACTGCGGCGTCTGCGAGCCGGAATGCCCGGCCGAGGCGATCAAGCCGGACACCGAGCCGGGCCTCGAGAAGTGGCTGAAGCTCAACGCCGAATATGCCGAGAAGTGGCCGAACATCACGGTGCGCAAGGATGCGCCGGCCGACGCCGCGGACTTCGACGGCGTCGCCAACAAGCTCGAGACGCTCTTCTCCGCGGCTCCCGGCGAGGGCGACTGAGCCGGCTCTGCCGCCGCCATCCGACCGACGCCTGGCCCAGGACGAAGCCGCTGTCGAGGTGCGCCCGCGCACCGCGACGGCAATGCTTTGATTTTTGGGTATTTTGTGATATATATACAAATACAGTCGGTAACCACTTACGGCGTCACCGCACCTTTCTGGTGTTTCGTTCGTGAACAACCCTCAACATTGAAGCGAGAAGTCGTCCTGCCGCGACATTAAGGCGCGCTGGCGATGGATCGTTGTCGATGTTGGGTTGTGCGCGTGCGGATCCCCGGATCGGGACGAGCGTTTTCCGGATCGGCTGACAGTGGAAGAGCGAACCTGACCGGGTCGCCTCCGGAACGTGTTGTTCCGGGACCGGTCCGGAACCGCGACAGCCATGGATGAGACGGGTTTCGTCAAAATCCGGCCTCTGGCTTGGCGAGCCGGGCCCGCCAATTTAACGGAGTTAATACGCGTATGGCCACCCTCAAGAAGACCACTCTGCGTTCCGATTTCAAGACCGGCGAACACATCGTCTATCCGGCGCATGGCGTCGGCGAGATCGTCGGCATTGAAGAACAGGAAGTGGCCGGCATCAAGCTTGAGCTCTTCGTTATTGCATTCGAGAAGGACAAGATGAAGCTGCGCGTACCGGTCGCCAAAGCGGCGACGGTCGGCATGCGCAAGCTTTCGGATGCAACGACCGTCAAGAAGGCCCTCGAAACCATCCGTGGCCGCGCCCGCGTCAAGCGCACCATGTGGAGCCGTCGCGCCCAGGAATATGAAGCGAAGATCAATTCCGGCGATCTGATCCAGATCTCGGAAGTCGTCCGCGACCTGTTCCGCTCGGATACCCAGCCCGAGCAGTCCTACAGCGAGCGCCAGCTCTATGAGGCTGCCCTCGACCGCATGTCGCGCGAAATCGCGGCGGTGAGCGAGATTTCGGAGACCGAGGCGGTCCGCCAGATCGAACAGAACCTTGCCAAGAGCCCGAAGCGCGGCGGCAAGGCCGATGAAGAAGCCGTTGCCGAAGTCGAAGGCGACGACGAGAAGCACGACGAAGCCGCATAATTCCGGCGCATCGTCTTTCCCTAAAAAACGCCCGGCCCTGCCGGGCGTTTTTTTATGTCCGCATCGTGCTGGCGGCCCTGCGACGCTCTGCCGCCATCACAAGCTTCTGTCGGTTGCATCACACCAATGTGCGTCGCCTTTTCGGAACTGGGGCGTAGGGTTGCTGTTGTTCAAACGTGGGGCGCACGAAATTCCAAACACAGGAGCGGGTCGCATGGGCACATCGGCGATCTCTGGGCGGCAGTTCGTCAAGGCGGCGATGCAGGCCCCTTATCTGGAACGGGATGAGGAAAAGAATCTCGCCATTCGCTGGCGCGATATCAAGGATCAGAACGCGCTGCACCGCCTTGCCGCCTCGCATATGCGGCTTGTCATCGCCATCGCGGCGCGGTTCCGCCATTTCGGCCTGCCGATGAGCGACCTGATCCAGGAAGGCCATGTCGGGCTGCTGGAGGCTGCGGCCCGGTTCGAACCGGATCGCGATGTCCGCTTCTCGACCTATGCCACCTGGTGGATCCGCGCCTCCATCCAGGACTATATTCTGCGCAACTGGTCGATCGTGCGCGGTGGCACCAGTTCGACCCAGAAGGCGCTGTTCTTCAATCTTCGCCGGCTGCGCGCCAAACTCTCCCAGGGCTCGGTGGCGATCCCCAACCAGCAGATCTACCAGCAGATCGCCATCGCCGTCGGCGTCTCGACCAATGACGTGGCGATGATGGATGCGCGACTCTCGGGCGCCGACACTTCGCTCAACGCGCCGATCTACGACACGGAATCGTCCGCCTCCGACCGACAGGATTTCCTGGTCGACGACACGCCGTTGCCCGACCAGATGGTCGGCGACGTCATCGACAGCGAGCGACGGGTGACCTGGCTGCACGATGCGATGACCGTGCTTTCCGACCGCGAAGTGCGGATCCTGCGCGAGCGCCGCCTGCGCGAGGAAGGCGCAACGCTGGAATCGCTCGGCGAGACGCTCGGCATCTCCAAGGAGCGCGTCCGCCAGATCGAAAGCCGCGCCATCGAGAAGCTGAAGGCCGCCCTGCTGCGCGACCATCCGGATCGGGCCAGTTTCGTGTGAGAGCTTTCCTGCGAAGGCAGGAATCCAAGCAAGCCCCTCACCCTACCCTCTCCCGCAAGCGGGCGAGGGCTTTTGCGGGTCGCTCTTCATCGAAGTTGGAGCAAGCCATCACAGCAGGCGCAAGCGAACCCACTCGCCCGCTTGCTTGCGGGAGAGGGTTGGGGTGAGGCCTCTCGGCTGTCGACCCATCCGGCCAGGTACCGCTCAAAGAGCGGCCGAGAATGGTTCCCCTGCGCCGAAAAAGACAGCCTAAGCCGTCCAGACTTCCGGGCGCGCCTCGCCGGTGCCGAGTTCGGCCAGCAGTTCCTCGATCACTGTGACCACCAGCTTGTGGTCCTCCGCCTGCGGCAGGCCGGAGACGGTCGCGGTGCCGACCATGCCGACATTGCGGACCAGGATCGGGAAGGCGCCGCCATGCGGGAAGTATTTCAGCGGATCGACCAGTTGCGCGGTGGCGAAATCGACGCCCTTCACCCGCGCCTTCTGGCCCATGTAGAACGAGGAATGGCCGTAGCGGCGCACGACCGCCGTCTTGCCGGCGACCCAGAACTCGTTGTCGGCCGAGGTGCCCTCCAGCGCGCAATAGAACAGCCGCTGCTCGCCTCGCGAAATCTCGACGACAATGGAGAGATTGTCCTCCCGCGCGCGTTCGATGATCCGCGTGCCGAGCGTGATCGCGGTGTCATTGTCGAAACGGTCGAAGACCAGCCGCTTTTCCTGGTCGAGAAGTTCCTGCAACAGGGCTTCGTCGCTCATTCGTTCCCCCTCCATGAGATCCCGATCATCGCGCAGCCGCAGCGCCTGCCGCAAGGGCCGGCCGATCGAAGGTCGCGGCAATCCGCCCCTCCGCCATGCGGGCCGCGCGGTCGCACATATGGCCGATCACGTCCGGGTCGTGGCTGACCAGCACGAAGGTCATGCCGAAGCGCGCCCTGAGCGTGACGAGCAGGTTCAGAATCTCGGCCTGCACCGACATGTCGAGCGCCGAGGTCGGCTCGTCGAGCAGCAGCAGTTTCGGCCGCAGCAGCAGCGCGCGGGCAATCGCGATGCGCTGGCGCTGGCCACCGGACAGCTGATGCGGATAGCGCGCCGCGACATCCGGACCGAAGCCGACCTCGGCCAGCGCCTCGGCGACACGCTGGTCCGGATTGTCGAGGCCGTTGACGACGAGCGGCTCGCGCAGGGCCCGGCCGATCCTGTGGCGCGGATGCAGCGAGGCGTAGGGGTCCTGGAACACCATCTGCACCTCGCGGCGCAGCGTGCCGGTGAAGCGGCGGCGCGGGGCGACGGCCTGCCCCAGCAGCGCCATGGAACCATGCCAGTCCCGGTTCAGCCCGGCGATGACGCGCAGCAAGGTGGACTTGCCGCAGCCCGACGGCCCGAGCAGGCCGAAGGTCTCGCCGTCCTCGATGGCCAGGGTGATGCCGCGCAGGATGTGGCGGCCGACATCCTGGTCCCGGAAGGTGACGTTGAGATCGCTGATATCGACGAGGCTCATGCGCCAGCCCCCAGGCTGACGCGGTCGAGCGTCGGCAGCAGCGTGCCGAAGGTTGAAGGCGAAGGCCGGCAGGCCCACAGCGTCTTCGTATACGGATGCTCCGAGTTCGCCAGTTCGGACGCCGGCAGGCGATCGACAATGTCGCCGCGATACATGACGAGCGCCCGGTCGCAGAAGCGCGCCACCTGGTCGAGGTCATGGCTGATCAGGATCAGTCCCATCTCCCGCTCGTCGACGAGCTTCAGCATCAGATCGAGCACCTGGTCGCGCAGATCGCGGTCGAGCGCCGAGGTCGGTTCATCGGCTATCAGCAGGCGCGGTTCGGCGATCAGCGTCGCCGCCAGCATCACGCGCTGGCCCATGCCGCCCGAAAGCTGGTGCGGGTAGGAATGATAGGCGCGCAGCGGATCGGGCAGGCCGACGGCCTCCAGCATGGCGAGCGCCCGCTCGCGGCGCTCGGCCTTCTTGGCGGCGGTGTGCAGCTTCAGAGGTTCCTCGACCTGACGGCCAATACTCATCACCGGATCGAGCGCGAATTTCGGATCCTGCAGCACGAGCCCGATCCTGGAGCCGCGCCAATGCCTCCATTGCCGGGGCGTGAGCGCGGTCAGATCCTCGCCATCCAGCATCAGCCGGTCGGCGGTGACGCGGCCGGGCTTGGCCACCAGCCCGATCAGCGCGCGCGCCGTCATCGACTTGCCGGAGCCGGATTCGCCGACGAGGCCCAGCTTTTCCGCGCCCATGGCAAAGGAAATGCCGTGCACGACCTCGACGGGCCCGCGATCGGACGGGAAGCGGACGGAGAGCTTTTCGACGTTGAGCAGGGTCGGGTCAGCCATTGCGCGGGTCCATCAGGTCACGGAGCCCGTCGCTCAGCAGATTGAAGGCGAAGCTGGTCAGCAGGATCGCCGCGCCCGGCGTTGCCGCCACCCACCACTGGTCGAAGATCACCTGCGTGCCTTCGGCGACCATGGCGCCCCATTCGGGCGTCGGCGGACGGACGCCGAGGCCGAGAAAGCCGAGGCCGGCGGCGATCAGGATGATGCCGCCAAGATCGAGCGCCATGCGCACGATAGCGCCGGGCAGCACGAGCGGCAGCACATGCCCGAACAGCAGGCGCGGGCCGGTAATGCCCATCATTTCGGCGGCGGCGAGATAGTCGCTCCTGCGCAGCGCCACCGTTTCCGAGCGCGTCTGGCGCGCATAGGCGGGCCAGGCGGTCAGCGCCAGGGCCAGCGCGCCATTGACGAGGCCGGCGCCCAGCACGGCGACGAAGGCCAGCGCCAGCACCAGCTTCGGGAAGGCCATGGCGATGTCGGTGATGCGCATCAGGATGCGCTCGACGATGCCGCCATAGAAGCCGGCGACGATGCCGATGGCGATCCCGATCGGCGTCGTCAGCAGGATGACGATAGCGAGCAGCATGAGCGTCGGCCGGGTGCCGTAGATCAGGCGGGACAGCAGGTCGCGGCCAAAGCCGTCCGTGCCGAACCAGTGCGCCGCCGAGGGCGGCATCAGCCGGTTGGCGACGTCCTGCGCGATCGGGTCGTAGGGCGCGAGAAACGGCGCGAACACCGCCACCAGAAGGATCAGCACCACGAGCGCGGCGCCGATCGCGGCCGTTGGCGAGCGGCGGGCGAAGCTGGCCAGCGACAGACGATTGGGAGCGACAGCAACGGTCAGCGGCAGATTGGTCATGACAGCCTCGGATCGACGATGCGGGCGAGAATGTCGGTGATCGCGTTGACGATCACGAAGCAGACGCCGATGACCAGCGTGCCGCCGAGCACGGCCGGCATGTCCGAGGCGAAGATCGCCGTCGTCATGTAGCGGCCGAGGCCCGGCCAGCCGAACACGGTTTCGGTCAAGACCGCGCCTTCCAGCAGCGTCGCATAGGCGAGCGCGATCACCGTCAGCACGGTTCCGGCGACATTGGGCAGCAGATGGGTCAGCATCAGGCGAACCTCGCCGACGCCCTTCGCCCGCGCGGCGACGGCATATTCCTTGCCGAGTTCGCCGAGCAGGCTCGCCCGCGTCAGCCGCGAGATCGAGGCGAGCGAATGGATGGCGAGGACCGATGCCGGCAGCACGAGATGCGACAGTGTATCGAGGAACGAGCCCTCCTCGCCCCAGAGCGCCGTGTCGATCAGGTAGAAGCCGGTCACCGGCGTCACCGTATAGGCATAGATGTCGCTCAGGCGGCCAGGTCCGGCAGTCCAGTGCAGGCGGGCATAGAACAGCAGCAGGAACAGGAGGCCGAGCCAGAAGATCGGCACCGAATAGCCGATCAGGGAGACGATCCGGACGATCCCGTCAATCAGCCCGCGTGGTCTCAGGGCCGCGATGACGCCGAGCGCCACGCCGATCAGAGCGCCAAAAAGGATGGCGACGGTGGCGAGTTCCAGGGTTGCCGGGAAAACGCGAAGGATATCGGTAAAGACGGGCTGGTTGGTCGACCAGGAGGTGCCGAGATTGCCGGTCAGCACATGGCCGACATAGGCGGCGAAGCGCTGCGGCAGCGGATCATCGAGGCCGAGCGTCTGGCGCGCTGCCTGATAGGTCGCCTCGGTCGCCTTGTCGCCGGCCAGATGCAGCGCCGGATCGGCCGGCGAAAGCTCGGCCAGCGCGAAGGTGACCACCATCAGGCCAAGCAGGGTTATCGCCAGCGTCACCAGCCAATTGGCGACAGCCGACACATATGAAAGTCCCCGCCGGCCGCGAGACCGACGGGGAAGCTGTTCAGGGGTCGCGACGCGGCCGCCAGTATCTGTCAATTACTTCTCGACCCCTGCGAAATAGACCTGGTCCGCATTGAGGCCCTGGATGAAGCCCTTGACGTTGTCGCGCAGCACGATCTGGTTGTTCGGCTGCAGGAGGACGACGAAGGGCGACTTCTGCTGAACCTCAAGCTGAATAGCCTTATAGTCCGCCGCGCGCTTCTCCGCATCCTGTTCTTCGACAGCGGCCTGGGTCTTGTCGGAAAGCTCCGGAATCACCCAGCCATTGCGCCAGGCGACCGTCTTGGTGCCGTCATCGCGGTTGAGCGCGAAGGCCGACGCGTTGGAGTGCGGATCGAAATAATCCGGGATCCAGAACAGCAGCGCCGCCTCGTGGCCCTGCGAGCGGATCTTCGAATAGAACTGGCTGGCGACGGAGGGCTGGATCTCCAGCTTGATGCCAGCCTGCGCGAAGGTCGCCTGGATCGCCTGGGCGATGTCGGTGTAGGGCGGCTGGTTGATCACGTCGAGCTTGATGGTCAGGCCGCCATCGAGACCGGCCGCCTTCAGGATGCCCTTCGCCTTCTCGACGTCGAGCTTGAACGGCGTATCGTCGAGCGAGCCGGCAAAGCCCTTGGGGATGAAGCCCTGGTGCACGGCCGACTGGCCCTTGAGCAGGTTCTTGGCGATGCCCTCGTAATCAACGAGATAGCGGGCCGCTTCCCAGAGCGCGGGGTTCTTGGTGTTCGGATTGTCCTTGCTGGCGACGTTGAACGCCAGATAGTCGATCTCGGCCGAGGGTGCCGACAGCACGTTGATGCCGGGCTTGCCGGACAGCGCCGCGATCTGGTCCGCGCCAAGGTCGCGGGCAATGTCGGCGTCGCCCTGCTCGATCAGCAGGCGGCGGGCGGCCGGGTCGGCGACGTTCTTGAAGATGACGCCCTTGAGCTTCGGCGCGCCAGTCGGCGAGGAGGCGTTGGCATCGAGCACGAGCGCCTCATGCGGCTGGTAGGCGCGGATCTTGAACGGACCGGAGCCAGCCGAAGCCGTGTGCAGCCAGGCATTGCCGAAATCGCCGTCCTTGGCATGCGCCTCGACTTCCTTCTGGTCGACGATCGAGGCGACCGGCGCGGAAAGGATCGACAGCGCGAAGGACGGGCCGACCTTGGCCGGCCAGGAGACCTTGACGTGGCTGTCGTCGACCTTGGTCAGGAAGGTGTCGACATTGTCGGCCGACCAGCCGAGCTCGTTCAGGATGAACACCGGCGACTTGCCGAGCTTCACGGCGCGCGACAGCGAGTAGATCACGTCATCGGCCCGCACCGGATTGCCGGATGAGAAGGTCGCTCCGTCGCGGATCTTGAAGGTGATCGCATTGCCTTCCGGCGCCACGACCCAGCTTTCGGCGAGCACCGGATCCAGCTTTGTCGGCTCATTCGGGTTGGACTGGATCAGCCGCTGATACAGGCTCGAGAACGACTGCACCGAGGTCAGCTCGAAACCTTCGGCCGGGTCGAGGCTGACGATGTCGTCGATCGCCTGGGCGACGATCAGCAGGTCCTTGGGCGTGGCGGCCATGGCCGCCGGCGCCCCGAACAGGCCGGCGAGCGCAATCGCGCCGGCCAGCGCCGTCGCGGAAAGGAAACGCATGGTCATGCGGCATTCTCCATCACAATCGGGGAGCCTTCGACCGGCCCTGCCCGCTTGCCGGCATGGAACCATTCCCCGGAAAGCTGCGCAACGGCGGCGATTGCGCGATTTGATCAGATGGTGAAAAAAACAGTCGACAACCGGCCTCGAGGCGCGTGTTCAGTGCTTGTCCCACACGCCTTCGTGCAAGGCGGCCGCTTCCCCGACCAGCAGCGGCCCGATCACCTGGATCGGCCGCTGGCCGGCATCGAACACGACGCGGCAAGGCAGATCGAGGGTCGGATTCTCGGGATGGTCGCCGGTGATCGCCTTCATCTCGTGCTCGCCCAGGCCATAGACGACACGGCCGATGCCGGCCCAGTAGGCCGCGCCGGCGCACATCGCGCAGGGCTCTGCCGAGGTGTACATCGAACAGCCACGCAGAAAGCCCGGTTCATAGGCCTTCGACGCCCGCGTCATCAGCACGCGCTCGGCATGCCCGGTCATGTCGTGATCGGGCTGAAAGGCGTTTTCCTGCTCCATCAGCACGCTGCCATCCGGCCCGACCAGGATCGCGCCGAAGGGATGCGAGCCATTTTCCAGCGATCGCCGCGCCACGGCGAAGGCAAGACGGAGATAGTGCTCGTGATCCAGCGGCGGCAGGGACGTCGCGTTCAGCGTGGTCGTGGTCATGCGCTTGTCTCCCAGCACGAGGTCGCCAAGCTTTGCAAATTCGGTGCCGGCCGGACAGGGGCCTCAGGCGGGTTCTACGGTGGCACCGACGCGCAGGGTGTTGGAGACGGTGCAGATCGTGTCGGCCGCCTCGACGAGATGCGCCTTCTTTGCCGCGTCAAGCGGGCCTTCGATCGTCACCGTGGTGACAAAACGCGCGACGCGCGACGGCTCGTCATGCGCCTTTTCCGGGATCACCCTGGCGCTGACCTGATCGATCTGGTCGAGCCAGCCCTCGTGCCGCGCCGCGCTCTGCACGCTGAGCACGATACAGGCGGAAAGCGAGGCGCTGATCAGGTCGAGCGGATTGAAGCCCTCGGCCGAGGGGCGCGTCACGACGGAGAGGTGGCCGCCGGTCTCGCTGGTGACCTCCGGCAGGCCGTCGCGGCTGGCGGTGGCGGTGGCGCCGATGGCGCGGGTTCGGATCGTGGCGTTCATGCTCTACCCTCGGGCGGACCGGATCGCTTCCGGCATCGCTTCGCGTGCTACAACCAGGGCCAATAGGCAAGCGCCCAGACGAAATCGGAAGTCGCGTCGTCGTCATCGCCCTTGTCCGATGGGCCGGCCGCGATGGGACGCTCGACGGGACGGGCCTTCGGCTCAGAAGCCCGGAAGAACGAGAAAAAACGGGGAAGGTCGGAAGGAACGTCGTTGGCAAGCGTCATCGGGTTTCTCCCAGAATAGGCGCCGCGAAAGGCGGGCGGCCGGCTGTCTCCGTCGTTCGGCGGCCGGGCGGAACGACCCGGCCGATGCCGAGATTTCCCGAACTCGCGGCCTCTGTCAAGAAACCCGACTCATTCGATCGTGTAAGATCGACGGCCAGATCCGGCAAGCGACTGATCCACATCGTGGATTTCGGATTGTCCAACGGACTGGGATCGCCCCGGCGGGAGGGCAGGAGCGAAGGGAAGAAAGCCCCGGCCTCACCAACGAGAACGCCGCGAACCCGGGGGCTCGCGGCGTCAGGAAACAGGCCGGATGCAGTGGCCGAAATCAGCCCTTCATCTTCTCCTGGAAGGTCGACAGGTGCTTCTGCTGCGCTTCCAGCATCTTCTCGCGATAGATGCCGTAGATCACATCTGTGTCGTGCAGCGTCACGCCCTCGATCGTCGGCGAAGCGAAGACGGGCAGTTCGACGCCCTTCTTCGACAGAGCGTCGGCGGTGCGGGCGATCAGCTCATGCGTCAGGATCATCGCCAGCACGGTCGAGGAACCCGAGACCGGGCGGCTCCAGCCCTCGATCGGAACGATCGCGTCCTCGACCGGCGAGTTGGTGTCGATGACGATGTCGGCGACGTCCTTCAGGCGCTTGCCGGACGAATGCTTGGCCGGCTTGTCGTTCGCCTTCGAGGTGACGGCGACGACGAACAGGCCGCGCGCCTTGGCGTAGAGCGCCGTCTCGATGCCGGCCGAGTTGGTGCCGGAATGCGAGTAGATGATGATCGAATCGCCCGCGTTGAGCGGCTGGTGATCGAGGAACTTGTCGATGTAGTTCTCGGTCCGCTCGAGCCAGAGCAGTTCGCGCACGCCGCCGGCGCCGAGCACGTTGTGCCACATGACACGCGGGTCGGTCAGCGGGTTGAAGCCGACGAACGAGCCGTAGCGCGGGAAGGCTTCCTGGGTCGGCAGGACCGAATGGCCCGAGCCGAACAGGTGGATCAGGCCGCCCTTGGCGAGCGATTCCGAGAAGCGCTTGGCGGCCTCGGTCAGGGCCGCGTCATTGGCGGTCCCGGCGGTCTCGATCAGCTTGATCAGCCTGTGCAGGTAGAAATCGGACATGGGTCGTCTCCTTGAAGGATGGTGTGGGGGAAAGGGAAAGGGAGCTGCGGCCGCCGGCCGTCAGATCCGCAAGGTGGAACGGATCTCGTAGCGGTCGCCCCGCATGATCGAGAGGGTGAATTCGAAGGGCCCGCGCGGATCGATCGCGAGGCGCTCGACGATGAAGGCCGGGCTGCCGATGGCGATCTCCAGCAGTTCGGCATCCTCCGGCCCGACGGCGCCGACGCGGTAGATCTCCGTCGCTTCCGACGGCTTGATGCCGTAGCGCCGCTCGATCTGGCCATACAGAGAGCCGCCCGAGAGATCGTCATCGAGCAGGCCAGGCACGCGGTCGAGCCGCAGATGGGCCGTCTGCACGCCGATCGGCGCCCCATTGCCGAGCCGCAGCCGGCGGACCAGCGCGACCGGCTCGCCCTCCTCGATCTCCAGAGCCGCCGCGACCCGGGCGTTGGCCGGCACGATCTGCTGTTCCAGCATGCGCGAGCCGACGGTGAGGCCCAGAGCCGCCATTTCGTCGGAGAAGCTGGTGAGGCCGCGCGCGCCGGCCACCACGGTGGCGCTGCGCACGAACGTGCCGCGGCCATGCTCGCGCCTGAGCAGGCCGAGCGCCTCGAGATTGCGCAGCGCGTGGCGCACCGTGATGCGGCTGACGCCGAGCAGGTCGCAGAGCCGGTCCTCGGCCGGGATCTGCGAACCGGCCGGCCACTCGCCAGCTTCGATCCGGGCGCGGATCGCGCGCTCGGCCTGGTGCCAGAGCGGCTCCGGGCGGCGGCGGTCCAGCGATGTCATCGCAGATTCGGTCATCGCACTCTCCACCATTCCGGACCGAGGCCGGCGGCCACGGCAGCACCCACAAGGCCGGCGCGCGCGCCGAAATGGCCCGGCCGGATTTCGATTGGCCGCAGATGCGGCGGCAGGTTTCGCGTCAGCGCCACGCGCAGCGGCGGCCCGAGCACGTCGATCGCCTCCGAGACGCCGCCGGCGAGCAACACCGCCTGCGGGTCGAGCAAGGCCACGGCACCGGCAAGCGTCGTGCCCAGCGCAGCACCGACCTGGTGGATCGCGAGGCTCGCGACCCGGTCGCCGGCCCGCGCCGCCTCGATCAGGGCCGCGCCATCGGCAAGGCCGGCATCGCGGCCAAGCCGGTCGAGCGCTCTGCCCGCCGCCTGCCGCTCGAGCCAGCCGGAACGATCCTCGCCCGGATCGGCGACGTCGGCCGACGCCCAGCCGAACGAGCAGGCCGCCCCGCGCGCGCCGCGCACGATGCGCCCTCCGGCGAGCACGGACGAGCCGATGCCCGTGCCGATCGCAAGCAGGATGGCATCGTCGAGGCCTGCGGCGGCGCCAAGGCGGGCCTCAGCCAGCAGCGCCATCTGCGCGTCATTGCCGGCGGCGACGGGCACGCCCGCCCCGCCCAGGAGTTCGGCGAGATCGATGCCGTCGAGGAATGGCAGGTTCGGCACCCAGCGCGACACGGTGCCTTCGACGAGGCCGGGAATGGTGATGCCGATGCCGGCGAGCGCCGCGGATTTGGGTCGCGCGGCGACCAGCCCGAGCACCTTGTCGCGCAGCGCCGCGGCGCTTTCCGGCGCCGCCCAGCGCTCGGCGGCGTCAAACTCGGCCGGCGCATCGAGGGGCGCAAAGCCAGCGCGCAGGCTTGTGCCGCCAAGGTCAAGCGCCAGGACGTGGGAGAGCGCGCTCATTGTCCCGTCATTCCCGAGGCGGTGATGGTGCGGACGAAGAAGCGTTGCAGGAACACGAACAGGATCAGCGGCGGCAGCACGGCGAGCGTCGCGCCGGCCATGACGAGGCCCGTATTCACCGCCGATCGATTGTAGGAGAGCAGGCGCGAGAGGCTGATGACGATCGGATACTGGCTCGAATTGCCCTGCAGCACGGTCAGCGGCCAGAGATAGCTGTTCCAGTGATAGACGAAGGCGAACAGCGCCAGCGCGGCCAGCGCCGGGGCGACGGCCGGCGCCACGATGGTGAAGACGATGCGGAATTCCGACGCGCCGTCGAGCCGGGCCGCCTCGACCAGTTCGTCCGGCACGCCGGCAATGAACTGGCGCATCAGGAAGATGCCGAAGGCGTTGGCGAGGTTCGGCACGATGACGCCGGCGAGGCTCGCATTGAGGCCGATCGAGCCGACCAGCCGGTAGAGCGGGATCAGCGTCACGATCGGCGGCAGGAACATCGTCGCGATGGTGATCGCGAACAGCACCTCGCGGTAGCGGAAGCGATATTTGGCGAAGGCATAGCCGGCCATCAGCGAGGTGACGAGGATGCCCGCGGTGGTGATGCCGGCGATCAGGGCCGAATTGGCGAAGGAGCGGCCGACGCTGATCAGTTCCGACACCTTTTGATAGGCGTCGAGGCTGGGCGTGCCGGGAATCCAGACCGGCGGGGTCTGCATCGCCTCGGCCGGGGTCTTCAGGCTGGAGAGCACCATCCAGACCAGCGGGAAGGCCGAGACGACGGCGACCGCGATCATCAGCAGATAGAGGATGCCGCGCCAGGCGGGCGATGCGGCGCCGGGCGCCGGCGTGGTGACGGGAAGGCTCATCGCCGATCCTCCCTGCGGGCCAGGGCGAAGACGGCGGTCACGGTGACGACCAGCGCCAGCAGCAGCGTCACCGACATGGCCGAGCCGAGCCCGCCCTGGGCGCGCTCGATGCCGACGCGGCGGATATGATAGGTCATGACGTTGGTGGATCCGACCGGACCGCCCTGGGTCACCAGCGCCACCGGCTCGAACACCTGGACTGCGTTGATCAGCGCGATGACGGCGGAGAAAAGCAGCGTGCGCTTCAGCAGCGGCAGCGTGATGAAGCCGAACAGCGCCGGGCCGCGCGCGCCATCCATCTTCGCCGCCTCATAGATCGATTGCGGGATCTGGGTCAGGCCGGCGATGATCAGGATGGTGAAGTAGCCGACCTGCTGCCAGACATTGAGCAGCACGACGGAAACCAGCGCCGTATCGGGCGAGGAAAGCCAGGGCAGCGGGCCGATGCCGACCCAGCCGAGGATCTGGTTGATCGGCCCCTCCGACGGCGAATAGAGCTTCGAGAACACCAGCGCCACGGCGATCATCGGCACCATGTAGGTGGCGAACAGGATGGTGCGCAGGACATTGGCTCCCTTGAGATCGGCCTGGTGGATCAGCATGCCGAACAGCACCGAAAGCGGCAGGATCAGCGCGATCGACATCAGCGAATAAAGCGCCGTGTTGACGAGCGCGCCCTTGAAGTCGCGGCCCACGGAACCGGCGCCGAAAATCTCGCGAAAATTGTCGAGGCCGATGAAGGTGGCGGTCGAGAACGGCGTCTGCGCCGACCATTTGGTGAAGGCGAGCCAGACGGTGAGCGCGATCGGCACCAGGATGAAGATCGCGATCAGCCCCAGGCTCGGCGCCAGCATCGCCACCATCGATTTTCGGAAGCCGCTCATCGGTATGCGTGTTCTCTGTTCATGGCCGTCTGGAGGCGTGACTCGACCGGCGCCCTCTCCCGCTTTGCGCGGGCGAGGGAGTCGGACGGAGAGTCTCCTCGATCGTCATCCCCGCGAAGGCGGGGATCCATTCAGCTTCCCGAGGCGATCGGCTGAATGGATCCCGGGTCAAGCCCGGGATGACGGCGGAGGGTACGAGGGCTTACTGCGCTGCCTTTTCGAGGATGGCCGCGGCGTCGGCCTGCGCTCCGGCAGCGGCTTCCGCGGCCGTTTCCTTGCCGAACTGCACCGCCTCGATATGGCCCTGCAGCGATTCCGTAAATTCCTGGCCGCCCAGCACGGTCGGGAACGGACGCGCCTCGGACAGGGCCGAGACATAGCCGGCCAGGAACGGCGTCTTCAACCGCTCGGAGAAGGCCGCGACATCGGAGGTGCGCGACGGCAGGATGCCCATGGACTGCAGCAGGTCGCCCATGGCGGAAGCGCCGTTCTCGCCCGAGGTCGGGCCGTTGAACCAGGCAAGGAAGTCCCAGGCCGCCTTCTTCTCCGCATCCGAGGCGCCGTCCGAGACGACGGTCATCCAGGAATAAGAAATTGAGTGCGGCCCGTCGCCCTTGGGACCGACCGGGATCGGCGCGGTGGCGATGTCGGCGAAGCGGTCGCCCATGCCGGCCTTCAGCGCCGATTCCCACCAGTTCGCCATGATGATCATGCCGGTCTTGCCGGACACGAAATTGTCGAGGAACGGGCCGGTGGTGTTGGCGTCGGCGGTGCCCATGGTAGCGACCGAGGCGCCGGACTGGATCAGCTTCTCATAGAGCTCGAAGGTCGCCTTGGCATTGTCGATGTCGAGCTGCGGCTTGCCGTCGACCACCAGCGCGCCGCCATTCGAGGCGAGGAGCGAGGCGAAGGGGTGGACGACGCCCGCCGCCCACGAATTGATCATGCCGAAACCCTGCTGGCCCTTGTCCTTGTTGGTCAGCTTTTCAGCGGCGGCATAGAACTCGTCCCAGGTCTTCGGCGCTTCTTGAATGCCGGCTTCCTCGAACAGCTTCTTGTTGTAGTTGAGCGCGTAGACGTCGATCTCGTTGGGATAGCCATAGACCGTGCCGCCGACGCTGGCGGCGGTCGCCACGCCCTTCGGCCAGTTGGTCGTGACGTCGCTGGCATTGGCATCCGGCGCGGCGTTGACGAGCTTGTCGCGCGCCAGTTCCGGCAGCCAGAGATCATAGATGCCGGTGATCGTCGGCCCGCCCGACTGGCCGGCCTGCGAGCGGAGCGTCGTCAGCAGGTCTCCGAACGGCACGGCGCGAACCTCCACCTTCACGCCGGGATGATCCTTGGCGTAGGTGGCGGCGGCGGCTTCCAGCTTGGCGACCGTCTCCGGCGGCCAATGCGTCAGGAACGATACGGTCACGTCCTCGGCCCAGGCTACGCTGGAGAATGCGGCCAGGGCGGAACCCAGGAACAAGCCCATCAAAGGTCTGATCGTCACGGAACCCCTCCGTTCAATGCCGACGGTCCGATGGTGTCTCGGCCGCCTTTCTTCATTATGACGTAAGGACGTTATAATGACTTTTCCCGATCGGCAAGCCGACTTTTGCGTCGTTGGATAAAACGCACCGCACAAAGTGGCGGCATTCCAGGCGATGGAATGCAAGCCCCCCACGAGGGCGCGGCGCCAGGGCTCAGCAGCCCTACGCCCGGCGGGGCATGGCAAGGCAGGATTTTGCCGGGAACCGGGCGGCGGGGGAACGAACAGCCTTGTTGCGGCAGGGGCCCACCCCACATGCTGTTGGCCGCATCGCGACCCTCGCGTGGAGATCTTCGATGACCGAGCAAGCTTCGACCCGGACCGGCAAGGCGATCAAGGTGGATACCGGGACGCCCCTGCCCCGTCCGGTCCGCTCCAGCCTCGACCTGATCGGCCGCACGCCGATCGTCGAGCTGACGACCTTCGATACCGGCCCCTGCCGGCTTTTCGTCAAGCTGGAGAGCCAGAATCCCGGCGGCTCGATCAAGGACCGCATCGCGCTGTCGATGATCGCCGCCGCCGAGGCCGACGACCGGCTGAAGCCCGGCGGCACCATCGTCGAGGCGACGGCCGGCAATACCGGCCTCGGCCTGGCGCAGGTGGCGCTGCCGAAGGGCTACAAGCTGATCCTGATCGTTCCCGACAAGATGTCGCGCGAGAAGGTGCAGCATCTGCGCGCCATCGGCGCCGATGTCCGCACCACCCGCTCCGATGTCGGCAAGGGCCACCCGGACTATTACCAGGACATGGGCGCGCGCATCGCCGAGGAAACCGGCGGCTTCTTCGTCAACCAGTTCGCCAACCCGGCCAATCCGCGCGCGCATGAGACGACGACGGGCCCGGAGATCTTCGAGCAGCTGGACGGCGACGTCGACGCGGTGGTGGTCGGCGTCGGCTCGGGCGGCACGCTGACCGGCATCGGCCGCTATTTCCAGCGCGTCTCGCCCAAGACGAAGATGGTGCTGGCCGACCCCAAGGGTTCGATCCTGGCGCCGCTGGTAAATACCGGCGAGACGATCGAACCGGGAAGCTGGGCCGTCGAAGGCATTGGCGAGGATTTCGTGCCGCCCAATGCCGACCTATCGCTGGTCTCGCGCGCCTACACGATCACCGATCGCGAGAGCGTCGCCGCCGCCCGCGCGCTGCTGGCGCAGGAGGGCATTCTCGCGGGCTCCTCTTCGGGTACGCTGCTAGCCGCGGCGCTGCGCTATTGCCGCCAACAGAGCGAGCCGCAGCGCGTCGTCACGCTGGTCTGCGACAGCGGCAACAAATATCTCTCCAAGGTGTTCAACGATGTCTGGGTCGCCGAACAAGGCCTGATCGAGAAGATCCGGCATGGCAATCTGCGCGATCTCGTCGCCCGCAGCTTTGCCGAGGGCGGCACGGTGACGGTGTCGCCGGACGACACGCTCTCCACCGCCTATGCGCGGATGCGCTCGGCCGACGTGTCGCAATTGCCGGTGATCGAGCATGGCGAACTGATCGGCCTGATCGACGAAAGCGACGTGCTGGGCGTTCTTCGCCCCCCGGCCCGCGACGGGCGCAGCGATTTCGGCGCCTCGGTGCGCGACGCCATGGTCACATCGCTCCACACGCTGCAGGCGGACGAGCCGGTCGACGCGCTGCTGCCGGTGTTCGAGCGCAACGAGGTGGCCATTGTCATGGATGGCGATGAATTCGTCGGCCTCATCACCCGGATGGACCTGATCAATCACGAGAGGTTAGCGTTTTGAACCAGCCCCTGAAGCCGAACCGCCTCGCTTTCGAGACGCGCACCATCCATGGCGGCCAGAGTCACGACCCGCTGACCGGCGCGGTGATGGTGCCAATCTACGCCACCTCGACCTTCGCGCAGGAAAGCCCCGGCGTGCACAAGGGTTTCGAATATGGCCGCTCGCAGAATCCGACCCGCTTCGCCTTCGAGCGCGCCATCGCCGACCTCGAAAGCGGCACCGCCGGCTTCGCCTTCGCCTCGGGCCTGGCCGCGATCGCCATGACGCTGGAACTGCTGTCGGTCGGCGACCACATCGTCGCGACCGACGATCTCTATGGCGGCACGTTCCGCCTGCTCGACAAGGTGCGCAAGCGTACGGCCGGCCTCGAGGTGAGCTTCGTCGATTTCACCGACCTCGCCGCGGTCGAGGCGGCGATCCGGCCGGAGACGAAGCTGCTCTGGATCGAGACGCCGACCAATCCGCTGCTGCGCATCATCGATCTCGAAGCCGTGGCGGCGCTCGCCAGGCAGCGCGGCCTGATCACGGTCGCCGACAACACCTTCGCAAGCCCCTACATCCAGCGCCCGCTGGAGCTTGGCATCGACATTGTCGTGCACTCGACGACCAAATATCTGAACGGCCATTCCGACATGATCGGCGGCACGGTGGTGGTCGGCGGGAGGCAGGAGATCGTCGACCAGATCCGCTTCCTGCAGAACGCGGTCGGCGCGATTTCCGGACCGTTCGATAGCTTCCTGGCGCTGCGCGGGCTGAAGACGCTGGCGCTGCGGATGCAGCGGCATTCGGAGAACGGTCTTGCCATCGCCCGCTGGCTGGAGGGGCGGCCGGAAGTTCGCCGCGTCCTCTATCCCGGCCTCGAAAGCCATCCTCAGCACGCGGTCGCCAAACGGCAGATGCATGCCTTTGGCGGCATGATCAGCGTCGAGTTCGACCGCGATCTCGCGGGAACTAAGCGCTTCCTCGAACGCGTGCGGCTGTTTACCCTCGCCGAGAGCCTGGGCGGCGTCGAAAGCCTGATCGAGCATCCGGCCACGATGACCCATGCCTCGATCCCGCTGGCGCAGCGCGAGGCGCTCGGCATTTCGGATGGGCTGGTGCGGTTCTCGGCCGGCATCGAGGCGGGGGAAGACCTGATCGCCGATATCGAGCAGGCGCTGCTTTAGGCGAACCTGTTCGCTCTGTGACCTGGATCACTGTGCGCAACATGACGTTACGTTATCTTTGGTGTAGAAGAAGAAACTTCGACACCAGGATGATCATGTCCAGTTCGACGAAATCCTCAGACTTCGAGTCCGTTCCACCCCCTGATGGAGCCGGAACGGACATGTCTCCCCCCCCGGACGGCGAGGCCATTCCCGCCCGGCGCCGCAAGGCGGCGGCAGAGGCGGAGATCGTCACCCTCGTGACATTGCCGCTCAGCAATCGCGTGATCGAGTATTTTCAGGCCGATGGCGAAGACTGGCAGGGCCGCATCAACGAGGCGCTCAACCTGATCGTCAACCGCCACCAGGCGCGCGAAGCCAAGAAGCGGGCCCGCCTGCGCGCCCGGAATTCGGTTCGCCGCAGGCCGCCCGGCGCCCGCGCCTGACCGGTTCACGTGAAACAATGCAGAACGGAGGATGGCTGCCAAAAGGCGCCGCCGCGGGCGTTTTCACAGGGCGCGCCTTCGCTGCACGCACCGAAATTCCCCGCTCCAGGCAGCTCTAATTGCCGCCGCCAAAATAGAGCACCCGCGTCAGCAGCGTGTAGTTCGCTTCCAACGCCATGATGCCGACAAAGACCATCACCAGCAGCGGGGGCAGCAGGATGGCGTAGATCAGCGTCAGCCGCTCCCATGCCATGTGCATGAAGATCGCGAGGATCAGGCCGGCCTTCAGCAGCATGAACAGGACGATCAGCGTCCAGCGCAGCCAGCCCTGCAGGCCGATATAATCCACCAGATACGAACAGGCGCTGAGCACGAACAGCCAGCCCCAGACGGCGAGATAGAGCTTCACCGGGTGATGCTGCGTGTCGGCAGGTAAAGGCGGGGCGGCGGGAGCGCCGACCTCGGCATGCGCAGTCGTCTCGGCCATGCGAACCTCCTACCAAAGGTAGAAAAACGCGAAGATGAAGACCCAGACCAGATCGACGAAGTGCCAGTACAGGCCCATGATCTCGATCGCCTCGTAGCGGCCCCTACGGCTTGTGAAGAAACCGCGCCGGCCGGTCTCGTAATCGCCCCGCAGCACCTTGCGCGCCAGGACCAGCAGGAAGATCACGCCGATCGTGACATGGGTGCCGTGAAAGCCCGTGATCATGAAGAAGGACGAGCCGAACTGCGGCGCGCCCCATGGATTGGTCCAGGGTCGGACCCCTTCACGGATCAGCTTCGTCCACTCGAAAGCCTGCATGCCGACGAAGCACGCGCCGAACAGCGCCGTCACCAGCATCAGCCGGCCCGCCTTGCGGCGGTCGCGCAGGTAGCCGTAATGCACGGCCAGCGCCATGGTGCCGCTGCTCGAGATCAGCACGAAGGTCATGATGGCGATCAGGATCAGCGGCACCGAGGAGCCGCCGATCTCGAGCGCGAACACCTCGCTCGGATTGGGCCATGGCACGGTGGTCGACATCCGCGCCGTCATGTAGGCGACGAGGAAACAGCCGAAGACGAAGGTGTCGGAAAGCAGGAACACCCACATCATGGCCTTCCCCCAGGACACGCCCTTGAAGGAGGTCTGGTCGGAAGCCCAGTCGGCGGCGAAACGGCGCCAGCCGCTCCCTGGCCTCGCCTCGGCAGGCGGAGCGGCGGCGGGATGGAGCGACGATTCGGTCATGCGCGCCTCCTAGGTCAGCAACTGGCGGCAGATGGCGACGAAATCGCCGACCCAGTTGGCGAGCAGCCCGAGCAGCACCAGCCAGATCAGCAGCAGCGCGTGCCAGTAGGTGGCGCAGAGATCGACGCCGAGCCGCAATCGCGCGATGCCGGCGCCGCGCTCCATCCGCCAGGCGACGCGCCCGAGCACCACCAGCCCGCCCGCGACATGCAGCCCGTGCAGCCCGGTGAGAAGATAGAAGAAGGCGGTTGCCGGATTGCCGGCGAGGAAATAGCCCTCGGCATGCAATTGCCGCCAGGCGAGCCACTGGCCCGCGAGAAACAGCAGCGCCGTGAGCGCTCCCGCCCGCACGCCGGCACGCACCCCTTCGATGTCGTCGCGCCGGGCCGCCAGCCGCGCCGTCTCCAGCGCGATGCTGCTCAGCGCCAGCACGCTGGTATTGACCCAGACGATGCCTGGCATGCGCACGGCTTCCCAGTCCCCGAGGCCGGCGCGCATGAGATAGGCGCTGGCGCTGAGCGCGAACAGCGAACCGACCACCGCCAGGAACACGGCGAGGCCGACCCTGGCGCCTCGCGCCGGGGAACGATCGGGCGGCGCGGCCGGGCCGGCGACGCCAACCTCGAGCCAGGGCTTCGTCAGGATGCCCTGGCGCCAGAGCCAGCCGAAGGCGATGGCCAGGATCCCGGTGAGGAACAGCAGGATGACGCTCATCGCACGCCCTCCGCGACTGTCTCGCCGGATGAGGCGAGGTCCGGCCCCGGGTCGTTCTGCGGCAGGAAATCCTGGCTGGCGCCCGGCACGGAATAATCATAGGCCCAGCGATAGACGACAGGCCGCTCGGCGCCCCAATTGCCATGCGCCGGCGGCGTCTCCGGCGTCTGCCATTCCAGCGTCGTCGCCCGCCACGGATTGCCGCCCGCCTCGCGGCCATGCCGCAGGCTCCAGGCGAGGTTGAACAGGAACAGCATCTGCGTCGCGCCGACCACCAGCGCGGTGATGGTGATGAAGACGTTCAGCGTCGCCGCCGAAGCCGGCACGAAGGCCGTCTCGCCCATCTCGAAATAGCGGCGCGGCACGCCGAGCAGACCGAGATAGTGCATCGGGAAGAAGATCAGATAGGCGCCGAGGAAGGTGACCCAGAAATGGACCTTGCCCAGCGTCGTGTTCAGCATCCGGCCGGTGATCTTCGGATACCAGTGATAGATCGCGCCGAAGATGACGAGGATCGGCGCGACGCCCATCACCATGTGGAAATGCGCCACCACGAACATCGTGTCGGACAGCGGTACGTCGACCACGACATTGCCGAGGAACAGGCCGGTCAGTCCGCCATTGATGAAGGTGACGATGAAGCCCAGCGCGAACAGCATCGGCACGGTGAAGTGGATGTCACCGCGCCAGAGCGTCAGCACCCAGTTATACACCTTGAGCGCGGTCGGGATGGCGATGATCAGCGTCGTCGTGGCGAAGAAGAAGCCGAAGCCCGGATTCATGCCGCTCACATACATGTGGTGCGCCCACACCACGAAGGAGAGCGCGCCGATGCCGACGATCGCCCAGACCATCATCCGGTAGCCGAAGATGTTCTTGCGGGCATGGGTGCTGATCAGGTCGGAGACGATGCCGAAGGCTGGCAGCGCGACGATGTAGACCTCGGGATGGCCGAAGAACCAGAACAGGTGCTGGAACAAGATCGGGCTGCCGCCGCCATAGGGCGCCTGTTCGCCCGTGACGACGATCGCCGGCATGAAGAAGCTGGTGCCGAGCAGCCGGTCGAACAGCATCATCACGGCCCCGACGAACAGCGCCGGGAAGGCCAGGAGCGCCATCACCGTGGCGGTGAAGATTCCCCAGATGGTGAGCGGCATGCGCATCAGCGTCATGCCGCGCGTGCGCCCCTGCAGCACGGTCACGACATAATTGAGCCCGCCCATGGTGAAGCCGATGATGAACAGCATCAGCGAGACGAGCATCACGACGATGCCCCACGATTGGCCGGGCGTATTGGCGAGGATCGCCTGCGGCGGATAGAGCGTCCAGCCCGCGCCGGTCGGCCCGCCCGGCACGAAGAAGCCGGCCACCAGCAGCAGCACGGCGGCGAGATAGATCCAGTAGCTCAGCATGTTGAGATAGGGGAACATCATGTCCCGCGCGCCGAGCATCAGCGGGATCAGGTAGTTGCCGAAGCCGCCGAGGAACAGCGCAGTCAGCAGGTACACCACCATGATCATGCCGTGCATGGTGATGAACTGGTAATAGTGGTCGGCGTCGATGAAGGGCAGCAGCCCCGGAAAGGCCAGTTGCATCCGCATCAGCCAGGACAGCACCAGCGCCACGAGGCCGATCGCCATCGCCGTCAGCCCGTACTGGATGGCGATGACCTTGGCGTCCTGCGAGAAGACGTATTTCGTCACCCAGCTCCTGGGGTGGTAGAGGTCCGGCTCGCCGACCTCGAAGGCCGGCGCCGCGCCGGAAGCCGTTCCGCCCGATATGGATCCGCCATGCGTGACATCGACCATGAGCCGCCACCCGCTGCGTTGCGGGGCGGCGCGATGCGCCGTCCCGGCCTAGCTTGCCTCATCCCTGCCTGCGCCGACCGTCCGGCGGCCGGAATTGTCCTCTAGTTCAGGGCGCCGGTTTGCGCCGGCGCCTGCATCTGCTCGAAGGTCTGCTGCTGCGCGAGCCAGGCCTGGTAGTCGGCCTCCGCCTCGACCACCACCGTGCCGCGCATATAGGGATGGCCGACGCCGCAGAGTTCGGCGCACAGCACCTCGAAACTGCCGGTGCGCGTCGGCGTCAGCCAGTAATAGGTGACCGAGCCCGGGATCATGTCCATCTTGGCGCGGAACTCCGGCACGAAGAAATCATGCACGACGTCGAGCGAGCGCAGCAGCAGCGCCACCGGCTTGCCGACCGGCAGATGCAGTTCGCCGCCCTGCACGACGACGTCGTCGCGACCGTTCGGGTCGTTCGGATCGATGCCGAGCGGATTGGTGTCGTTGACCTCGCGCGTGTCGGCCGCGCCGAGCCTGCCGTCCTTGCCGGGGAGCCGATAGGCCCATTGCCATTGCTGGCCCACCACCTCGACCGAGGTGGCGCCGGCCGGCACGCGGATGAAATGCGCCCAGACGACCAGCCCCGGCGCCAGCATCGCGGCGACGCCGACCGCGGTGCCGATCGCCAGCCAGCTTTCCAGCCGGCGGTTCTCCGGCTCGTAGGCGGCGCGGCGGCCGGGCTTGTGCCGGAAGCGCAGCAGGCAATAGGCCATGAACAGCACGACGGCGGCAAAGACCGCGCCGGTGATCCAGAAGGTGATGTTGATGGTGTCGTCGATATAGCCCCAGTTCGAGGCGATGGGCGTGAACCACCACGGACTCAGGAAGTGAAACAGCACCGAGCCGACGACCACCAGAGCCAGGACTATCGCGATCGGCATGCCTTTTCATCCCTGTCACGACGATGGGCGCGAGCGCCCCTGTCCTCCGCGCCTACATCTTTTTGCCGTCCGGTCCGAACTGCTTGAGATAGGCCACGATGTTGTCGATATCCTTCGGGTTCTTGAGCCCCGGGAAGGTCATCTTGGTACCGGGGATCTTGCCCTTCGGGTTCTGGATGTATTCACGGAAGATCGTCTCGTCCCAGACGATGCCCGAATTCTTGTTGGCGGCCGAATAGCTGTAGCCCGGCACCGAGCCGGTCTTGCGCCCGAACAGGCCGTTCAACTCCGGGCCGACGGCGTTCTTGGCGCCCTCGCCTATCTGGTGGCAGGATTTGCACTTCAGGAAGACTTTTTCACCCTGGGCCGCGTCGCCATCCGCCAGCGCCGCCACCGGCAGCAGGACGAGGAGCGCTCCGGCACCGAGCCAGGCCGCACAGTCCCGAAAGATCATTGACGCCTCCCGACAATCGACGGAAACGCAACAACATCGCATCGCGCGGCAACGTCTGGGCCTCAATGGGGGAACCAGGGGCTCGCCGCATGTCCAAGCTTAGCACATTTACGCAACGTCATCTCGCAATAGAATCACGATGATAAAGTGCGACATACAACAGCGCGCGAGCCTGCATGGCCAAACCGCGCTTGCCTTGGCCGCGCGAACAGGCTTGTCTTCGGGCAACCGCCTTCCGCCCACAAGACAACGCCAACCCAACCGGTCGAGACGCGAATGATCTATGAACTGCGAGTCTATTCCTGCCTGCCCGGCCGCATGGCCGCCCTTCAGAACCGTTTCCAGAACCACACGCTGCGGATCTGGGAAAAGCATGGCATCCGGCAGGCCGGATTCTGGACCACGCTGATCGGTCCTGCCAACAACGACCTGACCTACATGATCGCCTGGGACAGCCTGGCCGACCGCGAGGCCCGCTGGAACGCCTTCATGGCCGACCCGGAATGGATCGCCGCCCGCGCCGACAGCGAGAAGGACGGGCTGATCGTCGCCAATGTCGAAAGCTCGTTCCTGCAGCCGACCGCCTTCTCCTCGGTCCGCTGAGGCCGAACCGCCCCTCTTCAGGGGCGGATCTCGATGACGTCCTCGAGCTTCACCAGATCGAAGTCGGAGACGAGGATATCGATCCGCGCATGCCAGCGGCCGGCGACCGGCAGGGTCAGGTCGTCGATGCGCCAGGTTCCGTCGCCTGGCTTCTTTGCCTGGCGGCGGATCGCCTCGATGCCGGCATCCGGATTGGACAGGACCAGCGTCACCCCCTGGGCGTCGAGCGGGCCGAAATCGCCGGTCAGGAGGGAGATGGTGGCGCTGGTGACGCCGGCGCGGCCCGGCGCGATCTCCAGATCCGCCATCGCCTGAGCGGCGTGGATATGGATCGCGACCGGCGCTGAGGCCGCCTCCGCCAGCGCGCGCGGCGGCGGCGTGAAGCGCCAGAGCGCCGCGACGGCGAAGATCATGACGACCAACAGCAGTTCAGCGGCGATCGACCGGCGCAGATGCATGCTCGCCCGCGCGTCCCCTTTGCCGGCGGGCGCCGTCAGGCGCAGGCGATTGAACAGGGCCAGCCCGAACAGGGGCGCCAGCAGAGCGAGCTTGGCGAGAAGAACCAGCCCATAATTGGTGGTCCAGAGCGCCTCCGGCACCCGCACCTGCACCAGCGCCAGCAGCAGCCCGGCGCCGATCAGCGGCAGGACGAACCAGGGCGCCAGCTTGGAAAACCGGCGGAGCGCGGTCGCGGCTTCGGGCGCCGGCGAGGCCAGTGCCCGGCCGAGCGGAAACAGAGCGCCGGCCCAGAACGCGATGCCCACGCCATGCAGGAACACCGCCGGCCGCGTCAGCCAGCCCGGATGGGCGGCGCTGGCATGCCCGCTGGAGGCCAGCGCGACGCCGATGAGTGCGAGCGCGGCGAACGACAGGATCTTCGCCGATACACCACCTGTGAAAAGGGCGGCGAAGGCTGCGATCAGCGCCGCCAGCGCCAGGCAGGCGAGCGTGCCGAGGCTGGTGCCGAATCCGGTCTTCCAGACGACCGGCTGCAGGAGGCTGCCGATCGGAAGGCCGAGCGCATCCAGTCCCTGGAAGCCGATGGAAAGCGGCACGGCGACGAGGCCCGCCAGGATCCATCCGGCGCAGAACCGGCGCGATCGCGCCCCACCGCCGGCAAGGCTGACGAAGAAGGCTCCGCCGACGCCGAGGAAGAGTCCGGCATAGGTGACAAGCTTGCCAAGCCAGA
>Ga0182738_1001627_pt1 | contig 27834 bp, 18 predicted proteins | sample eDN5th30CBELigMG_FD_128876 | JGI IMG/M metagenome (GOLD analysis project Ga0182738, IMG submission 128876) | Enriched Miracle-Growth compost microbial communities from Emeryville, California, USA - eDNA 5th pass 30_C BE-Lig MG (version 2)... ...
AAAATAAAATAAAATTTTTCATGTCAATATTGTTGATTAAAAATTATTATTTACCTCCATACATTAACAATTACGTTCATTATTCTTCGTCGTACAATATTATTCTGTTCTTTTCTATACTGTGTTTGTGACAATGTATTCATATCATTATCATCTTCATGACTTCTTCAACACCTTGAATAATTTGACTTTACATCCAAATCTCGAATTATCATAATTTCTGTTTTCCCCCAAGGGGCCATCACTTTTTTCTGATTCCGTTCACAGACGGTTTTGGTTTTTCTGGACCTTTTTCACACACAAGTCTGCATTTCAAACACGACACGAGGGGAAGAAATTTTTCAATTAATGAATGAATCAGTATATAAACTACTATTTTTCATAATACGAAGAAATAGATATTTATTCATACAAACAGATGAATGTCTATATATTTAATATTTATTTATCTATCCACATATACTTTTGGAAACGAAAAACTTGAAACTAACTTTGATTAGGTAATTCCATTTTTTTATTGAGTTGCTTGGGCACCTTCTTGGTTTTCAGCCTTCTTTTCATTCTTTGATGCGGAAGGCATTCCGAGATATTTGAGGAGGGTTTCTTGGACATTCAAGGCCTTCTTGACAGTAGATTTAGTTGTTTTCTTGGCAATAACTGGTGTATTTTGAACAGATGATTTATTGGATCCGCTGGCTTCAGTCAATTGAGAAAGAAGAGTTTGGTTGGGATTGTATCCACCCAAATTGACATTGACGAAATTAATTTCTTCTGATAAGACACTATGCTGGCTTCCAGACTCTTTGGTTGAGGTCACACTCACGCCTTGAGGAGAAACACCAATAAACTTGCTCATGTCTGGTCTATTACCGGGCTTTCTGACGTCAGGAGATTGGAATTGTCCAGGTGTTGCAACACTCACAACACGGCCAGTGATCAAAGGAGAAGGAGCATGACTTGGCTTCTCCAATCCAGACTTATCGAGATCTTTTGGCTTAATATTCTTGACATTGAACCGGTTTCTATGGATAAATAATTAGGATCGTATGAAAAACATCAACTATACTCTTCTTGGAATTTCTTCATATTCTCCTGAGCAGAGCTAAGATAAATAGGTGCCATAGTACGGGGAGACATGAAAACACCTCCAGTTGCAATCCACTGATGGTTCAAAGCTTCATGAGCTGATATTCTTTGCTTAGGATCCTTTACAAGCATCTTCTTCATCAGATCAACCGCAGTCTCAGAGACCCTGAGACCATATTCTTTAAAGTTATAGTTGATTTCACAATTCTTGTTCTTCCAAAGAATCTCATTATATGATTTACCATGGAATGGGGATCCTCCTGATAACCTAGTGAATATTATTAGATCTAATTTATCCCTTGTAATCTTTACAGGATGTAGAGGATAACACCAGCACTGAAAACGTCTACTTTTTCGTCATACTTTTCGTCAGCCAAAATTTCTGGGGCGACGTAACCTGGGGTGCCGCAACGTTTAAAGAGAAACTCTTCACATTTGATAACTGTGGAAAGTCCGAAATCGGCAATTTTAATATCCCAATCATTCTCATTATCTTTCAGGATGAGGTTTTCTGGCTTCAAGTCTCTATGCATAAAGCCTTTGCTGTGCATGTAAGCTAAAGCACTCAGGAGATTTCTCATTAAAACACATGCGTCTTTTTCGCTGTATTGGCCCTTTCGAACGATTCTATCAAACAGCTCACCACCATGCAAAAGCTCAAGGACCAAATAGATGTGGTTGTCACTTTCATAGACTTCAAATAATTTAATGATATTATCATGCTCAAGCTTCCTCATAACGTTAATCTCATTAATCAAAGAGGGCTAAATTTCATTAGATATCACAAAAATCGAGAGATGGAGAGTTACTCTTGCTTTGTCTACCGAGTTCAAAAGGTTTTTGTCAAAGGTTTTGACAGCAAGCTCAGCATTGTCGCTCTTTCTCTTCACCAAAAACACTCTGGCAAAGCTTCCCTTGCCGATTGCCTTGATATTCACAAAGCAGGATGAATAGTTGGTCAGAACACAAAACTTGGACAGAGCAGTCACCCACTTCTCTTGCACGTCTTGAGCACGAGCGTAAATCTCACAGAATTGCGCATTCTGAATTAGCCTGATTCCAAACTTTTCTTCCTTCTCATTCTCAGTAAAGATTTTCTCCACACGCATGTTTTGAATATTGCAGTGAGCTTGCTCTTGCTTCTCACGAGCGCTCTATAAGTGTTAAATCAACCTTTTTCTAGCTTATATACCTTGAAGTAAGCCAGTCTGTCTTCAAAAAGAACATAGTAACGGGATTTCCAAAAGCTTGTTCTAGAGCTTTTCTTGAAAAGGATACCCTCCATGAGCCTCACTTCAGAAGCCTTCTTTGGCGCAGGGCCCTTCTTCCATAGATTAATGTTCTCTGGGTGGAGCTCATCAAAGAAGGAAGGCTTAATCGTCAAAAGTTGATTTTCCATTAGCTTGCTAAAAGTATTTTTTCTAGAAATTTGATTTTTTTTTCCGAAATTAATAAAACAAAACCTCTTGAATCTGGGGGCTAAATACTAACGTAAAGCTTCTGAGAAATTGTCAGAAAGGTATAAATAATTAATCCCGGCCATCAGCCTTTTCGATTAAATCGCATTATTCCAAAGGCACAATTATAATTTGATTCTGCAAATCGAAAATTCATTTTTTCGAAACACCATTTCGCTTCAACAAGAATTAGCTTCTCTTAAATCATTTATTTCAAAGGTTATTTCTCCCATTCTCAATCTCAAATTCAATTTTTATCCTGAATTTTGATTTTTTCCTTTTGGAAATTGGAACTCTCTGCTCCTGACGAGTGTTGCTGTTAATTTCTTTTCCCATAGATTCGAAATAAAAATCATATTTCTCATCATTATAACGAAAACGTCTTCTCGAATAATATTCTCAAACAAGGTTAAATTTATCATCAAACATTCCAGTTTCGAATTACACAAACCTGGATTATTCTTTACCATTCATCATGTCAGGGTTGAGTCGAAAAAGAACAATCCCCTTTTTAATTAATTTTGATTCTTGGGATTCAAAAGATGTTTTATTTAAAAATTATTAATTTTCTAAAATAGAAGAAATTCTAGAATTTTTTTAATTTTCCAAAACTTGTTTCCTTGCAAATCTCATTCATTCCTTTTTAGAATTTTTTCTCAGATTTGAAAACGCTTTCCTTCTCTTCAAAGTACTACCTGATTCTAGAATTCGCCATAAGGAGACAAATAACTGAATAGGCATTTCTCTATATGCAGCGCGAATTTTACTTTTGCCTCCAAAATCTTCAAATTTATTTTTAATTGTACATATCAAAAATTAATTCAAAAAACCTTCCAAGACTCGTAGTCTCTCTCGCATCAAACAAAGAAAAAGAGAGTATTCTAGATTTTATTTAACGAGAACATTCAAAAAACTCAAGCGTGAATTTTTCTAGAAAGCTTAGAAACTTCACTTTCCAATTCACTTTTAGCGAAAATTCCAGACTCTTTTTCTTTCTAAAAAGTGGTTTTAATTGTAAATTTTTCTTGCTATGCACGGAATTTTACCTCCTAAATTTTCTGCTAAAACAAACCCCCTTAACATCATCTTCTGATATATTTTCATATTGAATTTTCGCTTCGTTCGGCTCATTCTCTGTCTTTAAGTAAAAGAAATTGCAAATCTTCTCGGAAATAGGTGCGAAAAATTCCCTCCAAAACAAATCATTACTTTATATAGTAATAGACAAAAAATTAATCCAAGGCTGTTTAAAGATCCTAATAAAACGTCCTCAGGACTAAATATTTGTTTCAGACAAGATTTTTGCCTCCCATTCTTTCATTTATACTCTGAAAGCACCAAAACAATCATCATACTTTCTTTGAGACTAACAACTATATTTTTTATAATTTCATCGTGAATTAATCCGATATCTACTCTTTCTTTCACTTTTATCTTGGCTTATTTCTTCTTTTCTCATCCTGTCTAAAGCCTTTTTGTATGCAGATCGATCGATAGCAGGCTAATTCCCATCAAACGAAGATCAAACCTCAGAATTTGATCAACAATAATCGCATACGAAAAAACTCAATTAATTTTTTTTTGTCTTTTGGAAACTCTTCAAGAAAATAATTGGGATTTGCCTTTGACAAAAAATTTTTTCTGAATATCTCTGACTGGAGAGTTGAGAATGATAATTTTTCGAATCCTGCCTGAGAGTAATTTTTTTTAATCTGAAATTTTATAGCCCTCAATTTTTGAAAATTATAGATCGTTAATTTTCAGAACAATTTTCATTTCAAAATTCTACCATTTCTCCAGGAGATTGTTTGTTGAAAGGTTGAAAGAAAGATTCGGCATTTCTGAGCTTCAAAAGGAATGAGAAAAGAGGTTTTTTTGGAAAAGTAAACCTCTTTCAGATCGTAGCAATTGAGTGTTTAAAAATTAGTTGAAAAAACTTTTGCTGTATTTCAAAATTGAACCTTTTAAGAGATAAAAAGCCGTCTTCTTCCCTCAGATTCGCAAATCAAGCGAGCACTTGCCGAATCAAGGTTTCTTCTTCAATGGAGAGCAATGCCAAAAAAATGTCGTGATTTTTTCATATTAAACAATAATTTAGCATAGAAATTTGCAGATAAGACAAATTTTGAGTTTAAAAAAAAGTTTGTTTCAACTGCTTGTTATTTTCTGCTTCTGTCGGTAAATAAAGATTAAGTTCAGAGTTTTTCAAAATCTAATCCTCGTTTTGTTGATTCGGGTTTGAAAAGAATGGACTCTGATTTCGAGATCATTCTTTTTTGAAGATTCAGAGACTCTCTATTTTCAGAAAACTTTCATTTAAGTAATTCTCGATATTGATTTTTCTTTCTCTCGAATTTTGCTAAATTGAGAGAGTTTTAAAGGGCTCATTTTTTCAATTCCCTTCTCTTCATTTTTTGATTTAATGAAACAGGAAATCCAGAAAATTTAAGGAAATAAAATTTGAAAAGAGAAGCTTGTAAACAACGGAAAAATTAATATGAAAATTTTTCATTTCAATGTTCAGGTCGCTGAAATGATTTCTTCCATCATTTCACAACAGAACTTTTGGCTTTAAAATTGCAAAATTCGACTGTTTCAATCAAATCTATAAAATAGTCCTACTTAATTTTAATTTTTCACAAATCAAATCTCTCTATAAAAAATTGAAAAGCCGATTTTTTTGGGCTGATTAGGGAACAAAGAGAGTTTGTGAATGCAAAAAACTTGAGAATTTTTGCTGAACGAAAAATATTCTGAGAACCGAGGGAGGAAAAAACCTGACTCCAAAATTCACCTCTGAACCCTAAAGAAATCGTCTCTTTCCTCCAGGTTCTTGTTTAAAATATGAGAGATTTTTTTTCTCAATTGACCCAATATGATGAATGATACTTGGAATTTTCTTTGAAATGGTAGGATGACAGTAATGGATTAAAAACTCCCCGACATATCGAATTTGAAAATTTTTACCAAACTCGAATTATTTTTGATACCACCACGTGTATTGGTCTTGAAGAAAAGGAGTTTTGAAGGCGCTCTTCTTCAAGATTTTCACGATTTTAAAAGTATACAATAACTCTTGTTTGGCTCTAAATTAGATCTGAATCTTTTTACCCTGGTTTAGTTTGGTTAAAATCTCCTTAGGTCACTCAAAAAAGTCAGAATGTCAAAATTAACTCCTCTTTATTAAGGAAAAGTATAATCTCAACAGCTACAAAGCAATTCCCATCATACTTGTCAACAAATTACGAGATTTAAGGACCTTTGAGATAATTACTAATGAAATAAGTTTGGGACTAAACAGCCTGAAATCAAATCTTGAACTGTGACTTTTTTATTTCTAAATCACTCAAAATGCATGGAATAATTTTTTATATCCAGTCTGCTGGTATTTCGAGTTTTTGTTGGTCGCATATAATAAACATTAATATTTAAAAACTATAAAAATGACACACCGACTCCTCGTCCTCTGTGCTCTTCTCTTGGTTTCTCAAGTGGCATACTCAAAAGTCACTGAGAGAATCATCCCACAAGTTATTCCCCACAATTTGTGGCCCATCCCTGCTCAATACAGCACTCAAAACATTAACATCACCATCGGTGACCCCTGCAATTTCTCTTTCACCATCTACTCCAACAAGACTGTCCCCACTCAAGTTTCTGACCTCATCGACCTCTACAGAGGCTACATGTTCAAGAACAGAGGAGTGTGCAGTCACGTTCCCTCCACTGCTAAGACCAACACTTCAGGTCCCAATAGCATTCTCAACATTTACATCGCAGATGTCGACAAGATCCTTATGAACACTGACACTGATGAATCCTACACTCTCAATGTTCAAGAAAGCTCACCATTCACCTTGAATGCCTCAACCTACGTCGGTTTCGTAAGAGGACTTGAGACTTTCTCTCAATTATTGAAATACACCGCTCAAGCCAACGGAGGTGTTACCGTCGAAATTCCCTTTACCCCCATCAGCATCGCCGATAAGCCCAGATTCCCCCACAGAGGTATCATGATCGATACTTCCAGACATTTCATCCCCAAGGAAAAGCTCTTCCAGGTGATGGATGCCATGATGTCCGTCAAGCTCAACGTTTTCCACTGGCACATTACCGACAGTGACTCCTTCCCCATGTACATGCCTTCCCACCCCAAGCTCAGTCAATTCGGAGCCTTCTCTGCCGAAGAAACCTACTCTCAAAGCGATGTTGAAGAAATTGTCAACTACGCCATCTTGAGAGGTATCAAGATCATTCCCGAAGTTGATGCTCCTTCCCACACTGGCTCTTGGGCTTTGGATCCCGAATTCTCTAACCTCGTTACCTGTGCTCAAACCATCTGGTATAGAGGCATCCCATTTGGCCAACTTGACCCCACCCTCGATGGTACTTACAACTTGTTTGCCGACATCTACAGCGATCTCAAGGACTATTTCCCTTGGGACTCACTCCATCTTGGAAGTGACGAAGTCTTTGGACGTTGCTGGAACACTGTCGCAATCAACCTTTTCATGAAGCTTCACAACATTGCTGATTACAACGGTCTCTTCAACTACTTTGTTCAAAGAGCTAGAGGTTTGGTTGATCAATCGAGAAGCAGAATCTACTGGACCAACCCCGACACCGACTTCTTGAACTTCAACTCTTCTGATATCCTCCAATGGTGGGGTATCACCAGCGATCTCTCCAGCGCCATGAATCACTACCCTCAAAACAAGTACATTCTCTCCAACTACGACTATTTCTACTTGGACTGCGGCGCCGGCAACTACTTTGGAAACAAGAGTTGGTGCGATCCCTTCCACACTTGGCTCGATATGTATACTTTCGAGCCAACTAAAACCTTGAACTCTGAGCAAATCAAGAGAGTCCTCGGTCTCGAAGTCGCCCTCTGGAGTGAATTAAACGACGGATCTTCTCTCCTCAACAAGATCTTCCCCAGAACCAACTCAATGGCCGAAAAGGCTTGGTCTCCCCTCGACAATGGCTATAGCTCCAATTACACCGTCTTTGTCAGACTCAATAACTGGAGAAAGACCATCAGCACCAGAGGTATTGACGTCCAACCCATCAGCGCTGGGTACTGTGAAAAGCATCCTGAAATGTGCTTCTAATTAATAAACATTTACCTAAAATTATTTATCAACCAAAGTGATGTTTGTCCTATTTCATCTTTATTGATTAAACTGCAAGCATCTTGCTTTGAATTTAATAAAAATTAAAAACTCTTGCCCTAAAAATTAATTTTCCCTCAATCATCTTGTCACCTCAAATTTTTTCAAATTTTAGCCCCAACCTTCTCGTGCTTTGAGCGAGAAATATTTTTTGCGATGAACGATACGATTTTTCAACTCGACTCATCTCATCTTATCAAAATTGAAGATAATTTCCTTTTTTAGATTTTAGCATCTAGGGGAGGAGCATTCTCTTGTTTTATTACCTTAAAGGAGTTTCATTTCAAGATGAAGCAAAAGCAAAGTGAGCCAAAGCTGGTTTTTTTTTTAGGAAAATGAAAATAAAATTTCCTTGTTTGTTTGTGAATTTGTTGTTAATTAAATAAAACGTAAAACATCCATCGTTGAATCAACTGGTGACCGATTTTTATAAAGAACGGGATGAGGAAGCATATTTTAGTTTTTGCACTTATGGTCCAGACAGATATTTAAGAAAAAAGGTTGACAAGTAATTCTTCATACAAAAATATTTTAGAAGGTTCGAGATTTCTGTTTTCACGCAAGTGACTTGAAAATTAAAATATTTATTCTCTACCAGGGAAAGTTTAGAAGAAAAAAACTTTTGCTTTTTCTCAATATTTTACAGAGTTTGACCCTGCCAAAGGGAAGGCTCTGAAGTCATTGGAGTTCTGGATGGTCATTTCTTGCCCATTTTGTCGAATTTTAAAAATTCAAATCGGCGATTTTTCTTTTCCAAAGAAAATTGTTTTCCTCAACTGGCCCTCAAAAAAGTCGTTGTCAGTCTTTCAAGAGTCTCAGAGAAATCGCAAAAAGGGTTTTGAGAAGAGAAATTTTTTGAACTAAATGGAACCAATGTTTTGGCTCTCTCTTCGAAAAAATTTTTCGCTAGGCTTTAAAAAATTTTAACTCAGGGGAAATCTTGTTTTTTCTTCGTCCCTGAAGCCTCTGACGTCCGAGAGAGTTTCCTCACTGAGATATAAAATAATAAAGTCGTTATGAAATGCAGTTTAATGGGAAATATAAATTCAAAATCCAAAATGATTGGGCCAAATTTGATAAGGCGCTTATAAATCCGGAATTTAAATCTGGAATTATAATCTAAAAAATAAATATTTTTGACACTATGTGTGCTGCAAGAAAAGTCGCTTATTTCTACGATGGTAACCCACAATTCGAGTTCAATAAGCTGATGAAAAAAAAATAGACGCCATTTCAAATTTTGATTATGGCCACGATCACTTTATGAAGCCCAAAAGAATCTCAATGACCCATAGTTTGATCAACCACTACAAGCTTTACTCGCATCTCTACGTTTATGTAATTTCCCTTGGAAAAATATTTTTAATTCCCTCAGGAACCACAACCAGCCACCCAAGAAGATTTGGTCATGTTCCATACTCCAGAATACGTTAAATACTTGGAAAAGGTCAGCAACAAAAAGATTGCCAAGACTTTTGAGCAGAATCCATGTAAGTGGCTTTGTTGAGAAACAAGAATTTATTTTTTAAAGTTAAAATTGGAGACAATCTGGATTGCCCAATATTTCCCGGTGTGTACAATTTCAGCCAAATTTCAGCTGGTATGTTGAGAATTTCAGTTAAATATAATAATTTCCCGAAGGCGGCTCTCTTGATTGTGCACAACTGATAAACGATGGACAGCACTCAACCTGCATTAACTGGGCTGGAGGCCTTCATCATGCTAAAAAAAGTGAAGCTTCAGGCTTCTGCTACATCAATGACATCGTCCTTTGTATCCTTGAACTCCTCAGGTAATTTTAGTTTTTGTGAATTTCATAACAACTTCATTCCTTTTACACCTTTAAACAACCAAAATCTAATTATTTGCTATAGGTTTCATCCAAGGGTTTTATATATTGATATTGACGTTCATCATGGAGATGGTGTTGAGGAAGCATTTTTCTTGACAAATCGAGTTATGACTGTGTCTTTCCATCAATACGGAAAAGACTTTTTCCCTGGCACAGGGCACCATGATTCCCTTGGTGACGGAGAAGGAAAAAATTATGCCTTAAATATTCCATTACATACCGGTATTACTGATACTATGTATGTGGATCTCTTTAAAAATGTGATTGGCCAAGTTGTCGATAAATTTAGACCTGATGCCATCGTTTTGCAATGCGGTGCAGACTCCCTCAATGAAGATCAATTGGGACTTTTCAACCTTACAACAAGAGGGCATGGCGAGTGCGTTAACTTTGTTCTCGGATTGGGAATCCCTTTGGTTTTACTTGGTGGCGGAGGATACACTATCCAGAACGTTGCCAGGTGCTGGGCTTATGAGACCTCTGTTGCTCTTGGCAAAACCCTTGATACCAAGCTCCCTCCCAACGAATACTCCCATGAATACAAAACCCCATTCTTGCATGTCGAGGCCAATCCCAAAATGGAAAATTTAAATTCTGCTGATTATATTGAAAAGCTTAAACTCAGCTGCTACGACAGATTAAAAGACTTGGAAGGAGCCCCTGGCGTTGAATTTCAAGATGTATGTTTATTTTTGTTTGCAAAAAATTTACAATAATCATTTTAGATCCCAGAAAGTTTGAGATTCAAGGATATTGAAATTGAAGAAAATGATCAAGAACCAGATCAAGAAAAAAGTTATGATGTTTCTGATAAAGATCCTGGGTTAATTGCCGCTCCTAATAATTTCACAATTTAATTCATATGTTTCCCTTGCTGTTTACACATATTGTATCAATAAAATTTGGAAATAAATTTCATACAAAATACCTCCTCTTTGTTGTTTTATTTTTCTTTTAAAACGAAAATTTCACACAATTTCACTCTTTAATCTATGGTTCTCTTGGGATTAAAAAAGAAGAATTACTTATTAAGTGGGTTTTCCTGAAAGAAAGTTTAAATTTTAAACCTTTTATTTATTTGAAAACAAATTCCTTCAAATGCTTGACCAATCTGCCATGTAATTCCTTTTTCATTTTTGCTTCCTTTTTTTTTGGAGAATTCTCCACAAATCAATTCAAAGCAAGTCTTTGATCCATCTCTTTCTCCAAAAGATTATTTTCAGCGTGATCTGATTTTTAATCTCTGAATAGTGGCATAAATGATAATCCTTTGAATGCCAGTATGCAACAAATTCAGCAACCACCTCAACAGAATTCGCAGCTTTTTGATCCAAGAATGCCAGCAAGTCAACCAAGCACATATAATAACAGAGATCTCATGACTGGATATAAAAAAGCTGCATATAGGCAAGATCTTCAAGATCAGGTTATTTTGATTCTTTATTGCATAGCTAACTTGATGGCTCAGATGCGAATCAATCAAGAAAGGAAATATAATCAACTTCAAAAAGAAAGAGAGCATGATCATAGCTTACTTCAACAAAGAGTTGAAAATGATCCTTTCGGAAAGTAAGCATTTCCCACCCACCAAGCTTTGTAAAGTTTAACTTTTTAGGCAAGGAGCAGGTGCGCCTTTAAGAGACAGGTATGGAAACATTATCACCACGAAAACAAAAATTTTGCATACTCTCTATGACCATGCACCAAATATGAGCTATGGAGGCCCAGCCCCAGCATTTTCGCTGAAAGCGAGATTAGCTCGTGACAATTTCTTGTCCCAGTCTCTTGATGGCTTACCAAGCCGCAGGGCTATGTCGTATGGTGAAGCACCATCCAATTTATATCAAAATGGGTCCTTTGCTGCCCCTCCCATGCAATCCCAATTCTACCAACAGCCACAACCAATGTATCCAAATGGGAATATGTATCCTCCTCCTCAGCAATACCCGGTTTCAGCCTATCCTAATGATTATGGAATGGGTGGCTCAGCTTTGCTAAATGCTTCGATGGGTCAAAATTATAGAGACCAGGTCGAAGGTTATCCAGCAAGGCATGTCAGCGCTGAAAGAATTTTACCTTATCCAGTTTTTGACGAAGCAAATGCGAAAGACGCGAAACTCAAAAAAATGCATGCGCATATTGAACTGCAAAACGATCTCCTCAAACAAATGGAGCACAAAAAAATGCAAAAAGAAGCAGAGGACTTGAAAAAGAAACTCCAAGATGAACTAGAAGATGCCAGAATTCGCAGAGAAAATGACGAAATGAAAAGAAAGGACGATAATGAAGTTACAAAGAGAAAGGAAATGTTTGAAAAGCTTCAGCAAGAAAATGAAAAACTCAGTGCCAATTTTGTCGTCTCCAAAAAGAAATTCAACCCCAAAAGACCCAGAACTCCCATTGAAGAAGTCGAAGAGAGAATCAGACTCGAAAATCTCGCGAAACTTGGAATTAGTACCGTTGCTAGTACAACAAGTGGAGGTCAAGCCGAGACAGATAGAGAATATGTCAGAGACTATCCTCTCGGAGTTGCCAAGCATGTAGAATTAGCTGTCGAAAATGAAGTTCTTGGCCTCAAAAAGAACTGGGATGTCCAACAACATGTTCTCGCCGATCAATTATTAGAAATCAAGGTAATGAAGATTTATTGGATAATTGTTAAAAACCTTTAGAGAAAACTACTTCAAATCAATAGAGATAGAATTCGGTCAAGCAATGAAGTTGATGACTTGAAGTATCTCTTAAGAAAGCAGCAAATTACAGATGAAATGAGAAGAACTGAAATTTATAATGCCCTTTTGAAAAGTCATCAAACGCCTTCAATTCTTCCAACAATAACTCGCATATCTCTCGACAAAGAAATTAATCCATCAGACTTTGAGTTTCCTCAAGGTACTGGCAGACGTGAAATAGACGTGATTGATGCCTTGCTGGCAAATCGAACTAATCTTGTCAACAAACAAGGCTTTTCTGATGAAAACAGATTGGTTCCAAAATTCGACGCCCCCTTCCCCGAAACCTCAGCATTTGATTCTGGTATCAAGTACTTGAGCTACTTTAATAACGAAAATACTCACAATGGTATTGATATAAATGATGTTGGGGACAAATACGATTTACCTCAGGAAGTCAAAAGAATTGCTCTTCGCGATCCTTATATAAAAGTCCCAGATGAAGATAATGCAAAGGAACTTCTCCGAAAAAATAAAGAAAGGTTAGATGTCTTGGAAGATCTTGAATGGAGAAGCCTGACCAGATATGACGGAGATTCTCCTCTTGGACTCACTAAACGAGGTTCTCCCACCTTTGATGATGAGACAGTACAAATGTTAAAAGCAGAATCTGTCGAAGATGATTTGCTTGATAAAATAAATGATCCCAGAAAATATCTCTAACTTGGGTTGGGTGGGGTCGTGTCATGAAAAATATTCAATTTTTTAAAATGAGTTGTTTTTATTTTACTACATATATAAAAATATAGTTTTTTGTTGTTGTTGTTTTTTTTTTTTTTAAAAATGATTTTTCAAAGATAAGCGGATAAATAAAATAAAAATTACAAACATCGTGAAAAATTTACAAAATTAAAAATATCTTCAGATTACCAATCATCATGCAATTTTTTGAGTAAATTTTGATTGAGTAAAAAGGGTTTTGTAGTTTTAGCGAGGTCACTAAAACTCCTTTTATCGTTTTTATTAATCCCAACCAGATCTTCAAGCTTGCTCATACTGAAGCCTTCTTGCCCAAAAAAGATATTACTCGTCGACAGACCACCTGCGTTGTTGCTCTTTGGTTTACCTTTTTTATCAACTGTTTTCTTTAGTTTTCCTAATTGTAAAATGAGGTTTGAAAAACTGTTATGATATTACGATAACTTGTTTCGAACTTTTCTTCGCTCGCTGTGACTATTTCAAGTAAAGGTCTAAAATTATAACATGTAAATTCTTCATCAGCTTCTTTTTCCTCTTCTTCTTCAAGTTCTTCATCCTCAAATTCATCTCCATTATTGTCTAATAACTCTTTTTTGTCTTCAGCAGCAGCAGCAGTTGTAAAGTTGATTTTATTCAGATATGGTTGATTTTCACCATGAGATTTATCTTGTTCATTTGAATAAACCTATTGTTGATTAATCTATTCCCATTTACATTATGAAGTAAATCCTACTTTGTATTGTTTTTTCTGATTAAATCGACTCCACTCATTTAGTTTGGTGGTTAAATTTGATGATGTGTAATCAGCATCATCACCACTCCTTGAGAATTGGTGAAATTGATATTTCTTATCATGCTCTTTCAATATTTGGAAACTGACGTTGTTTTTGTTGTCACAAGCACTCACAACAAGATTCTTTCCAAAATGGAGGGCACTGAATCCGCGAATTGAATAGTCTTCACTGATCAAACTTGTGCTAAACAAAGATCTCGCTTGATTAAATGGCTCGAAATATTGGTGAGATAGGCCGTCGCCAGCGGTTTTTCTTGCCATTGCGAGGTTTTGCATATATTTATCCTTTTCAGACAGATCTGAAAATCTGTCTTTGAAACTCTCATCAAGCTTTGAAAATATTTTATTTGGAAACAGAATGCTCGCTCCATTCTTATTTGTCGAATAGCCATACAAAAGTCTATTCTCTTGGGTATCGGCAGTATCAAGGTCCATGTTGTTTGCCAATTTTATCAGACTTTCAACATCATCAACCTCATTGGCCTCCATAGGATCGTAGGTTTGAGAGAAGCCAATAACATCAAGGGGATTTTCTTCGCAGAAATGGTTGAATTCAAAAATAGGTCTTGATGCATAGCGCATGTCATAAACCAAAACTGCTGTGCGTGTAGCGATCGTAAAGTATTGATCTTTCAAGTGCTTCAAGGCATAAATCATTTTGAAGTTTTCCTCAGCCAGAATTTTCGACTGAGAAGCTATCTTTCCTTCTCTAATGTCAACAGTGGATACGTTATGATAGTTGCTCAGTAAAAATGTAGATGGGTGAGAAGTTGTATCCATATGCTCAAAGAAATGACGATTATTCTCTCCTGCAATGTTTTGGTCATCCAAAATTGGGATTGATTGACTTCTATTCCCGTCAAGCATGAAAAATCGATTCTCATTACAAAGGAAGAAATTCTGATGAGCGAAATATGAGGAGAATCGACACTCAAGAACTTCATGAGGAAATACCATTTCCTGAAGGAAAGTAAATGAGTTTTCTGGATTTTCAAGTAGTGATTCTAGATCAAGCTTGACCTTAAAGCACCGATAGAGAGTTCGAATCAAAAGTTCATTTGATGGACCTTTTTCAATCTGCAAAATCTTTGTTGGAGAAATTTTCTCTGAAATATCATAGCTTCGGATTTGGAAATTATGAGATGAAGAATATTCATCGGTTTGAGAAAAATCATACGTGAGGATCCCTGCGAATAGGATTAGGACTTCAATAAAGTTTGATTCTTTTACCGAGTTGGGATGGGAAATAAGGAAATATTGAGACTATTTTATTATCAGGTAAATTCTTGGTGACCAAACAATTTCCTTTTTTCTTGAGAATTTTGGAAGCTTGCCAATCTTCCTCGATCAGCTCAACAATAGCCTCTCGAGGCAAGTAGGCTTCTTTTATCTTGGGTTCTATATAATTAATCTTGCCTAAAGCTCTATCAAGCATGATTAATCAATTACTTGATCATAGAAAACGAGACGGCGCTGATAAAATGGTCTGCAGCCTATAAATTTGTATTTGTCATTCCTGGAAGTAAAGGGAGGTTCCTGGATAATATAGTTTTTGCCAAACTCTTCTTCAACCAGAGCATTGAGAGTATAATTTGGAAATGCGTCTTTATTATTCAAAAGATCAGTATTCTGCTCTTGGTTCTCCATAGAATTCAAGATCTCTTGCACTTTCTCTCCTCTAAATGCCTTCATTTCCTCTCAAATCTGTGTTAAAATTCTAGTCAACAATTATATTTTAATTTAATTTGATGACTCCGTCTCTCTCTGCTCAGAAACAGAAAAAGAGATTTTCTTTCTATCAAAACAAGGGTGAATAATGAACTGTTTATCATGAGTAAAAACAATTTTGTTGGGGATCTCTTTTTATTCATTTTTTAGTTGATTGACTGATCGATTGCTTAACTCTGAAACGAAACAGAGAGAGGGAGATTATTCTTTTATTGTATTTTTTTTAATAGTGAAATGACATGAAATAATTCTCCAAAACAAAAATCAGACCTTGGAAATAAAGCTTTCTTAAATTGTGGCGAAATTGTCTTATTTCAATTTCAAGGAGAATTTTTCAACGCTTTGAAATTGAATCTAAAATCAGGAAAATAAAATTCTGGACAATTTTAGTCTTCTTCTCTCATCAAGTTTAATAAGAAAAAGTTTATTTTTATTTTTGATTTTGTGAGAAATTCATTCAAATTTTGAAAATTTTATTTTGATTAAATTCTAAAACTTCAAATCAAATAGTTAATTTTGGGATGAAAGAAAAATTTGAAATTTCTTTTAGTAATTCTTTAAATTTAATTTATTTTTTTATTTATACTTTTTCAATTTTTTTCTTTGAATTTGATCATCAATAAATAAATCAGATTCTTTTGATTTCAAAATAAACTCCACAAGCAGATATTGAGTACCTTGTAGTTATGTCTTGGTTAGACTCACTTACTCCATCATTTTAGTTTGATATTTAAAAGACTGAATTTTTCTCTTTCAAATTAAAAAAGTTATTTTTATAATTATTGTTTATTAATATGATGCTTCATAAAAATTGATTTTTTGAATTAGAGGGAAAGCAATTTGAAGAATCAAGAAGAGAAAAAGCCCTTTGAATTTCCAGGGGGAGAATATGAAAATAGAGAGTCCAATGAAACCATGAATTGAATAATAATGTAATTTTATTACAACATATTGCTTGCTCACACATATATATCATCAACTATCTTTGTTTTTGTTCTTTCATAATCTTAAGAAAAATTTAAAACAAAAATGATCAATCTATCCAAAGTACCTTCATAAAAACTTCTTCCAGGGTTGTATGAGAGAGACCCCAATCTTTTATTTTCTTCTTCAATTCCCTGTCGCCCGCATCCAACTTCTCTTCCTCTTCTTCCATAAAACTACAGTATGGTGAGATATACCCTTTCTAATCAATCAAGGATTACGTTAGGAATGCTTCAAGTTCGTCCATTTTTGAATGGGAAATACCGAAAACCAAACTTCCACCGCTTGAATCAAGCACATTACCGGAAGGCATGAGCTTCAAAAGTTTGTCTGTAATTTTGGAAACTTCCTGTCTGTCGAGAATAAAAGATAATCGATATCCATCACCATAATTGTTTTTAAGGTAGAGGGATGTACCCACGCAGACTAAATGACCGCTTGACATGACCGCTATGCGATCACTGAGAATGTCAGCTTCATCCATTGCATGTGTTGTGAGAATAACACTCCTTCCCTTTTTCATCTTTTGAATCAGGACCCAAATATCTCTTCGATTTTTGGGATCCATTCCAGTTGTTGGTTCATCCAACAAAATGACTCGAGGATTTCCAACACAGGCAATTGCCATTGACAATCTTCTTTTCATACCACCACTAAAACTCTTGGCAGGGAACTTTTTCACATCAAATAAATTCACCTCCTTTAATCTCTGATTGATCTCATCATTTATCCTTTCTTCAGGAATATCTAGAGTTTGAAATGTAATGTCTATTCCTTCAATTTAATTTCGTACATTTTAGTTTAGCAAACATGTATAGATGATCTTCTGCTGTTAGTTCATCCCATAAAATGTCAAACTGAGGACAAACACCAATTGTTTGACGCACTTTATCCATATTTTTGGAGATATCGTAATTGGAGATAATTGCTGTTCCAGAAGTCGGCTCAATTAATCCAGTAAGCATTCCAAATAAAGTTGTTTTTCCTAAAAATTATATTTTTCATCACAAGATCTCTACTACCTGCTCCGTTATGTCCTAAAATTCCGAGAAGCTCGCCATCATTAACCTCTAAATTCAGATTTTTCACAGCATGAATTTGGCTCTTTGATCGACAAAAAACAGCAGTTGTGTAACATTTATCAAGGCCAATCATCCTGATACCACTTCTACCTTTATTGTTATCTCTCCATTCTGGACTTTGTTTATCTGGTAATTGTCCATATGAGTCATATGCTGTTCTTGGCGTTGATGATGAGCCAAGCTTGGTCTTTAAGAATTGACAAAGATCCCTTGGAGAAAAAAGTTAGCGATGCCTCCTTAGTTCTTACTTGAACAGGTTTTTATTTTGATAAAATAGAGTATCGAAATAAGAGCCAAGAGTTGAGTACAATAAAATATTGAACAACAGTCCAACAAAGAAACACCAAGCTGGAGGAACCTATTTTTTAAATCAATCAAAAATCTACTCAAATCACTTATTACATCGCAGAAGACACCAAAGAGAGAAGTTGATTGACTAACCCAGAGATCATGATATTTGAATCCGGGCCCTTGAACCCAAGATTTTATTTCAAGGTCAAAATGTCCTCCAGACTTGAGGACAATTCCACCGAAAATAATTGAGTAGTTGAATGCAGGGAAGAAGAGCAAAATTATTCTCAGCAAAAAGACCCAGGCAGGTGGATTTTCCATATAAATTAGAAAACAGATCCAAGGGTTATTGATGAAATATTGCAAAACAATTGAAATAAGCAGAAATCCATAAACTGCCGTATGGCCTGCTTCTAAAGTTGTACAAATGGCAGCTAAACAGCAACTGAGAATTTGCATTGCTTCTCCGAAAAGGAAAAACACTGTAAAAGTTATTCCCAAAGGAGTATCGGTAAAAAATCTGTATCCAAACATTGATCCAGCAGAAATGACAATAATTGTCGTCATCAAGTTCACCACTGAGAAAGTGACAAGCCAGCTCGTCCAATAGACTGTTGAAGACATCCCCATAACCGATAAGCCTTGTCTTAATTTTTTATGTCTTTCTCGAATAATCTCAAGAGCAGTAGCAATAAAATGAATCTAAGAGAGAATGAGAAAAAAATTCCCAACAAAAAATCTATACAATGTATGGGATAAAAAACTGAAAAGCACCCAGAGTTGAAACAACATCTGAACCAACCCAAAATCGAAATGCAATCTTGGGAAAGTCTTGAACTTTTATCTCCATTTTAGGGATAGGGGCCGGGGTCAGTGATTTCTCATCGCCGCTGGGTTTAAAATATTTGAGAACTCCATTATCAATAGAAAGCTTTAGCTGAATAGCCATGTGATCTTTTGGGAAAACAATCTTGTAATCTCCTCCGAGCGGGGAGTTGAGAGCATGGGTTTCGTTGTAAACAATATTATAAAAGATGAGTTTTTTGTCTGTCTTTGTTTCAAATTTGCAAGGGATACTTATATCCTCACTGTACTTCCATTCAGTGTTACAAAAAATAACTCCGAGAAAGGTTTGGTTGGGATATTTGACAAGATTTTCTCTATAATCCTGGGGTCCTGAGATCTTGAAATAATTTACATCTTTGTTGAATACCAAATCATTTTCCGTCGCAACATGTTTCATAACTTCATGCACCCATGCTTCATCGTCGCCCTAGAAACTGAGTCATCTAAATTATTTTGAACTATTGATACAATAATGCTGTATGTGACAGTGGTACAATTTGTTGGATCAGGACCATTGTAAAAACATCGAGGGATTTTCTGAATTGAGAGAATTTCTGGGTTCACTTCAGAACCAACTGCAAGGTTATCCGCTACTGACTGCAGCCAGTAAATAAAGAGGCATGCAAATAGAGGTGCCAATAGTTGGAGCAAAGAAAGCCTTATAGATCTCTTTTGGATGAACCAATTTTTCTTTAACAAAAGACTCAAATGGAGCCAAAATGGATTTTGTTGCTTTTCTTCAATGTCAAACTTGCTGAAGTCTGATGATCGTTCTGAAAAACTCATTGAAGAATTCTTTTCAAAACGATGTTTTAAATTAATATCCATCTTTTTTTTTTGACAGAATCTAATAATTGTTTTTAGCAAAAATAGAAATTTTGAGAATTTTTTGGGTGATCTCAAAACATGGTATGATGATTATATCATAAATTTTCTTCTTCTGTTATATGAAAAAAAAAACATTCTATAAAATATTCACAACAAGTGAAGTGAAAAAAATATTTCAAGTTAATTTATGAAGTTTTCCATCAATTTTTCAGCGCCTTGAATACGAGCAAGGGTTTCGAAAGCCTCAAGACTTCCTTCCAATTGGATATCTTCGAGGTTTTCAAGACTAGAAACATAGTCTTTGCAAAACAAAAGAAGGTCTCTGTCCTTCATTCCTTGATAAATCAAATTAAACATTTCCTTCAAGAAATTTTGCAGATTTTTGCTTAATTTACTCTTTTCAAAAAATTGTTGCAACTCTTCTTCAGATAGCTTCTGGGTTTTTTCTTTTTCGCTAATTGCCCCAAGTAAAGACTGGCAAATTTCTTGTAAAGAATTTATTTTTTCAGGAGGGAAAGACTTTATGACAGCTTTCAAAGTTTCATTCAAGAGCATTTTTTTCTCTTGAACAAGTCTTGATGAAAAAGAAGGATGGGACAATATTTTGAAGGCTTTATTGGAATATTCAAGAATCATTTTGAGGTCATTTTTTCTCTCGGAAATTTGGATGATTTGGAGATAGCAGTCGAGCAATTTGTCAGGAAAATGCCCTCCCTGACTCTCATATATATTCACTGAGTCAAACACAGCAGTTGTAGCTCCATCGAGATCTCCAAGTCTGAGTCGAGTAACGGAAAGAAGATGTTGGAGATCTGCACACAATAATGGGTTTCCTTCTGCTCTGGAAAATTCGATATTGTAAGCCTGCTGGAGACACTTTAGAGCCTCATTCCATTGTTCTAATTGAAGACTCAAATGTCCGAGGTACCAAAGGATGGTTCCAGTACAGGAATGTAATGGGCCAAGTGTTTTGAGACAGCAGCCAAGACTTAATTTATACAAGATCATGGCATCTTCGAGGCGCCCTTTCTCAAGGTAGGATCGGCCCAAAATATTATAGATTGTGATGTGAAGAGGGCTGGATTCACCATGTTGGGAGTTGAGGATGGCTATCGCTTGGTCAAACCTTTGGATTGCCATTTCAAACTCATCTCGAATCAAATAGATCTTGATCATGACACAAAGACACTTGAAAACTTCTGAGTGGTTTTCTCTCGAATTAGCTTCACCAACTTGCGCTTGCTCATATGCTTTGTCAAGATCTCCGCTCTCTAAGATGATCTCTGCAAATTCACCGCAAAACCTTGGATTATGCTCTCGATCATTAGAAGCAAGCTGACGCTCGGTATTTGCCATTAGCAAGCCAAACTTCTTGGCACCCTCCAGATCTCCTCTCAAGCGAGCTTCTTGATATCTTTCACCCAAAGATTTAATCTCAAGATCCTTCATTGTAAAAGTTTTCGAGCGAGTTTGGAACCCTAGGAAATGACTCGCTAAAAATGAAAAACCTTCACTTGGTGATATATTTTTCAAGTCTAGCTTCAAACCACAATGATATGATATCGCATGTAATAAGCCACCAAAGTTGAATTCCTCTCCTCCCAGGTTGTTGATTGTATAATTGTAGCTGGACAAAATCTGTGGAACAATCACATCTTGCCAGAATATTTCGGATTCTCTGAGACATCCAAAGACGAGATTCAAAATTTCAACAACACACTCAGCAAGCTTTTTGTCGAGAAGGTCAAGTTCTCCCCCTGTTGAAGAATGTTGCTGATGTGAATCAAACTCTTGCCAAGATGCCTTTCGGCTCGAATCTCTTTTCAGCATGATATCGCTGAGGTGCTTTCTCAATATTTTTTTAATCACTCGAGCAATCATTTCTGTCTCACAGATGCGTTTCCAGTATGACAGTGAACTTGTGTGCGCTACCAATCCGAGGTAGCGCATATTAACTCCACTCGAGTGAAAGGCTTCTGTCAGGGATTCAGAATCAATAATTACAAACTCTAAGGAATCAAGCCTATTTACAAAATCTGGGATATGGCTCTTGCGCAAGTCTTCGCAAGCTTCAATCAGCTCAACCACCTCTTTTTCGTTGCCAACAACCCCCTCTGTAGTCAGCAAAATATCTGCAGCAATAGGTTTTTGATACTTTGAGACAAACTCATGTCTCAATCTCTTTGCTGAGCAGACTTTATTCATCTCTTCAACGTTGACATCAAGGGGATAGATATCTCCAGCTTTTGAAAAATAGTAAAAATCTCCTTTGTCAAATGAATGTTTATGAACTTCTGTAAAAATGCTCAGTGGAACTTTTATTGATTTTGCTTTGTCCTTGGAAATAAACTGATGTTCTTTCATATTTATTATTTCAGCCATCCGCTTCAAATCATTCACCAAAAGTGGATTTACTCGATAGCCACCTGTCGATCGTATAGGTCCAACCTGAAGAGTCTCTTCACCTCGAGTGGGTCTTTGAGTAGTCACAAAGCATCGAAAACCTTTATAGTCAATCACCGTCGCCAAAGGCACTCTAAAAACGAGATCCTTATAATTCTTGTTCATTCTTAAAGTGATGTCATTCAAAAGATTTGCTGCTCTCAAATCATGCCCATACAACTTCGTTGATTCGTCCAAATAAGGAGGATCATGCTGGTGTTTTGTTTCTGTCCAAGTAATTTTGACAATCAGATTTTCAACATAAAAAATTCTTTCTAAATTGTCTTCAAATGATGTTATTTCTTTTGTCCCATAAACTCTTTGAAGAGGAGGTAAATATAGCTCATTAATAATTTGTTTTGATAATTCGGCTGCTTTCTTTTCAAATTGTCCCAAAATTTTCAAAATCTCAAATTCATATTTTAACGAGTCTCTGGAGCTTGTTGAGGTTGCCAATGCTCCTTTCATTAAAGTATTCAGTTTTTGCTCCCAATCTTTATTCAATGTTGGGGAAGGCGTTGCTTCATTGTAGTTTTGATTCTGAGGACTCAACAGTTTCACTTCTTTTTCTTCGACCGATGAGATTGGTTTCACCTGGAGAGAATTTAGGGAGTTTGCTGCTGCTCCTTCAGCTGTAGGTTCGTTCTTTTCATCTTTTGCAGTTGCTGGTACGAGAGAATCATTATCATCATCATCATCATCTTGATTTCTGATTTTGTTAGGATTTCTTCGAGCCATTTTTTCGTTTTCATTGTTGTAGTTCACAGTGATTTCTTGACATATTTCTGTTTCTCGGACTTTATATGAGCTAGAATCATCCTCTTCCCCGAAATTCTCTTGAACAGGTTTCTGCGGCTGCTGTTCATTTTCTCTAGCAACAGTTTCATTTAATAGTTCCAGAGTTGGATGAGATTGTTGTTGTTCAATTTCGTTATCCCTCGAGTCTCTATTCGTATGTGGTATCTCATCATTTAAGAACTGAAAATCCTCGAATAATTGTTTTTCCATCTCGTTTTTATCTTCGTGTTCTCGGTCTTGTGGTTTTTCAGCGATTTCCTGTCCTTCTCTCCTGCCTCTCCTTATTCTCCTATTCTTTGACTCTGAACTGTAATTCTTTTCAAAGTTCCGATTGTATTCTTTTTCATGATTGGGAAATGATTTGACTTCAAATCTTTCAGTAAGACTTGTCCTTTTTGGGATAAAAACTGGGGGCTCGTCTTCTTGTTGGACCGGCTGTTCTGGTTGAACTTCAATTTCTCTCTCGCACTCCAGAATGCTCACCCATTGCGAAAGCTCAGACTCGCTTTGGACTGCAAACACCCACTCGAGTTCCATGCCATCTTTTCCTCTCTCTGGGCTTTGAGAGGAATCTCCCTCTCCCTTTGAAGGGCTCATCAACAGTGATTTTTGGAATTCGATAATAAACATATATTTCTTTTTTTTCTTTTCGCAAAGGGCTGGGTCTGCTGGTCTTATTGTTTTAATGTGTTTGATCTCGATGGCAAACTTTGGCTTCGCTGCCAGGGCTTTCAAAATGTTCATATCAAACCCTTCTCGTTCTGCTTGTTGCGGGACCTTGGAATAATATGATAAAACCCCCTCATCCAAGCAAAGGAATCTTTTGTGAAATGTGTAGCCAAGACCACTCATTTTCTCGACAACACCCATACAACTCGCTCTCGCAAGCCTTGAATCTTCTTCCATTGTTAATATTCAAACTTTTTGGGATGATCAGATCAACTAAAAGAGAATTAAAAAATTGCATAATGGACTAATCTCGTTTTCATAAATTAAGGGAAACAATTTAATCCAACATCATTGAGAGATCTTACTTTATATTTCTCTTTGGGTTGTAGATATACAAGTTTTCGAGAACAAGGTTGTGAAATATCCTATGTCCTCCTAAAGTTTGGAAGATTTATTTCTAGTTTTTCTAATTTTCCTAGATTCAATGATTCGAGAGAATGAATTTGGGGTGGGTTTGAGGTTGTTCTCCAACCTTTTTTATTGAAAAGATGTGCAATAAAATACAATGTAACAAGGATCATTTATGATTGATATTATATAAAAAGGGATTTACAAAAAAGGATGTTCTTGATTCTCTTCAACGCATTGGAATCTGATATTCTTTCATTGTCTAAGAACATCATTAGTAAAAGAAGATTGGTAGAAAGAAAATTTGGATGTAGAAGGGTTTTATTATCGACCATTTATTAAAGAAATGGGCAATCCAAGGTACTTCGTCACTCTCTGAGTCCTGGATGGCTAGCCACATATAATTATGTAGTAACCATTAAAAAACTCAATCTGTGCCAAAATGTTGAATGATTGTTTACCATGTTCATCAAAAGAGTTCTTGATTGAGAAAGGGGTCTTTCTTCTTCATCATGTAATCTTCATTGTGGAATGTCTTGAGCCCAACCTTTCAGGTCGGGCCTTTAAAGCAATTTTTTTTGTTTCAAATTATCAGAATTATTTTTTTGCTTGCATTTAATGACACGCGAACCAATCTAAAGATATTAATTTCAATGTGCTTTGTGAATCTCAAACTTTAACTTATTTATTTAATTTATGGCAAGGAATTCTTCATTTTGAAAGTCAATAGTCAAAGCTTTGTTCTCCTTCTTAGAACTTGTAGAATGAAACAACGGTTTATCCTTGAGATTCTCATGCCTCGACTTCCGTCTTCTTAGCAAAAAAATACCTTTGAAAAATTTGAGATCAAGTGACTAACTACTCAAGACTGTAAAGATATTTACCAAAAAATTTGGAATCAAGAAAAAAATTTTTCCAAGGAACTTGACACCTGGTCGAGGTTCTTTTCTGACTGAGAATTTACAAAAATTGAAAAGAATTTTTTTTCAAGTGAAAATGTGGAATTTTATTCCAAGTTTTTTTTTTTTCTTTAAATCGGTCAACAATGCTGAAGAGAAAAATAATGCAAAAGGAAATGGAAAAATCTCAGAAAGAGATGAAAAAAATGTTTCGATTCGTGAGAACATGAGGATGAAATGCTTGAAGTTTGCAAAATGATTATGACTCAAAATGAATTTTTTCAGTCTCTCCAGTATTCGTTTTTAAAAAAGAAAAAGTTTTGTTTGCTTGCTCTCATTTCATTCCACATTTCACATTCCAGATCCCGTTCCGTTTTATTTCAGCAATGTGAGAATAAAAATGCTTTTCGTTTCAGAGACTTCCTAGAAAGGTAAAATTTCTGTTTTAAATTCTATCTTATACGATAAATTTGTGCCAAATTATTCACTTACATACTCGCAAGAGTATTTTATAAAGTCCCATAAGAGAATAATATGTATCGTAAAAGTAAAAGGTTTAGCATGGTCTTTGCCAGACTCTAGCGAAGGGAAGCTCTCTGTGTGATAATTTGTCATAAACCATTCTTCTGTGTTCATAGTTATCCTCATGTTCTTCTTCTGAAATACCCATCAAGACGTATTGGAGATTTCCGTAGCAAATGCCCCAGAAGAAGGTCAAATAGACCAACTTTGTGTTGAAAGCGGGAGTGTGGATGTTGAAGAAACCGTTTCTTTCGAAAGTGGTAGTTCTAACGAACCATCTTTGAGTTGAGGGGACACGAGGTGAAGTTCTTCTAACAAGACCAGGAATATTCAAGGGAACGGAAGGAGTGATGGAGTAAGTGGCTCTGTTGGCAGCAATCCATTCGTCTCTACGAGCATGAAGGTCACCGAATTCTGGTCCGACAGAGGGATAATTATTGTCGAACTTTGGGTCGAGGTTTTTAAAATCCATTTTTAATAAAAAATTATCAAAGAATAAAAATTTGCTTTTGAAAATCCAAATCATGCCTTCGAAACTTGAAACAAATCTTTCAGTCAAAATGGCCTCAAAAAATCATCTTCCTCCTGAAAAGTTTGAATTTCATTTTTTTTCAGGAAAAATATTTAAATTCTTGATGAAAAAAATTTTCAGAGAAGAATGGAAAAATCTCTTCTTGAACATTGAATAACAATTTTTAAGTGAGTATTTTTGAAAGGTAATTTCATGAGTAATAATTACATATAAGAAGATCAATTTTTAAACACTTGCGAAATTTTATCAGTCAACTCAGAATTGAAAAGACTCAAATAAATTGTATCTATGACTTCCTTATTTATTTATTACACCCAATCAATTATTTATTTCGCCAAGAAGGTAGAATGAATAAGAATTTCAGCGAAATAGCCTTGAAGGATTCTTTGAGCTTCTTCTTCGACATAAGCTTTGCAAATTTGCTCATCAAGTGTTAAATCGAGGTGAATCACATGATGGTTAGGACCAAGTGCCCAATATCGAGAACTATTGACTTTAGAAAGTCCTTTTATTCTATTCAAATCCATGAGTAGTCTGTCAATCTCGCTCTCATGTGATTGAGGAAGGGCTTGGAGGAGAATATCGGTTGTCAGGAAAAATATGGGCTTTGTTTTGATAATTGTGTAAATGAGCTGAATGATAGCAAAGAGAATTTCAAAATTCGTCTCATGCAAAAATTCGATGCAGTGAATGCAGATGAAGGTTCCATTAACGAGAAGTCCAATAACAAAATGAATATAGACTGAATGGAAGTTTACATGATGCGAGCTGATTTGGCGACTAAATGAGTCTGCTGTGTTTTGATCGTCCTTTTTATTCTTGATTACATTGAATTTATTCCACAACTTTGTTAAAAACGTTTGATTGAGATTGGGGTAAAGGGAGGAGAATTTATAAAGAGCAAAAATCCCCACAGCATTTACAACAAATCTGATTGCGTTGAACAAAATTAGCAGGTCAAATCTTTGGGAGCTTGCGTCGTGATTATGACCTCCTTCTTCGTTGAGTGATTCAAGGGAGTTGTGAATTCCTCTAAAGACGAGGAAGAGACTCAAAAAGATGAGAAAACAGCAATTTGCAAAAGCAGCAATAATTTCTAAGCGAGAATAGCCGTAAGTAAATCTCTCTCCTTTGGGCACTCTGGCAACTACTGTTGAAACTAAACTGAACGCCAAAGCAATGATGTTGAGGACATTGTGTAAACTATCAACCATCAGATGGAAGCTTTTCACTCCAAGTCCAAGCCCAAACTCCATTGTCACAACAATTAAAAATAACACCGTGACAGCAGACAAAGCTAGCACCCCCGGGCTCTTTAACGATTTCTTCAAAATGTCCTTGACATCGTGTGATCCAGATTTTGAAAGCTCGGTGTCAATAGATCCAATATGAATACTTGCATCCATTACTAATTTAAGATTAGAGTAATTTTTATTTCTATTTAATTCTCTTCTTTTAGAAGTTACGGGATAGCTTCTTTTCATTAATCCTTCTCCAAGATGAAATTCTCAGCAACAAACTGTTACATTATCTATTGTCAAAGATCCGACTCATAAAATTGATAGACGACTCTTAATCAGAAAATCATTGTAGGAAAAATTTTTTTATTTAAAAATTGGCATATGTTGATCACCAAGAAATCAAACTATTTCCTGATCCTGAAGACAAAGATTCAATTGGGGCTTAGATTTGAAACAGTGTTTTAGGTTCAGGAAAAAACTAATCTTGAGTGGAAAAATGTAAGATCAGGACAAATTACATCTTGTTTCATTTTTGACTCAATCTGAATTTAATATTATGTCTCTTTTGAATTTTAAACTTTTCCAAAAGATAGAACACAAAAGCGAAAACTCTTCGATTGAGAGAAGAGGTTTTTGGGAGAAGAGGAATTGTTTTTCGTCAAAGAGAGATTAAGTAGTTTGTGATCACGTATATCATGCATGATAAGTTCAAAAAAAAAAAGCTGAAAATAATTTTAAAAGAAAAAAAAAAAAATTTAATTTGATAAAAAT
>Ga0182738_1001628_pt1 | contig 27832 bp, 21 predicted proteins | sample eDN5th30CBELigMG_FD_128876 | JGI IMG/M metagenome (GOLD analysis project Ga0182738, IMG submission 128876) | Enriched Miracle-Growth compost microbial communities from Emeryville, California, USA - eDNA 5th pass 30_C BE-Lig MG (version 2)... ...
AGACACCCATTTTAAAATTCGAAAAAATTTTTTTTTTTTTATCCTTGAAGAATTTTCAGAAAAACATACAACAAATTTCAGGAAAAAAATTGAATTTGAAGTAAAAGAAGGATGACAAAAAATTTTTCTCTTCAAGTTTCTCTTATGTAGATAATCTTTTGGCTTGGGAAATTTTTTCTGATTCCAAGAGTCCAAGCTCACTGATGTCTTCAGAAAAAAATTGGAAGATATGATCTTGATGGTATTTTTTTCATTTTTTTATTCCAAAATTTTTTTTTCTTGTAGAACCTTCTTACTAATGAGTTGTAAAAAATAGAAATGTTCCTGCAGAATAAGTTTCTGCATTGTCTTTTTTTTTCTATTTATTTTCTCCCTCTCATCTAATGAAGATGAAAACCCAACTATGTTTTTCGTCCATTCAAAATAATTCTTTTCACTTTTCTTTTTTCTCATCTTTTTTTTTAATTGAATCCTCAGGCTCGGCAATCCATATAATTTACATTTTATGAATGCCCATTTATGTATTGAATTGATAGAGAATTTCTACATCGCTCAGATAGTTTTGTGTTTAGATAGTCTTTATGGAAGGCTAGTGCCAGTTTAAATTTTAATCCTCTGATTTCGGATTATTTCTCATCATTATCTCAGTGAAATTTGTACTTTTAGACTTTTTAAATATAATATTTAAAATCTTTTCCCTAAAAAAATTCAATTTGTTCTTAGTGAAATTCTTTGAAGCATATCCCTTCAAATCTCAAGAAAAAACTCTTCTTATGCTGGAAAGTTGCTAAAATTCTCCAGAGATATTAAGACTGAGCAAATATTTTCTTTTTCAGTTTCCGATTCATTCAAGAAATATTCCAAATTTATCTTCGAGATTTTTTTCAAAAAGGTCGACTCAAATGCTTTGAATGATAATCTCCTCTCTGATGATTTTTCTTTTTGAACAGAAAGTTTACAAACAACTCAAAAGTCCTAATTCCACAGTTGACTGGAGAATCTGAACAAATACAGAAATAATTCTTTTCTCGACTGAAAATCTCCTTTCAAGACTCTCTGTTGGTTTTGTTTTTAAATACTTTATGAATTGATTCATCTGGTGCGGGTGTCTTCTTTTTCTATTCAAAGAAAATCATAAAACTCTGAAAACGACGGAGGGAACTCTTTTCTTAAGATAACTTCCTAAAAAATTAGATAAAAAATCATCTCACTCCATCTCATAGAATTTACCCCTTGAAACCATTTATGGAAATGATTTTCAATGTTAAAGGAGTCAATCATATCCCAAATATAAATGCGATTCAGCTGTGATTCAAGTGATCCTTTTGCTTTCAGTCCCTTAGATTTCAGCAGAACTGATTATTAGAACCCCTTAAATAAAAAGCCAAAGAGAACTCTTGCTTCAAAAAACATGCACACCTCCAATATTCTGACCAATTTGAGTGATTGAAGTCCTTAACTAATGAATCGGATCCCTCTTCATCAAATTTTTCGAACCGAGTCATCTTCTCTATTTCATCCTTTGAATATTATTTCTGCTTTTCATCAGATTTGTGCCTTATTAAAAGTTATAAATAATCAATCCTTCGCTTGATTTCATACTTATTTCATTCTGCTGTCTGCATTTTTAAATCGGAACTACCAGAAATCTGACCTCCTTCTAATTGAGCTTTCTTATTTATTAATTATTATAAAATTAATTGAATTTATCCAAGCATGCCTTGAAAAATTGTTCCCTTCTTCTGTACGAAGTTCGACTTTCTTTGGCAAGAATGTTCTAAAATGGATAATCTTAGTTTTTGATTATCATAAAATCCGATATATGTTTTCAATCAATGCGTTTATTCACAAGAAGAGTCCACCATAATTTAATTATATCATATGAATTTATTACGATTGAATCTCTGAAATAATCTCCTCCTATTTAAGCTTCTGAAATTCGACAAAATATATTCATAAATAAAATGAAAAAACTTCAAATAGTGAGCTTATATTTGCACTATGTTTGATTTCTCTAGCTGTTTATTCAGTCGGAGCCGTCTACATCTCAAACTGCAAAAGTTATGATGCAAAACGGACTACATGCATTTATTGCAATAATGGATACGGAGTTGATCGAACAGGAAATTGCTCAAAGTGTTTCACAGGCTGTGCAGATTGTTCTAAAAATCTGACCAAGTGTACAACATGCACCCAAGGTTATTATTCTCTTCAGAATGGTAACTGCTCAAAATGTAGTGATAAACTCTCTAAATGCCTTTCATGCAGGAGCAACAAGACCTGTGATACGTGCGTTGATTCATATTATGCTCATACTGATGGATCTTGTAAAGCATGCGGTTCAGGATGTAGTACTTGTAATTCCTCAACTACATGCATCAAATGCGCAGACAGTAATTGTGCATTATGCAACTCAAAGGGCTGCTTGACATGTAAATCTCAATACTATCCTAATCTAAGTGGTGGATGCTCAAAATGTGGATCTAATTGTCAAAACTGTACTTCATCTTCAAGGTGTACCAGTTGTACGACAGGATATTACATTGATAAATATGGAGCTTGCCAAAAACAAGATTCCAATTGTAATAAATGGGGTCCTCAAGGATGCCTAGAATGTCCTGCTAAATTCTTCTTGAATAATGGTACAGGAAAATGTGAAAAATGCTCTGATGGCTGTGATTCTTGCAAGATATCAAGTTACTGTGATCAATGCTCCAAGGGATACTTTGTCTTATATAATGGTCGATGTCAACAATGTGATAGCAAATGCCAGAATTGCGGACCTCGAGGTTGTCTCAGTTGCTCTCAAGGATATTATCCTGATAAAAAGACCGGGCTTTGCCAAAGATGCCAAGACGTGCTCTCAAACTGCTATTCTTGTGTAAGCCAGTCTCAGTGTACAAAATGTAATGACCCATATTTCGTTGACAAGCCTACCGGCTCTTGTCAACAATGCGGAAATGCTTGTGCTTCTTGTGTATCAGACACTGCATGCGCCAAATGTAAGGACCCAAAGTGTGAAAGTTGCGATCCTCAGAGCTGTAAGCTATGCTCTATGGGATATGGAGTTGATTCCTATGGAGGCTGTAGTAGCTGCGGAACTGCATGTTATAATTGTAGCGCAAATGCTACATATTGTACTCAGTGTCAGAGCAGCTATTTTACCAATAATCAAACAGGAAAGTGTGAACAGTGCAAGGCATACCTTCAAAACTGTGAGACTTGTCAAGCCAAAGATTTCTGTGATACCTGCTCTGATCCCTATTTCTCCAAAAATGGAACTTGTTCGCTTTGTGGTCCTGCTTGCTCTTCTTGCTTATCTGAAGATAAGTGTACTCGCTGCAAGGATGTCAACTGCAAAGACTGCGACCCACAAGGTGGCTGCAGAGTTTGCAACAGTGGATTCTTCCCCGATGCTGATAATGAAACCTGTATTAGGTGTGCTAATGTACTAGATCAATGTGACATCTGCTTGAATAAAGATCGGTGCGATACTTGCTTGGATCCTTTCTTTGCAGAAAATGGTACGTGTCACCGATGTGGACCTGCATGCTCTTCCTGTACAAGCGAGGACAAATGTAACGCTTGTGCAGACAAAAATTGCAAAAGCTGCTCTCCTCAAAATTGTGAAGCATGCGCTCAAGGTTTTGGAGTGAATGAAACTGGTGGTTGCACTTCATGCCAAAAAGGTTGTGCTTCCTGTAGTACCAACGTTACTTATTGCGATGAATGTTCAACCGGATATTTTGACTTGAAAGGCAACGGAACATGCCAAGTTTGTGACCCCAATTGCAAAAGCTGTGGGCCTAGAGGCTGCTTGACTTGTCAAAATGGATATTTTGTTAACAGCGAAACAGGAGGATGCAGAGAGTGCTCCAGTACTCTTGAGAATTGTGCTGAATGTCAAAGTGGTGATTGGTGCGATCGCTGTGACAACCCATTCTTTGCTCAGAATGGAGCTTGCCAGGCTTGTGGCTCTGCTTGTGGTTCTTGCTATTCTGAATCTCAGTGTACTACCTGTTTAGATATAGAGTGTGAGGAGTGTAACCCCCAGAGCTGTACAAAATGCTCTTTCGGCCATGGAGTGGATGATGAAGGGGAATGCAGTCAATGTCCACAAGGTTGTGCAGCATGTAGTCAAGATGTAAATCATTGTGATACCTGCTTAAAAGGGTTTTTTGATCTCGCTTTGAATGGCACATGCCAGGCTTGCGATGACAAGTGTAATAACTGTGGGATCCAAGGGTGCCAAGAATGTATTGAAGGTCACTTTGCGATAAGTAAGACTGGCCTTTGTGAAAAATGCGATGAAAATTGTAGAACATGTAGTTCAGTGAAGGATCAATGCACAGGATGCCATTCATTCTATTTATCCGTCAATAGTGATTCAAAGTGCTCAACGAGTAAGACTTTTCTGTTTATAGTCTTTCTCGGAATTGCAGGTTTAGGCTACTTGGTCTTGAGCTATGTTCGTAAACTCAAGAAACAAGCACATCTTCCTTTGAATGAAGAGCTTTTGACGCAAAATTAACAGAAAATAATTATTCATGAATTTTCATCAACAATTTCGTAAATTTTTACATCAATAAAGAATAATTTATTCCATATGGGGTTTAACAATTAAAACTATTTTCGGGAAAAATGAATTAAAACCTTGTCAAGAATAAAAAATTGGAGAGAAGCCTCAGTTGACTTTGTTAAATATTTTTTTCCATCTACCACGATTAATTTCTTGTGCTTGAGAAAAAAAGGATTTTTTTTTGTCATATTGGAATTTTCTCATAATTGAAGAAAAGCTGAACTTGAATGAAAAAAAAAACTTTGTAAAAAAAAAAACGTCCTTGCCGTCAGATTCGGTCAAAGTTCTGATTTGGAGAAAATCAGATGTTTTTTTTTTTTAAAAAAACTTCACAAAAAGAATTTAGACATCGTCAACCTGAAAAAAATTTTCTTGAAAATAATTTTTTTTCATTGATTATTTGTGTAATTTCTGACATATTTAGCCAGTTTGAGTTAGCTTGATGTTATTCATTTCCCTTCAATAAAAAAATAGAGTAAAGTTTTGAGTTCAAAACAATTCCAGAATTCATCAATCAAAAGGTTTCTAAGATTAGAGAAAACAATTTTGACAAAATTTTTATAATTTTCATTCCCTGCCACACTTTTTGGATTGAAAAATATTCTCAGGTTTCAATGTTCAACTTGCTCAATCAAGATGTAGAAATTGAGTTTCATCGAAAAACTTTTTTTTAACATGCTATCTGTTTCATATGAAATATTTTGATAATATAGCTTCTCTGCTCTTTTTTAAAAAATTATCCAAGAAAAGATATAAAACATGGTAAATTTCATAAGAAATATAAAATATGGCCAAAAATTATCTATTTAACAAAAACAGAAATTCTCATATGTATCAAAATAATGAATCTGTCCTTTATGGCATGTCTGAGTTAAACTTGCAGGCTCTCAAAACGTAATCTTTATTTATTCATCGTCCTCTTGTCCATTTCTTCGGACTTTGCTGTTGTATGTTGTATAATTGTTTCCCTTTTGCAAGAAACTTAAAAGAGATTTGAAACTTTCAGCAAGCTAAAATAAAATAAATCATAGTTTCCCAAAATCTAATATACCTTGGCCTTTGTATTTTCCGTGTCAACAACCATTTTCTCCAGGTTATTCTTTTCATCACCTTTACGAGCCAAAATCTCTAATAAAATATCAGAACCTCTTTAGAATCAGAGAGATGCGTACCAGTTATTCTCTCGAGCCTATCAGTCAATACAGCAAGTTCTTTTTCAATTCTAACTCTTTCCTCTTCTTCCTCAATTATTTGATTTCTGAGAGAATCTCGCTTATCCCTCATTTCTTCCAAGTTCTTGATCAAATCATTCAAGTAAACTTGCATTGTTGCTCCAAGATTCGCCATTTTGAATTGTTACTCAATATTCAAATTTTATTTCAAAATTTATCTGTTGATTTCAATTATTCAACTTCCTCTTGAAATTAATATACTGATTCTATTTTCAAAATTATCATTTCTGCCTTTTCTTGTTTTTCAGAGTAAAGTTAAGTGAAAGGAAGAGAACTTTCTAACCCTTGAAACCAAGAAAAAAAATATTATTAAACAATTTTTCTTCATTCGTTTTTACTTTTATTTTTTTTTTTCAACTTAAAATTTCCATATGAAAGAGCTTTATTCAAGCATGAATTCAAAGGAGGGACGGGATCTTCATTCTCAAAGAAACTTAAATTCTGAAAAAACTTTTTTCTGAGACTTTGAGAATTTTTTCTGTGCAGATTGCTTGACACGTGTTATCTTTTAGGCAATGCAGGCAAGCCCAAAAAACCTTGAAAAAACAACTTCAAAAAAAACTTCTGAAAGTCATTTCTATCTCAACCAAGAGCACATCCTGGCCGAAACACCTTTAAATTTCCTAGTTCTCACTCAAGGGTTTGACGGTATTACCATTTTATTTTTATTGAAAGTTTCGATAATTATTTCCTTTATAAGGCTGTCTGTAAATTATATTAAATATCTTGTAATCTTTAAAAATGTCGACCCTCAAATTCTTCTGCGTTTTTTTGATTGCTTATTGCATCCACGCACACGATCATGGTCAAACTGCTGCAGATATTGCAAATGAAGTTGGTTAGTAACTTGTGCTTTCTTAAATAACCATCAAAAGCTGGAAAGACAATCCATTATGGCTCAACCGTTAGAATCCAAAATGAAAGATCAGGATTCCAGTAACATTCGTCTAAAGCCCTCCTAAATTCTTTTAGCCTCCATTCTCATGATTTAAAGTATGGGTCAGGAAGTAACCAACAATCTGTCACTGGTACAAAAAAAGGGCAAATCTCCAGATTCTAAAAATTTTTCAGGCATGAGAGATAGTAATGACTATAATAGTTTATGGACTATTAAGCATGCAAATGGAAATCCATACAAACTTCCCAGTATTTTCTATTTTGAATTTTTCTCAAATTTCAGGCGAAAAGGTTTTATGCGGGGATTCCATCAGATTGGAACATGTGCTTACTAGAAGAAATTTACACAGTCACGATTTCCAATCTCCAGTTTCTGGTAGATCAGAAGTGAGTTGCTTTGGCGAAGATGGAAATGGTGATGGAGGTATCTGCAAGTCCCAACAAAAAATTAATGAGAATAGGTGATAATTGGCAAATTGTTTGTGATGGAGTTAGAGAAGGATCGCCACTTAAAGGTTACACTAAATTTTATCTTCAACATGGAGAAACCAAAAGATACTTATATACCGACACCAGAAATTCTTTCAACCAGAGAAACTGTGGACACCATTGCCCAATCATGGGTCAACTTGAAATTTCTTGTGAGAATAGACAATCCAATGAAGCAAAATGGAGAATTACATCAGTATAATCATTCCTTGAAACTTTGAAAATGTAACTCTATCTCTAGGGACTCTTTTATTTATTCGATGACGATGCATCTGATGATAATGGTGGATCTAATAAAAAACATTTTGATGATGAATTATAATCCATCTTGAATTGTGCCATGTATTTGCTTATTTTTTAAATCAGTATTCACAATTAAAAACCTTTGAAGAATTCTCTGAAAACATTCTTTCTTCAATTCCGGATTGAATTAATTTAAACAAAATAATTAATTTTGAAAATTTTTTGTTGCATATTATTAAGTAAAATTTTTAATTTCTCTTGTCCTCAACAAGATTTTCAAAAATGAAATTCTTCATCATATTTACTGACTGAGGGCGGAAGTCCTCCCTTGATTTGAGATTCAAGGAACATTGTCCCCTTATTTGAGAAGGCTTTATCCAAATATCAGCCAGACCAACTCAACTATTTGTCTAACTTTTTTATTCTCTATGCCTACAACTATAAAATAAACTAAAATTATAAAATTTTCAAAATTTCTACAAAAAATATGGAAATGAGAAACAAACTTTTGCTGTTGATTACATTGCTTGGTGCTCTCTATATCAGTCCAAGGCTTAATTCTTTCAAAATCGCAAAGGACAATTCGCCTCCAACCTACCACGAAACATTTCGTCCAGGCTATCACTTCTCTCCTCCTAAAAACTGGATGAACGACCCAAATGGACTTATTTACTATGATGGACTCTATCATATGTACTATCAGTACAACCCTTATGATGTTATATGGGGTCATATGAGTTGGGGCCATGCAGTAAGCACAGATCTTGTCTCTTGGAAAAACCTCCCTGTTGCTATTCCTGAGTATGATGGAGTTCAAATTTTTTCAGGTTGCAATATTATTGACGTCAACAATACGAGCGGATTCTGTAAAACCAAAGGACTTGGCTGTCTACTTGCTTTCTACACTGCCCAAACCGCTCAAGGACAAGCACAAGCTGTTGCTTATAGTAATGATTTTGGATTCTCGTATACCCAATACGCTAGTAACCCGATTATTGATGAACATCTGCAAGATCATCGAGACCCAAAGGTGATTTGGTATGAGCCAGGCCAAAAATGGGTCATGATCACTGCTTTATCAACTGAGTTCAAGTGCAGATTATATTCTTCTACTGACTTGGTCCATTGGACACATCTGAGTGATTTTGGACCTGAGGGATCTTTGGAGGGTATCTGGGAAGATCCCGATCTTTTTGCTCTTCCTGATGACCAGGGTAATTTGAAATGGGTTTTAGCTCATGCTGTAAACGTTGCCAAAGTAGAGTATTATATTGGTGAATTTGATGGAACAACCTTTACCAATACAGAAACAAAAGGAGTGAGTTTATTCTATGATTATGGAAGAGATTTCAGTGAAGCAGCAACTTGGACGAATGATCCCAAAGGCAGACGCTTAATCATGGCTTGGCTTGATGAAGGATACTATGGGGGTCAATTACCAACCCAAGTTTGGAGAGGGCAACTCACAATGATTAGAGAGTTAAAAATAAAAAGATATCCGGAGGGCCTTCGAATTGTCTCCGAGCCTCTCGAAGAATATTCGAAGCTTCGCTCTTCGCCACAACACTTTGATAATCTCCAACTAAATACTACTCAAACCAACACCACAATTCCAACAACTGGAAATCAACTTGAAATTTTAGCAGTCTTCACACTTCCCACTGACACATCTCTCTCTCCAGCGGAGTTTGGCTTCCAAGTTTTTGTTGGACCAAACCAAAAAACCACTATCGGCTACAATGTTGAAAAACAAATCTTATTCACTGATCGAACTCAATCTGGCTTGACTGATTTTAGCCCTGTCTTTTCAGATATCACAAATCAAACCTTAACCCCTGAAAACAATCAAATTCAATTAAGGCTCTTTATTGATCAATGCTCTGTTGAAGTCTTTGCCAATAACGGAAAAGTAGTCATGTCAAACCTTATCTTCCCAGATCCTAGTCAAAACCAAGTTTTAGCCTATGTTGTTGGGGGTCAAGTTGAAATCACCTCTCTTGATTTCTGGATAATCAATGGTATCTGGGGTAATCAAGAGCCAGAAACATCTCTTCAAACTGAATTTTTACGTTTACGTTAATAAATAAGACTATCTAATCATTTATTCATTTTATTCTATATAATAATAAAGATATTCAACTTTCTGCTTTTTATAAAAGAAGATAAATTCATCGTCATAGAATGGTCTTTTTTTTTTTGGAAAAAATTTTTCTAATTGTGATCTCAAAAAATTCAGATCACAAAAATCATTTTGTTGATTTGAAGTTTCAGATCTTTCAGATCAGCAGATTTTGTTAAAATTCTTCATCATCAGTTGAATAAACAGAAAGAGGAAAAATTTTCTTTCTTTTCAGCAAAAACGCTTTTCTTGAAAAATTAATTGATTCACCGCGTACATTTACTCCCATCAGATATCATTTTTAATTCAATTTAATAATTTCCAAATGTATTTCAGTGTTCAGAATGTTGCCGAGAGCTTTCTGAATCTCGGAAATCCCAATGCTGAAATTCGAGAACAGGCTAATCAACTTTTGTTCAAGTTTCCAGTACAGTATCTCATTTGAAAAATGTCCTCATTCGATAGTCATCTCCAGAAGCTTGGGGAATCTCCAAAGAACTATTGGCAAACCAAAATCGTGACCTTCAGTTTCTTGGGGCTCAAGTTGGTTTAATTTGATGGAATTATTACTCAATCTTTTAGGTTCTTTACTTGAAAATCAAAGATGAATTTGGTAATTTTGACAGTGCACATAAAAATGAAATGAAGGACTTGATATTTACGACTGTGAGCTTTATCAATTGATATCTCAACTTACACCTCAAAAAATAGATCTTTAAAGATTTTAGAAATCTCAGCAACAATTCTTTGAAACAACTATACGCAAGTGCAGCAATAATAGGACTTCAAATGGTCGGCTCACAAGATTGGATCACTTTTATTCCAGACATTTTGTCTCTTTCCCAAGATTCTAGCGAAAATTTAAATACTGTTTTGGAAATTTTCTCGGTGTTAAGTAAAGAACTCCAAGCAAAAGGTCTGAGCCGGACACAGGAAAATGTAACAGCTCTCACTTCCTCTCTTTTCATGTTGATAGATCAAAGAAGTTCTCAAGGAGTCTGGGAACCAAGTCTTTCAAGTCTTGTATCATATCCTAACCTCGAACAATTATGATGAAGCAACGTTGACCAAAACTTTGAGAGCAACCAGCAGCTGGACTCAAATTGGGGGAATAGAACTCATTAATTTCCCAAGCTTGATTGAAACACTCATTAAATACACAAGTAAAGCCGAATTGTGTTATTTAGCCATTGAAGTAAAATTCTTTATTTTGAACAATCTCACATCTAAAGGTATTGAGCGAAGGCATCAAATACTCGGAATATCCAGGTGAATTTGTTAAGGCATCAATCGAAGGAAAAAGCATTTCGCTCCCAGATGATGCCAAAATATCCCTTCAAAAAATCATTCATCTTTTCCATGAAATCAAATCTGCAAATAAAGATCTCTCAACTCTACCTGCTGCTTATGAGTTGAACGAACTTGCTGTCAATATTGCAACAAGTTTCAATCTCATTATCCTCGAGGTCCCTCTCCTTATTTTACTTCTTAATAAATCCTTCCTAGAATCCTGACTATTTCAAAACTTTGATGGAAATTCTTCTTCTTTATACTGCAAATAAAAAACGGCAGATTTCGTCAAATACTTTCACATATTGGAGTTCTCTCAAAATAGAAATGAATAATTCAGCTGAATTTGCACAGTTGCTGAAAAAAGAACATCTTTTAATCATCTCAGAAGTTTACTTTGAGTTATTTAAACTCGTCACTCAAAACTGTCAAGCCAAAAACATCAACATCTTGACAAATCAAGGAGCCATTCAAAAGAGTCTTATTAACGTCTCTCCAGATACAGCTGAGAACTTTGATGAGGATGAAGGCTTGGATGGAGATATGGGCCTCCAAGACTATCGAGTGCAAGCTTCTGATCTCTTGTATAATTGCTGTGCTATGGTCAACAGCCTCAGGGGCACTGAGGGAATTGAGGCACTTTTCTCTTTAATGCTTCCTCTTTTGAAACCTCTTGATGATGAACAAAGGTCCAACTTGGAAAAAAAAGAAGTCAGAAATGAATATATTTTGAACTACGAAGTCTTGATATTCAGTGCAAAAACTCTGGTAGAGTACTTGAACTATCTCGAACCATCTGATGAGCTTGCCAAAACGTCCAACCAGACTTTTGATAAATATGTCATTGAAATGGTTAAAAATATCCTTCAGCTTCCAAAGGAGGCTATTTTGGTGCGATCTAGCTTAAATTTCCTCGAGCAATGTGCAGATAAAATTACTTGCTTCATTCCTGAATATGCTGACACCATTTTGAGCTATTGCCTTGATGCTGCTAGTGAATTGAACCTTATTAAAACTTCCTCCGATGTAAAAAGAAATACGTTTTTCAAAACTAAAATTCAAAGTGCATACCTGTTTTATCCAAGATCTCAGCTGACAAAATTAGTTGGGAGACGCTTGAAAAAATCCTCAAATTCATTGACACCTCCATCTTTTTGATTGAAGTAAAATCTACCTCCTTTGTATTTTTCATCACACTTTGGAAAGGATCGAAAAAGCAATTTGACCTGGATTTCAGCGATTTTCTATATTTCGAAATTTATTTCGAATGAACAAGTGGTCCAAACGTTCTTGCAAAAAATCTTTAATGGTTTGCAACAAAAATTCGAAATGTTTAGCGAGTTGATCTCACAAGGCAAAGCCAAAATGGAAGATCAATACCATGATGCCATTAAACTTTTCACAACTTTTGCCAACACTTTACAGGCATTCCAAAGTGAATACCAAGGAGGTGATTCTCTCCCACCTGCCATTGGAGAAATTATCACCTCATTTGTTTACAAAAATATCAAAGTCATCTGCTCTTATTTGGAACGCTTTAGTGGTCTCAAAGAACTGCAAGAGTTATTTGTTCTCATCATTCATAACTCCCTTAAGATTTGTGGATCAGGCCTCAACCAGTTTTACAACTCAATATTAGTTTCGACCTTGACCACTTTTGAACAAGATCCAATTGAAAACGTCAGACTTTTGGAATTAATGCACCAAATCATGTTTTACTTTGAATTTTCCCAAGAGCAACAATCTTGGCTTGAACACAATCTCTCTCAATTCAACCAATTCATCATCAATTTGCTCAATCAAACCAAAAACGCTAGCATCATCTCCAAATGGATCGACATTCTCTGCCGAGTCTATGAATTCCACCCAGATTTCTTCTTCTCTCTTCCAGAACTTGAAACTGTCATTGTCTTGTTACTCAAAATATTCTATGAACCACAAGGGCCAGACCTCCTCAAAAAATTGGTTCAAATCTTAAATTCCTTCATTGGAACAACTTCTGCTATCCAAAACCCAACTTTCTCCCAATATATCCCCAAAATCCTCGAAGCCACTTTGCATAAACTCTGTGAAATAGAACCTCACAGAGTTCATATCGTAAAAATTTCTTCCTTGTTTATTTCAGGCTAAATTTCTTGAATTAGATTTCTCCAATTGTTCTAAGCGTATTAAATGGCATTGAACAACAAGATATATTAGTCAATCTATTTACGACTGCACTGAAGGACAATGTTTACAATAATGTATCTCAAGATCAAAAGGTGTTCCTATTTCACATTTCAAAATCTCAACTATTTTCTTAGAGACTATTTCTTGAAGCAATTTACAGTTACAGAGACAACCCGAAAGTTTTTAATGCTCTTTTGAATAGTTTTTCAGAATATGTTCAAAATCCAACAGAAAATGCTCATTCACTTGACTATATTCATGAAAAGTTGAGAGAAAAACAACGATTCTGAAAAAAATATTATTAACAAATTTATATAAATATCTCACCATGTAAATGATTTATTGATTGGTTACCATATTTTATAATGTAAATGAAGACATTATCCCAGAGTGATTTGGATGAAATTGTGATATTACATTCCATACAACAGCAATTTAATACAAAATACAATAAAATCCAAAACAAATGTTTATGCTCTCAATTCAAACAATTTGATTTTCCACTTCAATTTGTTCGTCATCTCCATTTTGATTAATTTGAAGATTTATTTCATCATCCTCTTCTTCCATCTCACCTTCGGCCTCATTCTCATCAACTTTAAGCTTTTTGGTGGGAGCAGCATTGGTTTCTACAAAACTCATTCACAATATTATTTCACAAAGGAATTACCAGCAGCCAAAAGCTTGGCAAAATATGATTCACAAGATGCTTGTTCTGATTTGATTGCCTTCACTAAATCTGCAAAGCTTCCTTCAAGCTTAATATCATTCAATACGGTTTCTTTCCCGTTTAAACTTATTGTGCTCTTTAAAGACATATCTAAGCAAAATTTAATTTAATTTAATAATTTCACTTTTTTTTTTTCTCAATCAACATTATTGTTTAGTCATAAGTCAGGATTTTGAATAAATACAAACAATACAAATCAAAAATGCAAAACTTATCGAATAAAATAAGGAAAAAAACTATTCAAGTTTTATTAGTAAACGATTCCTTGCATATAATATTGATACTTATCGTAGCACCGAGCACGCCAATTGTCCAAACTTTGGTTTATCAAGCTTTAAAAATTAGCAAATAAAATTTCAAGAATTTTACTTGTAACAATGACGGGTGAAATATTTATCATCAACATCAGGTGGGTTAAATCTTTGCTCCAAATCAGTAATTGCTTTTATACCTAAATTTTACTCGATGAGGATAAAATCACGTTCTTTTATTTTACCAGTTCTGAAGCAAGGCAAATTATTACCTTGACTACTATACATCATTTTCACCAAAATCAATATCTGTTCACGATGTTTATGTGCTGCAATAAATCCCCTGAAATATTCATTAATTTTCAAAACTAAAGTGCTCAATAGTTACTTGTAAAATAGTTTTCTGAACTCTTGGAACAATGTAGATCTTGGACCTCCCAAAACCTCAATGTATTCGTTCAAAAGCTTAAAAGGCACTTTCCTTTCAAATTCCAATCCTTTGCCTGGAGCATTTGATAAAAAGAACCCAAAGTCAATATGCACAAGATGACCTTGTTTGTGTAACATAATATTCCCATTATGACGATCTTTGATCTGCAAGAAGTAACATACAAGAGAGTAGGCTGCTAAACTTCTGCAAAATCGTTTTCGAGCTTTCTCAGTATTTTTCCCATGATATTTTTCAAAAAAGACGTTGAAATTGAAAATATTTTGTTTGTACATTTCCTCCTTCAAAGAACTTATTGTGCATGCGTCTTTAACAACTTCAACAAGTCCAAAATCAGATCCCAAAGACATAATCTCATAATGAGTCAGCATTAATTTCAGTTTTTCTGCTTTGAAAATCTGGTTAAATTGAGAGATTAGCTGCAATGCAAACTGTTCTTCCTTCATGTCAGCTCCAGTTTTGACAATGAGATGTAATAGTCTCCAAGTTTTCAAGTCCTTGAAAGCAGATTGTCTTCGAATACGTTCGGCTTGTTCTTTCGAGTCTTCACCAAAAAACTTGTCAACTCCTGTTTTCTCAAATTTCGGAGAGGTGTCTCCTTCTAAAGTTGGAAGAGGTCGATTGTCATCCTTATTTTCTTCAATACTATCACTCTCGTCAGTTGTTTTTCGTTCTACAGGAGTAAAATTTGCTTTGATGAATTCTCTGACAAAATTACTTGCATAATTTGAAAACGTCCCTTCGCTTCTTGTTGGAGAAGCTTGAGGATGTGGTGTTCCTACTTTTGGATATGATGCTCCTTTGAACACCAAACTATTCACCTTCATTTCGTTTTCACTCAAAGCTAAAAAAAATTATTATTCAATGTTTCAAAATATCTCTTTACAATCTTTTGAATTTGACTTGACTGCTTTTGATTCTCCTTCAACGTAATCGTCAAGCTCATTCTTACGATCAGAATCTTTCATCTCATTCTCCTTTCCTCCTTGATTTTCATTTGGATGAAACTCACTTTTTTCATTAATCAATAAATCACTATCGAGTGCTACCTAATCTCATGCAAATTCAAAGAATCCTTGCTCTCAAGTTTGGAGGCAAATGTATCTTCACTTGATTGCTTCCAAAAATTTTAGAAATACGTCATCAAGAAATTTCTCTGTACCTTCAAGGTGACAGGGGATGAAAGCATCATTTTTAGTTGATTGATATTAAATGGGTTCTCGGTTGTCATCTCTTCAACGTCAGCTGGTTGATCATGCAGCTTACTGTATGGAGAGGGCTTTACCAAATGAAGTCTCTTTTTGGCCCAATCAATCAGTTTCTTACCGCCTTGCTTCTTATGCTCTTCCTCCTCTGCATCTGGGTACATTTCGTTATACTCATAGGCAAGCTCCCTACAGCAATGGTTTTTTATTTCAACACGAAATATCTCTACTCTTGTGGGTTAAATAACTCCAAGCAAATATAATATGGTGATCTCTCCTTTGTACTAAAAATCTTTGTCTCACTGATCACAATATGAAGAATTGTGTCATATCGAATGGAATCTTTCACAAAAGGAATATAAACTGATGAAGGTAAGGCATCATTAATTCTTTCCAAGTTTCTTCTCAGGAATTTCAGCTTCTGAGGATATTTTGCCATTTCAATTGCAGATTTATACAAATCTTCAAAAAATAGCAGAGTTGAAGTAAAAGGATTGGATGCTAGAATAAATTAGAAACAATGTCAACTAGTTTTACAATATGCTTCATCTCCTTCAAAGAATGGAGAAATGTAAGTCCTTAATTCCAAATCACTTGCCTTTGCAACAAATCCTGTCACATTAGGCTTCTTATTCCCATCTCTGTAGTTTTGTATGATTGAATTCATCTGGATCCTCCTCTGCTTCATTTCTCTAATTGTTTCTTGATATTCCTCTATATTCTTTTAGAATTTGCAACTTTCTCTTCAAAGCTACCTTCTGTCATCCTTCTTTTTAATGCTGCGTAAAATTTGTTATAATCTCTCAGGAAAACTTGGGTTTGAATTTCTTTTGAGCATATATTCAGAATATTGTGCAAGAGTTCTTGTGTCCTTTGAATATTGAAAATTTATTGGCTCCAAAAAAATTACTTTGCATTATCTGGCCCCAAAGAAATCGAGTTGACATACCAATAATACAAATGAGCAAAGTAGGGATCTGCTTTACTCAAATTCTCCAAAAAATTGTTCAAACGACTATTCTCAAAGTCTCCATGAAAAATCATAAAGTTCCTTTTCACATTATTCTCAGCTTTTCAGAAGAAGAAAGATACGTTAATTGTGGAACATAGTACTCGAGATCATTTCTCATATGATGTCTCGGTCTAAAGTCAGGATTGATTCTGCACTCTTCCAATTCTTGAAAAACATCTTTTCCATCATACAAGTCCAACAACAAAGCGAAAACTGGTGGTAAAGTCTGAACATAAAGTTAAACAACCACTAAACTCAACTTCGTCGAAACCTCTCTCTCAAGTTTATGTCCAAATTTCTTCCATTTGTTGATATTATTTTGAGCAGACCGAATCAAGTTTTTTTTCTAAAATTGCTTTACTGTACGGAAAACTTCAATTATACCTTCCATGAGAAATAACGACAAAGGCAAGCAATCAGTGACTCATTACCTACAAATAAGATGAGTTTCGAGAAGCAGATAATTCTACCACTAGATGAATTTGCAGGTTGCATGTTTCTATGTTTGTTTAATATCTCAATTCCTTGCCGAAACAAAAGGAAATCTTTAAATTTTAAATTCCAAGCTTTAACTGTAATCTCCTTCCCTTCAAATCTTCGATCGATGTGAGTTGAAGTTCAAAATCTTTTCTTTTCTCGTTTATGGTGTTTCATGACCTCTTCTTAAATCAAAAAATTTTTTGGATTCTTTGTCAAAAGAATTGAATCTCCAAATGACGATCAAAGAAATTCAATAAGAATGAAGAAAAAGAAATAATCAAATTTCTCTATGATAAAAATTTTTTGATTGAGAAAAAAAACTGCCATCCATTTTTTTCGAGGTATCATTGACATTTTTCCCCCTCTTTTTCCCCAAACCTTTTTTGATCGGAAATTGAGTTTTCTCCAACTTTTTGAAATACTTTTTCCCTCTCAAAAAAATTTCAAAATGGTCAAAAAAATTTTTTTCCTGAAAAAAGATCGAGAGCAGGGTCCAAAACCCTCTAGATTTATTTGGACAATTCAGACTTTCAAAATTTTTCCACAAGTTATTTTTTTTTTTTACAAAAAAATGATTCTCTGTTTTCCCAATCCAAAAAAAAAATCCAAAAATTTTTTTCCGAAAAAAAGTATTTCTGAGAAGGTTAAATGAATGAGACAAAGATTGAGAGCTTCATCAAGAAAAGAAAATTTCCAACAAGTATTGGATATTTTCTCGCTTTATTTTACAGAAAATTCAGAAGTTTTGACTTATTTTCAGCTCTTCACTGACTGTTTATGAATCCATCTGATCTCTTGGTGGCATATTGTACAATTATTGTTATTGCATTCTCAGACATCCGCGGATTACATATGTTTTACATAAATGAATGAAAGAAAGAAATAAATAATAAAAGAGATTTGAGGATCCTCAACAAACTAAAAATTAATTTTTCAGAGCGAAACAAGAAAATATTAATAAATCCTAAGTTCAACTTTTAACAGAAAAGGAATCCTGCAATGAGAAATTACATTTTAGTTGCTTCAGCTCTTATTTTACTGATAAGTTCAATTGCTTGTGTCTCTTTGGACCAGAATGAGTCTGACACCCTATTTAGAGAGCAAGATATCAATCAGAGCAATGATTTAACAGATGATGAAATTTATAATGCCATTATGAAAGCAACACAAATTCTGTTTTCAAAATCAAAATTTTATGATGACCCAGCCCTAATTGAAGAAATAGCCGCTGAATTCGTTAAAGATCTTCCCAAAACACTCACCAAATCAGATCTTAAAACTGTTTTCGATAACTTGTCAGACTTTTTTGAACCATATCGAAAAAAGACATACATCAACGTTTTGAAAGATCTCCAACTTGAAGACATTATAAATGATAAAGAACAATTGTCCGAAGTGCTCTCAAAGCCAGATGTGTATGGCATCACTTACTCTTCCCATAAAAATGTTTTTGATGAAATCGAAAAAATCTACAAAGACGCCCTTGATCAAGTTAATGAAATGAAAGAAAAATTCGAAAATCTCCTCAAACAAACCCAAAACCAACATCCCTCAAATGATGAGCTCTAAATAAAAGGATTATTTGTATCTTATATAATTTATTTGATCCCAAAATTCTCTTTATGAAAAATAAGTAAAACTCTTTCTCAAAACTAAATCTCCCCTTTTTTTCAGCAACTCAACAAGAAAGAGGAGGAATTCTCTGAGAAAGCGATATATTCTCCCAACACTAAACATATCTTGATGTGATAATTTTATTTAATTGAATTAATCCGCTTAAATAAAAGAGCATCACTCGTACTGCAATTAAAGTTATTTTCAAATTTTTTATGATTGAGAGAAGAAAGGTGCTAACAGTCAACACAAACTTTGAAGGGTACACAGAAATTCCTGTTGAAGTGAGACAGGAGGTCGGAAAATATTTTCCTTATTATCTCCCAGAAGATGGCACTGAAATCCAGGAAGAAGTATATTTATCATTTACCCAATGTCTTTAACCACTTCAGTGCGAAGAGTTTATCCAAGACCTCAAAAAAATAATTAAAAAATACGACACTGACCCAAAGTAAGCTTTCAATATTCAACCTTCTCAAATCTTTGTTTCTCATGCATAATCTTCCTATTTAAACCAGCGCCTAAAAAATTCTTTAGCATCCAAAACTACATCATCGCAAAGGCAAGCATTGTTCGAGATCAATGCCCTTCACAACGAGTCTCTGAAATCTATGACAAGCTTTTGAAAGATTTAAAGGTATAAAATCCGAATTGCTTTTATTTAGTATTGTAGCAAGAGTATAAAGACCTCGATTTTATCGATGAGCATCGCCTTACAATCTATTTTTGCAATAAAAATTTCCCTTCTCTTCGAAGGATCTGTAATGCAATGTCCAAACAAGATACTTCAATCCCTGAAAATGCACTTGTCAAAAATTTTGCTTCAGATCAACTTCTCGACTCTCTGAAAAAGATATATAACTTTTATCATGGCAGAATACCGAAAGTCGAACAAATTTTACTTTGGTACCCCGAATACTTGACAAAGTTTGCAGATTTGGGAAAAGCCATAATCACTGAAGAGGGACCACTTCCAATTGATTGGAGATATTTTCTGGCAATCTTGGTAAGCATCTTGCTCAGCAAAACCTGAATAAATTGGTATAGAGCGTTTCTGCTTATGGCTGCGAATATCTTTATAGTTTGCTACTAGAAGCATTTATTCAAGTTGGAGGTGATGTTACTTGGCTTGATAAAGACTCGGAAACTCTCCCTGACAAACTCAAAAATATTATCGACTTTAGTGTCCAACTTGCCTATAAACCTTGGCCCCTTATCCAGGAAAGCGAAAACCACTTTGTAAAATTCCAAATCTTGAAAAGTATAATAATATCAACTCAAGAATGCTCTTCTTGAAAGTCAGGATGCCTGGTCTCGACAAGAACTTCTTCAGATGATCACGATCTCGGCTTTCTATCATTCTTTATGCTGCCTTGTTTTTGGAATGGGAATTCTCCCTGAAGTACACCTCATTGCTTCCTCCCATCTCATTTGTCTATAGGCTGATTTCCCACGAGATCAACAAAAAGATGCTTATTTGAAAGCTGATGACGAACTCTGGAAAACAATGGTTAAAAATTCTCCCATGTTAAGACGTATAGACTTTTCATCCATCTCTTACCTAATTATCCAGGAACAAATGAAGATATTGTTCAACAACTTCGAAAACTTGCTAATGAAAACGGAACGACAGATCAGGAAGAAGCCAAAGAAGAGACTGCAGAGCTTTTACAAACTCCAGAAGTCCAAAAGTCCCAAGAAAAAACTCCTAAAAATAACTCTACTTCTCTCGAAGATCTTGAAGAAGCCACCGCGCCTTCAGAAGATTACAGTTTTATCACGACTTGTAAAAATTTCTCCTTTGTTTTTCATATTTATGGAATATTCCAGGTCCCAACAATAATGAGATCCTTGAAAGATTCTTTGGAACCAGACCTATCTTTTTTGAGTCATATCCTACTAATAAAAAAACTATTGACATCGAAATGTACGAATGGAAAACTATTGGATATCCTTTCCTTCATGAAAGTTTCCCTGAAATTGCCAGTGCAATTGATGCAAAATATGAATACATCAGCAAAATGACTCTTGGAAAGTAATTTGTCTCAAGTTTCTTCTCAAATTTAATCTTTCCCAAAAGCTTTGGAAACGAAAAAAATGTCAAGACTGATCCTTTCAGACGAGCTATTGTTTACTATCTCGAGAATATCCATGGATATAGTCATCCAGATTTTGATTATAAGCAGGTTTGCTTCGGACTATGCTTTTGTGAAATTTTATCCATTTTTAGATGAATGTGTTGCTTCACAAAGACCTCAAATTGGCATTGAAAACCATTGGAAGTACACCTCAAAACTTTAACTTTGGAATTCTTAATAAAATTCCTATTGATTTCAAACCTTATGAAATCTGCCATATCATCCTTCTTATCATGGGTAACAAAGAAAATATTTTTATTGAAATTAACTTGGAATAGAAGCAAAATTCCAGATTGAGCTGATGTACGGAATATTAGGTCTCAAAAATTATGAATTATAACTTTTTATTAAAGTATTTGCCTCTTTAATTAAAAGTGTATAATTTTATGATGTGTTTCAATGACTTAATTCATTCAACATTTTGCAAAAGTCAAAACTCCGTGTTGTGTTATCCTTTATATCGCTTTTACAAATCTATATTTATTAAATTACAATTATAATATCATTATAGAATTTGTATAAGCAATCAATAACAGAAACCATGTATTTTATACAATCGTTTGTTGTTCAACATTCAAACAAAATGCTCTCTGTCTCTTTGAATTTCTCTCTCACTTTTTATTTTGTCGAGCTTAAAAAAAATTCAGAAAAAATTTTCTCGGAAAAAAACTCCTCCCCACCTTCAAAGATGACGTGAAGAATCCTTGATCCTTTTTCAGTCATCCATTTTGGTCCAAAAATTGAGGTTAAAAAGGTTTTTATCTCCCAAACCTTTGGAAATGCCAATTTAGAGGTATTTTGGTTGATGGAAGCGAGTAGAAAAGTTTAACGCTGAGAATAGAGATACTTCAACAATAAATCGTATGTTGTTTGATAAACGCTGATTTCCCCTTTTTTTAACGCCGCAATATTCAGTAGGATCAAGTCAGATTGGAGGAAAATCTTTATGAAAAATTCAGAATCACGATTTTGACTTTAGAAAATATTTTGGAAATTTATTTCAAATGATTAAACTGGTGGGAAAATAATACACTTCTCCGAAATTATCTTGATTCAATTTTAGCGGAATACCCAACTGTATCAATTCGACTTTTATGGAGGGATCTTCCAAAGAATTAGTACCAACTATAAGCGTTAAATTTAGGCCTTTCTTTCCTTCCTTTCTTCAATCCATTTGTTGGAATTTTTTCAAGAGCATGTCAAGATGTTAGATTTCTCAAACCATCTTGTCTACTCCAAAGCTTTAGATAAAACATTCCTTTTTTATCTCCTTCTAGGACCAACTAACTCTCAGCAGTTAGAAATTTCAAGCTCGGTATCCCAACTGTTTCATTAGGACTTGGGATTTGGCGTATATTTGTTTGAAATATATTTACTATACACTTGGAGATCCAAAATATAGTTTCGCCCTTTCAGAGTATTAATTACAGATTCTTTCAGCAAACTTTATTTTAATTTCCAGTATCATCATCAAGTATACTTCTTCTTTTTTCAAATGTCTGATATCAACCTACTTCGAGTCTCAAAGAAAATTGGAAATAATACTGCAAGACTCAGTACTGCACTAAGCCTTACCTCAGAAAAATTAATTTGTTTGAGTGCGAGACAAACACTCCAAACTCCCTATGCAGCGAAGCCGAAAAGGAACTCTTTACAACACACTGAGCCTTCTTCACTGACAAGCCTTGATGAAGGGATAAATTTAAATGTAGCTGATCCTTCTACTCGGAGCCAAAGAACCAACCGTTCAGCCAAAAAGGCCAAAATTGAACATTTCCCAAAAATTATGGTCACAAACTCCATGGGCTTGACGAAAACTGTGCTCAACACGAGTCTATCAACTCTAAATACACTCAAAGACAATTCAACTGATACCAAAACTTCTTTGGAGAAAAATCAAACTTTGAATTTTGATGATGAAGATGATGTCTTTCTTGACCTTCCTGATCAAATCGTGCTTACCCCTGGCTCACAAAATCAAACTGGCTTTTCTATAAACAAAAGCTTACAAGACATCAGCCAAGGCTTTCATGATATAATGGCCGACTATGAAAATATGTCTGAAGGACTGGAAACAATTCATCGGAAAACAAACAGAGGAGCAAGGAGGTATGTCAAATCTATGCAGTTTTTGAACGAGCAGCTCAATGATCCTCCTAAAAAATTCGATTTTTGGAAGGAAAATGAGCAATTTGTTACTCAAAGGGAGAAAGCGAAACAAGAAGTCCAACAGTTTTGTGAAAAGGTTGAAAAAGAAAATAAAATAAAAAAGACTCTTCAAACAATCCAGCCCGATTTGATACCCGATCCTTGGATTGAAGAAGACGAAGAATTCACAAGAATTGAAAAGATCATTCTCACTAAACCCAGACCAACTCCCAAAAAAAGACTTCTTTCTCGAGAGGCTCAAATTAATGCAAGACATGGCTTTGTTGATCAAATCTTGAAAGAAGCCAATATTAACCAGAAACCAGACCGAAAAGCGCAGAAAAGAATGAGTCTAAACTTTACTCCTGGTGATATCAAACAATTAAACCCAGAACAAACAATTTTTGATCTCTTGAACTCCCGCCAAACAACATCAACAGCCAATTCCTCAAAGCCAAAATTAATTGGCAACCAGCTTTACATTGAGAATCAAAAGATGTCAACTCGCAGAGTCTCGGCTTTCCTACCTACAGAACCTTTTGAAATCGAGGAAGAGGACTCTGGTCTTTCAAGCAGCCCAGGTAGCTCGCAGATGAATCCTACAGCTCCATCAAATCTTCAAAACAAAGTCAAAAACAACAGAGTCTATTTTGAGAGACCTCAAAAAGAAGTCTTGAAAAGGTATTGCAGGCCTATCCCTGTTGGAGAACAGAAACTAAAATCTTCTGAACTCACATACGATTTTAGTCAATATAAAAAAGTAAGTATTAGCAAAAGAAGCGAACAAATCACTCAACTTAGAGAATCAAAACGTTAAATTTTGTTTCCTGTATAATAATTAAGCTCAATGAATTGAATGCAAATGCAAAATATTTTTATTAAATTTCCACGAAAATCAAATATAAATATCTTCCTAAATTGGTTTGTCGTAAAATATTATATCATAAAGAAAATCACTTTTAAAAGTTACAATATAATATTTAGAAGAGGGGTTCATCTCCTGGAGGCTGTTTCTTGAGTCTCATCAACTCATAAAGATAAAACTTTGTAAAAGCTTTATCGGGAACAGTGCCCATAGCACTTGTTTCCAACTCTTTGCTAAATTAAAATTTAGAGAAATAAAAAACATTCCAATAGTACTTGATTTTGTCTAATTTGGATTTATATTTGGCATTCTTTCCTAGACAGGTCTTTTTTGTTGACAAAAATTCTTGATAAATTTCTCTTGTTTGAGTAAAACTCTTTTTAAAAGCTTGTAATTCTTCCTTTTGACTCTCCTCAAGGGCAGGTGCAGAAATTGGGTTGCTCTTTAAAAAAATGTTGATTAAGACCAGGCTAAATACTTAAAAATTATACTCTTTTATGCCTTTCTTTTTGGAGCTTGAAGGTCAAGACTTCATGAGATTTCTTCAAAGAATCGTGTCTAATCACAAAAAGCTCACTTGAATCCATCATCAGCCATTTTTCATTCTCAGCAGCTAAACTTTGTGGATGATGCATAGCTTGCAAGTGATGTGCCTGGTGAGGTGGGTGGCTTTGATGCGATTGCTCACGAGGATGATGAGATTGGTGTTCTCTTGTATGAGCAGGAGGATGGTGTGAATGCACCATTGAAGGTTGAGGTTTCACATTGTACTCTTTGTAATCTTTAAATTCTTGGATTGGTTGGGGTTGAGGAGTGTGGGATCGGTGGGGTGGTTCATAAGAGCGTTCTCGTTCTCGTTCACGCTCACGTTCACGTTCGCGTTCGCGTTCGCGCTCGCGTTCAGGTTGATGGACCTGGCTGGGTGGATGGCCTTGGTGCATTTGATGGGAGGGAGTGTGTGATTGATGCATTTGTTGGGTTGGTTGTGCTTGCTGAACGGGTTGAGCTGCATGAGCTTGAGCTTGAACTTGATGAGAATGATGACTATACTGGGGTTGCTGTTGCTGCTGTTGAGAGGTTCCCATAGAATATTGTGATTGAGGGGGATATTGCGAATGTGCAGAATGTTGCTGGCTTTGGACATGTTGGGGATGTGTTTGAGGGTGTGATTGACTTTGAAGGTGTTGGGAGTGTTGAAGATGCTGAGAATAAGGAGATTGTTGTTGGGGAAGTTGAGGAACTGGAGAAGTTTGATGATGCACTAAATTTGGTTGTTGTTGCTGTTGTTGTTGAATATGTTGTGGGTGAGTTGGCATGTGGGACTGGGGAGGATATGAGCCATGTGAAAGGTGCTGAGGATGCTGGCTTTGATGAGAATGTTGTGTTTGCGGAGCATGTTGCATTGGAGAGTATTGAGGTTGTGGGGATTGTTGAGGAGGATATTGAGATTGCATTGGGTATTGTGATTGAGGGTTATACTGGGCCTGCTGACCATAGTGAGGTTGATGAGCATGTTGTGAGTATTGAGGCTGCTGGGTTTGTTGTTGGTACTGAGGCTGTGAAGCATATTGACTTTGAGGAGGATATTGGGATTGAGGGGCATACTGGGACTGGGGATTATATTGTGTTTGTTGAGGTAAAGGAGATTGTTGATTCATCTGGGATGGATGCTGTTGATATTGCTGAGGATTTTGTGAATGCTGCATATGTTGTTGATGTTGTGGGTACTGGGAATAGGAATATTGCTGATGAGGAGGGTACATTCCAGGATTTTGCATTTGAGGGCTTGGGACTGTGTTCATTGGCATCTGCCTCTGTTGCTCCTCATAAGGCCTGTATTTCTGATAACCCATGTTATCCATTCTCATCTTATTGGGATCCATTTTATAGAATTATCGTTCGTCAAACTTATTTTAAAATTCGGTAACAAAACAAAAATTACAATTCAAATTAGATTTTGCACCAAAAAACTTTCTAGAGAATTTATTATGATGACTTGGGGAAGGAAACCAAAAAGAGATTCTCGCAGGAAAAAATTTTCATCTCAAAAAGGGGAAATATTTGGGCTCCATTTAAAATTATAAATGAAATCTGCCATTAAAGAACAAGTGTTCAATATTCATAATTCACATCATTTAAAATATTGATTAAGCGGAAATTTAGGCGACAAGAGTAAGCGAGCAAAATTTTGATAATTTCTTAGGTGAAAAATTAAAAACAATCAACCTGCCAGATGCAATCTCTTAATGATGATGACCAATGTAAGAAGTGTCATGTTCCATATGAAAATGAACTCCTTGAGCATAGAGCCGCATCTTTTAAGCTCTCCTGCCAAAAATGCCATTTCCAGAAGTTTCGATGCTATTGTCCAGCTCAGAATTGTGGAGCCAAAACAGAAACAGTCAATGCAAATGAGTTTGTTGATGGATATAGGATAAAATGTGCTTCAGGAAGTTGCCACAATGTTTTTCAAGTCATCAAGTGTCCTCATCCAAGCTGCGGAAAATTCAGCTTTTTTAATAATGGAAATTATGCAATGGGCGAACTCATAAATTGCAAGAGCTGTAAAATACCTTTTCAACAATTGACTTGTCCTCATTGTTACGAAAGTAATTACTGGAGGGGAGATGTTGACAACTTTTATGCGGCTGGGAATATCACTGAATGTTATTCTTGCAAAATGAAGTTTCAGCATCTGAATTGCCCTCATTGTAAATTTTACAAATACTTTCCTGATTGTAATTATACAAGTGGAGTCAAGCAAAATTGTAATAATTGCCATCGTGATTTTCAGCATGCTCTTTGCGTATCATGCTTTAATCCCAATTATTATCCCCAATGTAACTTTCGTTACGGGACTCCACAAACTTGCTCTAATACACAATGCAAAAATGGATTCGAATTAGTCATATGCCCAGACTGCGGAAAGGAAAATCTTTGGAAAGGCTCACATCATCAACAAAATCAACTCCTCAGAGAATACAACTGCTGGAATTGCCACTCTAAATTCTCTCACCAGCTTTGCTCCCAATGCCATGAATCTGTTTACTTAAACCAGCCAGATGCATTTAGTAATGGAATAAACTCTTTTAAATGCCCTTCCTGTCGCACTCAGCTCAGCAATATTTATAAATGTCAAACTTGCAAAAAAGTTTGGACAAATAGCAGTTCATGTAAACAATGTCCTCCCCCAAGGCCATCCAATAATATTCTACCTAGTGGTCTTTTCGGTGGTCAAAATAATAACCACCAAAATCAGGCTCCTTCTCTTCACAGTCTATTTGGGGGTCAAAATAATAATAATCAGAATCAAGCCCCTCCTCCGAGCAGTCTATTTGGTGGCGGTGATGGTGTTCGCCAGCAAATCTCAGCAAATACGAATACAAGTTCTATGAATTCTCTTCCAAGTTGGCTGTATACACCCCCTCCCTCAAATAACAACAACCCTCTCTTGAATTTGGGCCGAAATCAAAACAATAATATGACGGGGAGTTTCATTTCAGGTTTCTTTTCAAGCAAATCTTCTCAATCCAACTCCAAAGATCCTGAAATCTTGAATCAGATTAGCTCAAAAAATCAAGAAAAAATTCCATCAACTGAAAATTCACAAGACCTCAAGACTTGTGTCGTATGCATGGATAATCCTGCAGAAATAGCTTTTATTCCTTGCGGCCATAAAAAAACTTGTCAAAAATGCAGTGAAGCCATCATGAAGACTTCAAAAAAACAGTGTCCAGTCTGCAGAAAAGGTATACAAAATGCAATGAAAATATTCGATTAAATTAAACCTCTATAATCTATATCATTCCTAAAACTCTATACAAACAAATTCATTTTTTCATTTTCTGTATCAATAAAAAAAAAAATACACTGAAATCGTTTCTTTCAAGTCAAAGCATATTTCTTATTCCGCCTTCCGAATG
>Ga0182738_1001629_pt1 | contig 27823 bp, 21 predicted proteins | sample eDN5th30CBELigMG_FD_128876 | JGI IMG/M metagenome (GOLD analysis project Ga0182738, IMG submission 128876) | Enriched Miracle-Growth compost microbial communities from Emeryville, California, USA - eDNA 5th pass 30_C BE-Lig MG (version 2)... ...
AGAAGTTAGATAATATAATATGATTATATGTTAATGAAATGTTTGACGAAAATACATGAAGGAGGATTATTTAATTTTCACCTGTCTCCACTGCTGGAATCAGATCTTCCAAGGCCTGAGTCGCCTCCGTCTCCTCTTTTATTACGAGGGCTTTGGTTCTTTTCTTGCTTGCCTTGATCCCGCTTTTGTTTTTGAACATTTTCTCCTCTACTTCCACCATATCCTGCATCACTATACTCACCAGTTGGCACATTGACTCGACCAGACCTTGACTTTCCAGTGGCGAAAGGTCTCAAACCTGCATAAGAAACTCTAGAGAATTTTCGAATGAAATTCATTTTTGAGATTTAAATGTATTATAATACTAAAGAGAAGAAGAAGTCAATTTATAGATGAGATGGTCAAAAAATAAATTCATACGCTCATTTTAATAGATTGCAGAAAAAAGATGAAAGCTATGTACAGAAGACAAACAGATCGAGATGTGGTGAGATCTAACAGAAGGGAGTCCTGATTCAACCTAGTTTTTATTCGTCTAAAGAAGGGTCATCAACAAAAAGAAGAAGAAATGATAGCTGATTGAAATAAGCCAAAAAATATTAATTTGGCTCTAGGTTGATAAAAAAGAATTTTCCTTCTGATTTTAAATTTAAGAAGAACTTTCGAAATTCTCATGGATAAAACTCCTATTGCCATCGAAAGTCTCAACTTTTGATTTGCACTTCTCTTGACTATGTTCCCGATCATTCCAGCGGGTCTTATTTTAAGAGAGATATTTTTCAATGAACAAATTATTTTTGAAATCGTTCTAAAAATAAATTTTTTGAAAAGTAGTTATTGGATAAATTTTTATTTTGGTTGCATGTATGATCTTTCAAAAAATTTTTTTGAGACTGGTAAAGAATAATTTTTCTCTTAAAGAAAAAAGCTTTGAGTTGGATTGCCAAGGAGGAGTAAAAATTTTTCCTATTAAATTTTTTGATTGGGACAAAATTTTTCAAGACATTTAGGATATATAAAGTTACAGATTTGAAAAAGTTATGTCAACATCTTTGACGGAGATGAACTCTATATATGAGAAAATAGTCTCTTGTCGCCTTCAGAAATTTACTTGGATGAGTGTTTAATTTTGTTAACTGCTTTGCTAAAAGCAGCTCTTCTTTCTCTGCTTGGAGCTTTATTAGAATTTTGGTTCTGGCCTTTATTGAAGGCTGGACACAATGACATCATTGCTCTGTAATGAGGATTTGCATTGCTTCCAAAATTATTAAAGTCGATACCATGGAACCCGGCAAGCATTCTCAACAGAGAGGCTGCGTTGTCGTTTGATGGGTTTTTATTCTGGGTTTGGGGATTAACAACTGCTGAGTGGGGTTGTGTATGGTGATGGTAGTTTATTGTTGCTGTTTGTGGAGCAGGATGGTTTATCGGAGGGCAGTGATTATTTTGAGGTTGAGATGCGGGTTTATCTTTTTGGAATAAATCACTCATGACAGGACATTTATTCATCAAAGCTTGATCTTGAGGCTTATCGAAAACAAGACGAGGATCCACAAGGGTGCTTTTCTGAATAGCAGGCGAAGGGTTATTCTCAACTCTCGTTGCGAGATTCGGAGTTTTATATCTTTCTTCTTTAGATTGAATATATGATTGTTGGTTTTGTCTACCAATTTGGAACAAATGATCTGCTTTATGTCTGAGGACGAGTGAAAGGTAGTCAAAGTGCTTGTTTTCAGTCACAGGGAAATTTGGAATGTGACTATGAACCTTTGCAAAAGACTGCCACAATAGTTTTTCATGGGTGCTGAGCATTTTTGTTTCATAAACGGCTTTGGCACCTTTTGTTACTGTCAGAGTCTCTGGAGCTTGATTTCTCAAGCATTTTGACTGTCTTTTTTCTTTATTCCCATTTTCAAAATTTTCTGGCATCTCATCTAATATTATAATGTCGTCTTCATTCTCTTCCTGACAACTGGGTTTATTAATTGGGCATGGGCTTCCATTTTGATTGTATGAAGGGGAACTTTTATAAAAACTGGTATTTTCTTGAGTACTTTGTGCGAAAGGGCAAAGACTGTAAGGAAAAGGGATGGAATTTTCTTCTTCCCAAGTTTCTTTTTGAGGAGACAAGAGATGGTTGAATTCTGGTTTTTGAGGTACTATTTCCACGAAATCTGCATCCAGTCGGAGTTTTTTAATGGTCCTTTCCAAAGTGTCCTCAATTTGAGGGCTGAATGGTCCGTTTAAAAGACTTTCACCTTCCTGATAACAATTTGGGGAATCAAAAGTGATAAATGTATCAGGATCTGAAAGCCGAATAGGAGAGTTTCTCAAGCACAAATCTGATGATGAGCCAAATTGGGGGCTTCGGAAATTTTTACAATGAGGTTTTAGATCATTCATCAACAAGAAATCTCAAATCAAGAAATAAAATTGCTTCAATTAAACACTAACATACAAACTTGAACACAAAATAAAAGTCGAATGATTTGATTGATTAAGAGATTTTTAGCGTAAACTTAAGAATTATTTGCCCAAAATGACTTTTAATCAGTAATATTTCATTGAGGTTGGTTTGGAATAGATGATTGTTATCATATTGTGATTTGGATGAGATGTTTGCTTACCAAGGGGACATGGAAAATTAATCTCTGGAAGTTGTCATGAGAATGGTGATGTTTGATAATCTCAAGGGAGAAAAACTCGAGAACGAGGAGGGAAATGATGCCTGAACTTTTATCGTCAAAAAAGTAATTATCTTATCGTTAAATCTCTTTCCATTATTTTTTTCCACTTTATAAAAAAATCATATTCAACCTCGTGTCATTTTTTTTTGGGATAATTTATAAGTTTTTGCTGTGTTTTACATTACAAAATTTTTTTGGAAGATAAGAGCTCGAATAATTTCTTTTCTCAAGTGATGAAAATCTGGAATATTCTATCTATTTGTTCAAGAGATATAATAATAAAGAAATTATTGAATACAAATTAAATAAAGAAGGCCTTTATAATAGAGTAATATTGAAATGAACACAAAAGAAATATTGGGCTTTTGTATCATTTAAGTAAGAAATCAGTAAGCAGTAATATTATTTATTGTATTCGAAGTAGTGTATAAGAAGTTTTAGTTTACATAAAATCTTGATATTTTTTGTGTCCATCAGAAATGGCGAGCATTGCAAGAACCAGATCGGATGCTATTTCAGGAAGAACAATGGAGTCTTTTTGGTATTTGGGATGTTTAAGCACAAAATTTCGCATCCAATGTGAGATTGTAGGGGATTCTCCTGTAGCTCTTTTGCTTAGGATTTCGAAATATTGCATATTTTCAACTACCTTATCAACTTGAATCTCACTATTTTGTTTTTTTCTTTCCCATTCTTGTTGAATATCAACTCCAGACTCCTCCTGGATAAACTCATAGACATGGCTAAACAGTCCCTTAAAGCCATCCTCTTTGCCATGTAGGATCTCATCTATTGACATTTCTTCCCAGTCATCCGGACTGTCTTTATGTAGATTCTTTCTAAACCAGAATTTCTGAGTCAAGATAGCATCCCTTTTATGAGCTCTCTGAATATTCTCATCAACCTTTGAAATTGGAATGTAAAAATTGAGTTCCTTTTTAACAATCATTTCTGCAACAAAATATGAGAACATGGCAAAAGCTGTACATTCTTCTGCCGTTAACTGGGCTTCAACTGTCCTCAATTCCACACGCCAACCAATGTCTGACTCAAAGTTTGGAGGAGGTTTAAACCTGACATTGTTCCAATTTGTACTTTGAATATTTTCAAAGTGATTGGTATTTTTGGAGTCATCCACATAGATTTTATCAGAGAAAATAATCAAGGGATCTTGAGTAAACAGAAATCCGAGATGTTTCACTAAGGGTTCATCGAGATCAACAGCAAGTTCTTGAGCTTGTTCTCTCGCAAAGGTCATAATTTCTTGACTGAGAGGATATTCGACGTCATTGTATTCTTCCTTACATTGAGGCCTATTGGAGATGTATCGACTAATTGTAGACCATCTTGTTTTTGGAAGAAACTCTGGATGGTTTGGATCTCTTTCTTCAGGGGTTCTACAATCAACGCTGTCGCCAAGAAGGTTCCATCTCACGTCAACATCAGCCAGTTTACCTTTAAATATAGCACAGGATGCTGACAGAGGTAGCATTATTGAGGAAAAGACAGATAATTGATCGGTTAAATAGCGAGCATCATCAAGATTTCTTGTTCCAAAGGTGACTTGAATACTTGTATTGCCAGTTCCAAAAAGAGTTTCATCCATGTGAATATTTCCAGGATAAGGTTCGTCAGCAGTTTTTTGCATTGAAGTTTTCTCATCAAGATATATCGGAACAAGCATTTTAAGTTTTTCTTGACGCCTGATTCTGATGTTTTCACAGAGTGTTGGATATCGAGGATGAGGATTGAGGAGTTCGTCTCGAAAGGAATTGAATGAGCTCGTATCTGAGGTCTGAGCCGAATTGTCTTTTTCCTCGTCTGGCTGAACGTACTTCTCAGGCTCAGTGCAGTGGTCAGTGACCTTTGGAACAAAATACTCACCAACCTTCATCAAAGGGAAAACGCAGCCAGCAAAGAGGACATCTCCTTCTTTGCATTTCGATGATATTTCCCTTCTCCGTGTTCTAAAGTTTTGGAGAGGAACATTTGGGTCTCCATTTCCTTCATAAGGATTTGCTGGAACAGTTTCAAGCATCCATGAGCCGTATTCTGGCTGAATTTCAAAGTCTTTTGATGTGCACTCACTAAATATGTAAGAAGCATTGAGTTGGAGCTTTGGTAGTTTCGTTGTAGGGTCGATATGAAGAAGATGTTGCTCGACTTCATCGCCCCATTTGATATTGTCTTGATGAAAGTCCTTGAACTTTTTCAAAAGGTGCAAGAATTGAATAATTCCATGCTTCTTGATGAAGCCAATGAGATTTGCTGTTTGAGCGTAACTCAAAGTTTGACTAGTATCAACGAGATATCCCATTTATTTGATTGTAAATAAGTAAAGTATTTTTTTATGCGCACATTTGATTAATTAACGTTATGAATTTGTAATATTCTCGAGTAAATCTATTGATTTAGCCCCAACGAATCTGAGATCTAGAATTTCTGTCCTTTTCTACCAGAATTTTTATTGGTAAACTCTTCTCGATCAAAAAGAAGACGTTCATTTTTCTTGATTTCAAGAAACTTGGGATTTATCCTCCTCCTCCTCTTCAAAAATTTTGGAAGGAAATAATACCTGTGGTGATGTTTGGACACTAACTACATTATCCAATGATATGTACATGTGGCTGATTATTACTGGAATAATATTTGAAGAAATGGAAAACTCTTATTAATATTTTTAATTAGATGATTTAAGAATATCGAAGATTTAGAATTTTTGAGGTCCGAATGTGATGTGGAATAAATCTAGAAATTTTATCCTTAATAACAGCCACTTAACTTAATGCATTATTATTTTCATGCATTTCTATGAAAGTTGGAAGGCTGAGAGTCAAGCAAGATGCTGTTCCTCTTTAAATAACTTGATCCTTGGATTTGGATTAATCTTTATATTCTTGAAGTTTTGAGAAACCTGATTCAATAGGACATCTTCCTTTCGAATTAATTCGAAAAATCAAAATAATGATTGGATTTTCTTTTCGAATATTCTCATCAAGGAAATAACACAAGCAAGGTTGCATTTCAACCTGATGTAATAAACTAAATTTTGGAATTCTCATTCTCGAAAATTTCTTGTTGGCCTTGCTTTGAAGCAAAGAGACGAAAATAATTTTTAATAGCAAGTGAGCATTTGAGAATAATTGTGACGGAGTTAAAATGTTTGGATATCATTTGTTGATTGAAAGAATGATGAAACCCAATTATTACCTACGTATTAATTCTTTTTAGATTTATAATTTTATCTCACGAATATAAAATTAAAGATGGAGCTTTACACAGCCTTAAACAGAGATAGTATCAAGTTTTAAACCCTGAGGACAGGTGTTATAGATTTTGACGAGTTTTGCAACTGACCCAAAACTATCAGATGCATAATAAGCACAAGCTCCAGCAGACTTTGCTTCAGTAATTCTTTCAGTTATTCCTGGGAAGTAGCTGAGCTGGCCTGCTTCCAAGAGATAAGGTATTCTTCCAGTGAAAGCATTCAAAGCGTCGTTTGAGATGATTGTGCTCAACTCTAGATTATTTTTAGAATAGAAGAGGCTTGGGATTGGTTTATTTAATAAAAATGGATAAGCATTAACAGATTTAGTATTAGGATCAATAACTGTGAGCACTTGGCTAGAAACTGAATAGGTCTTGTTATCTTGAAGATTAAAGTAGATTTTTCCATCAACAAAGCTCATGTTATTGTGAAGAAAATGAGTATTTTGCAAAATAAAAGTTTGACTTTGACTATTATATTCAAATGAGGATAAGGACCATCCTCCAAACATTGAATACCTTAAAGCAAGGAGGTTCACTGAGAAAGAGGTGAAGTTAGTGTTGATGAAGCCAGAGCGAGATTGAGAGGGAGCAGTGAAATTGACTTGTCCATAAGTGTTGCTCAGTAAGTATCAAGAAAGAATTAGCATAAGCTTGAATGACCAATTCTCCAGGAGCAGACCCAATTTGGATAATTCTTCCTCTGCAGATATTAGAATCATCAAAGTCTGTAAAAGAATTGATTCCTGGAGTCCCAAGGTTGAGGGATAAGATGGTACAGTTCATTGTGGCATTAATGAAGTATAATAATTTCTTTTCGATATCATGATACCACATAAGTAGATTTGTTGTTGGAGAGGAATTAATTCCATCAAGGTTTTTCAGCAAAACAGGGTCGTTATGAAGATCAAAGATTGAAAGTCCGCTGAAACTATGAATACTGTATGTTGAATTAGTCATCAGAATCGTGTCATATGAGCTTAAGCATGAGTAGACGAGATTCAAGGTGTCAGCCTCTAGACTTGGAAAAAGCTAGTTTTGATATCGTATTCAGAATTAAATCTCCAAAGTTGTCAGTTCCTTTTGCAAGTTGGAGCTCACTTCCATTTGCAATAACTTGAGACATCAGAAAAGACCCATCAAGAATATAGCGAAGGATATAATTATTGCGAAGATTGTCTTGCAAGCAAACATAAACTGTGTTTTCAGCTTTTCCTTGAAACATTTGAGGAATTAATGTGGTTGGAGTATTGGGAGAAAATCTAGAGAGTGAGAGAGAAGAGTTGCGGGAGAGGACTTGTCCTGTGATACTCAGGAAAAGAATTTCGCTGTCAGTATTTGTGACTATCACATCCCCAAGACAATAAATTTCGCTGATGACAGTATCACCATAAGGCCAGTCATACTGCCCAATTGAATTTGTAGATAGAAGCAAGCATATAAGAATCTTGAAGGATGAGAAGTTCATAGATAGTTACATTTACAGTGTAGCTCAATTGCTCGGTAATGATATAATTCTTTAAGCCAGAGCCAGCAAAGCCAAAAAAAACCTCATTTTGAGCAAGATATTTGTCAAAGATGATGTTATGTTTCACAGTTTTGGAATTGAGATCAATAATCGCCAATTGAGAGGTCATATTTGTTTGGGAGCCACCAAAGAGTTCATGAAGAAAAACAACGGCAACTGAGCCTCCAACAGAACTCAGCTTTGACTCTGTAAATTTGGTGTCTAGGTTAACAGCTATAGAGCTTTGTACTGTCAAAGTATCATGATCCAATACAAGTAGAGTATTATTGTTGCTGCAATAATAAACCAAGGCTTGAGTCTGTTGATTGTAGTGTAATTTACTGAAAGCATACATCTCAATAGCATAGGCTTGAGAGATTTCCTCCAGAACTGGTATTGAAAAGAAGAACAACACTCGCCTTTGAATGACCTTTCATTCTCACAAACAACCCTGATCAGAAAACACAAAAAAGTTTGAACACCTGAAGCCCTCTTTAAAAGTCGAGATTAATGTCTGAATAACTGAAGCTTTCCAATAAAAGAGGAAAAAATAAAGTTGTATAACAGGTTTGACAGACTCACAAGTTATTCATTGGTGTGAAAGCTTTAGCGCTAACATGAATGAGTGGAGAAGTCAAATATGTTAAAGGGAATGCAGAAAATGGGAGTGAAGACTTTATCCTTTGAAGAGGATTGAGTCGACCGATCTTTGTATGATTAAATTGAAAAATTAAAGTCTGAAATATTTGATGAAAAGAGTCAATTCTGTCCTCCCAAGTAAATTTATTTCTTTAATTTTAAAGACTCTGGTTGTTATGATTGTTGTTTGTTTGAACGTTCTATACTTTTTTAAGCCCGGAGAAGAAGCTCCTTTAGGAGAGGGAACAAGTTTGATGGATATGAGGATACTATTTTTGTTAGAACGTAATAATTTAGGATTGATATAGGGAAATTAAAGGACCTTGGAATTCAAATGAAATTAAAGGTGTGAGTTAAGGCTTCTTTTGACCTGGCTTGTCAGAAGGAGGATGTTAAAGCGTTGGCGGATGACAAGCGAAATGAACGAAATGAAAGAAACGAATGTTTGATGAAAGCTTCTAGGATTCAAAATATTCAATCTTGAAAAAAATAGCAAAGATGCCATTCAAATTGTAAAGAGTTCTAGAGAAACTCAAAAAAGTTTGCAGAGAGAATGTCTGGAGCCTAGTTTAGGAGTGAAGGAAGAGTTGGATGAGTTTTTAGGACAACAGAGGGAGAAGAGATGGAAAGAATATGCAAGATGGATAAGGCAGAATAAAATGTTCCCTATGAAAAATTCACTATTTAAGGTGTTTTAAGAGACCTTTTCGATGCTGATTTCTGATTTTTTTCTCAGCCTGTATGAAAAAGAATCAAACAAAGAGGTCATTAAAGTTGGGCTTTATTAGTAAGAAGAGTAGTTTTGGCTGTTGTGCTTCTTAAAGAATTTAATTAAAAAGGATGGTTGGATATGTTGAATCTATAGAATAAATTTCGATCAATGAGAATTCAAGATTGATTTGGGAAGTTTAAAATAATTTTGCCATGAATTTAACAATCTTTTGATTCGAAAAAAAGGAGAATTCCAAGAGGGACGAATCAATATAATAAAAGGACACTTTCTGAAATTAATTGGTATTTTTGAAGACTGATGATAAACTGAACGAACCATAGGCATTTCTCATTTCCCTTTTTTCGAAGAAACATGCTTTATTGATCGAAAACCTAAAGAATAGCTTGAAATTGGAGGGATGGAGATTCTCTTTGGAGAAAAGAAAAATTCATCTCGACTGAGTCTTTGAAATGAGGGACTATTTTTTTTCACCTTTTCAAAAATGAATATGAGAAGTGTTATTTTCAGATCGAAAAAGCTATAAGTTTGCAATAAAAGGTTGACTGAGTTTACTTATCTAAGGCAGGTGACAATTTGAAGGTTTTTAAGCGGGATTCGAATAAAATTTCTATTTTCGAGGGGGAATCTTGATCGATATGGATTGATAAATTTAAAGAGTATAAAAAAAGTTTGAGGCGGTATGAAGCAACTAATTTTCGGTGATGTGTTGAATAGTTCGATCTTTTCCCGATGACGAGATCAAAATGTTTTGGAGTTGAAAATGATTGAGTTTTTTTTTCTTTAAAAAAGTTTTTGAGGGTAAATGATCGATCAACACTAAGGTTGACCTGAAAAGGAATAACCACTGTTTTCCATGAGGATCAAAGAAGACTAATGGTAAGCCGATAAATAACTTGATGGATTAAAGACAGAACTAGACACTTTCTCAGAGATAAAGCAAATTCAAAGAGCTTAATTTCAATTGACAAAGAGGGTCTTTTGTTTAGCTACCCCAAAAAGGGAAAAATCAAGTCTCCAAATGGGAGGCATTCTTGTATTTTACAACGAATTTATTATTGACTGAAAATTGTTCTTGATCGAGAATTCAACGAGGTGGAAGTTCTCGATGAAACCTTATAATTAATTATTTTTTTAAAAAAGGAATTTATCTGGAATCAGTGATTTGTGTTTTGAACTTCAACTTTTGTTTCGTCTTTGAGGAAGCTGGTTAAATCAGTGGAGGTGTCATCTTACTCAGGCAAAATCAGAATATTTAAGGCCGAAACTTTTGTGAAAACAAATATAAAAATTTTTGTTATTCAGCTAAATTCCTTCTCCCGCTTCAAGAAACACCTAAATGAGCCTTGGAAACATTTGGATTCACCCTCATGCTCAATTTGACATTTCTAAACCAACCCTTGCTTTTATTCAAATGCCACAGCATACTGTGAACACTGCACAAAATTCAGTTGCAGTTTGTCAGTATCCCTTTAACATCCCTTCAACTACTCTTTCCAAACGTTCAAACCCTTATGGAGGGTTAGATTCTGTTGAAAAGAAGCTTAAAGTGCCTGAGACTACAGTTTTAGCGCAAGGAGTTCCTCCAAATGCACTCAATCACATCCATTCCCCTCCAATGGTTTCGTTTCAAGGATTCGACCAATCTTTGGCGTCCAAACCACAAGGTTATCAGCAGATTCATAGCTGGAAGGCTTTGGAAAATATAAATACAGGAGGATATATTCAAATTGTTCCTCAGAACATCCTAACACAAGTTTACCAACAAGTTGGTGGACAGGCTCACCAACTCGGAGGAAATCCAGTCATCATCAACAATACTCCAAATCAGTTGGGACATTTGCGTGTCCAAATGCCAGCTCCAACTTCTCAAGCATATGTTATTGCTGAGCAAGCGAATTGGAATTTTACAGGAAATTATATTGGTCACCAAAATGTGCAAATTTTAAATCCAACAAATTCGAATTTTGGTTTCCAACAGATTCAACTTCCTTCTTCACAAAATATTCAAGCTGTTGTGCTTCCTTCAAATGCTATTTTACAAAATAGAACTAAATTATTGTCTCAATCATATAGTATGATGAGCACTGGTTCATTCCATCAAGTTAAAAATCGAGATGGAGTTAAGATTACTAAAAGAGTTGTTGCGAGCAGAAAAGATCTTTCACATATCAAGGATCAACAAAATAAATCTGAAAAAGAACAAAACAAAAAAATCCAAGAAGGATCACCAGAACAAAAGCAGGTGATAAAGCTAATGGTGGCTAATGAAAAGCAAACTCAAGGGCTTGAAAATCATGAAAAAAAAAATGATAAACATTGCTCAGCTTTTCTCAAGAAAAGAAAAAATTGGAAAAGAGTTGAAAATAAATTAGGAACAGAGCTTTGTCAAATCGCTGAAAGAAAAAATACTTTACTTACTCTTGCTGAGTCTGAAGATCAGGCGAAAACTATTTCTTTCTTTGAAGGCAAGCCAATCGGGAAAAATAGTTTAAATTCAAAAAGTAGTGCTACTAGTGTTGACAGCGCTGAGTTGACAACATCGGGATACAAGTCAAGTCCAAGTCAAGATGAGACTCCTTGTTCATAAAAAATGCAATGCTCTTTCTCGATCCTTTTCTATACTTCTTTAAGAGTAACACTTTGTATGTAGTTTTCTGTATCTTTCTCACATTATGAATCAATTTATTTGTATTATTAATCATTGCATGCATGAAATTTTAGAAAATGGTTCCCCAGAAAATTCGAAGAATAAAACAGAGTTTTTCCTAGTTTTTGCTGGATGGACCTCCTCGAGATTTCAACATGAAAAAATTTTCATTTGCAAAAATTTTGTTCTTGGTTTATCTTTCAGAATATCACTGCAATAAAATGATGATTACTGAGCGAAGTTTACCTTTAAAAAGAATTAATAGATTTAGCTACCACTTGAAAGAATTGGGGAAAAAAGAGTATCACAGCATTGAATATAAGGATGTGACTGATTTCAAATATCTTTTTGAAAATTTAACTAGCGCCTTCAACTAAAAATAAATGAGAGTCCTCAAATTCTGAAGGGGTGATGCCTTTTCTTGGATGACCTTGTGAGAGACATTCAAAAATTACGATCATTATCATCGAGAAAGATGAATGAAAGAGACTATCAATATTTCTAGGCGGGCGCTATTTCATTTGGTATGATGGTTCTTGAAAGAAGCCATTGTTATTATCTAATTTGCAAAACTATTCCATTTGTCAGCGAGACAAAGTTGAGGTTTCTATTGGTTATTTCGCATAGAATAGATCATCTCATCAGAGCGGAGCTGAAAGCAGGCTGGAATAAAAAAGAAAACTGTCAAGTGAAAAGATTGAAAAGAAGGAAGAAGAATCAAGTTCAAGGGATGATAATAGTGTTTGGAGTTTCCTCTGAATAAAATCAACTTTCAAGCTCAAACCAGACAACCCAGAGCTTTTGAAAGAAGTATGACCCTGAGAATTGGAGGTCAAAGGTTTATGCTCACCGTGATCACAGTCTTTATTTTAGAAAAAACTTGCCAGTTAAAGATGAAGACTAAGTTTGAATGAGTCCAACCCTTTTTCCCTCGAGAATAGAATTTTTCATCTTCAAGAGGAAAAGATTTAGAGTAATTTGAGAAATTAAAGAAAGTCATTCAAAGAAAAAGTGAGCATTTAATTTTAACTTCTCTCATTATGCTATTGTCCATTCATGCCACGAAAATTATTCTATTGGAATTTTTAAAAGAATATCCCTCATAAGTTGAAAGTTTGATTCAAGTCTTTTATTCTAAAAGAATCAATATCAATTAAACCCAACCTTTTATGGCGCAGGGAAAGCTAAACTTTAAATATGGAAGAAGTTTTCGAGGCATCAAGAGGAAGATTTAACATTTCTGAGGAAGATGAAGAACCTTTGCAACCGCAATAGAGTCGATAAATATTCTGGAATCTCCCAGGAATTTAAAAATTGTGATGATGTGATAAGTTCAATTCAAGGAAGTGACTTCATTTCCATTTAAACCTAATCGGAGTAAGAGTAAAAATTATAAGAATTATTATTGAGATAAATTGAAAAATAAATATTGCAGCCTTTAAAGCCTGCAAGCGAATTCTCAAAACAGAGAGCCTGAAATAACTGGAAGGGACCGGATTCGGCAAGGCGGAAGGCTGTCCAGGATCAAATTCCACTTCAAATTTTGCAAAACTTGAATCTTTTAATTTTTCTAGAAAAAAAAAATCTTTAGATTCTTCTGTCCAAAAAGAGCCAGAGAAGAGATAAAATGCGGGGATTACCAAAGAACTTAGGGGTTAGCAAAAAGGCTCAAACTTGTGAAGCAAAGATCGTCAGAAAAATTAGTGTGCGGAAGCAGTTTTCATAGATCGATTATGAAAGTTATCATTAGCATTAGAAGAGAGCAGAGAAGTTGCAAAGAAGGTTTTGATTTGAGAGATTCTGCAGGATTGGAAAATTTTATAAGTTGAAGGCAGAGTAGAGAGGAAAATTTTGAAATGAAGATTGTTTTGATGTTTAAAAAGGATAGAAGCAGATTTCAAGGGGTCATGAACTCATATGAATTGAGTTTGAGAGTGCTTTGTGGTCAGGATGAGAGATTTTTGAGAAATAATACATTGAAGAAGAACAAAAGAGAAGCAGTTATTAGTAAGAGAAGTGATTTTGGCTCGATTTTTAAGAAGGAAAATTAAAACAGTTTGATTGGTCAATTTAAAATAAAGAGACGAGAGCTAAATCTATCAAAATAAGAAATTGCTCATTCTAATTTGGCTTTAGTTGAACAGAAAAATTACCATTAATTTGATTCAGATGAACCCGAAAGAAGAAAAAATATGATTTTCAATGACCGAATCATCTTATTAAGTTGAAAAACCGTCCATGTTAGTTTCAACTTTCCAAAGGACATTTTTCGAAAACAATTTTTAATCACAAACCAAACCAGATGATTGGGGCAGAGAAAAGAAAATTAGTCGCTATTCTATTCGCTTATAATGAACTAGATAGAGGACTGATAGACTTGGATCCATTATGGGCTTCCGAAAGCATCAGAGAGCGCCAAGTATTGGGTGGATGGAATGAGTCTAATGCTCACTGATTTTCAAATAATTGATCGAATGAGGCAACGATAAGTCTGTATTTGCTCGATTTTAATTTAGGTTAGAAATAAACCACGATCTCTTGTTAGAAAGGTGAGCCTTTCAGAAAACTGTTTTGAGCAAAGGAGATGATGTTTCTTGAAGGATTAGTTGGAGAAGGTGTGATTTCTCGAGTATATAAAAGAATTGGGTTATGAGTTAAAGTTTCAGAATTCTAGAACAAAAATGGGAATGCTGGTTTGAGCTTTCCAAAGTCCTTATTTAAATTCGTTTATGCAAAAGTGGAGTTGTATGAAGAGCAAAGAAAGACAGGAAACTCTTTTGTGATACGAAGGAAGTTAAAAGTGAAAGAAAACAGTTGAGGTAAGCATTTTGTCCTTCTGAAGGACAGAATCAAGAGAGAAGGAGGTTGAAATATGAAATTTATATGAACCTGGACGCAAGGAATTTTGAAAGAAGTGACAGAGCCTAAAAAGAAATTTGTGATGAAGAGCAGAAAGCCTAAATTAATGAATAAAAGGAAAACCTTGATTTTATCCAGGTTTCAGAAGATTCTAAATAAAAAATTCTTTCAAAGGATAAACTTTTTAAAGACATCAAAATTAGAATTTTAATTTTAATGAGGAAAATTTTTTCTGAGAAAAAGACGAAATTACCAGAATTAAATTAACTCTAATGCAAAAACTGTAATGCCACTATGATCCATAGTTGTTTTGAGAAAAGTCAGCGAGAGAAAGTTGGAGAGGGATAAGTGCTTTGCAATCTGAAGAGACCAAAAATTCTTAGGGAAAAGAAAGAGAGCTCGTGATTTGATAAATTTCTCAATCAGGAACTTTTAAGAAAAGCTCAAGTTTTAGACTGGATGGAAATTAAACATTATTCAATAGGACGAAAGGCAATTTGAATTTCTGAACTTCCCGACAACCTATCAAGCATTGACGTTTTACTGTCCAACCATATTTGATAGTTTCGTCTTTTCAATGCAAAATGAAAACACTGGAGGAAATCAACAAACCCAAGGAGAAGTCCAACTATTAAGACTGAAACATCTATAAATATTTTATTTATTGAGCTTAATTCTTTGATCCACTTGATATAATAGATCTCATGAACCTTGGAAATCCTTGGCTTCATTCCAACTCCTTCCCAGAAGTTCTCGGAACCAGAGTTGCATTTGTTCAGCTTCCTCAAAATGCAAATACATCTTTCCATCCAGTTCAAATTCAGCAGCCCCTCTACAATTCTCCCTCTTCTGCTCTTTCCAAGCGTCTTAGCCCCTTTGAAACCTCAAATCCGCTTGAAAAGAGATTGAAGTTGGTCGATGGAGGGTTTCTAGTAGAAATGGCTCCTCAAAACTCTTTCCATCATCCAAATACTACAAGCAATATTCAACATTTAGGAGGCTTCTTCCAGCCAGCACCTTTCGGAAGAGAAAATGGGACCATAAATCAACCCATTATCATTGGGGACCTCTCTAGTTTCAAGCCTTCCCTTTCAATACCACCCATTAATTTGAAACAGCTCGAAAATTCTGCTTTGGGAAACTTTGTGACTTCCCTCGCTCCTCAAGCGCTTCCTAGTTATGAGGCTGGAACTCATCTGGGCTTTAACAACCTCATTCAGCAATTGCCAATTGAGGGGAATCAGATTCTCCTTCAGAATCCGATTCAGGCTCCATCTGGCTTCCTCAATATGCTACCACAACAGCCCATTCAAGTAATGGCGGCTCTCCATGTTTTAAATTTGCAGCCCCAAGCTCATAATAATACCCCATTAAATGTTTATCAGCAGCAGAACTATCCGCACAACAATTTACCAATTACTCCAAATTTCAATATCCAACAGATTCAAATTTCTTCTTTAAATGTCCAGCCTATTATATTCCCTGAGCCATCTCTTAATATCAACAATAACGTTGTCATTGAACAACAACCACCTTCCTATAAACTGAGAGTTGAAAATGATTCCCAAATCCAGCAAAATGTTAAAATAAGTCCCAAAAAAGTCAATACTCTTCATCGTCCTCCTCCCCCTCGAGAAGAAGATTTACCTAAAACAAATCAAGAAAAGAAGTCACCTTTGATTTTTTCTGAAACAAAGATAAAGACAAGTTCGATGAAAGAAGATGATATTTACTCAGGAGAAAAGCCTTCAAAGGAAAGTCTATCAACAACTAGCAATTCGGAACAAAATGAAATTGAAGAAGAGCCAAAATCGGCAGAGAGTTTTGTGAACTCCTTAGTAACGATTAATTTGAGAAATCCAACAAAAAAGTCTGCCACAGACTTTCTTCGCCAAAGAAATAAAGAAGACAAGACCAAGTCTTCAAAAGAACTTGATAAGATAATTCAAAGACAAACAAAAGAAGAACTGGCTTTTGTAACAAGAAGAAGAGAAAATTTAGAGAGAAGAAAGAATCGATGGCAAGTAGCTCAAGAAGAGGAGAAAGTAATCATCGAACAGCAGCCTCAGCCTCAGCCTCAGACAGTTTTAGTAGATGAACCTGAGACTACAGAGCAGAAGGTAATTCAAACACCTGTTGGACCAATGAATCAAATTCAACTTCCTCCTTTCTTTGAAGAGGATGTTGCTAGGTCCAGGCTGAGAGATTCCCAACTCAAATGGGATCCAGAAGCAATTAAAGCTGAAGAGTTCGAGAGCTTAGTCATCAGAGTTGGGGAGATTTTGAAGATTAATAATGTCAACAATGAGAAGTTGACAAGATTACTCAGACAAAACGATTATGACGTGAAAAAGACTATTGAAATGGTTCAAGAAAATACAAAAAGGTATGTGCAATGCTTTCTGTTGAGACAAAAGAAATTAAAAATGAGATATTGATTTTTGATTGTATTTTAAAAGCCTGTCTATTTAAAGCGAAGAGCTATTTCATTTTGTACTACTATCTCTTTGAAAAATCAAAAGTTGATTTGTATAATTATATTTATAGTGTGTTTATTTTTCCTCAACTGGACTCGACTTGAATAATTTTTGACTCATTAAATTTAACCACAAATTTGATTATTCATTTATTTTGAGATAAAGAGACTGAGGCAATAAAGCATTTTAAGAGATCATTGCTAATCAGTCTGTCAATTAATTGCAAAGACAAGCTTTGTGGGTATTTGTCGGAAGCATCCAGAACCTCTTCAAATCTCTGAACTTATTTTTTTATCATCGAAGCTTTGATGATAGCTTTTCGCTTATTTTATCTCATTTTACTTTTGAATGAAAAGACACAGCGAATTAACCTTTATTCTCCAAAGTGAGGAAAAGTTTTGATTTTGGGAATTAAAAAAAAAGTTTTGTAAGGGTAATTACAGACAGGGACAAAATTTAAATCAGGACACTTTGTTCTTTTAATTCGAGAAAAAATTTAAATTAAAAAAATGTCAGATGTTTTGGCTATAATAAATATTGAAGCAATGTCATATCATATTCTTCAAGATCAGTCATAGTCTCAAAATTAGGACAGGGAAAACTTCAAGAACTTCTTGATAGTGGATTCATAAACTCATTTTGAATATTAGTAGAAAAATTTCCGTCCTTTTTTTTTCTTTTTTCATATTGCCAGATGAATGGCACGATAAAAAGCTCAAAGATCTGATTCTTTCAATATTTTCAGCTTCATCAAGTTCTCTCAAAGTGAAAAATCTTGGAAAAGAATGAAAAAAGGTTGGAATGAGAGGCTGAAAGCGATAGAAACTCAATTTCTAACCTCTATTTCAAAATCATAGAGGAGATTTTAAGACAGAGAATAAACTGACATTTCGCAAGAGAAATTTTTTTTTAGCAAAAAATTTTCTGGAAAGAGGAAAAAAATATAAAATGAAAACCATTTATTGGATATGAAAGTTTAAAATATACTATTCATTTAACTTAGTAAGATATATGACCTTATAATATTTCATCCCATATCGTATAATTTGAAGAAATCCTGCCACTTTGTGTGCATGGTTTAAAAAAAAATTTTCTTGTTCAAAAATTTCATTGATATTTTTTTTTTGTGGTTATTGCTGATGTTTAATTTTGACAGCCTTCAATTGTTTCACAAAAGTTGAGAGCTTTGCTGATTCTCATTATAGTGTAACCTCTTTATATCTTCCTTATGTGAAAACCAAAGACAAGACCTCTTGGTGTCAAAAAAGTTTTTTTGAGGGAGTAATTATCTAAGGATTTTTCTTAAAAGAACTTTCTAAAATCAAAAAAATATCCAAATTTTTTTTCCCAAGGGTTCTATCTTCCAAATATCTCTTTAATGTCTTTTTCTCGTCCACAAAATCCGGATGGATCAAAAATACCACATAAATTTTTTCGAAATACAAAAAAAAAGTGTTGAATTCTTTCTAGATTTATCCAGAAAAGGGTCAGCTTTTAAACTCCAAAATTCTGAACCATGGAGGATCAACTTCCCAGAACTTACATGGATTCTTGTTGCCAAAGTGTTTAGTGTTCGATTGGAAAACTAGATTGAAATCAAAAAAGGGAACAATAAAGTGATTTGAGGAAGAGAAATTTAGGATATATTCTGGAAAAACAGAGGTTAGAAAAAAATGAACAGAACTAAAGGTTTTTCTCACCTTTAGAAATGGAGATCTTTTTACAAAAACCTTTAGAAACCTCTAATTCTCACCTCTTTTGAGAATGACCCAGAAAATCTTTCACTCTTTCGAATCCAAAATTTCTGACAGAGTGGCTTATGTTTTTATCAACACAACGTCAAAAGAAAGAGAGGTTTGATTTTAAAAGCAAAAATATAGACTTTAGAGGGGGGAAAAACCTGGAAAACAGTTCAAGTGATTTCAAAAATTATTTGGGATTTTTCCTAAAATTGACAAAAATTGAGCTCAAGAAAATTGATAAAAATGTTTGGTTTATTCAATGTTGGGAAAATTTAGCTTTTTTTTGCAACCTATGGCAGTTTTTGACCAAACGTGACCTCATTTTCTCGCGTCATCTCGGGGAAAAAAATTGACTTTTTTTCTTTCAAGAAAAGTCTGTCTCGAAAAGATTTCATCAAAGTCTCCTTCTCTCATTCTTATGTTATCCTCATCAAATTTAAATAATTATCAAAACTAACTTTTTGCTTTTTTTTTTCAACCCTCGAATTTGTCAAAATAGCCTTTTTTCACAAGTACTTTTCCTTTAACTTTTTGAAACGATTCTTCATAATAATGGAGAAATCCGAGAAGAGAAAAATTGAGGAAATCTGGCCACAAAATGCTTGGTCATCTTTTCTCAACATTTAGTTTATATCTCCAGGAAGTTTTTTCTTTTTTCGGACAAAAAAATTTGGAGCATCGTCTAGGCGAATTTTCTCCCCTGTGCAACTCGAGATTTGTTGAAAATTCTTGATTGATTTGAATTGAGATCCGTTGATATGAATGATAATTGAGAGAAAATTATATTATTATGAATAATATAATTTAATTGACAAAAATATAATATGATGCAATTCTAATAAGTAGCAAACAATTTTACACAATAATAATAAGAGGAAAAGTTGGTTGGAAATAGCGATGGTGCTATGGAAAAATGAACCTCCAACAACAACATTTACTTGATATTCAACTCTTGTAACTTGCTGAAAATTGAACCATAATTAATCGACTCTGCTTTACTCAAGTTGATGACATTGTTGATATAATCCTAGAGAAATTTAATATTTGGGAGAGAAGGAAAATTTCATACGACAACTTTCCCCATAAAAGCCATTTGAGCACTTGAAACCATTTCTTCTTGTCTCCTATTGGGAAGGTGAATAAAAATTCTTAAATTCAAGAGGTTTACAAGTTTTGAACACCCTTTGCGATTTTATTGGTGGAGTCAGAATTTGACAATGTGAACATTGATCTTAGGGATCTAAGCCAGACCAAAATATCTCTTGATTTCTTTTCATTAAGGTTATGGCCTTGTACGCATCTCAATTCTTCAATGGAGAATCTCTTGAGATTTTTGCTTTGGCAGTCAGGGCAATTCAAGATGTGTTTATAATAATTGGAGATTTCTTCCTTCACCTTGAGTTTGACAAGATTGAATAATTGAATTTGATTGAGGATTCCGCGGCACTAGGCAGGGATTATGAGAACTACTAAGATTGATGAAAAATTACTTGAGTATCAGGGCAAACGAGGATGGTGAGTTGTTCTTCACTTTTGGGTTTTTGAATAATTTTTTGAACATTGAAACATTTGGTACATCTCACATTGAATTCAATTTTATCTCCAGAAGCACCTTCGAAGTTATTGATAATCTTGGTCACGTAATCATCAGTTTCATTATCATCATAACTAGAGAGGAGATTTTAGTTTAATATATACAACAATTAAGACTACTTTTTTCTGTTATTTTTATATTTGGAACCATCAAGACCTAAGCACATGGCGATTTCAGAAATGATGATGCCAGGAATAACTTCCAACAATCTTTGAACTGGAGGCATGATTTGTTGAGTTAAATACCACTCAATATCAATTTGATAAACTCCATCTATGATTTTGAATTTAGAGAAAGTTTTTTTCATATAAAATTTTACTGGAATCCTTAAACTCGTCAGGGTGGACAGCTTTATCGCCAAGACCTTCTTTTTCAGATTTGGTGATAACATAGGGGATGTAATGATGGGTGAGACTAGCATTTTTATCTCCCTTTTCAAGCATTCTTTTGGCAACTTGGACATGAGGCTGACCTTTATCATTAGGATATTTGCTTGGATCCTTGGTAAGTTGTTTGGTAATAATAAATTCATCCAAAGTGCAACTTCTTTCATCCTCTCCTCTGACTCTTCTACCTATAGGAAATTGTAAAAAAATGAGTCTCCAAGAAATCTTTACCGAGGTTAGTCATTTCACTTTTGATACCATCAATGACATCATCAATACTTTTTCCAGAAAGAATTTCTTTCAAAACAGCAGCACTGGCTTTTTTAGAAATGAGAGACCAATCTCTTCTAACCATATCAAGACCCTTGACTTCTTGTTTGAAGACAGGGAGGACATCTCTTCCAGGTCTGAGGAAATCTCCGAGGTTGGTTAATTTCATGGCAGCATACTTCTTTTTCTTTAAAAGCAAAAGAGGCATGAAGACACCATCAATATCGATTTCGAGACATTTATATTTTTCATTGATTTCTTTTTTGATTTTATTACCAAGTTCGATAGCTTTTGCCATTTCATTAGTGAGAGTGTCAATCATCAAAGAATCGGTATCACCATAAATAACTCTCATTCCAGTTTTTTCTTCGACTTTACGAGCAGAGTCTTCCAAGATTCCTCTACCATACTTGGTAATAGTAGCAGCAATTGGCTTAGCATAGAATCTAGAGCTTGAGAAACCCAAGCAACCGTACATGGAGTTGGCAATCAACTTGATAGCCTTTTGCTTGATATCCAGGATTTCACGCTTGGCTTCATTCTTTTCGTTCTTCAACAAATCTTTGACGTACTTTCTTTGAGAAACGAGGCCTTTAATAACACCAGGCAAAACACTGGTAGCTCCATCGACTCTCTTGATCATACTGAGTTCATCAGTTTCAGCAACTTGATTTTTGTTTTCAGAATTTTCAACTTCAATGGCATCTTCTTGTTTTTGAGCACCACTATTATTAGCACTTTGGGCTTGGGCCGCTTCAACTAAGCTCTTTGGAGGAATTTGAAGAGTGGTGAAGCAGATATCATATTCTTGAATAATGGAAGGGTACAAACTGTTGAAATCGAGAAGAAGAATGAGGTTGTTGTAGAGACCAGGCTTGGGATCAAGAACGAGACCACCAGCATATTTATTCTTTTCCTTCTTTCCATTCTTGGGTTTAGGTGCTCCTGCTTCTGGTTCTTCATCAAAGGCCAGTTTGTCATCATTCTTGGAGAAGAACTTGTCGGGGTAAATGTACTTTCTTTGTCTGAATTCATGGATAAGGAGCATTTCATTTCTTTCGGCACGAGCATTTTGAAGGGACTTGATCCAGGTGTTTCCTGCAATACATGTAAGATGCTTGGTAAGAGGGATAATTTGAAGCTTAAACATGATGGCTGATGTGATAAAGGCGTCTTGAGTGGTATGATCAATCATTTGAAGTAGGTAATCAGAGCTCCTGTAGAAGAGGTGAATGGAGTTTTCATCGAAATCGCTTCTAGTTTGTCCCAAGAAGTTTCTAGCAAGATGTGACAAACTGTAATTTGTTTCTCTGATGAATTCTCTGGAACTCAAGAAAGTATCAACGATAAGTCTTCCACTTGTAGCATGTCTAGCTCTGAAAAGGCTGGATCCTTCAGTGGGACTGCTTTTCTTGAGTCTTGAAAGTTTACTCCAATTGGTGAGTTTGAGCTTCTTGATTCTGTTGAGAAGAGTATCAAGGACGGAGGTATAAGCATCATGGACGGCCAAGACATCAGGGTCGAAAGCGCCAATTTGTCCAATGAAGCTGTTGATAAGGGCGACTTCACTTTCTTCAGCTTTAATTCTGATGTCTTTATAATTTTTGGATCTCATCTCGAAATCCTTGGGGAAATTGATTCCAGGGAGTTTTCTGACAATAGCAAACATTCCTCTTTCAAGTTCTGAAGAAGTGACTTCGACATTCTTTTCCATGTCAACTTTATTATAGGTTATGCCAGAAATACCAGCCAACTCCCAATTGTCATTGACTCTCACAGTCTTGAGAGCTAAAGTCATGATTTTGAGTGGAGGAATAGCTGGAGCAAGATCTCTTTCGATTTTTTGGATGGATTTAAAGCCAGCAATGATTTCATGGTTGCACCAGGATTTTTTATCAGCAGCGCCAACCTTTGAGAAATCTTTGATTTTAAGCCATTGAGGTCCCATAAGATGTTTCTTGACAATAAAGTTTTCCATTAGAGTCCATGAGGTACCAATAACATGAGAGAATGTTTTGGATTTGAGGTTTTGAGGAAGAGGTTGAAGGTTTCCATCATACTTAACTTTGAGGTATTTTCTCTTTCCATGCAAAATAGGAAGTTCGAAATTGTAGTTTCTTTCAACAACCTTAAACTTGAGTTTCTTTTGATGTGAAAAAGGAATCTTTGCTTGGAAATCTTGCATGATAGGGAAGAACTAAGGGGGTTTGAGATAAGGGGCGATTAAAGTAAATTAGTTTACATCGACATTTTCAGCTTCTTCGGGGTCTTCGGCATCTTGTGCTAAGCCTCTCTTGTATTGAGTAGGGACAACATACACTTCTCTTTCAATATTCTTGACAAAAATACAGCATGATTCATAAACATTACGTTCTCTGTGAATCTTTCCGAAAAGAATAACAGAACCAGGATGTTCTTTAGGATCTTCAAAGACATCGATATAGTAGAAGTTTAATTCACCATTTTCAAGAGGAAGATTTTGGTCAAAAGCAGTTTTTGAAGGAGTTTGGCTGAAAGTTTCAGTTTTGATTTCATTATCTCTAGCTTTAGAAAAGGCTGCCCAACTTTGATCAACGCCTTCTTTGTTTAATGATTCAGATTCCATATTTCCTCCAGCCTTCTTTCTATCAACTTCCAAAAGTTCTTCAATCAACATTGAATCAGTTTTAATTTCTATGAAGAGAGGGTAAGTTGTGCGAACATTTCAAGAGAGAGAGAGTTACCATTATTTAAAGGGTTGGCTTCTCTAGGGAAGTCGATGACTCCAGGAAGTTGAATCATTTCATTTTCATTAGAGAAGTTGTTGGCAGGGAATTCATGGCTGAAGGACTCATCAGGGCCTTTCTTTGCCTTGTATAAATCTGCAAGTTCAACAACTTCTTCGTGTTTTTTTGGCTCTTCAAAGAGATCTCTTTTTCTTTTTTTGTCTCTTTGATCAGCCTCAGAAGCCTTATTGATAGGTTTAACGACTTGAATAGATTGATATTCAAGTCTGGCTTTTTCTTCGGCAGTTTTCATCAAGTATTCAGGTTCAGATTGTTTAGCCAAGTTTCCGTTATCATAGTTATCCCAAAGACTATCGATGTTGACCTTTTGCTGGGTATTTTCCTTGTTTTCCTTCTTGATAGGTTTATAAGCCTTGGGAAATTTAGCTCAAATTTCATTCAAGTTTTCTTCTTTACTTCAATTTTAGATGCTCCAGCGAATCCTGAAAAGTTTTTGAAAGAATGAATGGTTTCTTGTGCTCTTGACTAAAGGAAGGTGGGTGAGTTTAATAATCAAAGGATGATTTACTTTTAAGCCAGTTTTTTTAGTTTTCTTGAGGGATCTTTTTGTATCCAACAAGTCATCGCCATCATCATCTTGAACTTCGTTATATAATCTGTCAGCATATTCATCATATTCAATAAAGTCGTCGACATCAGATCCAGATTCATTATTTGGACCATCAAAATCGTCGTCATAATTAGTGTCCTAAAGATGAATGGTTAGTCATTGAGCTTGAGGAGGAGGACGGATTACATAGGCTTTTTTGTTTTGTCTTTTCTTGGTGTCTGCGACTAAAGACTCCAAGGCCATAGCTTTCCTGTTTGTGTTATGACTCATGTGTGTTTATTTCTGGTAATCAAAAAATTTAAATTATTGCTAAAATTCAAGACGCGCACTTTATATTGAATTAAATTTTCTGCTTTGAAAATAAATTTGCGCTTTGACATCGTTTTAAAATTTTTAGATCCAGACAGAGTCTTCTAACTGATTGATTGAAAAAATTTAGTTACTGAGAATCTCGGGATGATTTCAACTTGACTATATTACTTTGATTATATTTTACTCTCATGATGATGTCTTTTACATTTCTCTGGGATGAATATATTGATCAATAAATACCACTTGTTTGATTTTAAACGAGAAAGTGATTTGAGAATTGTTTATCTTCTAGAGTCTGTTTTGTTCTCCTGGAGGACTCTAGAAATAATTCAAAATTTAATGCGCAAAAAATTCTACTATCTTGAATTCGCGTAATCTCAATCTCAGTACCTGTAATCTCACGCGGTAAATTTAAATTTTGAAAGTGATTGATCCTGTGTTTCTGCGCAATTTAATTTATAAAATTTAGTGTACTCCTTCCAAAGAGATGAATTCGACACGCCCACAATTTCCTCAAGGTCAACTGATATGTCCGTTACATCCTCCTGAACCCATCAAGGGTGTCTGTCTTGCAAAAGGCTCCTGTGAAAATCGTTTCCTTTGCCGCCATTGTAGAAGAACTCATGATAACAATCATCTGAATCTTTACGAAGAGCTTGAAGAGCTTTTGAATGGCAATTTAGCAGGGGATATTATGAAAGGATTCGCTGGGATCATGAATAATATCGAAAATCAAAATGTTCAATCCAACAGAAATATTCAAAGATTAGGAAAACAAGTTGAGACTCTTTTTGATAGGATCCAACAATTTGTCAGTCAGAAACTGACTCAAACAAAGCATGCGATACTTGAAGACATCCAGAGCAAGTTTACAGTTAATAATCATAAGATCAAGAACGCAATATTGAAGGCTCAAGAAGATTTGGAAACATCATTTATGAACGCTTCGAATCAGAGCTTTAGATCTATTCCTTCATTGGAGAATTTGGTTCATGTGATCTGTTCAACTGATTCCCTTCGGCAAAGTCTAGCCGAAGACCCCAGTCTCGATTCCAAAAGCATCAATGAACTTGCCGAGAAATATTTGGATCCTCCCACGCTAAATTTGATGTTGAAGAATGTGCAATCTTCTTTTGAAGGTGTCTGTCAAGATATTACTGATAAATTGCTGTCAAAGAGAGTGATGGAAAATAAGGTTCCCAAGAATAACAACTTTTCAGAGGTTGGTAGAGCCCTGAACCAAGACTTGAAGCAAAGAGGTTTTCAAAGGAGTGAAGAAGTGATTGAACTTCCTCAAGAACCTCAAACTATGTCCTTTACAAATTCTCCTTTTGCAAAGTTCTCATTTGCCCAGCTCAAGAATCAAGGTAATGGCTTAGGCTTTGCACCAAATCCAAATTTATTAAAAGATGTCAGCAATCAAGCTGGAAGCAAAAGTCCTGTAAAGCCATTTGGAAATAAGAGCCCATCCAAGATATTTTTGAATGATTTTGGGTCCAACAATACCGACAGCAATAATTCTTTTCTAAAACAACAAAATCAAGCCACTCAAAGCCCTTTTCTAAAGTCTCAACCTCAATTTTCCTTCAATTCTCAATTCCAAGCTGAAGAAACCCCAATAACTCCAATTTCAGAAGGTTCAAAACTGCAAACAATTCCAGGCTTTGCCACCACGAACTTCTCCTTAAGCAAGCCAAGTCCAACTCGAAGTCACAAGTCTTCATCCTTTTTCCAAAATCGCCTAGGATTTAATGATATTTTGACAAATGCTCGTTCTGGCCGGTCCAGTACAATGAAAGGAGATATAATGAATAGTAACAACTCACTTTATCAAGGACAAGAAGAAAACTCTTTTCATTCAATGCAGCTTGAAAATGAAGGCAGACGTTCATCAAAATCACCAGTTCCAAAGCACGGTGCCCAAGATTTATTGAAGATTTTCCAAAAGGCTGATCAGAATGCTTCTTCTGGAGACCCATTAAATCAGCCTTTGATGAAGCTTTCCCAAAACCCTATTGAAATTGATGATGATCCTGTGACACCAACAGTCTCAAAAAGTGCTTTGATAAATGACCCAAGAAAAAGGCAAATAACTCCTCAAAAATCATCTCGAGGAACAAGTCTCAAGAGAAGTGGAGAGGTTGTAGAATTTGAGAGAAGCATTAATACCCGCCATAAGCAGATATTATTTGGGGCAATGATCCACATAAGCTCAAGAAATCAGTTGATTACGGCAGGATCAGAAGGAATGATCAAGATTTGGGATTTACAAAAGAACCAAAATATTTATTCTTTTACTGCTCATAAAGGAGAGATTTTCAGACTGTTTTACATTGAAGAGAAGGATATGCTGGTGAGCAGCGGGTTGGATAATTTAGTCTATGTCTGGGATTGTAGAAATCAATATAAACAAGTGAGCTACTTCAAGAGACATGCCGGACCAGTCTACGCTTTAGAGTATTTGCCTGATCAAAATTCGGTTGTGAGTGGAGGAGAAGACAGTCATTTGAGATTCTGGACTGTCGAAAATGGAAAAGAGGGTTCTCCAATGAAGACTTCAGACTTGAAAATCGGGTCACTTTGCTATATAAAGAAGAGCAAAAGACTTGCTGTAGGATTAGATAATGGTAGTATAAATTTGGTTGGTGTGACCGGAACAAATAAGAAGCTGCTGTATACATTAAAAGGACACAGTCAATATGTGTTTAATCTTGTTTACAATGAAGAGAACAATATTTTAGTGAGTGGATCTGAGGATGGATATGCGAGGTTATGGAGACTTTATCCTGAAAGAGGAGAATGTGTGAAAGAGTTTGGGATGAAGAATAAAATGATAAGGAGTTTGGTAGTGTTTAGTGAGAGAGATCTCGTGATAACCAATCACACTGATAATTTTATTCGAGTTTGGAAGACTTCTTCAGGTGAGAATGTGGCAAAATATTCAGATAAATCTTTTGGTGAAAGCTTGATTAGAGTGAAGAATTCCAACAAGATTTTGACTGGAAATTCAAGTGAAATTAAAATTTGGTCTGTGAACTATTAGGTGTATGAATTTTTCCTCATCTTTTCCTTGAAAAATGAAGATTGAAGAGGTAAAGTAAAATATGCTTGACTCTTCTATCTGTCAGAATATAGGATTTTTATTGAGTATTTTTATTTTCAAAAATTTTATACGTGTCATTAATGTAAACAAATGATTTGCCTAAAAATATTTTTCCTAATCTGAAGAAATTCTAGTAAAAAAATGGCGGCCAATCTTCGAGGATAATATTTATAGCTGATGATGTTGATGATGAAGTCAATGATTGCATCATCATTAATTGAAGAAATTTGCGATTAAAAAATTTTTTTGAGGATGACGTGTCAT
>Ga0182738_1001630_pt1 | contig 27809 bp, 22 predicted proteins | sample eDN5th30CBELigMG_FD_128876 | JGI IMG/M metagenome (GOLD analysis project Ga0182738, IMG submission 128876) | Enriched Miracle-Growth compost microbial communities from Emeryville, California, USA - eDNA 5th pass 30_C BE-Lig MG (version 2)... ...
CCAGCTGGTGGGGATAGACCCGAAGGGTGCTGGTGATGGTCGCCAGCAGGCAGAGTGGAATCAGAATACGGCAACACATTGCCATGGCCCCTCCTCAAAGATGAAGCGTTTGAGGGCGGAATTGCTCTAATAAGATAGCCCGACGAATCGCTTGTGAGATGAGGCTCGAAGCATTAATGAATGGCGATGCGACTCGTCGCGGCCTCAGTTTGCCCTTCCTCCATTCCATTTGTCAACACTGATGGGATTGCTTTTGCAGGAATTGTAATAAAGTCATCTGGCAGATCCCGGGAAATGGATCGAGACCAATGACGGTGAAGGGGAGTTCTCGCAGGCTGGGAAGAACCCCGATTGGCAGGATGCGGTCAAGGACGGGACGGGAGATGCTCCTGACAAGATCAATGTCCTTCAAAACAGGAGCCCATTCGCCGGTTTGACCGTCCGCAGACCCACCGGAAGTGGATCGCCCCCCTGAAGATGGATCAGCCCGGAAGTGAAACGTCTCCTGAAGGTGGGTCAGCGGCCCGGTGAATTTCTAAGCGAGACCGCATTCCGGCAGAACGCCTGATTTGCAGCAACGCCCTCCGTCCGGCCTCGACCACACCCTACGAACGGACTTACACCGCTTCCGGAGCTTTGAACTCTCAAGAATTTGCGGACAACGCCAGAAAGAGGAGAAAGTGAAGCCATCCGTGCCTTCCATTCCCCGTTCTCTCCCTCCTGTCCAGCGTTGTACAAAAGCTCTCTTAAACCCGAGATGTGAGCTGAGGGGAAATGAACGGCAAGGTGCTTGCATTGCTTTATTATTCAGCTTCTCTGGAAAGAAATGGGCATTTTAAATGAGAAACAGAAGGATTCTCTTTCAGGTTATCTTCTTTTTGTAATGGAACCTTTTGAATGTGATCGAGATCTGCTTAAAATTGGGGCGTCCTGCACTTTTGTACTGCATGTGAGTGAGTTTTTTTCATGGCTGCCCCGCCAGTTCCGCTTGATATCCCCCCATTTCCCGGATTTATTGGTTCTAGCGAGACCATGCGGGTTTTGTTTCGGCATATCCGCAAAATCGCCAGCAGTTCCGCAACCGTGTTGCTGCTCGGGGAGACAGGAACCGGAAAGGAACTGGTCGCGCGGGCGGTTCACGAACTCAGCCCCCGTCAAAGCGGACCTTTTATCCGGGTCAATTGCGGAGCGCTGAGCGAGAGTCTTCTGGAAAGCGAACTCTTCGGGCATGTCAAAGGGGCGTTCACCAATGCCATTGAAAATCGGACCGGCCGATTTGAAGCGGGGCATGGGGGAACAATCTTCCTGGATGAAATCAATTCCATCAACCATACCTTGCAGGTGAAGTTGCTGCGCGTGCTTCAGGAACACCAGTTTGAACGGGTGGGAGACACGCGAACGATCAGCGTGGATTGCCGGATTATTGCCGCGACCAACCGGGATCTCACGGAGATGGTTGAGCAGCAGACATTTCGCGAAGATTTGTATTACCGGCTGAATGTATTGCCGATCTATGTTCCGCCGTTGCGGGAACGGCGGGACGATATTCCGGAATTGATTGAATTTTTCATTTCGCAGTACGCTGCGCAGAACCATCGCCCGCGACTTTCAATTCCTCCGGAAACACAGGCTTGCTTTCAGTCTTATTTGTGGCCGGGAAACGTGCGGGAACTCCAGAATTATATTGAACGGGCGATTGTGCTCGCCGATGGAGACGTCCTGACGCCGGACTTGCTTCCCTCGCATGTTCGTGGTGAAGCCCCCACGCGGCTGGGGCGCGTCAATCAAACGGAACTGGAAATGCTCTGCCGGGAATTCGTCACACGGGGATTACGGGAAGTTGCTGAAGAGGGGAACTGCTATAATGCGGTCATTGGCCGGGTGGAGCGTGAACTGATTCTACAGGTTCTTCGTGGTTGCCAGGGGACGCAGACGAAGGCCGCCACGCGGCTGGGGATCAACCGGAACACTCTGCACAAGAAAATTGAGGATTTTCAATTGCAATCGGAAGCCCGTTGACGATCCGCGATATTTTTCGTGGCATCCATAAACATGGCTATTCTCAAATTCGTCGGGCAGTATAATTTCAGCATGAGTGAGTCACTTCGAGGCCAGATCCTGATTGCCGGCTGTCAGCTGCGTGATGAGAACTTCTTTAAAACAGCCGTTCTTATCGTGGAGGACAGTGTGGATGGAGCGATGGGCCTGGTGATCAATCGGCCTTCTTCCGTGACGATTGCCCGGGCTCTGACGGGCCACCTGGATCTTCCTGAAAATGAGGAGCTGGTTTACCTGGGGGGTCCGGTCGAGCCATCGGCCTTGTTCGTAGTACATGATTCCGCGGATCTGGATCCCGAAGAGACTCCGATTGTCCCGGGAATCTACATGGGCAGCAGCGCGGAAGTTTTTGAGGACATTGTCTGTCAGTGCGACAATCCTTGCCGCCAGCTGAAATACCGCGTGTATTGTGGCTGCGCCGGATGGGGACCAGGTCAACTGGCTGATGAGATGTCGCGCGGAGACTGGCTCACGCTTCCCGCCGATCCCACTTACATCTTTCATCAAAACCCATATCTTTTGTGGGACGAGCTGCTGGCCAGGAACTTTCGTTCCCGGCGTTTTCTCTCCGTGCAGTGCGATCATCCTGAATGGAATTAAGGGGCTTTTTTCATCCCGTTCCCCGAAAGTCATGGAACGGTCGGAAAAAGAGGAAAGAGCAACAGGGAATGGACCATTTTCCCCATTTCCATGCTTCTCTTTCCGCGCCGTCACTTCGGTTGAAAACCAGTCAGGCGGAGAGGGGCTGTCTCAATGCCTTCCAATCAGCCTTTCGCCCGCGAAGATCATGTTGCAGCAAGTGCCTCTTTAAGAACCGGTTCGAACGCATTGGCGTGCCGCCAGAAACCCAGGTCGCTGGGATGAGAGCCATCCGCGGTGTCCTCGCGATCATCTCCCAGCAGCGTCTCGCCTGGAAGATACCAGAGTTTTTTGACACCTTCCTGCTGAAGCGTTTCAAAGGCTTTCCTGAGTGCCGCGCGGCTGGCGGTCTGGCGTTGCTGTGTGCTGGGGAAGAATTCCGCATTGGGGTAGGTTCGATCTTCGACAAGAACGACTGGTGTCTCCGGTCGGGCGGCGCGAAGCTGGCGAACGAGTGGGGCCGCTCGTTCTTCGACTTGCGGACCCATCATGTTGGGAAGGCAATCAATCACAAAGACGGCAGGATCAAGTTCCGCCAGAAACTGGCCGACTTCCTTTTCCATCTTTCCACTTCCGGAAAACCCGAGATTAATGACCGGACGATTCAGCCGTCGACCGAGGATGGCTGGATGCGGCATTCCGGCCCGGGACGCACTCGCTCCCTGGGTGATCGACGTTCCGTAAAAAATGATCGGCTTCTCTTTGCGAGGGGCCACCGGTGTGAAGGAACGTCCTTCGGGAACTCCAATCTTCAATGACGCTGTTCCGTTGTAGAGCGGCAAATACATCTGACAGGATCGCTCCGCAACGGGAAGCCCGGAAACGATCGCGACTTTCATCGCCTGCTTCGAAGGACGTGTCACATTGAGCCATTTCCAGTTTCCGGATGGATCTTTGGCATACAGGTCCAGGCCACTCATGGCAATGGCATCGATGTTGGGACGAGCCAGATTCGGAGAGGTGACGGTATGATCGACCCAGATCTGATCCGCATCCGTATTGAAGTGAACCAGCATTCCGGCTGAGTGCTTGCTCAATCCCCAGACAGACTGGGGAACCACTCCTTTCGCCCGCGTTGGAAGCCGATCGTAGAAACTCTCGGTATCGGTCCAGCCTTTCCCTTCCACTCCCCATTCCTGAACGTCGTGCCAGACAAGATTCGGCGTCTGGACCGCCTTTTTCTGAGAGAACGCGGTTCGCGCCGCAGCCGTTGCCAGTCCGGCGGCAGAAACGGAGAGAAACATTCGACGGGAAATATCAATTCCATGCATCTGAGAACCTGTCTGTTCCGGAGACCACAATTTCGGGGGGACGAAAAACAATGCTGGCTTGACGATATCATATGGGAGATCGATTTTTCCGGGTTTTCAACGAAAAGACCAGACTCCGGATCAGTAGTCAAACCACTGGAATTCCATAAAATAGAAGACAGCGTTCGAATTTTCAAAATCAATCGATGCCGATCACTCCCGTCTTTCGGAGAAAACCAACGGAACAGGCGGAAAGAGGGGCATCGAGTTCCTTCAGGGGATGGATGTTCAATGAGAATCGGCGTGGCGTCAATTGCCCTTGAAGCGAATACGTTCAACCCCCTTCCGACAGAGCTGGAACATTTTCGGGCTGGTGTTTTCCTGAGAGGGAACGAGATCTGGCAACTCGAATCGGCGCATCATGAACTGGGAGGATTTCTCGCCGGGTTGAAACAGGAACAGATCGAAGTCGTTCCGTTACTGGTGGCCGCGGCAGCTCCCGGAGGAACCATCCCTGTGGCAACGTTCGATACGCTGCGAGGAATGTTGCAGGAAGAACTTCGGAAAGCGGGACCGTTGGAAGGGGTTTTGCTGGCCCCGCATGGAGCGATGGTGGCGGAGAATGCCGCTGATGCGGATGGTTGCTGGTTGAAGGAGGTCCGGGACTGGTGCGGCCCGGATGTGCCGATCGTGGCCACGATTGATCCTCATGCCAATGTTTCTCCGCAAATGGTGGCCCAGACCGATGCCCTGATTGCCTACAAAACCAATCCGCATATTGATCAGCGGACCCGGGGGTTGGAAGCGGCCGCACTGATTGCTCGCGCCGCCCGAGGAGAAGTCCGTCTCCATCAGGCAGCCTGTTTTCCCCCCATCGCGATCGAAATTGAACGGCAGTATTCCTCCTCGGGAACATGTGCGGAACTGCTCGAAAAATCCCGGCAACTTCAAAATCAGCCGGGCGTCCTCTCCAGTTCCATCATCCTCGGGTTTCCCTATGCGGATGTTGCGGAAATGGGGTCGGCAGCCATCGTCGTGACGGATGGAAATATCGCCTCTCCGGAGCCTTATGCCCAGCAACTGGGACAGGAAATCTGGGATCGCCGGCTGCATTTAAAGAGTCACCTGACAGCTCCTCCGGATGCTGTCCGCCAGGCTGCCGAATTCGAGGGAACGACCTGCCTGCTGGACATGGGGGACAATGTCGGCGGGGGATCCCCGGGTGACTGTACCGGTCTGTTCCATGAGTTGCAGGCGCAGCGCGTTGGCCCAGCTCTGGGAGTTCTGATCGATCCGGATGCTGCCCGACAGGCCCATTCCATCGGGACGGGAGCCACCGCGACGTTTCAACTGGGAGGGCAGCTTCCGGGAACAGCAGGAGCGCCGCTTTACGGATCATTTCGCGTGACCGCGTTGAGTGACGGCCGGTTTTCCGAAGATCAACCCCGACATGGGGGCCAGCAACATTTCGATCAGGGATTATCCGCTGTGCTGGAGAAGGATGGATTGACGGTCATTGCCATTTCCAAACGGGTTCCCCCTTTCAGCCTGCGGCAGGTAACACATCTGGGAGTTGATCCGGGTCGGTTCCGAGTGCTTGTGGCCAAGGGAGTTCATGCCCCCGTTGCTGCTTATGCCCCGGTCTGTTCGAAATTCATCCGGGTCAACACTCCGGGAATTACTGCTGCTGACATGAGGCAGTTTACGTATGATCATCGGCGTTGTCCGCTCTTTCCGTTGGAAATGGAAACCGACTGGGAAAAAGAAATCGCATTCGCATAAACTCCCTTCTGGAACGAGTGATTCTGGTCCGGAGCCGCGCAGCGGGTCCCCGCATGATGGAACGTAGAATTGATCCGCTCTGAATTGCATTTGAAACAATGGAGGCATGATGCCGGCACTCGATTGCCTGATGCTGAATTCCGGACGGACATTGCCTTCCGTGGGACTGGGGCTGTGGAAAATTCCGCGGGAACGGACCGCTGAACTCATCGAGGAAGCGGCTCGCGTGGGGTATCGGCACTTTGATGCTGCCAGCGATTATGGAAATGAAGCCGAAGCGGGCATTGGACTCCAACGAGTCCTCCGATCCGGACTCTGTTCTCGTGAAGAATTGTGGGTCACGTCCAAGTTATGGAACACGTATCACAGTCCGAAGCATGTGGAACTGGCGGTCAAAAAATCGCTTCATGATTTACGACTCGACTTTCTGGACCTGTATCTGATCCACTTTCCGATTGCACTGGAGTTCGTGCCGTTTGAAGAACGTTATCCGGCAGGTTGGACGTTCGATCCGAATACGAATCAGCCGGTAATGCGGGCAGCATCGGTGCCAATCAGTGAAACATGGGGGGCCATGGAGGAGCTGGTTTCTGCCGGAGTGGTGAAAGAGATTGGCGTTTCCAATTTTGGAGTTTCTTTATTGCGGGACCTGATGGCCCATGCCCGCATCCGTCCCGCCATGCTGCAAGTGGAACTTCATCCTTATCTGACGCAAGACCGGTTGATCCGGTTTTGCCGGGAGTCCGGAATCGCAGTCACGGCATTTTCCCCGTTGGGAGCACAATCTTACTTTTCTCTGGGAATGGCGGGAAAAGAGGAATCGGTCCTTCGCAATCCGGTCGTCGGGCAGATTGCCGCTCGTCTTCAGCGAACACCGGCTCAAGTCATTTTACGATGGGGTCTGCAACGGGGGACAGGCATCGTCCCCAAGACAGCGACTCCCCTGCGGCTGGCGGAGAACATCGCGGTTTTTGATTTCTCCCTGAGTGAGGCCGACATGGATTTGATCAGCGGGCTGAATCGGCATCGCCGGTTCAACGATCCGGGAGAATTCTGCGAGGCGGCATTCGGGACATTTTTCCCGATCTATGAATGAAGATCAGGAGTGAATACGAAACGACCCAAGACACACTCACCACAAAACAACAGGGGCACGCTGATTTGAAAGCGTGCCCCTGATCATTTCGTCACATTTCAACTCCCAGTCGCCATTCCATTACTGATGGGCAGCCTTTCATTTTCTGGCCTTCCCGTCCAGGTTATGGCCGGATGGAGATGACCCTGAGAAATCGCTGGAAAGCTTTTAGAGCGGAGTTGCAAATGATGTCTCACGCGGCTCCTGATGAAACACAGGGAATTCAAGGCCGAACATGATCGAACAAAGACCAAACTGGTCTAGAAATCGAACTGGGTCCGGATGCCGAAGATATTGGTATTGGCATTGGCATAGGTCCCGCCCGGAGTATTCTGAAAGGCATGGATGTAGTTGAACTGCATCTTGGCATAGGCGTTCCAGTACCAGTTGATGCCCAGCGTCAGGTCGGTGAGATAGGTGGGAGAGACTCCTGGCTGTCCTGCCACGAAAGCATTTGGTGAATCCCGCAGGTCGATATAGGACCATCGTCCCGCCAGTTCCCACGCTCCCCAGCCGCAGGCGCCCAGGTTCCGATAGGGGACCACACGGCCAAAGGTGGCTGCTTTCTTGTTGTACTTGTGATGTTCTCCGGTCAGCACATAGGAAGCCATCACATAGGCACCGGTATAATTGCGATTGCCAGTGGGATCCTGTACGACCACGTCAAAGAATTCGCTTTGCACGAAGAATGAATCGTAGGCATACGCCAGTTCGACGTTGAAGATATTGTCGGATGTCGCGCCGGCGAGAGGTCCGGTGGACGTCATGAACGGTCCGGAAAACCCGCCTGCGCCCGCTGCGCCCATGTTATATCCGACTTCTGGAGATTGCCGAAAACCAGCGAAAGCCGTTCCGAACCGGTTATAGCTGTACCCCAGTCCCAGGTGCAGCACCTGGTTGCAGGCTTCATCATAAATGGGAATGCCGGTGACGCGATGGCTGGTACCATAACCATTATCGGAATAAGCATTGCCATAGGTATCGGTCGGAAAACGATAGACGGAACTCGCCCAGGTGATGTTGTCATCCAGAGCGGTGTTGTAGGCCATGACTCCGATCTGCCGGAACGGAAGGAAGGCGAACGGAAGAGCACGTTCAAGGAACATCAGGTCACGAACGCTCATGAGTGATTCCATCGACAACGGCTGCCGGAACTGACCGATACGGACATTCCCCAGGAACGGAATCTTCTGCTGTTCGACCCAGACGTCCATGAAGCTGGGCCGTCCCGGAAAGGCAAAGTCCATTTCGAGATAATACCCGGTGTTTTCCGCCAGTTGCCCCTTGGCAGCCAGACGAGCCCGGCGAAAGCCGGCATAGTCCGAGATATTGCCGTTGTTGGCTTTGCTGGTGCCGTTCTGATCAAAATACAGAGCGTCGATTTGCGCGAAGCCGGTCAGGGCCACGGTGGGATATTTAGACTTGGCACCCGCTCCGCCGGCTCCTCCCAGGCCCGGAATGCAATAAGGAGCAGGGGGGCAGTAGACATTTTCTTCACAGGAAACAAACTCGATTTCGTTCCCGCTGTCTGAAAAAATGGAGTCGGTCATATCCGTGATGACCGCGTCCTCGGATGATTCGGAAAAGACCTGTGTCATCTGCTGATTGACGGGGGGCACTTCAGCATCCTGTCCGAACGCTGCCGCAGCTCCTGCCGTCAGCGAGAGTCCTATCATTCCGAAAGTTTTCCAATACATGATCCGTCTCTTGCTCGAATGAAGTTTGGGATGGTTCAGGGTCTTGCCGACGGATAAGTTATCGGTCCGTGGATTAAGTCTTTTTGGAGAAACAGGTCCAATTAAATATTCGTAATCAAACCTCCTCATGGTCGTTGTTACGAAAGGCCCAATGACACAACCCTACAAGCCGGAAGGACAGCCTGAATGGAAAACTTTAACATCCGCCTGGCAGACTTTGACGATCCCGAAGACTCTGCCGCGATTGTCGATCTGGTGAACTCGTACGCGATGGAACCGCAGGGAGGAGGGGCGTCTCTTCCTCCGGAAGTTCTCGCCCGAATTGTTCCTGGACTGAAAGCCGCCCCGGGAGCAACCGTCTTTCTGGCCCGTCTTCAGGACCAGGTTGTCGGAGCAGCCATCTGCTTTCCCGGATTCTCAACGTTCGCTGGAAAACCGCTGATCAACGTCCATGATTTGTCCGTTGTCAAAGCCCTTCGCGGACGAGGAATCGGGACCCGCCTGCTGCAGACAGTCGAAGAGTTCGCCGTCAGGAATGGATGCGGAAAAGTGACCTTGGAAGTGCGTGAAGCGAACCCGCTTGCAGAACGGCTCTATCGACGGCTGGGCTATGGCGATCCCAGTGGTTTCGCCACCCGGTTCCTGGATAAACCTCTCCCTCCCGATCCTCATTGAACATGGCCAGCCCCGGATGTCCGGTTAATTCCGAATCTTTGTGAATCGGGCTTTGCCGTTGCACGTTGAAAAAGGGCAGCAACGGAGAGAAAACTCGTAGCAACATCCATGGGAGCCATCCTCTTCCTTGATGACGTCGAACATCCTCAAAGAATCAGGCTCTGGCTCCCATTCTTCAACCCCAATTCCCAACGCACCCCGAAATCAAAAAGTGCGAAAGTCGAACGAACCGATCATGCACAAGACGGAAACGACCACATGGCACGCATCGAGAACCACAAGTACAGCATCGAAGAGGCTTTTCGAGAGTGCTTCTACGTCGTACCCGATTATCAGCGGGAGTACGTTTGGACGGAGAAGGAAGTTACTCAACTGCTGGAGGACATCGACGAGCAAATCGACGCTGGCTCTGACAAGGAGTATTTCGTCGGCATGGTTCTCGTCTCGCCCGGAGCGCAAAAGAACCACTTCGAGGTGATCGACGGCCAGCAGCGTCTCACGACCTTCTACTTGCTGTTGTGCGCACTACGTCATCGGTTTCAGGGTACGCCGCAACACCACTCGATCAACGGTCTCATCTCGACGAACTACACGTCGAGTGACGGCGAAATCAAGACCAGCCTCAAGCTGGAGCCACGGTACGAGAACGCCGACGAGTTAATGCAGTGTCTCGTCGCCAAGGATGACGAACCGGCGAACGTGCGTCTCGCCGTTCAGCAAGCTGGGATAGCTCAGTTTGGCTCGCTCGATAACCTGCTCAATGCCTACGGAACCGTATCTCGCTATTTGCTCGACAATTACGGGGATCAGGCAAGCCTCAAGAAGCTATGGGGCTATTTGGCGAATAACGTCGTCTTCATTCAGATTTCAACCGATGTCAGCAGTGCCCTGAAAATCTTCGAGACGATCAACGAGCGGGGAGTGGGTCTGAACCCAATGGACCTGCTCAAGAACCTGCTCTTCACGCAAGTCGAACAGAAGGATTTCACGAAACTGAAGAATGAATGGAAGAAAATCACTGCACCACTCGAAAAGGCGAAGGAGAAGCCGCTCCGCTTCTTGCGCTATTATCTGATGGCTAACTACAAGATCACGAACAAGGACTCCATCGTTCGTGAGGACGAAATCTATGACTGGTTCGTGAACGCCGACAATGCCAAGTTGTGCGAGTACAAAGAGAAGCCGTTTGAGTTTGTGCGGAAGATCATTCGCAACGTCGAGAACTACCTTGCGTTTTCCGAAGGGCGAGGCAATGACGGTCAGGCCAGCGTGCCGATGGCGACCCTGAAACGGATGTGCGGTGGGGCATTCAGCCAGCATTACGTTCTCCTGCTGGCACTCGCCAACGTCCCCAAGCCATTGTTCGATCACTTTGTCGTGCAGTTGGAGAGCTTCCTGTTCTACTACATCTTCACAAAGACCCCGACGAAGGAACTCGAAAGGAGTTTTTCCCAGTGGGCTGACGAACTACGAGACATCGCTGGGTTGCAGGATGCCGCAGTCCAAAGGCAACAGTTGAACGACTTCATCGAAAAGCGTTTTCGGGCGAGCATGGCCAGTAAAAGCGATGAACTGTCCGATACCCTTAAACGTTACACGCTTCAGTCCATGCAGCAGTACCGCACTCGGTATCTTCTCGCCAAGCTGACGCAGTTCGTGGACATGGCCTATATGGGAGTCACTGCTCCCGGCTCATTGGACGACTACATGTCGCTGGAAATTGAACACATCCTGCCAAACACTCCTGAACCGGAACTGCGTCAGAGCTTCACCGCAAAGAAGCCAACTGCGAATTACGACGAGTACAAGAACCGACTGGGAAACTTTACGCTGCTTGAGAAGCCCATCAACATCGTTGCCAGCAATGGCTTCTTTGATGCGAAAAAGCCTGAGTGCAAGAAGTGCAAGCACTACTTGACGAGCAGCATCGTGGAGTTGAACACGGTGGGAAAGAACAGCAGCATCAACCGCATCAACGAGAAGCTAAAGGTATTTGACGAATGGTCCGCCGACAGCATTGATGCGAGGCAACTCATGCTGATCGAACTGGCGAAGAATGTGTGGAAAACGACGCTGATCGACGTGCCATAGCCAGCCGCCAAGTGGATTCAGGACAACGGGAGAAACGGGATGGAAGGAGTCAGGATCAACCGACGGAAGTACTGTCGCTTGATACGACGATGTTGAGTTGACGATGCCCCCCAAATGCACCGCATTCCAGAAAATGCACCATATTTGGTGCATTTTTCAAAAAATCAAAAATTCGCAAGTCGTTTACCGCATGTGTTTTGAGAAAATCAGTGTCATCTATCTATTTCGCCCATTACGATGTCGAGAGAGCCGACAATGGCGGGGATGTCGGCAATCAGCACTCCTTCACAGAGTGGGCCAGTAACGGACAGGTTGCAGAAGCAGGAGCTTTTTGCCCGGGCACGGAGCGGTTCAGCCTGGCCGTCACCCACAATATAAAAGCCCATTTGTCCACGAGGGGCTTCCGTTTCCAGATAGGCTTCGTCCACCGGCAACTTGGCCGTCATCTTATAGGGAACGCGATATTCCCCTTTCGCGGCTGGATATTTTGCCAGCCCTTGCCGAACCAGTTTGATCGATTCCAACACTTCCACCATGCGGACAAAAAACCGGCACCAGTTATCTCCCAGCCGCACTTCAGGGGGGATCTTCGTCCCGGTAAACGGAGCCACAACAATATTGTAATCGTATCCTTCGTACATGCGGGTATAGATTGGCTCTCCATCGCGACGCAAGTCAAAATTGACGCCGCTTCCTCGCAGGACCGGTCCGGTACAACCATAATCGATCGCCATTTCGGCGGGGAGAACTCCCAAGCCCGCTGTTCGCTGAATAAAAATGGCATTGTGCGTCAATAAAATGTGATATTCATCAATCCGTTTTTCGATCCAGTCCATCAACAAGGACGTGGTCTCGATCCAGGACATCGGCGTTCCCGGTTTGATGCCGGTAAGCGCGGCCAGGCCATCAGGGATTTGAATCATCCGGGGAAGATCATGCGTGGCGCCACCGATGGTGAAATAACTGCAAGTCAATCGGGCGCCGCAGACTTCTTCAAACAGATCGAGTACGATTTCCCGTTCCCGGAAGGCATACAGGAACGGGCTGAAGCTCCCCAGGTCCAGGCCATAGGCCCCCATTGCCACGAGATGGCTGGCAATCCGGCCCAGTTCTGAAATGATGAGCCGGACAACCATGGCCTTCTCGGGAACTTCCATGCCGATGAGCTTTTCGAATGCCAGCGCGGCACCGAGGTTCATGTTCATCGCTGCGAGATAATCCATTCGATCGGTGTAGGGAATCCATTGTGGTCCCGCCAGATTCTCGCCAATTTTTTCCGCGCAGCGATGTAGATAACCGATATGCGGCGTCACTTCATGAACGATTTCACCATCTGTTCGCAACAACAGACGCAACACGCCATGCGTACTGGGATGTTGCGGTCCCATATTGACGAGCATTTCGTCGGTGCGAACATCGAATTCGATTACGCGCGGGTCTTGAGTCGCAAGAGTCATGATGATCTGTCGGGCAGAAGAGTTGTTCAGAAGCGGAAATCGGTTGTCGCTTATATTCTGGGAACAGTCCCGGGCTGACGAATGACTTCTCAAGCATTTTTGTCAGTCAGGCTGAATGATTGAATCAACTGAATCACTGCTGATTGTTTTGAAATGCGGATCTTTTCTGACCATCCCATCGCGATGCTATCGTCCCCGGACACCGTGATATTCCAGCGGAAACGCATAGTCTTTGCGAAGCGGATGTCCCACCCAGTCTTCGACGCAGAGAATCCGGACCAGATTCGGATGGCCGGTAAAGTGAATTCCAACCAAGTCGAAGGCTTCCCGTTCGTGCCAGTCCGCAATGGCCCAGATTTTGGAAACGCTGGGAACTTCGGGAAGTTGGCCTTCCACATCCCCTTTCCATCGGGGCAATTTCACTTTCATCACGATCCGGTGCTTAAACTGGATACTCTGCAAGTGGTAAACGACTTCCAGATGCGGCTCGAACGGGAACTTCGCGGCCAACTTGGGATCCGGTTCCAGATAATCGACACCCGTCAGATCGCAAAGCGAGTCAAATTTCAACGACGGATCGTACTTCAGAAAATGAGCTACTGTCTCAACGTGCTCAGTTGCGACTTCGATCCAGGGATCTTTGGATTCGGTATGGGCATCAAGCAGAACTTCAGAATTGAATTCTGCTGCCAGTCGCTGGAGCATTTCCTGGAAGGTCATGGTTACGATCTCGACTGGAGGCACGGTAAAAAGAGGAACGGAGAACGTGCGGAATCGAAACGAGGAATGATCAGGAGACAAGTTCCCGCGTTGCGGAAGATTCCGCCACCGCTGTGGACCGAAATCGTGGGACAGCAGGTTGGGCACGCTTGACCAGCGCCCGGACCCAGTCCAGATCTCCGCGATACCACACATAGGCAAACCCCACCAGCAACACCCCGAAGAAGACCAGAATATCTCCGATTCCGATCTGAGCCATGGTCAGCGCATCCCCCGCGGCAATTGCCGTCTGGGATGCCGTCGTTCCCGGAGCCAGGTTCAACAGCTTGTCCGTCAGATGTTCGCGGGCGGGCGCGGAAAGACGTTGGTCGGCAAGTTGCGTCGCCCCCCCAAAAACCGTGGCCCATGGAAAGAAGAAAGCGACTTCCACATCAAAGATAATGAACAGCAGCGCGACAACATAAAAACGGATGTCGAACTGAATGTAGCTGGAACCGATCGTCGGCTCGCCGCATTCATAGACTGCGGTTTTTTCTTCCGTGGGAAGATTGGGACGAACAAACAGGCCAATCAGCAATGGGGCCAGCACCAGGAGTGCCCCCGCGGCGACAAACAGAATCAGATGCAGAGGAAGATCGATCATGAATCGTGTTTTTGGCTGAGGGAACAAAACCCGGAAAATTTTTCGCAAGAATCAGTCCCCTATGTTCGACACAGGGGATCAAATTTGACTACTCCTCGGCACCGGTAAATTCGAAGGGACTCGGCTCCCCTTTGACCCAGACGGGTTCGTAAAGCACCTTCGATTCCGCAACCGCAGTGGGATTCAGAGTTGATTGCCCCCAGGCAATCTGTAACGGAAGTTTGGCGTAGTCCACCACGCACCCATCCCGGCTGTAACAACTCAAATCATGGTTCGAGCCCATGAAAATGCAGTCGACGGGACAAGGCTCCACACAAAGTGCACAAAACATGCACTTGGTATAGTCAATCGTAAAACCATCGATCCGGAATCCTTTGCCGACCGGGCTTTTTTCTTTCTCAATATAAATGCAATCCACCGGACAGGCGGCAGCGCATTTTTCACAGCCAATGCAAGTGGTCAGATCGAAACGATGAAAGCCACGATAGCGAGCTTTGACGGGAACGGGACGCTCGGGATATTCGTAAATCTCCGTAAACGCTTTGCGGGAATAAGTTTTCCCCATGATGTCCAGCGTGACCCACATCCCTTTCAGGACGGTATAAATGGCGACCCAGACATTTCGGAACCAGCCAAGCATAGTGATTTTCCACTGAGGGACGAGCCGAATGAAGACAAACGTCGCCGCCGATCGCACTATAAGGAATGCATGGACCATGCCCCACAAGCTGCCGAAAAGATGTAATTTCTTCTCAGGACAACTGTTGCAACATTTTCATGCACGCATTATCCGCTTTTGAGAAAGCGATCCTTCATTAAACGCGATCCAGAACAATCTTACCGATCGCATCAACGGCCTCGCAACTAAGGCTTCCGAAGAGTCCCGCATTCTCGAACACGAGAAGAATTCGACCTGAGTTCATGATTTTGCCGAATTTTGAACAATCGTCCCCCAGCTTGAATGTTGAACTGAAAATCGGAACTGGTTAGACTGCTGTGCTTGCCCAAAATTTGAGTCGAACGGCGGAAATTATCGCGGTTTGGCAATCATCTGATTAAAACGCCCTTTTCGGGCAATGAATGAGTTGTTTCCATGAGCACTTTGAAAAAGAATAAGCGCCTCAAGCTGGCAAAACGCATCAAGTTGTACGGCGAGAACAAGCCGGCCACCGGAAACAGCCTGTCCCAGCGTGGGAAAGCCAAATACCTCGGCGGAAACGGTCGCAAAACGACTGGAATCACGCGTCGCAAGTTTCGCCTCAATCTGCAAAAAATTCGTGTGCTGGAAGATGGGGAAGTCGTTCGCCGGAATGTTCCGGTCAGCCTGATTCGCTCGGGAATGGTCGACCGCCCCGTCGTCCGCCAGCCATTCACGACGGACGCGAAATAGTCAATTTTTCCTGTTTTGCCTGGCCGTCATTTTCCTTCAGGCGGCGGAAAAACGAAATCACCCCCTGCCGTCAGGCAGGGTTGTCGTTTAATTGCTCTCCCTCCCCGACCTCATCGCATCTGCCGATCACCTCGCATTTGCGTTGCTGTTTTTGAGGAATCAGGTTCCAACAAAAATTGCAATTGTGGTTTCGGCTCGGATATTCGAACATCCTGTGGGACTGGCGTGAGTCAACCAGTTCTGGACATTCTCTGTCCGAGCCTTGAAGGACACTGGCGCGAGTGTTACTTTCGCCTCAATCCCCGGCCTGCTGAGCGGTCTCGATCGCGGTACGGAGGCGGTTCTCACCCTTCAGCTCTCCGTCTGATGTCAGGTTGCAGGTTTTCACAGACTGCGGAGAGCTCGAGACACGTCAATCCAATTTGGCTGCGGTCGGCTTGACTCCGCCGCGCCAGGCTTCAGAACGGTCAAAATTCTCTTGTTGTGAGAGAATTTCGAACAGCGTGAAACACTTGGTTGTGGCCGGACTGAACCAGCCAGACCGGGCAATATGTCGAAACTATAAGGAAATCGAAGATGGCGAAGTATGTCTATGGATTCGGTGCAGGACAGGCCGATGGCGACGGCAGCATGAAACCGCTGCTGGGGGGCAAAGGAGCGAATCTGGCGGAAATGAACAGAATCGGTCTGCCTGTTCCCGCGGGCTTCACCATTACCACGGAAGTCTGCACGTATTATTACGATCACGAACGGAGCTATCCACCCGAACTCAAAAGCGAAGTCGCCGCTGCTCTGAAAAAAATCGAAGAGACCATGGGGGCCAAATTTGGCGATGCGAAGAATCCGCTTCTGCTCTCCTGCCGTTCCGGTTCCCGCGAATCGATGCCGGGCATGATGGACACCGTCCTTAATATCGGCCTGAACGAAACCACCGTAACGGCCCTGATTCAGCAGTCCGGGAATGAACATTTTGCCTGGGATAGCTACCGCCGCCTGATTCAAATGTATGGTGATGTCGTTCTCGGACTGAAACCGGAAAAGAAGACCGATCCGGACCACTTTGAAGAAATTCTGGACCACGAACGGGAAAAAGCGGGCGTTGAGCACGAAAAAGACCTCTCCGTCGCCGCTCTCAAGAGCATTGTCGAACAGTTCAAAGACGTCATTAAAAAGCACGCCAAAACCGAGTTCCCTTCAGACCCCATGGAACAACTCTGGGGCTGCATCGGCGCCGTGTTCGGCAGCTGGATGAACGACCGGGCTGTGGTGTATCGTCGGCAGTACAGCATCCCCCACAACTGGGGAACTGCTGTGAACGTACAGGCCATGGTGTTCGGCAATCTCGGAGATGATTGTGCCACCGGCGTGGGGCTCACCCGGAACTGCTCTGTCGGAACTCCCGGATTCTGCGGTGATTACCTGATCAATGCTCAGGGGGAAGACGTCGTTGCCGGAACTCGTACTCCGCTGCGAATTGAAGAAACCCTCGGCAAGGACATGCCGGATTCCTTCAAGCAACTGACCGAGATCGGCAAGAAACTTGAAAGCCACTTCAAGGAAGTCCAGGACATTGAGTTTACTGTCCAGAAGGGCAAAGTCTGGATGTTGCAGACCCGTAACGCGAAACGGACCGGGTTCGCCGCAGTGCGGATTGCCGTGGACCTGGTGAATGAAGGGCTGATCGACGAAAAAACCGCTTTGCAGAAACGGCGGATTCCAGCTGATGATTTGAATCAGTTGTTGCAGCCGATTTTCGATCCCGCCGGCAAAAAGAAGGCCCAGGACGAAAATCGTGTTCTGGCAAAAGGGATCAATGCCGGCCCGGGAGCCGCCACAGGCCAGATCGTCTTTCATGCTTCTGATGCGGAAGAGACATGGAACAAGAATAACGACGTGCAACTCATTCTGGTCCGCAAGGAAACGAGTCCCGAAGACTTGCGGGGGATGAAAGTTGCCAAGGGAATTCTGACGGCTTTCGGCGGGGCGTCTTCACATGCCGCGCTGGTCTCCCGCCAGATGGGGAAAACCTGCGTGTGCGGCTGTGCCTCCTTGAACGTCGATTACGACAAGGGAACAATCTCCGTTGGCGATAAAACGCTGAAAGAGGGCGACTGGATTTCCATTGACGGCTTCACCGGCGAAGTTTTCGCCGGCAAGATCGAAACGAAGGCGTCCGAAGTGATGGACGTGCTGATGGGCAAGAAGAAAGCGGAAGATGCCGAAACTTACAGCCGCTATGCTCAACTGATGGCCTGGGCTGACAAATACCGCACGCTGAAAGTGCGGGCGAACGCGGAAGCGGGTGACGCTGAAGCTGCTGTCGCTCTGGGTGCGGAAGGGGTCGGCCTGTGTCGGACGGAACACATGTTCTTCGATCATCTGGACGAGATCCGCGAAATGATCTTCGCCACGAAACTTGAAGATCGCCAGAAAGCCCTGGCGAAGTTGCTGCCGTTTCAGCGGGATGACTTTACCCACCTGTTCAAGACGCTGGGCGACCGTCCCGTAACGATTCGCTTGCTGGATCCGCCGCTGCACGAGTTCCTGTCCGAGCATCATCTGCACGACGATCCGACGCTGGCCCCTAAGCTGGCGAAGACTTTCGGTGTGACGGAAGAACAAGTCCATCGCCGAGTGGAAGAACTCAAGGAAACCAACCCGATGCTGGGACATCGTGGTTGCCGGCTGGGAATTGTCTATCCGGAAATCACCGCGATGCAGGCCCGCGCCATTATGGAAGCGGCTGCCAACCTGAAAAAGGACGGCATCAACGTTCAACCCGAAATCATGGTCCCACTGGCTGGTTTCAAAGCGGAATTTGAAAACCAGGCCAGGATCATCCGGGACACAGCCGCCGCTGTTTTGAAAGAAAAGGGAGTCGACGTTTCCTATACCGTGGGGACGATGATCGAAATTCCCCGGGCAGCCCTGACTGCTGATGAAATCGCCCAGAATGCGGAGTTCTTCAGCTTCGGCACCAATGACCTCACCCAGACAACACTGGGAATTAGCCGGGACGACTATAAGAGCTTCATCGGGGACTATATGGAGAAGGACATTATCCCGTCCGATCCGTTCCAGACCATCGATCAGCCCGGGGTCGGCAAGCTGATGAAAATTGGTGTCGAAGGGGGCCGTTCCATTCGCAAAGACCTGAAAATCGGGATTTGCGGAGAACATGGCGGTGACCCGAAATCAGTCTATTTCTGCCATGAAATCGGACTGAACTACGTCAGCTGCTCGCCGCGGCGAATCCCCATCGCCCGTCTGGCTGCTGCCCAGGCTGCTGTCGACAAATAACATGCTCACGGAAATGTGAATATGTGATGTCCATCGTTATCAGCGCCATACCCCGGGAAAATCTCCCGGGGTATGTTTTTAAGTCGATTCGCGATCTCCATTTCCCCTTGCGGATTGTGGATCGTCCGCAGGTACGGACCTTGCGATTTTTGTACAAGCTCTCCTGTTGCCCGGAAAAATCAACGCGGAGAACGGGAATTCCGTGCGACCGTTTGAATCCTGAATCGCGGATGATTACGGTTTCTGATAGTGCGACCGATCCTTCATGGCACCCTGAATTTCTCGATTTCCGATTTCGAAAGACAAAACAACATGAGTGCGATTCCCCGACGGGTGTTGATCAGCGTCAGTGACAAAACGGGGCTGGGGCCATTCGCCAAGGGATTGAACCAGCTTGGGTTTGAGATTCTTTCCACCGGAGGCACAGCGCGATTCCTGAAAGAACTCGGTCTGAAAGTCATGGACGTGGCCGAATACACAGGCTTTCCGGAAATCATGGATGGCCGGGTCAAGACGCTGCATCCCAAAATTCATGGAGCCATTCTGGGAATGCCGGATGTACCGGAACATGCCGAAGCAATTCGGACTCATGGATTCGTCCCATTTGAGATGGTGGTCTGCAATCTTTACCCGTTCGAAGCCACCATCGCCCGTCCGGATGTTTCCGTGGAAGAAGCGATCGAACAGATTGATATCGGCGGACCGAGCATGGTCCGTTCCGCAGCCAAAAACCATGCTTATGTGGCCATTGTCACCCAGCCGGCACAATATGACCGGGTGCTGGCGGAACTGCAAAAGACCGGTTTGTCAAAAGAATTTCGCCGCGAGCTGGCGCAGGCGGCCTTCGAAATGACCGCCACCTATGACCGGGCCATTTCGAATTACTTTTTGAAATTGCAGGCTGTGGAAACAGCCTCATTTCCGGAGACGCTGCACCTGCGATTTCATAAACAGGCCGATTTGCGATATGGAGAGAATCCGCATCAGTCAGCCGCGTTTTATGTGGAACCCGCCGCTCCCCGTTCGTCCATTGCCGCTGCGGAACAACTGCACGGAAAAGAACTGTCCTATAACAACCTGCTCGATCTTGATGCTGCCCTGGGGATTGTCAAGGAATTTGCCGACCCAGCCGCGGTCGTGATCAAACACACGAATCCATGCGGTTGTGCGATTGGGAAAACGCTTGCGGACGCGTTTGAAAAAGCCTATGCCGGTGATCCGGTGAGTGCCTTTGGATCGATTCTGGCATTCAATCGTGACCTGGATGTGACGACCGCGGAAATGCTGGCGGAACCGGGCCGGTTCATCGAAGCCATCATTGCTCCGGGATACGCGGTGGAGGCACTGGAGATATTGCGGACCAGGCCCAAATGGAAAAACAATGTCCGCCTGCTGACCTGCCATGAACTGGCGATGTCCACGACCGCCAGCTACGACTACCGTCGCGTCTCAGGGGGATTGCTGGTGCAAAGCCGGGATGATCAGCCCGATCTGGAAACGGCTTATCAGGTGGTGACGGCACGACAACCGACAGACGTCGAACTGACGGACCTGAAATTCGCCTGGAAGGTTTGCAAACACGTTAAATCCAACGCGATTGTGCTGGCCAAAGAGGGAATGATTCTCGGAGTGGGCGCCGGCCAGATGAGCCGGGTCGATTCCTCGATGATCGCCTCTCACAAAGCGGGAGACCGCAGCCAGGGGAGCGTCATTGCCTCCGATGCCTTCTTCCCGTTCCGGGACGGAATTGATGCCGCTGCGAAAGCCGGTGTGCGAGCCGCCATTCAGCCAGGAGGCTCGCGGAATGATGATGAAGTGATTCAGGCCTGCAACGAACATGGAATCGCCATGATTTTCACCGGCCGGAGACATTTCAAACACTGATCGGTTTCGTTTTCTCTTCCTGAAGAAATGATCCGTGACGCTATTCCTTTTCCGGCGGAAGTTCTTGTCCCGCCAGATGTTCAAAGAGTTTATCCGGCGTCAGATCTTCAACAATCGCATACTGTCCGGAAGTCCAGCGATGGAAATCAATCTGTTTACAGCGGGAACTGCAAAAAGGAAACAGGGCGGAATCGCTGTGAACCTCCAGGGGGAGATCCTTGTCGCAAACAGGGCAGGTGAGTTGGCGAATCATTTTTTGGACACTTGAGAATGAGGAGAGTGTGATTTTTCGAAATTATGGTTGTTTGAAGGAGCCGGAGAATCCTTCTGGGCGTCAAAAACACGGGAAATTCCGGAGAAAAATGGAGCCGAAGAGCCCATCTGTGAATCAGACGTGGTGGGAATGAAGGCGTCAACCGGAATTCTCAAACCTGGAGACGAGATTCGCAGAAGCGGGTTCTGACGAGTAAGTCTCGACACCCCTGGGATAAACGTGGTACGCTGAACAATCCCGCCAACCGGTCGCAATGAATTCGCGATCCCGTTCTGGCCGGAAAAAGAGGCCTTGCACATGGGAGGTGCGACTCTTTTTTTGGCTGCGGACATATCCAATCCTCCAGGAAACCGGCCGGGTTCCCCCCAACAACTGGCAAAAGTGCGTTGTCACCAGCAGGGCGACAACGCGACTTGGGCTGTCGCATGACATAGGCAACGGATGCAGAGATGACCAAAGAAAACCTGAGCAAAGTGGAAGGAGCCAAGTCCGAGAGTAACTATCTTCGCGGCACAATTCGCGAGGAATTAAAATCGGACGAACCGGTCTTCAACGAGACCAATATGGGACTGCTGAAGTTTCACGGGACTTATCAGCAGGACAACCGGGATCTTCGTACCGGTGGGGATCGGCATTACCAGTTCATGGTTCGCAGCCGGGTGCCCGGCGGAAAAGTGACGCACGAGCAGATGCTCGCCGAACTCGATCTGTGCGACGAGTTCGGAAATGGAACATTGCGCGTCACGGACCGGCAGGGATTTCAGATTCATGGCGTGTTGAAAAAGAATCTGCGCGACACAATTCGAGGAATCAACGCCAGCAAGTTGTCGACCATGAATGCCTGCGGCGACGTGTGCCGTAACTTCATGTGCTGCCCGGCCCCGTATAAAGACAGTCCGGTTCGCACCCAGATGCAGAAAGCTGCGGACTCCCTGGCCCATCACTTCCGCCAGCGCTCGGGATCTTACTATGAGATCTGGTTGAAGAATGAGGATGAAACCGAACTCGTCTATGAATCCGGCGACGAGCCGATTTATCTGAAATCCTATCTGCCGCGAAAGTTTAAATTTGGGATTGCGCTGCCGGAAGATAACTGTATCGACGTCTATACTCATGATCTGGGCCTGATTGCCGTTGTCGAGAACGACAACGTGGTCGGCTACAACATTCTCGTCGGCGGCAGCCAGGGGATGACTCCGGCAAAGAAGGACACCTTTCCGGCACTGGGATATCGAATGGCCTACGTTCCAGCGGATCAACTGATTCCCGCTGCGGAAGCGGTGGTCAAAGTTCAGCGGGATTTCGGAAATCGGTCCGATCGAAAATATGCCCGCATGAAATATCTGATTGCCAACTGGGGACTCCCCAAGTTCCGGGCGAAAGTCGAGGAGTATTACGGGGCGCCAATGGCCGATCCCCATCCCGCTGATATCACCGAAGTGGATGACCACATCGGCTGGCATGAACAGGGGGATGGCAAACTCTTCCTGGGAATCAACGTCGAGAATGGCCGCATCAAAGACGAAGGGGAGTTGCGGCTAAAAACCGGCTTCCGCACATTGCTGGCGAAATATCCGCTCCCTTTGCGGCTGACGGCTCTGCAAGGGGTCATTCTGTGTGATGTGGAACCGGCCTGGAAAGAGGACATCGAAGCCATTCTTCGGGCGCATGGATTCAAGCTGGCGGAAGAGCTCTCCCTGGCCCGGCGTTATTCCATCTCCTGCCCAGCCCTTCCCACATGTGGACTGGCAGTGACGGAATCGGAACGAGTCATGCCGCAGATCATGGATGCGATTGAAGGAGCCATGAAAGAATGTGGCCTGGATGGAGAACGGATCACTGTCCACATGACCGGTTGTCCGAATGGATGTGCCCGACCGTATACGCCGGATATCGGTCTGGTCGGAAAAGCACGCGGAAAATACACGATTTATCTGGGAGGAAATCCCCAGGGAACCCGCCTTTGCTTTCTGTACCAGGACATGGTTCCAGAGGACCAGCTGGCCACTCTCCTGCTGCCGATCCTGGCCCAGTATCGGGAGCAACGACACGGTCGGGAAGAATCATTCGGCGATTTTTGTCACCGGATCGGAAAAGACAATCTGGCCAAGAATTCGTAAGCACGCGATCCATCTGAACGCGCGATCGTCATCCACTGCTGCTGATCGCTGAGCAATCAGCTCCCAGGGAACGAAGAAAATCTATGAAAACGATGCCGCTGCGGAAATATTCGGTGCAGCGAACGTCATTTTCCCAATTTCACAGCAGTTGAAAATTTCCTGCTGGTGTTCGGTCTGTGCAACTCGTCCAATCAGACAAATCTGGTCTGATTTTATGGAATTCTCCGCGCGTCAGGTTTCCACGCATTCGAATTTCCAAAAAGATGTGTTTTCTCCCCAGCTTGGGTCTCAGAGAATTCAATCAGGCTGGGGAATGTTGGAGAAATGGGCACTCAACTTGCGTTGAAAAAAATGGCCCCATCGCTCCTGGCGGAAATCGATCATGAAACCGTCACCTGGATTGTTTCGACCCCAAACAAGGAGGGCATATTTCCCAAAGCCGACGGCGCGGCGACAACCTGTAAGAGTGAAATCCATGGACCGAACGGCAAAGCGATTTCATCTGTCATCGCCACGACTGCAACTGCTGATCCATCAACTCGGTGAACAGGAAGCCCGTCGCCGTTTGTGGCACTTCTTCCCGGGAATGATTGCCCTGGCATTGGCGACGGCTCCTCACCAGGAAACCGTGCGTCTCTGGGTGATGCTGCTGATTGTCATCGGTGGAATTCTGCTTCCCGCCTGGATGGCGATTCGCTGCCAGCAGGCCTATCGGCGGCGAATGGAAGCCAGTTCCGTTCCTTCGATCTTGGGATATGTCATTCCCGTCTCGATTCTGGCTCTGCTTTGCCGATCGCATATTGAAATTCCGCTGACCGTCACCGCAATCATTGCCTTTGGAGACGGATCTGCCACCTTGGTCGGGATTCTGAAAGGGAAAATCAAAATCCCCTGGAATTCGCACAAGTCCTGGGCGGGTCTGTTCGCGTTTCTGATCATCGGGACGTTGATGGCATCACTGGTCTACTGGATTTCTGCTTCCAGCAATGTGGCCTATCCGCAGGCGCTGACATGTGTGCTGCCGGTGGTTGCGATCTGTAGTCTTCTGGAGACGCTTCCATTTGCCCTGAACGATAACATCACCATCGGCGTCTCCGCAGGAATATTGCTCGTGCTGGAGCAATGGATTGCCCTTGCAATCCATTAAAAAACGCACCGACAGACATGTCTGTGCCATAGGATGTTCCTGATTCCTTGGAAAACATGGTCCAGATATTTCTGTCTGCCAAGACACGATTGTTTTTCAACAACTGCTTTTGAACAGGGGGAGGAAAGCATATCAACGGTGTATTGGCCACATTCCGCTATGCGGCCACCAAGTCATTCATCAAGTCAAACGCCGCGCCGTGCGGGCTCAGGCCAGAACAGCTTGACCAGGGAACAAGGCGTTATTGAAAGTATTCGACAGCATTGCGAAATACCTGCATCCCCTTCCCTTCGCCTCGAAGTCGGAGACGGGTCCACTGGGGATGTTGTGTGGCGAAGAGAAACCGTTCTGGATGGGGCATCAGTCCCAGGACCCTGCCGGTTGGATCACCCAGGCCAGCGATATTGCTGATCGATCCATTCGGGTTGAAGGGGAAAGGGAGAAGTCCGGCCCCGTCTTCACTGCTGGTTTCTGAGTGGTATTGCAGGGCGATCTGGTCGTTTTCAATCCACTTCTGAAGAACAGCGGGATGATGTGTTACCAAGCGTCCTTCTCCATGGGCAATGGGACAATCCAGCGTATCGATTCCCCGCAGAAAGACGTTTTTGCTGGAAGCCACTTTCAGCTTGACCCACAGATCGGTATAGCGGCCGTTGGCATTCCAGGTAAGAGTGGCCACTGGAGTTGAGGGAGCTTCCTGATTCCATTCCCCGCTCCCGCCAGGAAGAATTCCGGCTTTGAGAAGGACCTGAAACCCATTGCAGATCCCCAGCGTGAGGGTGTCCCGCTCGAGAAACTCCGCCATGGTTTGTGCCAAGCGATTTTTGAATTGATGGGCGAAGACCACTCCGGCCCCGACATCATCGCCGTAGCTGAAGCCGCCGGGAATGCACAGGATCTGATAGTTCCGCATCAGCTCCGGTTGTTCGAGAATCCGGAACAGATGCACACGTTCGACCTCGGCGCCGCACTGAGTGAAGGCGAAGGATGTTTCGTGATCGCAATTCGTACCCGGGGCGCGAAGCACGCAGACTCGGGGAGTGGCCATAAGGTCTTTCATCCTCACAGGGGAGCAGAATTCCTTATTTTAGAAAGCCGGTCCCGAAAATCGAACCGAAGACCGCTCAATTTTCCCGAGCCCTTCTCAAGCCTTTGCTGTGTCTTGCCAGGCACGAGAAACGGTTCTCATGGAAGAACGATCATTTTGTTCCGATCGATGTTTTCCAGCAGGGGCTTTAAACACCTTCCGTTCACCTTTGACCGGCAGCCCGTTTCTTCATTTCTTCCATGGAAAGTTCTTCCGTTTTCGTGGCGATATGCCAGACATTTTTCCAGGGATCCCGGACCGACGCGGAACGTTCTCCATAGAATTGGTCCTGTGGTTCCAGCAGCACATCCGCGCCGGCCGCCAGCGCCCGCATATAAACAGCATCCACATCGGGAACGTAGACGTGCAGGGACGCTGGCATGGCAGGCCACTCATCCTGGCCATCCGCCATTTCGACCGGACTGTCTCCGATGCGAATCTGGGCATGACGGATACGCCCGTGAGTTCCAGGAACACGAACAATTTCGGTCGCATCAAAAACTGCCTGAGTGAATTCAATCAGACCGGAAGCATCCGAAACAATCAGATAAGGCGTCACCGTGTGAAAGCCCTGGGGAATGTAATTTGCCGAAGACATGGGCAACCTGCTGTTAAAAAGGACTGGTTTATTCAACGTGATAAAACAATCACCGTCAAGAAGAATGAAGAGACCATTCCAGCCTAACAACAGGCACAGCGTCGCCGGAGCCGGAAATCATCGGGGAAATGAAATCCATGAAGATTTCACTTCCCCGATCTTGTCGAACAGACACGAACCGCTATGAACGTTGCTGCTTCCGGTTTGATGAACGGCTCAGACCGCCTGCAGGGCCTGCTCCAGGTCCGCAATGATGTCCGCTGAATCTTCGATTCCGATGGACAGGCGAATAAAGTCGGGGCTCACGCCGCTGGCCTGTTGTTCTTCCACGGTCAGTTGCTGATGAGTGGTGCTGGAGGGATGGATCACCAGCGATTTCGCATCCCCAACATTGGCCAGATGGGAGAAGAGTTTCAAATTGTTGATGAACTTGATGCCATTGGCCTGTTGTTCTTCGGGAGTTTTTCCAGCAATGCCGAAACCGAAGACTGCTCCGCATCCCTGCGGCAGATATCGGCGTCCTGCTTCGTAAGAAGGATGCGATTCCAGGCCGGCATAGCTGACCCAGGAGACCTTGTTGTGCCCCTGAAGATATCGGGCCACCGCGAGAGCGTTTTCACAATGTCGCGGCATGCGCAAATGAAGCGTCTCCAGTCCCTGAAGAAGCAGGAATGCATTGAAAGGACTCATGGCCGGACCCATGTCACGGAGCAGTTGCGTTCGCGCTTTCAGAATATAGGCCAACTTCATCGGACCAAAGGTTTCATGGAATTTCAGCCCGTGATAAGAGGGATCCGGTTCCGTCAGTTCCGGGAATTTTCCGTTGTCCCAGGGGAAATCCCCTTTCTCGATAATGATCCCGCCGATGCTCGTTCCGTGTCCGCCAATGAACTTGGTGCAGGAATGAATCACGATGTCGGCCCCGTGTTCGAACGGGCGGCACAAATAGGGCGAGGCAAATGTGTTATCAACGATCAGCGGAATCCCCGCATCATGGGCCATGCGGGCAATTGCTTCAAAATCGGGAATGTCTCCCCGTGGATTGCCGATCGTTTCGATAAACAGGCAGCGGGTCTTCCCATCAATGGCCTGTTGAAATGTTTCCGGCCGGGAGATGTCGGCAAACCGAGTGGTCACTCCCAGCTTGGGAAGTGTGTGTTGAAAGAGATTATAGGTCCCGCCATAGAGACTGGTGGACGCCACGATGTTTTGTCCCGCGCCGGCAATATTTAAAACCGCCAGCATTTCGGCAGCTTGTCCGGACGCGACTGCCAATGCCCCGCTCCCCCCTTCCAGCAGGGCCAGACGCTGCTCCAGCACATCGCAAGTGGGATTCATAATCCGGGTATAGATATTTCCGAATTCCTGCAAACCAAACAACCGGGCGGCATGATCGGCATCATTGAACACGTAGGACGTGGTCTGATAGATCGGAACCGCGCGGGAATTGGTCGCGGCATCGGGAGACTGACCGCCATGGAGACAGACCGTTCCAAATTTTAACGCAGCATCGTTCATCGTATTTCCCTTTGAGTGTCTGGTCTCACTTTGTGATTTGGATGGGCCGAATTCTGATAAGATTCGCATTGCGTGAACGTGAAAATCGTAGCGGCCCGAAGTGGCAATCTCAAATCCGGCTCTTTAGTGCCGCGAACAAAACCTCTCCGACAGTGAAAATTTCCTGTCCACGAGCGGAACGCGGTCCGTTTTGTCAGGGATTCTCAGTTCGACTTTCGTACAATCAGAACCACCAGTAGAACTGGTGGTATGAGGAAGGCCCCTAAAAGGGGCCATTGGGTTAATGGTTATTTGTAGTCGTCAAACGGACCCCGTCCTCCCCTTGTCGACACAGATCCCGCAGG
>Ga0182738_1001634_pt1 | contig 27759 bp, 28 predicted proteins | sample eDN5th30CBELigMG_FD_128876 | JGI IMG/M metagenome (GOLD analysis project Ga0182738, IMG submission 128876) | Enriched Miracle-Growth compost microbial communities from Emeryville, California, USA - eDNA 5th pass 30_C BE-Lig MG (version 2)... ...
AATTTTCACGATGGTGTATGCCATCTCCGACGCCTGCAGAAGCGCGCCGAGGCCCAGTGATACCGCGGCTCCCCAGATCAGGCAGCCCAGCGTTATGCCGATGGCTGCGAGAATGGCAGGCCGTCGCCCATCCACCGTGGCTGCCCGTAACACCATAGCGGTGTCCACGCCTGGCGTAACAGTGAGAACAGAGGCAGCTCCGATGAAGGCAAGAAGCAAGGGGAAGTTCGACATGAGGCGTATTCAATCTGGTATGGCAACGATTGGTCCACGCTGAGTGGGAACGGCGTTTGGGGCGCCGGCAGAGCACACATTATAAAAGTTAGGCGCTAAGTCTTCACGCGTGGGTCTACCTCGTTTAATGTGTTACGGTTATTATTGACAGTAGTTGTTATAGCAGCTACTATTAATCTAACCAGAAAATAGAAATGTCACTAGGGACGGTGGTGCGGCTATGGCAGACAATTCTTCTACTCGACATCCAGAGTCAGGTCCTAGGAAAAATGGCGGAGGTTGCGAAGGTTCTGGCGAGGCCGGCTTTGGTGTCTTCTCCCCCTATGACGGCACGACGGTGGTAAGTCGTGTATGCGAAAGCAGTGGTGACGATATAGAACGCGCGATTGCAGCCGCGCGCGCTGCACAGAATGTGATGGCCGAGATGCCAGGCTTTGAGCGGGCAAGGCGCTTGCGTACCATTGCTGTGGATCTTGAACGTGATGCTGTTGAGATGGCTGAGCTGCTGGCTCGTGAAACTGGCAAGGTCATTCGTGAAAGTCGGATTGAGATAGCGCGGGCTGTAGACGTGATCAACCTCAGCGCCGAAGAGGCCACGCGTATTGCGGGGCGGCATATCCCCCTTGATGCCAGTCAAGTTGGCGCGGGAAAACTAGCCGTGTCCAAACGCTTCCCGATAGGAACGGTGGGAATGATTGTTCCGTTTAATGCTCCCGTGAACTTGTCTGCGCACAAACTGTCGCCGGCTTTGGCCGCTGGAAATACGTGCGTGCTCAAAGCACCGACGGAAGCAGCAGGAACAGTGGAGCGTCTGGTAGGACATTTTCTACAAGCCGGCTTTCCCGCTGGCGCGATCAATCTTCTGCAGGGTGGTCCAAAGGTGGGGCAAGCTCTTATTACGGATGAACGAATCGACTACTTATCGTTTACTGGTTCGCTGCGCACCGGCAGGCTGGTGAAAGCTGCAGCAGGCATGCGGCCGTGCACATTGGAGCTGGGCGGATTAGGGCCGACAGTTGTGCATGCTGATGCGGATGTAGACCGCGCTGTCGAAGCATGCGTTGCGTCAGGGTTTCGCCTTGCGGGACAGAGCTGTGCATCCGTGCAGAATGTTTTTGTACATGTGGACATAGCCAATACATTCAAGCAACGTCTGGTCGAGCGCGTCAAGCTACTGAAAGCTGGTGATCCCCTGGATCCCCAATCTGATCTGGGACCAGTCATCAATCTGGCTGCGGCAGAGCGAATAGAAAAACGAATAAAGGAGGCCGTCCAGGCCGGTGCGGTATGCCTGACAGGAGGGGAGCGTGATGGGGCGGTCGTCCAGCCTACCGTACTAGTAAAAGCGCCGATGGATACTCCCGCAGTCTGTGAGGAAATTTTCGGGCCTGTCGTGATCGTCCATGAATACAGTAATGTCGCTCAGACGTTCGAATGGGTCAACGCGACAGGCTTTGGCATCAACTTCGGAATCTTCACTGAGTCGCTGTCAGTAGCGCTGGAGGCACATCGTAGTGTGATAGCTGGCGCCGTCATCATCAACGGTACATCAACTTTTCGTCCTGACCAGATGCCCTACGGGGGAGACCGCTTGTCAGGATATGGGCGGGAAAGCCCGGCAGATTCTGTCCGGGCGATGACACGTGAACGGCTAATTGTTTTCCAGTAAGGCCATCAACAACAGGGGCAACGTTATGGTAAGTGAAGTTTCGAGCGCTGCGGCAGGAAACTGGTCGCGTGATGTCTACAACGCGTTGAAGGAGCAAGGTGTAAGCGTGGTCGGCTTCGTGCCAGATGGTGGCATGAAGGAAATCATTGAACTATGCCTGGCGGATAAGGACATGAAGACGATCGCACTGACGAATGAGTGCGAGGGGCCCACGCTGATGGCGGGATGCTGGCTGGGTGGCGTCAAGGGATGCCTGATACTGCAAAGCACAGGGGTCGGGAACATTATCAATGCAGCGTCGATGTCGGAGGTATGCCAGTTTCCCTTTCTGGCGCTCGTTTCATGGCGTTCGAGCTGGGCAGAAGGAAATCGTTGGCAGGTTCCGATGGGGCTGCGCTGTCAGGACTATTTCAAGATGGCAGGGTTCCACGCAATGCAGGTCAATGAACCGGATGACGCAGGGCCAAGTGTCGCAGCAGCGGTTGAAGAGGCATACAACACGCTGAACGGTGTCGGTGTTTTCTTTAGTCAACGAGTAATGGGCGTCAAACGCTTCCTGAGGTAAAAACATGAGCGACAAACACACTTTGTATACCTTGGACCGACGGGTAATTGTGAAGAAACTGCTTGATGGTCAGGACGAAATGCCTGTGATCACGGGACTGAGCAGTGCATCTTATGATTCCGTCGCGGCGCGCAGTGCTGATCATCCCCTCAACTTCAACCTGCATGGAGCGCTAGGCGGGGCGGCCATGGTTGGCCTGGGCCTGGCCATGGCTCAGCCTGAAAAGCGGGTCATGGTTTTGATGGGGGATGGTGATGTGCTGTGTGGTCTGGGATCTCTTGCGACCCTCGCAATATCAGGAGCCAAGAACCTGTCGCTCGCCATTTTTGATAATGGCATCTTTGGGGAAACAGGAAACCAACTGACGGCCACATCTCAGTGTGTCGAATTGGGTGACGTGGCAGCATCCTGCGGTACGCCTATTGCGAGGACCGTGGATCGTGAAGATCAGGTGGACGACGCTATAAAAGATTTGCTGCATGGTGAAGGTCCGGTCGTCATCAACTTCAAGGTCTCGCCCAAACATCCTGGGCATCTCGCAAAAACCCGCGATGGAGTACTGATGAAGCTGCGGTTTCGAAAGGCGTTGCTGGGTCACTCTTAGACCGAAGTATGTATGTATCCTCCGGCTAGCGAGTCGGAGGAGCCGAGTAGATCATTGCCTCGAATTGATATGAGGTGCCTATGTCCAGGCGCATGTCCTGCAGGACCTCGAAGTGCTGGCTTGAGGGCATGCCAAACCGTTGAAACGGAGCGTGTCATATGTATATTTTGCAATATAGCCGCAACATACTTGGGTCTGCCTTGGTTCTGGCGGGAGTCGCTGGCCTGTTTTCCTCAGTGCCGACCATGGTGACAGCTGCGTCGGTAGCTGAATTTCCCACGCAGCCCGTCAAGTTGATCGCGCCGATGGCTCCAGGAGGGACGACTGACGCGCTGGCTCGTGTCATTGCCCATGAGCTGTCGAAGAACTGGCATCAATCGGTTATCGTCGAGAACCGACCGGGCGCCACTGGAACCATTGGGCTAGACATGGTCGCGAAGGCTAACCCCGACGGATATACGATTGGTGTAGCGACCTTTGGAAACATGCTGGTGGCCAATGCCATGTATCCCGAGCTTCGCTACAAGGTGCTCACCGATCTGATCCCCGTCATCGAGCTGGCGGCCCCGCCGGTATATCTGATTGCCAATGCCGACCAGCCATTTGATGATGTAAAGGGCCTGATTGCCTATGCGAAGGCTAATCCAGGCAAGCTTCACTATGGGTCGTCAGGGAATGGGTCTTCCAATCACCTGTTTGGCGAGTTATTTGCGAAGATGGCGGGTATTTCCATGGTCCATGTCCCCTATAAAGGCAGTGGTCCGTCGGTCACTGACACGCTGTCGGGGGTCATAGAGCTTAATTTCGCGCCCTTTCCGCTGATCAAGGAGCATATTGGCGGCAGCCGTATCAAGGTGCTTGGCGTGACATCTGCCAAACGCTCGGCGGCTGCCCCGGATATCCCTACGATCGCGGAGTCGGGCTTGCCTGGCTATGAGGCTATAAGCTGGTTTGGTATTGCCATGCCGGCCTCAACGCCCAAGCCATTGCTGGAGCGTCTGAACAGAGATATCAATGCGGCGCTTGAGAACGAAGAGGTAAGAAACATTCTTGCAAGCGAAGGCACAGTGCCAACGGGAGGATCGCTTGAGCATGCAAGGGAAACAGTGGAAGAAGGAATGAAGAAATGGGGCGGACTGGTGCAGGAGCTGAAGCGCAAGCAATGACCGGTATATCCATTGCCTAAAATCATCGGCGAATCAAAATGAAGCTTAACGGCCCTATTCAGCTTATTGGGGTCACTTCAATTGAAGGGGCAGCTCCTGGATTTCCAGGTGTTGTCCCTTCTTGCTGTGTACTCATGGCTGGACATGCTGGTCTGATCAGCCACGGCTCAGCACCTGTTCAGTTCTTCTTGATCTGCAGTTTGCTCAAAACATCTTCGATCATTGCTGTTTCCTCATCCAGCATTTTCACTGTTTCCGACGCAGTCATGAAACGGGGGGCCCATTGATTCTGTTCAAGGAACTCGTGCCATTCCTGGGTATCCGTTACTTCCTTGAATGCTGATTCCCAATACTGGATCTGTTCGGGCTTAATGCCTTTGGTTGCCAATACGCCCTGAGGTGAAGAAGTGATGGTATCCACTCCAAGCTCCTTCCATGTCGGGACATTGCGTAATGCCCCTTTCAGGCGCTCGGGTGAGCCTATGGCCAAGACGCGAACCTTACCGGTTTGCAGCGCGGGCAGGATGGTGGGAGTGGTCGCGCCGGCGACATCTACATTTCCTCCGATGAGATTGGTGATGGATTCACTCGATGATTTGAATGGCACGAATGTAAGCTTTGAAATATCGATGCCAGCAAGCATCAAGGCTTTGGCGACGCCCACATGAACGTCATTGCCCAAACTTGCGGCGATAGCGATATTGAGGCTTTCGGGGTTCTTCTTGAGGTGTTCAATCAAATCATGGGCATTCTTGAAGGGGGAGTCGGCGCTGACCAGAACCCCTACATATCCATCCAGCAACATGGCAACCGGTGTGTAGTTCTTGTACGTAGTCTTGATCGTACCCAGGTAGCTATTGTTGATAATCGCTGTGGGCAAGGTCATCAGATAGTTGGGATCGCCGGCATTCTGATCCATCACGTTCAGAGCGAGCTGAGCGCCCGCGCCAGGTCTGTTCAACACAATAAAATTGCTGGCCAGTTTCTTCTTTATGAGCAGATCCTGAAGTTTTCTGGCAACGATATCGAGCGACCCTCCCGGGCCGGCAGGTACGATAAATTGGGTGTTCTGACCGATTGGGTGTCGTTCCGCCGCTGTGCTGTTCAACCCGACAGTGGAAAGGAAGATAGCCAAACCCAGAAGGATAAACTTTCGCATCGCTTGTCTCCGACAGTGAATATAAAGTTTCTTTTCCGGAACGGTGAACCTGGGGCCCCGTTCTCAAACACTTCTTTTATGTATTGAATAATAGTAGTCGTATAAGCTGCTACTAGTCAATCGGAATGCGATGATCGGTTTGCGCCTTCCTCGCCATGCAGGACCGGATGCGGCTTCTGGAGACGGCGATATGATGGATTGCTATGCGACAGGCAGCCAATAACGCTGGCGTTGATGCGGGATCCACGCTCTCGAGCAAGGAAAGCGGCCCGGTTATCGGGTTGGGGCTTGGCTGGCCTCCGTCTTCTCTGCTTCTTTTTCAAGATTTGTGGTTAGCAGCGCCATCTGTTCGTTGGAGAACAGTTCCTTTCGGAGCTCGATAAGACCTTTGCCGAAGCGGGCTTCAATCTGGTTACCGAGGAATGTCATCATTTCCGCCATGTATACATCATGGCGGATAAGCGTTTCTGCCATGCGTACAACAGCGGGATTTGTTGTATAGGCGCCAGTCAACACAGGGCCCAGGCTCGCTGTGAGAGCAACGCTATAGTCAATGGCCAATGTAAACAGATTGTCAGCGCCACCCACCCGCAAGCCATTGCCCTCGTGAAGATAGACTTTGCTGTTCTTGCCAAAATTCAGGAACTTGATGTCGTCGCCAAAGACGACGAACACAAGCTTTACCCCCCTCGCTGCTGCTTTCTTCATGCGGGGCGCGTGCTTGCGAAGAACGTCGGTCGACGCCTTGATCCAGATGTGGCTATTTGCCTTATCGATGAGCTCGTTGATTTTGGCGGTAATTCTGTCTTCGCCTTCCACGCTCCAGACCACATCAGAGCTTTCCTGCGGCTCAAGGTCTTCGAACTTCTTCTGCAAGCGTTCGCATAAGTCGTTGACGTCAGTAGAGATGCGTTCCAGTAACACGCTTGGCTCAACAGGAACATAGCGCACGGGATTTTCGCTGATGGGCTGGACGGCCTGCTTTTTCGTAAGGCTCTCAAGTGCGGCATAGGTGTTCGCACGGGGTAGTCCGGAGTTTTTACTGACTTCGTAGGCTGTCGCCGGATTGCTTTGCAGCAAGCTCATATAGGTACACGCTTCATATTCAGAAAAGCCCAGACGCTGAAGATCATGTATCGGGTCGGCGGCGTGGGCGCCCCGTCTTGTCGACATTGCTTTAGTTACGACTCGCTTTGGCATGAGGGAGTTTTCCATTCAGTTCGCAATCACATGCATTGACTATATGTTAAAACAGAATTGACAGTAGTAGCTCTAGCTACTACAATTTTCAGAACAAGACTGACCAGTGGAAAGCGAAGACCTATGAGCCAGAAACCAGACTACACCGAACTGCAGCAGCGACGCGCCAAGGCGCTCGCTATGGGGGGGGAAGAACGCCTTGCAAAACGGCGTGCCCAGAACATACTCAACGCGCGTGAGCGTTTGTCTCATCTGCTTGATGCAGGCAGCTTTCATGAATCTGGCTTGCTGGCAGCGTCATATCGTCCGGCGGCGCGCGATAAAACACCTGCCGATGGCAAAATTGCAGGCTTTGGAAAGATCGATGGCCGGCCTGTTGCGGTTGTCTCGAATGACTTCACTGTATTGGGGGCATCGAGCAGCGTAGTCAACGGCAAAAAGATAAAGCACATTCGCTCGGTTGCGAACGAATCAGGCATGCCGCTCATTTTGCTTGGAGAGTCGGCGGGTGCGCGTATGCCAGACCGTATGGGAGCAGAGGGGCGGGCTATTCTGGGGCAAGATCCCGCCGAATATCTGAGGGATCGCCGTACACCATGGGTATCCGCACTGCTTGGCAGTTGCTATGGATCATCAACCTGGTACTCATGTTTGTCCGACTTCGCTGTGATGCGCAAGGGGGCGACTATGGCTGTTGCGAGCAGCAGGGTCACCGAGCTTGCCATCAAGCAAAGCGTCGATCCAGAAGATTTGGGTGGCTGGAAGCTGCATACGGGGACTACCGGGCTCGTCGATGTCGCTGTTGACACAGATGAGGAGGCGCTGGAAATGGTCAAGCGTTTCCTGAGCTACCTGCCCAGCCACAATGGTGAAGCCCCGCCCATAGCGGCTGTGCCCGCGGGATCTGATGATGCGATCAAGGATATTCTTGATGTGGTGCCTCAGTCACGAACCAAGACGTATGACAGTCGTGAAGTCATTCGCCGCATCCTCGACAAAGACACGATGTTTGAGCTCAAACCACGGTTTGGCAAGTCGCTCGTCACGACGTTGGGCCGCATCGACGGGAAATCGGTGGGCATCATTGCCAACAACCCAAAGTTCAAGGGCGGCTCCATTGATGTAGATGCCTGCGCCAAGGCAACTAGTTTCCTGGTTATGTGCGATTCATTCAATGTGCCGTTGATATTCCTTGCAGATCAGCCAGGCTTTCTTATTGGTATTGATGGGGAAAAGCGTGGCGCGCCAGGACGCATCATGAACTGGATGAACGCGATTACCCAGGTAACCGTACCCAAGATCACGATCACTCTTCGGAAGAATTACGGGCAAGCCTATCTGAATATGGGTGGGGGGCGCAACAGTAACGAATCGGCTGCCTGGCCTGAAGCCGACTATGGTTTCATGGATGCGGGCACAGCTGTGAATGTGCTGCATGGTGTGAGATATGAGGACGAGCCAGAGCGCTTTAAGCAGCTGGTTGAAAGCGTAACACAGGACAATGCTCCCTGGGCCCTGGCTGCCCTGTATGAAATCCAGGATGTTATCGCGCCTCACGAAACACGAGATTATCTGAAAGCCTTGCTGGCAATACATTCCCGGGCGCCGTCGCGCGGCATCGGGCAGCATCGGCTGGCCAACTGGCCAACCAGTTATTGACCTGATTCAATGCATGCTGAAACCCCTTACCTGATCACGGAGTTTTTCTATGGCCATAATCTCTATCAATAGCGACATTACCGGCACCGTCTGGAAGGTTCTCGTCAAGCCTGGCGATTCGGTGGAAGAGGACCAGGAGCTTATCATTCTCGAGTCCATGAAAATGGAGATTCCTGTTACGGCGAGTGAGGCTGCTATTGTCCAGGAAGTCTGCGTGACAGAGGGGCAAGCAATTTCTGAGGGCGATGTCGTGGCCACACTTGAAGTTTGACTCCCCTCCCCGAACGAACAACCTTACCCGGAGCCCGCATGGAGACGATCAAGCCCGCGCGCCAGTTGATTGAAGATGCCAAGAGAGGCAGGCGTCGCACGCTGGATGAGCCAACGTCCAAGCAGATACTGGAGAGCTATGGAATACGCACTCCGCGATCAATGGTTATTCGTTTCAGCAGTGAAATTGGCAACGCATTGCGGCATCTGTCGGGGCCGGTGGTGCTAAAGCTGATTTCCCCGGACGTATTGCATAAGTCAGATTTCGGGGCGGTGGTGCTTGGCTTGAGTGATGAGCAAGCCATCAAGGCAGCCATAGAGGATATTTCCCAGCGATGCGCGGATCACGACTATCAGGTTGAGGGCTTCCTGCTTGAGGAAACAGTAGGGAAAGGCCATGAAATTGTGATAGGTGGATATAAGGATGATGCTTTCGGCCCTGTAATTATGTTTGGCCTAGGAGGCATATTCGTCGAAGTCATGCGGGATGTCGCGTTCCGGATCTGCCCGATTACGGAAGTTGATGCAAGGGAGATGATGGAAGAGCTTCGCGGTGCTGCCCTCCTCAGAGGCGCGCGTGGAGGCATCTCCATACCCGACCGCATTCTCATCGACACGCTTTTGGCTGTTGGTGGAGAGCGTGGAATGCTGATGGATTTGACAGATTTGCTCAAAGAGCTGGATATCAATCCGCTGCGCGCTGACGAGCAGGGGGTGACGGCGTTGGATGCCCGTATCGTTCTTGCAGAGGATTAAAGATATGAATACTGCAGTTGAGGAGTCTGTGCAGGACATCGGTAATGACGTTGCGCTCGACGCGCTGTTTCACCCGAGCACCATTGCGGTAGCCGGGGTGTCAAGCAAGTCGGTGGGGCAGGGAAACAGTTTCATACGTAGATTGCGGCGGGCAGGCTACAAGGGAAACATCTATCCTATCCACCCTCATGAAACGGTACTGGAAGGTCTTCCAGCCTATCGTGGGTTGGCTGATACGCCTGAGCCGATAGATTACGCATTTATTGCCATTCCGGCAGAGGGCGTTCCGGGCCTATTGGCGGGGGCGAATGGCCGCGTGAAGTTTGCCCAGGTGATGTCAAGCGGCTTTGGTGAGGGCGGCCGAGGCCAGGCACTGCAGGAGGCGCTGGTCGATGCGCTGCGCATCGGCAGGATGCGTTTGCTCGGGCCAAACTGCCTGGGGGTATATTCACCGTCTGCCGGCATCAGTTTCGTCGAGGGTCAGATGACGCAGGCGGGGTCGGTGGGGGTATTCTCCCAAAGTGGTGGGCTGTCGGTAGATATTATCAATCATGGCGCACACCGTGGTCTTCGGTTCAGTGGTGTCGTGTCTTTGGGAAACTGCCTGGACATTGGGCCTTGCGAACTCCTGGAGCATTACCTTTCGGACACGGACACGCATGTTATCGGTGCATACCTGGAAACAGTGGAAGAAGGGCGTCGGTTTTTTGAAGCCTTGCGTGCAGCCAACGCCAGAAAGCCTGTTGTCATCCTGAAGGGTGGGTGCACGGCACAGGGGCAGCGTGCTGCCGCATCGCATACCGGTTCGCTTGCGGGCAATGACCGTATCTGGAAGGCGCTGGCATCACAGACAGGGTCGTTGCTGGTTGACAGCCTTGAAGACTTCATCGATACGTTGGCTGCATTCCAGAGTTGGGATCCGACACAAGCTCCTTTTAGCGGTCGTGTTGTGTTGTTTGGCAATGGTGGCGGTGCCAGTGTGCTGGCCTCGGACGCTCTCGGGAGGCTGGATATTGAGCTGCCGGCGATAACCTCGGAAACTGTTCAGACATTGAAAGAGCTGGGGGTGCCCCCGGGCGCCAGCCTGGACAACCCTCTAGACTTTCCTGCCAATATTCTAAACAGGGATGGCGGCAGGCTTCCCGAGCAGGTGCTGGAGGCCGTTGTGCGAGCAGAGGCTCCTGACATCGTCCTGCTGCACCTGAATTTGCCTGTTGTTCTTCCTTATCGCGACGGCGGGTTAATGGATGAGCTGATGAGCATGGTGCTCAGGCTTGATGCTGCCATGCAGCAGGGAACGCGGCTATTCCTGGTGCTCAGATCAACTGGTCAGGCTGCTTACGAGCCCAAAAGACAAGAGTGCGCCCAAATGGCGATGAAAGCCGGTATTCCGACATTTCTGGATCTGAGTGCGGCAGCTCGCGCACTCGGCTCGCTAAAGAAGCATGGAAAATTTTTGCGCAACAGAGGATTTTTGGGCCAGGAGCAAGCGATAGGTGGAACATTCAGTTCGCGTAGCTAGCTCCCTTCCACTTCATCAGTTAAATTCATTCGAGTCCGCATCATGACGAAATCCTTGAATAAAGTATTCATTGCCAACCGGGGCGAGATTGCCGTGCGCATCATTCGTGCCTGCCAGACTGCGGGCATCAGAACGGTGCAGGCTTATTCGACTGCAGATAAGGAAACGGCTGCGGTTCGCATGGCTGATGAGTCGGTATGTATCGGGGAAGCGAAACCTTCCGAGAGCTACCTTAACAGTGAGGTACTTGTTCGTGCGGCGAAGGAGGCTGGGGCTGATGCTGTGCACCCTGGATATGGCTTTCTTTCTGAGAGCGCCGATTTTGCCCAGGCGGTCGAAGATGCTGACCTTATCTACATTGGCCCTTCACCCGATACCATAAGGATGATGGGTGACAAGGTCATGGCGCGCCAGTGTGCGCAGAAGGCGGGCGTGCCGGTTAGCCAGGGATCGCAAGATGTCATCCAGTCAGATGGACAGGCATTAGAGATCGCCAATAGGGTGGGCTATCCGGTGTTGATCAAGGCCGTGGCTGGAGGCGGCGGGCGCGGAATGCGCGTCGCGCGTGACCAGACTGAGCTTAAAGACAATATTGGTCGCGCGATGAAAGAAGCGGAAGCCGCATTTGGATCGGGCGAGGTATATATCGAAAAATTTCTCGAACGGATTCGCCATATTGAGGTACAGATTTTTGGTGACGGAAAAGAGGTGATCCATCTCGGAGACCGAGACTGCTCAATTCAAAGAAGGCATCAGAAGCTGTTGGAGGAGGGACCTGCCAGCGTGCTTGATGCAGAGATGCAGGCGCACATACGCAAGGCAGCAAGAGATCTGGGACAGTCCATTGCTTATCGGGGCGCGGGAACCGTGGAATTCATCGCCGATCCCGAAAAGCGCGAGTTCTACTTCATTGAAATGAATACGCGCATTCAAGTGGAGCACCCTGTTACTGAAATGCTGACCGGCGTTGATCTGGTGGCACTGCAGCTTGCTGTTGCGGCAGGGAAGCCGCTTCCGTTCAAACAGGAAGATATCAGCCTTCAGGGGCACGCAATTGAGGTCAGGATTAATGCCGAGGATCCGGCCAAGGCTTTTATTCCTCGAGCCGGGAAGATTACCGAATTCCGAATGCCGTCAGGGCCGGGTATCAGAGTGGATACACACGTCTATGCGGGCTATGACTTGCCTACAGTCTACGATTCATTGCTGGCCAAGATAATTGTATGGGGAGAAAATCGGGTGCAGGCCATGGCCAACCTGAATCGCGCACTTGCCGACACACATATCGAAGGCGTAACCACTACCTTGGGCTTTCATCAGCGGCTGCTGTCTGAGGATGCATTCGTGCGCAATGAAACACATACGCAATTTATCAAAGAACAGTTGTATGCCAAGCATCCCATGAGAAATCTTCTGTAGCGGGTATTAGCATGGGGAGGCGTCAACAGAACGGCAGGACATGACGACGCGGAAGGCGGGGATATTGCTCACGAGGAAATTTATGATGTGTGAGGCCTGCGGCAGCGGACGGCTGGCGCAACTGTTCCCCAGACAAAAGCTGGATGTGCGCCTGTCAATCAATGCGGTTTATTACCGCAACAGGGCAGGGGCTGAGCAGATCATATGCTTGGTCGGCTAGTGATGCGTTCATCAACGCGATTCGCGCGCATTAGTTTTCATCAGCGCTCGCTGTTTGAGGATGCGCAGGAAAAGCCTAGCGGCCTGAATCCAGCTCGAAGGCCATCTCAAGTGCGGGCTTCGCCCGCCCAGGTGTATTTGCGGCCTCTGTAAGTGTGATCGGGTAAAGGCGTTTGGTTTCGCTCTTCTTCTGGAGCAGCCTTGGCTCACCTATCTGCTTTGACCTTGCCTCCAAACACCCCGGGATTCCTCATCACGCCTCGCAGTCGATTTCCTGCGTCAGGCATGTCGAGTGTTGCAAGCCTGGCATCGAACCGGTCTCTGAGTGCTTGCAGCGGGTCGTTTATTGCATTGGCAGCAGCTGACCGGGCCGCCTTGATCAGCCGGTCATATTCCTGAGTGGACAGGATAACGGCTTCTGTCTCGTTGTGATCTGTGACAACCAGCCGCCCCTCCTCGCTTAATGAGCGCATAACACTCTTCCATCCCTCGCGTTTGATCGTAGACACCGGTGCTTCCGACAAATGCTTGAGATGCTCATTGCAGGTGAATAGTTCCACTTGCGGGCGGCGTGCCGCGCACCACGGTGATACACCGATGCGGCACCAACATGACACCGGCGCGGCACCAATGTGGCACCGAGGCTGCACCAATATGACCCCGATGCGGCACCGACGCGGTATCGACGGGTGCGTGGGCAGGGACATCGCCTGCGCCGGAAGGTTGGCACGCCTATTGCGTAAGGCAGTAGGCAAACCTACCTTTACCCGGGAGCCATGATGAAACGCAGAACCGCATTGAAGCATCTATCCGCCGCCACGCTGATTGCCCTGGCGGGCCTGAACGGCAATAGCTATGCCGCCGACACCATCAAGGTCGGCATTCTTCATTCCCTGTCGGGCACGATGGCGATCTCGGAGACGTCGCTCAAGGACACGGCGCTGATGACCATTGCTGAAATCAACGCTAACGGGGGCGTGCTCGGCAAGCAATTGGAGCCTGTGGTTGTCGATCCGGCATCCAACTGGCCGCTGTTTGCCGAGAAGGCGCGCCAGCTGCTGGGACAGGACAAGGTTGCGGTGGTGTTTGGCTGCTGGACTTCGGTATCGAGAAAGTCTGTGCTGCCGGTGTTCAAGGAATTGAACGGGCTGCTTTTCTATCCCGTTCAGTACGAGGGTGAAGAGCTTGAGCGCAATGTGTTCTATACCGGGGCGGCGCCCAACCAGCAGGCTATTCCTGCCGTCGAGTATTTGATGAGCGAGGATGGCGGGGGCGCCAGGCGCTTCGTGCTGCTGGGAACGGATTATGTATACCCGCGCACCACCAACAAGATATTGCGTGCCTTCCTGCACAGCAAAGGCGTCAAAGACAGCGACATCCAGGAGCTTTACACGCCATTCGGCCATGCGGATTACCAGACCATTGTGGCGGGCATCAAGCAGTTTGCCGCCGGCGGCAAGACGGCGGTGATTTCCACCATCAATGGGGACTCCAACGTGCCGTTCTATAAGGAGCTGGGCAACGCCAACCTGAAGGCAACCGATGTGCCGGTGGTTGCCTTCTCCGTCGGTGAGGAAGAGCTGCGCGGCGTGGATACAGGGCCGCTGGTGGGGCACTTGGCGGCTTGGAACTATTTCCAGTCCATCGAAAACCCGGTCAATGCCGAGTTCATCAAGAAATGGAAGGCGTATGCAGAAGCCAAGAGCCTGCCCAACGCGGATACGGTGGTGACCAATGACCCCATGGAAGCCACCTATATCGGCATACATATGTGGAAGCAGGCGGTCGAGAAGGCTGGCTCCACTGATGTGGACAAGGTCATTGATGCGATGGGCGGGCAGAGCTTCAAGGCGCCGGACGGCTACACCGTCAAGATGGACGAAACCAACCATCATCTGCACAAGCCTGTGTATATCGGTGAGATCAATGCCGACGGCCAGTTCGACATTGTCTCCAAGTCGGACGGGCTGATCCGCGCACAGCCATGGAGCCCGTACATCCCGGGTAATGAAGGCAAGCAAGGGCTTTGAGCCTGAAGGATCGGTTCACCATGGTGTCTCGCAATACGATCCGTTTAGTCGGGCGGCTGCTGCTTTCGCTTTGTCTGTCCTGGGCATGCCTTGGCGCTTCGGCTGCGCATGCTCAGGGTGTCGATCCGGCGTTGCTTGGTGTTTTGGCGAAGGGGGATACCTCGGCCAGGCTGCAGGCGCTGGCTGCGCTGGGGCAGACGGCCGGTCCCTTGGCGCCGGCCGTACTGGAAGCAATGCGCGAACGAAGGCTGTATGCGGCGGACAATGGCCGTACATACATTGTCTCCAAGGATGGCCAGGCGCTGGACCCAGCCACGGGGCAAGTTGCGCAATTGCCCGAGGGCGCAAGCCGGGTGACGATCAACAACCGTTTGCGGCGCGCCTTGGATGGGGCGCTGGCCGTGTCGAGGCTTCAGTCCGAAGACCCGGCTGTTCGCCTGGCGGCGGCGCGGCGTATGCAGCAGGGCGGCGTGGACAGCCGGCAGGCGCTTGGTGCCGCCCTGGCCGGGGAAAAGGATGCACAGGTGCGCGAGGCGCTGCTTATCGCGCTCGCAGCCCTGCAGCTGGACAGCCAGGTTCCCGCAGAGCGTGCCGCCGCAGCGGAAACGCTGGGGAATACAGGCAGCGCAGCCTTCCGTTCTCGCGTAGCAGCCTTGCTGGCGCAGGATGCGAACGGGCAGTACCTGGAGCGCGACGAATCGGTGCGTGCGGCGGCAGGCGCGGCCATACGGAAAATCGACCGGCACATGGCCACGATTGAATGGGCCGGCAATATTTTCTACGGGCTGAGTCTGGGAAGCGTGCTGCTGCTGGCGGCACTGGGGCTGGCCATTACTTTCGGCCTGATGGGCGTGATCAACATGGCGCATGGCGAACTGCTGATGATAGGCGCCTATGTCACCTATGTAATGCAGCTGCTTTTCCGCGCCTATCTGCCGGATGCAATGGCCTGGTATGTCGTTGCAGCGCTGCCGGCGGCGTTTGTCACGACGGCGCTGGTCGGTATGGCGCTGGAGCGCACGGTGATCCGCTGGCTATATGGACGTCCTCTGGAAACGCTGCTTGCGACATGGGGCATCAGCCTGATGCTCATACAGGGCGCGCGCTCGATCTTTGGTGCGCAGAATGTGGAGGTTGCCAACCCAGGCTGGATGTCTGGCGGGGTTACCGTGCTGGGCGGGCTGGTGCTCAGCTACAACCGGATCGCCATCGTGGTGTTTGCCGTGCTGGTCGTTCTGTTTGTCTGGTTTCTGCTGAACCATACGCGGCTGGGCTTGTTCGTGCGCGCCATCACGCAGAACCGCCGCATGGCCGACTGTGTCGGGGTGCCGACCGGACGCATTGACATGCTTGCGTTCGGGCTTGGCTCGGGTATTGCGGGTCTGGGAGGCGTCGCGCTTTCGCAGTTGGGCAATGTGGGGCCCGATCTGGGCCGGGCCTATCTGGTTGATTCGTTCATGGTCGTTGTGCTGGGCGGTGTCGGCCAACTGGCGGGCACAGTGGTCGCAGCATTGGGGTTGGGCGCAGTGAACAAGCTGATGGAGCCCTTCTCGGGCGCAGTCCTTGCCAAGATCACCATCTTCGTGCTGATTGTCCTGTTCATCCAGAAGCGGCCGCAAGGCCTGTTTGCCCTGCGCGGAAGGAGTGCTGAATGAAAACCGCTGTCGCAATGCCCGCGCTGCCGGGCGCAGCGCCCGGCCGGGGCCTGCTTTCTCCCACTATATGGTCCTTCTTGCTGGCCTCGGTCGTCATCCTGGCACTGCTGCCATTGCTGAACCTGGCTATGCCGGCGGATCATCCGCTGCATGTATCGTCCTACGCAGTGGCGCTGCTTGGAAAGTTCATGTGCTACGCGCTGGCTGCCCTGGCGCTTGATCTGGTCTGGGGTTACACGGGGATTCTGTCCCTGGGGCACGGCGTTTTCTTCGCACTGGGCGGCTATGCGCACGGCATGTATCTGATGCGCACGTCCGCAGCCCTGGATGGTGGCCCAGGCGCATTGCCGGGATTCATGGTTTTTCTCGACTGGAAGGAATATCCGTGGTTCTGGGCGTTCACGGATCATTTTGCATGGGCCATGCTGCTGGTGGTCTGCGTGCCTGGCGTGCTTGCGTTCGCCTTCGGGTACTTCGCATTCCGTTCGCGCATAAAAGGCGTTTATTTCTCCATCATTACCCAGGCAATGACCTTCGCCGCCATGCTGCTGTTCTTTCGCAATGAAACGGGTTTCGGCGGCAATAACGGCTTTACCGGCTTCAGGCAGATCCTGGGTTCTGACATCACCGCGCCAGGCACGCGCGCCGCCCTTTACTGGGTGACGCTGGCGGTGCTGGCCGGATCGTTCCTGCTTGCGCGGGCCATCACGCAATCCAGGCTCGGCAGGGTTCTGACCGCCGTGCGCGATGGCGAAAGCCGGCTGCGGTTTCTTGGCTATGAGCCCCTGCACTTCAAGCTCTTTGTCTGGACGCTATCGGCCATCATGTGCGGCGTCGCGGGCGCACTGTATGTGCCTCAGGTCGGCATTATCAACCCCGGTGAGATGTCCACCGAGTCGTCCATCGAAATGGTGATCTGGGTTGCCACGGGCGGGCGCGGCACGCTTATCGGTCCCATTGTCGGCGCGGGCGCCGTCAATGGCCTGAAGACATGGTTTACCGGCGCGTTCCCGGAATACTGGCTATATGCGCTGGGGCTGATCTTTGTACTGACCACGCTCTTTTTGCCGCAGGGCCTGGTCGGCCTGGCTCGCCGCCTGCGCAGTCGCGGAGATACAAGGAGTGAGCTATGAGTCACCCTGTCATGAATGGAATGTCGGATGGCGCTCACCAGGATCGGGAAGGCGCGGGCGGCACGCCCGAGTACGGACGAGTGGCGCCCCAAGGCCTGGATACGAGCCATGGCGTCATTCTGTATCTGGAAGATGTCACAGTGAGCTTTGACGGCTTCCGGGCGCTGAACCGGCTCACGCTGGATATCGGGGTGGGCGAGCTGCGCTGCATCATCGGCCCGAACGGCGCAGGCAAAACGACCATGATGGACGTTATCACCGGCAAGACGCGGCCCGACGAAGGCACCGTTTTCTTTGGCCAGAATATCGATCTGGCACGGCTGGACGAAGGGCGGATTGCGCATGCGGGCATAGGCCGAAAATTCCAGCGCCCGACCGTGTTCGAGCAGCACACGGTGCTGGAAAACCTGGAGCTTGCCATCAAGGGCGACAAGCGGGTGAGCCGTACTCTGTTCGCAAGGCTGAACTCGGAGCAGTCTGACCGTATCTGTTCAACGCTGGAATTGATACGCCTGACGCGCGAAGCGCGGCGACCGGCAGGGCTGCTGTCGCACGGGCAAAAGCAATGGCTGGAGATAGGCATGCTGCTGATGCAGGAACCGCTGTTGCTGCTGCTGGACGAACCGGTGGCTGGTATGACGGACGCTGAAACCGAGCGAACCGGGGAACTGCTCAACGAACTGAAGGGAAAGCATTCAATGATGGTAGTGGAGCACGATATGGATTTCGTCAACAGCATCGCGGGCGATGGAAAGGTGACGGTGCTGCACGAGGGATCTGTCCTGTCCGAAGGCACGATGTCGCAAGTGCAGAGCGATCCGGGTGTTATCGAAGTTTATCTGGGGCGCTGATATGCTTGAGATCGAATCGCTCAATCAGTTCTATGGCGGCAGCCATACCCTGCGCGATGTCTCGCTGCGGCTGGCGCAGGGCGAATGCCTGGGCTTGCTTGGCCGCAATGGCGTAGGCAAGACAACACTGCTCAAGTGCCTGATGGGTGTGCTGCCGATACGTTCGGGCAGTATCCGGCTGGACGGCAGCGATATCGCCCAGCTTGCGCCACATCGGCGCGTGGCGCGGGGCATGGCTTATGTGCCCCAGGGGCGCGATATCTTCGCCCGCCTCACTGTCGAGGAAAACCTGTTCATGGGCATGGCGAGCAAGCCTGCTTCGGCCGCCCGGCGCATCAAGGACGAGATCTACGAACTGTTCCCTGTGCTCAGGACGATGCTGGCACGCCGGGGCGGCGACCTTTCGGGCGGTCAGCAGCAACAGCTGGCGATTGCGCGCGCGCTGGTGGCCGAGCCCCGTTTCATTATCCTGGACGAACCGACCGAAGGCATACAGCCTTCCATCATCAAGGATATCGGCCGCGTCATTCATTTGCTGCGCGCGCGCGGCGACATTGGAATTCTGCTGTGCGAGCAGTATTTCGAGTTCGCACGCGAGCTGGCCGATCATTTCATTGTGCTGAACCGGGGCGAGGTAGTGGCCCGCGGCGACCGTACACAGATCGGCAGCGAAGAAGTGCGCCGGCATCTTTCGGTATAGACATCGTGTACAGGCGCAGCGATTCATCCGCCCCTGCGGGCGCACACAGCCCGCATGCTCTCCTGGGAAACTGGGATGCATCGCTGCGCCTGTCGTTCGAGCACAGGCCCGGGCGTGGTACCGTGCTGGCGCGCCGCCAGCATCAAGGCCCGCTGCAGGTGCAGAAGGCGCTCTATCCAGAGGGGGCTCGGATCTGCCATGTCACTGTGCTGCATCCTCCTTCCGGGATCGCCGGCGGCGACAGGCTGGAGATGGAAATCAACGTGGGACCTGGTGCGCACGCGGTGCTCGGTACGCCTGGTGCAACGCGCTGGTACAAATCCAATGGCCGGCAGTCTGCTCAGACAGTGCGCCTTGATGTGGCGCGCGGTGCCTGCCTCGACTGGCTGCCGCAGGAGAATATTTTCTTTGAAGATGCCGACGCACGCAGCGATGTCCGTGTGTCGCTGTCAAACGGGTCGCGCGCCATCGGCTGGGAAATCACGCAGCTTGGCACCGTGCGCAAGGAATCGGCCTGGGACGCGGGTCGCATTGCGCTGGAAACGACGCTCAGCCTTGATGCCCATCCGTTGTGGATTGATGCAGCGATGTTTCGCTCGGGCGATGCCGTTCGCAAGAGTGCAGCCTGCCTGGCGGATTATCCCGTCATGGGCACGCTTTGGGCATTCGGCCCGGATATGGAGGGCGACATGGCGGATCGGCTGGGGCAGGACATGCCATGGACTGATTCCCTGAGGGCAGGCTTTACGCATATTCCAGTGGCGGATGCGCAATGCCTGTGCCTGCTGCGCGTGCTGGGAATGCATGCGCAGGATGTAAGAAACCTGCTGGTCGCGCTGTGGGAGCGCCTGCGCCCGATGATCCTGGGTGTTGACGCGCAGCCACTGCGCCTGTGGCGGACTTGAACCACGATACAAAGAAAACCGGCCAGAGGAGCCAAAGGAAAAATCATGGAACTGACCCCCCGAGAAAAAGACAAGCTTTTGATCTTCACCGCCGCATTGCTGGCCGAGCGCCGCAAGGAACGCGGACTGAAGCTCAATCATCCTGAAGCGGTGGCGTTGATCACTGCCGCGCTGATGGAGGGCGCGCGCGACGGACGCACGGTGTCTGACCTCATGCACCATGGCACCACGCTGCTGTCGCGCCAGGATGTGATGGAAGGCGTGCCGGAGATGATTCCCGACATTCAGGTGGAAGCCACGTTCCCCGACGGCACGAAACTGATCACTGTGCATAACCCGATCATTTGATTCACCAGGACAAGCCGATGAAAAACCGATACATCCACAAGCGTTTGATGGCTGCGGGCGCATTGCTCTCATGCGCCGCAGCGCCGGCGCTCGCGCACCCGGGGCATGCGCTTCACCTGCATGCGGCGGGCGATATGTTTGCTGCCGGTATTCTGCACCCGCTCACCGGCCTGGATCACCTGCTGGCCATGCTGGCAGTGGGACTGTGGGCGGCGCTTGCGCACAAGGAACTGCGGCAGGCATTATGGACGCCGGCGAGCTTCCTGATTCTGCTGCTCGTTGGGGCGCTGCTGGGAATCGGTGGAGCAAGGCTGCCGGCCGTGGAGCCTGTCATCATGGCGTCGCTGCTGGTCATGGGGCTGCTTGTGGCTGGCCGCGCGTCGTTGCCGCGTTGGGCAGCGTCTGCGCTGGTCGGGTTTTTTGCGATCTTCCATGGCCTGGCGCATGGCGTCGAGCTGCCCCAGAGCGAAGGCGCCGCGATGTTCATCGCCGGCTTCATGCTGTCGACCCTGTGCCTGCATCTGGCAGGGCTGGGGCTGGGGTATGCGCTCAAGCGGCGCGGCGCGCTGCTGACGGGCCTGACGGGCGCGGGCATTGCGGGCTATGGCCTGACGCTGCTGGCGACATCCTTCTAGCGGTGGGGCAGACATGATTCCAGGGGAAATTCTTGCCGAGGACGGCGCCATCGCCATCAATGAAGGCCGTGCGATATGCATGATCGATGTGGTTAATGCCGGAGACCGGCCCATCCAGGTCGGATCGCATTTTCATTTTGCGGAAACCAATGCAGCGCTTGTGTTTGACCGCGAGGCCGCCAGGGGGTTCAGGCTCAATATCGCCGCCGGCACAGCGGTGCGTTTCGAGCCCGGCCAGAAGCGCACGGTCGAGCTGGCGGCGCTGTCAGGCAGCCGGGAAGTGTATGGATTCAACGGCAAAGTAATGGGAGCGCTGTGATGGCCACGATTTCGCGCAGCGCCTATGTGGAAATGTTCGGCCCCACGCATGCCAATGGCGTGGGCGACCGCGTGCGGCTGGCTGACACGCAGCTGCTTGCCGAAGTCGAGCGCGACAGCACGGTTTTCGGCGAAGAGGTGAAGTTCGGCGGCGGCAAGGTGATCCGGGACGGCATGGGCCAGAGCCAGCGCGCCAGCGCGGATTGCGTCGATACCGTGATTACGAATGCGCTGATCATCGATGCGGTCACGGGCATCGTCAAGGCGGATATCGGCATCAAAAACGGCCATATCTGCGTGTTGGGAAAGGCGGGCAACCCAGACATACAGCCCGGCGTGGATATCGTGATCGGACCAGGCACGGAGGTTATAGCCGGCGAAGGCATGATAGTTACCGCGGGCGGCATAGACACCCATATACACTTTATCTGCCCGCAGCAGATTGAGCATGCGCTGGCCAGCGGGGTCACCACCATGATTGGCGGGGGTACCGGCCCTGCGCAAGGCACGCTGGCCACGACTTGCACGCCGGGGCCCTGGCATCTTTCTTCGATGCTTGCCGCGCTGGATGCATTTCCGATGAATATCGGCCTGCTCGGCAAAGGCAATGCCAGTGCACAGGCCCCGCTCATGGAGCAGGTGAGGGCGGGTGCCATTGGGCTGAAACTGCACGAAGACTGGGGCTCCACGCCTGCCGCCATCGATACCTGCCTCACGGTTGCGGACGACATGGATGTCCAGGTTGCCATTCACAGCGATACGCTGAACGAAGCGGGGTTTGTCGAGGACACCTTCCGGGCTTTCAAGGGCCGCTGTATCCACACCTTCCATACCGAAGGCGCGGGGGGAGGCCATGCGCCGGACATCATTCGCGCGGCGGGCATGCCCAATGTGCTGCCCGCTTCCACCAACCCAACCATGCCATTCACCGTCAATACCGTGGATGAACATCTGGACATGCTGATGGTTTGCCACCATCTGGATCCGGCAATAGCCGAAGACGTTGCGTTTGCGGAAAGCCGGATACGGCGCGAAACCATTGCGGCGGAGGATGTGCTGCACGACATGGGCGCATTCTCCATCATGAGTTCGGATTCCCAGGCGATGGGCCGCGTCGGGGAAACCATCATGCGGACATGGCAGACCGCCGACAAAATGAAGCGGCAGCGCGGCGCCCTGCCGGGCGACAGCGCGCGCAGCGACAACGAGAGAATCAAGCGCTATATCGCCAAGTACACCATCAATCCGGCCTTGGCCCACGGCATTGCGCACAAGGTGGGGTCAGTGGAGCCAGGCAAGCTGGCTGACCTGGTGCTGTGGCGGCCGGCTTTTTTTGGCGTCAAGCCAGCCATGGTCCTCAAGGGCGGGATGATAGCCGCGGCCTCCATGGGCGACCCCGGCGCATCCATTGCGACGCCGCAGCCCGTGATCATGCGGCCTATGTTTGGAAGCTTCGGGCGGGCGCTCAAGACATCGCTCACCTTCATTTCACAGGCGGCCGCCGGGAACGAGGCGCTGCATGCGCTGGGGCTTGCAAAGACCCTGGAACCGGTGCATGGCTGCCGGGCATTGAGCAAGCATGACATGGTGCGCAACGACTGGTTGCCGGATATACAGGTCGACCCCGAAACATATCAGGTCATGGCGGATGGGCAGTTGCTGATCTGTGAGCCGGCCAGGGTATTGCCCATGGCCCAGCGATATTTCCTGTTTTGACGCGGGCTTGCTCCGTTGTCGTGTGGCGCGGCGCCAAGTTGCAGCAATCCCGCCGATGCCGCTCCGGTTCCAGAAACAACAAGGAGGTTTTATGCGGATAGCCCTGAAAAGCGTTGATGGCGCTCATGTCGCCAGGCCGCTTGCGGCCCGTGCGCCAGCGGCCGTTCTGGATTTCACACGGCGCAGGCGCAGCCGGCAGCTCGTCGAGTTGGAAAACGGCGTCACCATAGGGCTTGCGCTGCCCAAGGGAGCCGTATTGCGCGATGGTGACCTGCTCGTGCTTGACGATGGCAGCCTTGTCGCTGTGCGGGCCGCCGCCGAGTCGGTATTGCGTGTGTCGGCCGGCACGATGCGCCAGCTTGCCCGCGCAGCCTATCATCTTGGCAATCGCCATGTGCCCCTCGAGGTTGGAGAAAGCTGGGTGCAGCTGGCGTTCGATGCCGTGCTTGCCGATATGCTGAGCAGGCTGGAGGGTGTCAGCGTGCAGCGGCTCACCGTGCCCTTCGAGCCCGAGTCGGGCGCCTATGGCGGCGGCCACCGTCACGGGCACGACGAGACCTTTGAGCAGGACTACGCGCTGGCGCAGTCCGCCTACCATGCCCATGAACATTCTTGAGAACGGGCTCCGCTCCGCGGATCCGAGCAAGGGCCGCATACGCAAGCCCGAATGCATGGACACGCAGACAGCGCTTCTGCAGCTCGCTTCGCCAGGGCTGCCTATCGGCGGCTACAGCTATTCCCAAGGCCTGGAAGCGGCAGTGGCGTGCGGCCTGGTCTGTGATGAGGCCACTGCGCGGGCCTGGATACAGGAGCAACTGCTGCATGTTGTGGCGCACTGCGAAGCGCCAGCCTGGATACTGTTGTTCGACGCCTGGTCGCAGGCGGACTACGGGCGTGCCTCGCACTGGAACGCCTGGTTTCATGCCAGCCGCGAAACCCGCGAACTGCGCCGGGAGACCGAGCAGATGGGCTGGTCGCTGGCCAGTCTGGCCAACGAGCTTTCGTGGGGGGCGCCAGCGCTTCGGACGGCGCTGGGAAGCTTGCCTGTCATCACCTTGCCAGCGGCGCATGCATGCTGTGCCTGTGCGCTGGCGCTGGACAGGCATTGCGCGCTGGCCGCCTATCTTTTCACCTGGGTCGAGAATCAGGTTATGGCGGCGATCAAGACCATACCGCTTGGGCAGCTTGCCGGTCAGCGCATCCTGAATGATGTGCGGCGCCGTATTGGTGCGGCCTGCGACGAAGCCGAGCATCGCGCTGCCGCGACACCGCCAAGGCTTGATACGTTCGCGCCGCAGCTTGCGATATTGTCGGCCCGCCATGAAACCCAGTATTCGCGCTTGTTCAGATCCTGAGACGCCGATGTTCGCCTTCGCTTTTCTACTTTTCCCGCATGCGAGCCCGGCAAGGGCCGCATGGCGCAAGGACAACCGTCATGACAATTGATAATCCTTTCCCTATGCGGCGCGGCATGCGCAGCAAGCCCCTGCCGCCGCTGCGGGTGGGCGTGGGCGGCCCGGTCGGGTCCGGCAAGACGACCCTGCTCGAGATGCTCTGCAAGGCGATGTCGCCTCGCTACGACATCGTCGCCATTACCAATGACATCTACACCAAGGAAGACCAGCGCCTTCTGACGCTGTCCGGCGCGCTTCCGCCTGAGCGCATCATGGGGGTGGAAACCGGCGGCTGCCCCCACACGGCTATCCGTGAGGACGCATCGATCAACCTTGAGGCCATAGACCGGATGGTGGCCAGCTTTCCCGATGTGGATATCGTTTTCATAGAATCGGGAGGCGATAACCTGGCAGCCACGTTCAGCCCGGAGCTTTCAGACCTGACGATCTATGTGATCGATGTCGCCGCCGGCGAGAAGATTCCCCGCAAGGGCGGCCCCGGCATCACAAAATCGGACCTGCTGGTCATCAACAAGACAGATCTTGCGCCTTACGTGGGCGCTTCGCTCGATGTGATGCGCGAGGACACACTGCGCATGCGCGGCACGCGTCCTTTTGTCATGGGCGGCATCAAGCATGGGCAGGGGCTCGATGACGTGATCAGGATGATTGAACGCGAGGGCTTGCTCGGCGGCGGCACCAAGTAGGCGGCAAAGCCGAGATGGCGACCGAAGCTGGCGCGACGTAGATAACTGGCTGGTGGCGGTGCTGATGCCGTCTCTTGGCGCCGTTGGCGTCAGCCGGCATGTGCAGAGTCTGTTTGAGACAGAACCAGGTCGGCGCCTTTTTCGCCTATCATGATCGACGCAGCATTTGTATTGGTGGAGACGATGCGGGGCATGACTGAGGCATCAATGACCCGCAACTTGTGCACTCCACGTACACGAAGCTGGGCATCGACGACAGAGCGTGCGTCAGCACCCATGCGGCATGTGCCTGCCGCATGAAATACTGTCCCCCCTTTGCTGCGGGCAAAATAGGCCAGGCCGGCATCGTCGTGGACATCGCTGCCCGGCAAATATTCCTGGGGGGTGATCAGATCCCGGAAGGCAGGCTGCTGATAGATGTCGCGCAGAATTTTCAGCCCTGACACCAACACATCGGTGTCCCGGCGGCTGCGCAGATAATTGGTGGTGATGCAGGGCGCCACCAGCGGATCGGCGGAGGCGATTTCCACTGTGCCGCATGACTCGGGCCGGCATTGCGATGCGGATGCCGAAAACCCCGAAAAGCCATGAAGCGGATCGCCAGGTTTGTCGACCGATAGCGGCATGACATTCAACAGCAAGTCCGCGCGCCCATTCTCGGCATGTTCGCTGCAAATCAGGCCGCCCACCTGGCCCGCGCCCACTGTCAGCGGGCCGCGCTTGCGAAACAGCCACTGCGCGCCCATATTCATGAGTTTGAACGGATTTCGCACATCGTCATTGAGTGACATCTTTTCCTTGAGCTTGACGATGACGCGCGCCTGGTAATGATCCTGCAGGTTCTGCCCCACTTCGGGAGCATTGTGCCTGACCTGGATGCCATGCGTCTGCAGCAGCCCGGCGGGGCCAATGCCCGACAGCTGGAGGATCTGGGGTGATTGTATTGCGCCGGCGGCAATGATGACTTCCGCATCTGCGTATGCGCGACGGACCTCGCCTCCCGTCAACCATTCAACGCCGGATGCTTCGTCGCCGTTGAACAGTACGCGCGACACATGGGCATGGGTCTTGACGAACAGGTTTCCACGCGCCCTGACCGGCTTGAGGAAGGCGGTTGCCGCATCACATCGCCAGTGGCCGCGCAGGGTCAGCTGATAGGCGCCCAGTCCGCTGTCGTTCGATCCGTTGAAGTCATTCGTGGAAGGAAAGCCTGCCTGCGTGCCGGCTTCCAGCCAGGCTTTGCAGTAAGGATGGTCATTGCGCAGATCCGAAACACAAAGCTCGCCTTCGCCGCCGTGATAATCGTTCTCGCCGGCCTCGTAGCATTCGGAGCGCTTGAAATAGGGCAGGACGTCGCGATAGCTCCAGCCATGCGCGCCTGCCTGCTCCCAGTCGTCGAAATCGGCGTGCTGCCCACGGATATACAACAGGCCATTGATGGAACTGGAGCCTCCCAGCCCGCGTCCGCGTGGCCAGACGATTTCCCGGTTCGCTGTCTCGGGTTGGGGCTTGGTCGGAAATTGCCAGGAAAAGCGCGGGTCATAGATTGTCCGGAAATATCCCACTGGCAGCTTCAGCCAAAGGTTGCGCGGCGCGCCGCCGGCCTCCAGCAGCAGAACGCGAACCGCCGGATCGGCACTCAGCCGGTTGGCCAGCACGCAGCCTGCCGATCCCGCGCCGACAATGATGTAGTCATAATGTTCGTTCATGGCGGAATTATTCATCCTGCGTTCTCCATCCATCCTGACGGGCCAGTGCCACTACGCGCGATCTGGTTCCGGTATGTCCAAGCGGGAGAATGCCTCCGCAGGCGCTTCATGAGACTGCATGATCTGAGCCATCAGCCCAAGCAGCCGCGTTTCGATAGCTTTGTCGCGGAACGGTCGCTGCTGCTCGTAATCCGTTTCCAGATCATAGAGAACCGTCGTGGTGTCCTCGTATCCGCCGCCCTGGCCCTGATGCCCTGTCGGCTGGCCTTTTACATTTCGACGGGCAGGCACCTTTAGCAAGGGCACGCCCTGTGAAAACCCGAAAGGCTCGACCAGTTGCGCCGCACGCAGTTCGTCCACATGGAACATGCTTTTCAGATGCATAGGCATCAGGGTGTATTCGTACAGCATCTGCGCGGTCATATCCTCGGGATAACGAAAGTAGGTGTGGCGCCCATCGGTGATATTGGTGCCGGCGCCGAACATCCCATAGATAACCGCTTCGCGTACAGGCAGGTCCTCTTCCAGTAGTGGCAGCAAGGAATGGCCACGCACGCTCGATGGCGCAGACACGTTGTGGCATGCGAGCAGCGTGGGCATGATATCCGTTGTCTGCGTGAGCGATTTTCTGCGTGTTCCAGCCTGATTCTGATGTGCCGGATGGTGGATCATCAGGGGTATATGCGCGATTTCGTTATAGAAGGGCATGCGGTTTTTTCCCCACCAGTCATGCTCAGCCAGCAGGAACCCGTGATCCGTGGTGAGGATGACGGTTGTATCGCGCCACATGTCGTGCCTGTCGAGGTAATCGAGCATCTGCCCCAGATAGAAATCGCACATGCTGAGCAGCGCCGCATAGTTGGCGCGAAGTTCCTGTACCTCCGCCTCATTTTCCTCCAGCCGCTTGTAACGTGGCCAGTCCAGGATCGGGCCGGTATATCCGGTCGGGTATTTTTCGCGAAATCTAGCCGGCGCGAAAAATGGCTCGTGGGGGTCAAAACACTCCAGATGCAACAACCAGTTGTCAGCATCGCGATTGAGGTCGAGAAACTCAAGGCCGGCAGCGAACGTGCGCGGACAGCAGAAGTCGCTCTCCTCGCGCATGAAATGCCGATTGACCATGGCCTGAACCCTGCCGTCCTGCTTGTCGGCCGGATGTTGCATTGGATGATACATGGCGAGAAACCGTTCAAGGGGCGGCTCGACCATCGCCTTC
>Ga0182738_1001635_pt1 | contig 27752 bp, 22 predicted proteins | sample eDN5th30CBELigMG_FD_128876 | JGI IMG/M metagenome (GOLD analysis project Ga0182738, IMG submission 128876) | Enriched Miracle-Growth compost microbial communities from Emeryville, California, USA - eDNA 5th pass 30_C BE-Lig MG (version 2)... ...
CTTCGGCATCGGCATGAACACCGACCACACGCTGGAAGAAGTCGGCCAGCAGTTCTCGGTGACGCGCGAGCGCATTCGTCAGATCGAGGCGAAGGCGCTGCGCAAGCTCAAGCATCCGAGCCGGTCACGCAAGCTGCGCTCATTCCTGGACAACTGATCGCCGGGATCCGGTCCGGACCTCCTGCAAAAGGGCTGCTCGCGAGAGCGGCCCTTTTGTTTTAGAATGGCCGCCATGAACGTCCGCACCCTGATCGAAAATGCCGGCCTCCCCCGCCGTCGCTTCACGGTGAAGGAAGTCGAGCGCATGAGCGAGGTCGGGCTGCTGCGTGCGGAGGAACGGGTCGAGCTGATCGGGGGCGAGCTCATTCCGATGAATCCCAAGGGCAACCGGCACGAACTGCTGAAGGCCGCTCTTCTGAAGCGGTGGTACAGGGCGACGCCCGACCATATTCTGCTCATCCCGGAAACGACCTTCCGCCTTGCGCTCGATACCTATCTCGAGCCCGACGTCGTGCTGTTCGAGCGGGCGATCGGCATAGGCCGGCTCGATGGCGATACCGCGCTGCTCGCCGTCGAGATCTCCGACAGTTCGCTCGGCTTCGACCTTGGCCCGAAGGCGCTCGTCTATGCGCTTTTCGGCATTCGCGAGCTCTGGGTGATCGACGCGACCACCGGCACGATCCATGTCCACCGGGAGCCGGTCGACGGACGCTATCAGGCGATCACGCCGTGGACGGCCGAGGACCTCGTCGTGCCCGCCTTCGCGCCGGTCGAGTTCGCGCTGCGCCTCGCCGATCTCGACCTCGGCGACGGATCGGGCTAAGGCTCGGACACGGACACCAATCGAAAAGGGCAATCCATGTCGTTCCTGAAGAAGCTGTTCGGCGGCGGTGGCGGCTCGGACGCAGCCGAGCCCAAGGGCGAGGCGACCGAATACAAGGGCTACAACATCCGCCCTGCCCCCTATTCCGAGGGCGGCCAGTACAAGACCGCCGGCTTTATCGAGAAGACGATCGACGGCGTCGAGAAGTCGTACCGCTTCGTCCGCGTCGACTCGCATACGAGCCGCGACGCGGCCGCCGACTTCGCTGTCATCAAGGGCAAGCAGATCATCGACGAGCAGGGCGACCGGATCTTCGACACGAACTGATCCGCCGCGCAGGATCCTCCGGAATTCGCCGGTACGATCCTGGAATCCAAAGACCCCGACATGAAAAAGCCGGCCGCGGTGAAGCGGCCGGCTTTCTTGTTTGCGAGGCAGGCGGCGCTACTGGGCGCAGCTGCCATCGGGCTGGACGGCAGCCTCGGGGCACTCGCCACCGCGCTGCGGACGCTCGCGGCGCTCGGGCTGGCGCTGCTCCTGCTGCTGCGGCTCAGACTGGACCGGCTGTTCCGCCTGCGGCTCGCGCTGGCGGCGGGGACGCTCGGCCTGCGGCTCGGGCTGCGCCTGCTCCCGCTGCTGCTCCTGCTGGGGCTGCGACTCCTGCTGGGGCTGCTCCTGCCGCTGCTGGCGACGCTGGCGCGGCGCTTCCTCAGACTGGGCCGGCGCTGCCGGCTCCGCCTGAGGCTCGGCCTGCGGACGCTGGCGGCGCGGACGCTCCGCCGGCTCCGGCTGGGGCTGTGCCTCCGGCTGCGGCTCGGCGGCGGGCGGCGCGGCTTCCTCGGCCGGCTTGGCCGGGCGTTCGCGACGCGGCTTCTCCGGCTTCGCCTCCGGCTCGGGAGCAGGCTTCACAGGCTCCGGCGCAACCTCGGGCTTCGGCTCGGGCTTGGCTTCCGGTGCCGGCTTCGGCTCAGGCTTGGCTTCCGGCGCAGGCTGCTCCTCGGCCGGCTTGGCCGGACGCTCGCGGCGCGGCTTCTCCGGCTTGGCCGCCGGCTCCCGTGCCGGCTCGGCGGGAGCCGCTTCCGGCGCGGGCTTCTCCGCCGGCTTCGGCTGCTCGGCGGCTGGTGCGTCGACAGCGGGGGCCGCCTCGGCCGGCTTGGCCGGACGATCCTTGCGCGGACGCTCACCCTGCGGGGCGTCGCCAGGCTGGCCGGCCGGCTCACCCGGCTGTGCCGCCGCATCGGGTGTCCGATCCGGACGGTTCGGCCGCTCGGGCTGGTCCGGATTGACCGGCGGCGGATTGCCGTCGGCAGGCACCTGCGGCTCGGCCGGCTGCGGATTGGCCTCGACCTTCTTCAGCACGTCCTCGGCCTTGGCGGCGCGTTCCTGGCGGATGCGCTCCTGTTCGGCCTGGCGCTGCTGCGCGGCCTTCTGGGTCGCGGCATCGATCTCGGCCGAACGGTCTTCCGCCACCTTGCGCTGCTTTGCCACCAGATCGGCCTTCTCGGCCCTCAGCTTCTCGATCTCGGCCTGCATGCGATCGCGCTGCTGGGGCTGGTCGCGATCGCGGCGCAGGTCACGCCGCTCCTCCGGGTTGAGCACGGAGAGCAACGCCGCCGACACCACGCCGGCAATCGCCGCCTTCGGATCGGGCTCGACATACTGATGGATCAGCGTGCGGTCATCCCGCGGCACGTCGCGATCGAAGCGGTCCGGCCGGCGATCGAAGCGCTGGTCGTCGATGCGCGGACGGAACACGCCGATACGGCCACCCTGATCGTCGTCGAAGATGTCGCTCTGGTCGTCGACGAAGACGACTTCGCGGCCGGGGCGATCCCGCCGGCGAACCGGCTCGTTGAAGTAGCGGCCATCCTCGAACCGGGGCCGGCGCACGTCGCGGGCCTCGCCCAGATAACGGCCGACATCGCGCACCGGGGCTGCCCGACGGCCAATATCGTCATCGTCGAAATAGCGGTCGTCGACGAACACCCAGCTCTCGGAAACCGGCGGATCGTAGCGGCGCGGCGCGCCATACTGGTAGCCCGACCGGTCCGGCGCGATCGGCGCCCAGCCGACGGCGCCGCCGCCCACGCGGAAGGTCACCCAGGCCGGCGACCAGGTGTCGCCCGGAACCCAGTACCAGCCATAGTCGGGGCTGTAGTCCCAGCGGCCATAATGATAGGTGGCCCAGCCGAACGGTTCGCTCGACTCCCAGTACCAGCCGTAATCGTCGGTCCAGGTCCAGCGTCCCTCCTGATAGGGGCGCCAGCCGGCGCCCCGGCGCTTGGGCACGAAGACGTAGCCGTAATCCTCATCCTCGATCCAGCGGCCATAGGGCTGCAACTGGTCGAAGAAATAGCCGACGTCGCCCGAGGCGCGGCTGGCGCGCGGACGGGACGAGACCGGCTGGGCGCGCGGCCGCGACGGGGCGGCTTGCGCCGGCTTCGGCCGCGGCGCAGGCGGCACGACGGCCGGACGGTTTTCCGCGACCTTTACCGGCTGCGCTTCGGGCGCGGCCGGGATCTCGCTTTCGGCCGACTGATCATATTCGTCCATGTCCGTCGTGTCGGAGGGCGGCGCCGAATCGTCGGGAGCCACTGCCGGCGTGTTGGGACGCAGCTCGAGCTTGTAGGGAACATCGACGACGCCGGTGACGACCGCCGCCCCCGCGACGACGACACCGCCGGCGAGCGCGGCACCAACCAGACCCCAGAGTTTCATATTCACCTTCCCGTCGTTTCCGGCCGCGTTGGGCCGGTCGAACCGAATCATGCCAATGGACTTGGCGATCTTGCCGATATCAGCCGGGCAAAGCGGCATGGACGAGGCTCAATCAAGGCCATTTCACCGGTCGACTCGCCTCATTTCTCCCCTCTCAATCCCGCTTCGCGCCTGAACGTTCCCTGAATGCCGCAGGACATGGTGGATTGGCGGCGCGGCGCGGAGATGCGATCCTGCCGGTTGCGAAGAACGACCGGAGACGCGGGACGCATGTCAGTGAGACCATCGAGCAGGCCATCGGCATGGGCCACGATTCCAGCGCGAGTGATGCTGCTGGCCGCCGTGCTTTCGGCGCCGATACTGCCTGCCGTCGCCCTGGCCGACGGCCTGAGGCTGGCGCCCTACAAGGATGCGCTGTTCCAGTACGGTACCGTTCTGGAGACCCGCGCCAATGGCGATTTTCGTGTCGTCGATTATGACGAGATGCGCGATATCAACGGCCGCGACGAGGTCCCCGAGCGCAAGGCGCAGGGCAAGTATGTTTCGCTGAAGACCAAGCGAGTCGAGGACCACCTGACCTACAAGGTCGGTGGCCGCAGCCTGAAATATGTTGGCGCCGGCGCCACCAGGGGCCCGGCCAGGATGATCGTCCTCTATCTGCACGGCCAGAACGGCACCCGTTTCCAGGGCGCCGACGACTGGACTTTTGGCGGCAATTTCAACCGGGTGAAGAACCTCACTGTTGCCGCCGGCGGCGTCTATCTCTCACCCGATTTCAGCGATTTCGAAACGACGGGCACGGCCGAGATCAAGGCGCTGATCCAGGACTACGCGTCCCGCTCGCCCGGCGCCCCGGTCTTCGTCGCCTGCGGTTCCTATGGCGGCAAGCTGTGCTGGTCGCTGGCGCGGGATCCGGAAGCGGCTTCGATGATCTCGGGCCTGATCCTGCTCGGCTCGCTCAACGATCCGGGTTTTCTCAAGACGGCGGCAATGAAGCCCGGCGGCCGCAGGATCCCGATCTTCATCGGCCATGGCAGCCGCGACCCGATCATCGACTGGAAGACGCAGCAGGCGTTCTTCGACAGCGTGCGCAAGAAATCGCCGGGCTACCCGATCCAGTTCGTGCTGTTCCAGAACGGCAATCACGGCACGCCGATCCGCATGACCGACTGGCGTGAAACCTTGAACTGGATGCTGGCAGCCGGGGAGAAGTAGCCTTCTCCCCGCGGGATGCCGCCTTCGGCCATCCCGGGCAGGTCATCCTGCAAGCCGAGGGAGGCCAGCCGCGAACAGACGGGTCAGGGCTTGCCTGGCCGAGGTTCATGGAGCGCGGCTTTCAGTCCGACGACCTATCCCGGCGGCTCCCGCCTGGCCGCCCTTTCGTCGGCCGCCAGATGGACCTGGAGCACGGTCTCGACGCGCTCCAGGATCGTGCGCAGTTCGCCGTTGCGCACCTGCTCGAACTTTTCATGCAGGGCGAGGATCTCGATCTCGGCTTTGAGGTTGACCTCGTAGTCGTGCTGCGCCGCCATCCGATCCTTCTCGGCCTGGCGGTTCTGCGACATCATGATGACCGGCGCCTGCAGCGCCGCCACCATCGACAGAACCAGATTGAGAAACACGTAGGGATAGGGGTCAAAGACCCCGTTCCAGCTCACCAGCACCAGCGAGTTCAGCACAACCCAGACGATGATCACCACCGCGAACGTGCCGATGAAGGTCCAGGAGCCGCCAATCGCGGCCACCCGATCCGACAGGCGCTCGCCAAAGGTGAGCTGGCTGTCGAACTCCGCGTTGATGTTGCGGGCAACGTGGCTTCGCGTCGCCATTTTCTCCAGCAGCCGACGATCTCCCGCCGACAGTCCCGAGGGACCGTCGGTCAGCAGGCGTTCACAGAATTCGCGGATCGCCGCATCCGACATGCTGGATCAGATCGCGCCCTGGAACGTGTTGCACTGGTTCACGTCGCCGGTCTGGTAGCCGCGCTTGAACCATGTGCTGCGTTGCGCCGACGTGCCATGGGTGAAACTTTCCGGCACGACGACGCCCTGGGTGCGCTTCTGGATGGCGTCATCGCCGATCTGGGTCGCTGCATTCAGCGCCTCGTCGATGTCGCCCGCCTCCAGCATGCCCTTCTGGTCGGTGCGGTTGGCCCAGACACCGGCATAGCAGTCCGCCTGGAGCTCGACCTTGACGGAGAGGGCATTGGCGTCCGCCTTGTTCATGCTCTGCCGCATCTCGTTGAACTTCGGCAGAATGCCCTGCAGATCCTGAACGTGATGGCCGACTTCGTGGGCGATCACATAGGCCTGGGCGAAGTCGCCCGGGGCGCCGAAGCGGCGCTTCAGCTCATCATAGAAGGCGAGATCGATGTACACCTTCTTGTCGAGCGGGCAATAGAACGGCCCGGAAGCGGCGCTGGCCTGGCCACAGGCCGAACGCGTCATGCCGGAGAAGAGCACCAGCGGCGTGGGCGAATAGGTCTCGCCGGCCGATTTGAAAATGTCGGTCCAGACATCCTCGGTGCTGCCCAGCACCTTGGAGACGAACTGCTTGCCGGCATCGTTGACGCCCGCCCCGTTCTGGCTGCCGCCCGACGACGGCGCCGGCTGGTAGCCTGCGTCCTCGCTCTGGGTGAAGCTTCCGCCCCCGCCCGTCACCATCGCCAGCATCTGCAACGGGTTGATCCCGAACACCAGCCAGCCGATGCCGACGAGCACAGCGATCGTCACCAGCGATCCGCCCCGCAGCGGGATGCCGCGCCCGCCGCCCATGCCGGCAGGCCGATAGCCGCCGCCAAGGCCGCCCGTTCCCCCGCCGCGTCGATCTTCGACGTTCTCGCTCTCGCGCTGTCCATCGAGACGCATGGACGTTCTCCCTTTTGCCGCGGCCGGAGCCACGCCTTCGATTTTGCTAAACCTAATCCCGCCGGCATGGCGCCGCCAGTGGCTCTAACGTGTCTGCATCGGAGACAGTTGCCTGCAGGGGTTCCCCCTCCCCGCCTTTTCCCCTATAAGGCCGCTCTAGCCTTACACGCCCCCTGCTTGACGGCCCGCGCGGATCACCGCGTCGGGTCTTTAGCCACGCGCGAGACGAAATTGCCGAAACGTACAGATATCCAATCGATCCTGATCATCGGAGCTGGGCCCATCATTATCGGCCAGGCTTGCGAGTTCGATTATTCCGGCACCCAGGCCTGCAAGGCGCTGAAGGATGAAGGGTATCGAATCATCCTCGTGAACTCGAATCCGGCAACGATCATGACGGATCCGGATCTCGCGCACGCGACCTATATCGAGCCGATCACGCCGGAGATCGTGGCCAAGATCATCGAGAAGGAGCGTCCCGACGCGCTGCTCCCGACGATGGGCGGCCAGACGGCGCTGAACTGCGCGCTCTCGCTCAAGAAGATGGGCGTGCTCGACAAGTTCAACGTCGAGATGATCGGCGCCACCGCCGAGGCGATCGACAAGGCCGAGGACCGCGAGCGGTTCCGCGATGCGATGACGAAGATCGGGCTGGAGACGCCGCGTTCGCGACTCGCCCATTCGCTCACCGAAGCCCTCCCCGCGCTGGAAGAGATCGGCCTGCCGGTCATCATCCGTCCCTCCTTCACGCTGGGCGGCACCGGCGGCGGCATCGCCTATACGCGCGAAGAGTTCATCGAGATCGTCGAGAGCGGCGTCGACGCCTCGCCGACCGACGAAGTCCTGATCGAGGAATCCGTCCTCGGCTGGAAGGAATATGAGATGGAGGTTGTCCGCGACAAGAAGGACAACTGCATCATCATCTGCTCGATCGAGAACATCGATCCGATGGGCGTCCACACCGGCGATTCGATCACGGTCGCGCCGGCGCTGACCCTCACCGACAAGGAATACCAGATCATGCGCGACGCCTCGCTGGCGGTGCTGCGCGAGATCGGCGTCGAGACGGGCGGCTCCAACGTCCAGTTCGCCGTCAACCCGGCCGATGGCCGGCTGATCGTCATCGAGATGAACCCGCGCGTGTCGCGCTCCTCGGCGCTCGCCTCCAAGGCGACCGGCTTCCCGATCGCCAAGGTCGCGGCCAAGCTCGCCGTCGGCTACACGCTGGATGAACTCGACAACGACATCACCGGCGGCGCCACGCCGGCCTCGTTCGAGCCGACGATCGACTATGTCGTCACCAAGATCCCGCGCTTCGCCTTCGAGAAGTTCCCCGGCGCCTCGCCGGTGCTGACCACCGCGATGAAGTCGGTCGGCGAAGTCATGGCGATCGGCCGCACCTTCCAGGAATCGCTGCAGAAGGCGCTGCGCGGTCTCGAAACCGGCCTTTCCGGCCTCGACGAGATCGAGATCCCCGGCCTCGGCCAGGGCGATGACGCCAATGCGATCCGCGCCGCGATCGGCACGCCGACGCCCAACCGCCTGCTGCAGGCGGCCCAGGCGATGCGGCTCGGCATTTCCGTCGATCAGGTGCACGACATCTGCAAGATCGACCCGTGGTTCCTCAAGGAAATCAAGGGCATCATCGATACCGAGCTGAAGATCCGCACGCATGGCCTGCCGCAGACGGCGGGCGCGCTGCGCCGGTTGAAGGCGATGGGCTTCTCCGACCAGCGACTGGCCAACCTGACCGGCAAGCCGGACAGCGAGGTCAAGGCGCTGCGCACCTCGCTCGGCGTGCATCCGGTCTACAAGCGGATCGACACCTGCGCGGCCGAATTCGCCTCGCCGACGCCCTACATGTATTCCACCTACGAGGCGCCCTTCACCGGCGCGCCGGTGAGCGAGGCGGAGCCTTCGGCCGCCAAGAAGGTCATCATCCTCGGCGGCGGTCCCAACCGGATCGGCCAGGGCATCGAGTTCGACTATTGCTGCTGCCATGCCGCCTTCGCGCTGAAGGATGCCGGGTATGAAGCGATCATGGTCAACTGCAACCCGGAAACCGTCTCGACCGACTACGACACGTCGGACCGGCTCTACTTCGAGCCGCTGACGGCCGAGGACGTGCTGGAGATCATCCGCGTCGAACAGTCGAACGGCACGCTGCATGGCGTCATCGTGCAGTTCGGCGGCCAGACCCCGCTGAAGCTCGCCGCCGCCCTCGAAGAGGCCGGCGTGCCGATCCTCGGCACCTCGCCCGACGCGATCGACCTGGCCGAGGACCGCGACCGCTTTTCGAAGCTGCTGAACAAGCTCGGCATCCGCCAGCCCAAGAACGGCATCGCCTATTCGGTCGAGCAGGCCCGCCTGATCGTCGCCGATCTCGGCTACCCGCTGGTCGTGCGCCCGTCCTATGTGCTCGGCGGCCGCGCCATGCAGATCATCCGCGACGACGACACGCTGTCGGACTACCTGCTCGGTACGCTGCCGGAGCTGGTGCCGGCCGAGGTCAAGGCTCGCTATCCCAACGACAAGACCGGCCAGATCAACACGCTGCTCGGCAAGAACCCGCTGCTGTTCGACCGCTATCTCTCCGATGCGATCGAGGTCGACGTCGACGCGCTCTCCGACGGCAAGACGGTGTTCGTCGCCGGCATCATGGAGCACATCGAGGAAGCCGGCATCCATTCGGGCGACAGCGCCTGCTCGCTGCCGCCGCATTCGCTGAGCCCCGAGATGATCGGCGTGCTGGAGGAACAGACCCGCAAGCTCGCGCTCGCGCTCGAGGTCGGCGGCCTGATGAACGTCCAGTACGCCATCAAGGACGGCGACATCTACGTGCTCGAAGTGAACCCGCGCGCCTCGCGCACGGTGCCCTTCGTCGCCAAGACGATCGGCCTGCCGGTCGCCAAGATCGCCGCCCGCGTCATGGCCGGCGAAAGCCTGGAGAGCTTCGACCTCAAGGCGGCCCGCCGCGACCACATCGCGGTCAAGGAAGCCGTGTTCCCGTTCGCCCGCTTCCCCGGCGTCGACACGCTGCTCGGCCCGGAAATGCGCTCGACCGGCGAGGTCATGGGCCTCGACTATGATTACGCGGTCGCCTTCGCCAAGAGTCAGCTCGGCGCCGGCAATTCGCTGCCCAAGGCGGGGACCGTGTTCGTGTCGATGCGCGATTCGGACAAGGCCGGCATCCTGGAATCGATGCGCCGCCTCGAGGGCCTCGGCTTCAAGATCATCGCGACCAGCGGCACGCAGCGCTTCCTGGCCGAGAACGGCATCGCCTGCTCGAAGATCAACAAGGTCGCCGAGGGTCGCCCGCACATCGTCGACGCGATCAAGAACGGCGACGTGCAGCTGGTGTTCAACACCACCGAGGGCGCCCGCGCGCTCGGCGACAGCCGCTCGATGCGTCGCGCCGCCCTGCTCCACAAGGTGCCGTATTACACGACCCTTTCGGGCGCCGTCGCCGCCTCGCTCGGCATCGAGGCCTATGCGACGGGCACCCTGGAAGTGCGGCCGCTGCAGGCCTATTTCGAGTAGGTTCGTTCGCTTGCGGGCCTCCGGTCCGCCAGCATCCCCCTTGCGCTTGCCGCATTCGTGGACGACACTCGAAGCAGAGTTTGCCTCACAGGCACCCGGAGGATGGAGCGCGGATTTTCTGCGCCGCCTTCGATTTTGAAGTCAGGCAGCTGGCGCCTTCGGGCACCGGCGCCTGAATTATTGTGCTTCCCCCCTCCCGGGGCGGCGGCCAAGAAGGAAGAAAAGGCCAGAAAGACCATGGAAAAGGTTCCAATGACCGTTGGCGGTCATGCAGCTCTCGAAGTGGAGCTGAAGCGTCTGACCTCGGAAGAGCGCCCGCGCATCATCGCGGCGATCTCGGAAGCGCGCGCGCATGGCGACCTCTCCGAGAAAGCCGAATATCACTCGGCCAAGGAAGCCCAGAGCCACAATGAGGGCCGCATCGCGGAACTCGAGGACAAGCTTTCGCGCGCCGACATCATCGACGTCAGCAAGCTATCCGGCGACACGATCAAGTTCGGCGCCACGGTGAAGCTGGTCGACGAGGATACCGAGGAAGAGAAGACCTATCAGATCGTCGGCGATCTGGAGGCCGACGTCCGGTCGGGCCGCATCTCGATCTCGTCGCCGATCGCCCGTGCCCTGATCGGCAAGACCGCCGGCGACACGGTCGCCGTCACCGCCCCGGGCGGCGAGCGCTCCTACGAAGTCCTGGAAGTGGCGTTCCGGTAGACAGAAGGTGACGAAGCCCCCGACGCCTCGCGCGAGCGCGTCGGGCTGGCTTCCCTCCCAGTCGCGAGCGGACGCCGCTCGAATCCGCTATATCGTCGTGCGCACGCGGATGCGTTTCCGATAGTACCGCACTTCCTCGATACCGATGTTTTCAAACGGGTCGTTCGATAGATCGATGCGGCTGATGCCCTGCACCACGTCCGCGTACCGCCCCTGATCCAGTCGGGTCTGGATCGCCTGCTTGAAGACGCGCCGCATCCGCGACCATTCCTCGAACATGCCGCGGGTTCGTTCCCGACGGCCGGAATTGTGGAAGGCGTCGCGGAACCAGTCGCAGGCTGCGTGCCAATGATAGGATCCGGCACGAAAGGATGAGCGAGCCTTAAGCCCTATGCGCTCGAAGGCCCGGTCGTAGAATTCCACATGCCGCCTTGCGAATGGGAACAACGCTGCATCCCATGGCCGCCTGGGTCCGACATAGTGGACGATGGCCGGGTCGATCAGTGCCTCCAGTTCGAGCCGGAGCAGGAACGTCTGGAGGTTCCAGCGCGGCGACAGCAGGCTCCAGGCGCCCTTCAAGCTGAAATTGAGATAGTCCTGATCGCCGGACATACCGATGCCCGGGCCGGCATTCTCGCGTTTGAAGACGGCGTAGCCTGTCAGCATCTCGCGGTGATCGAGTGCATTCCAACGCTCGACATCGATCAGCAGCAGCCCGGAATTGAACGTGCGGCCGTCCCGGATACCCAGCCGCTTCTTGTATTCGAGCATGTCGAAACGATGGAAGTCGCGTCCTTCATCCATCATCCCCTCGCCTGCGGCGAGTGGAACCCGCTGCATGTCCAACTCGAAAAGGGGCGACACCGGACCGAACACGCCGACATCCGCATCGAGATAGAGGGCCCGGTCGTACTGGTCGGCAAACATCCTCGGCGCGAACATGCGGGTGAAAGACATTCGCGCCCAGTCGGCGTCTGTGTTCTCCAGCCCGGCCGGAACATACCTGACGAGGTCGTTGGGGAGAATTCGTACCCCCTCCGGAATCCGATAGCTCGAAGTGGTCGTTCCGTCGAGAAGGATAACGACGTCGAAATTCCGCCCTTCTTCCCGCACCAGCGCACTGCTCACGGCGAGCGCGATTGGCAGAAAACGGTCGTTGACGACAAAGTAGACGACGTTCCGCATGGCGGCCCCTTGAAAACGGGCTCCTGGCACGGCCAATTTGGCTCGAAAGCCGGACCTATGCGTCCTGCAGAAGCTTCAGCCTGGCGCTGAAGGCACTGCTCGGCTCGAAATGAAAGACACCCCGGACAGGCGGGCCATCGGAAACGACATCCCATTCAAGGGTCGATGCCAGTTCCTCGATGAAGACGGCACTCGTTTCGATCGTCCAGTCGCCACCAAGGCAGCGGTGCTTGTCCATGCCGAAGGGCGCATAGGTGTCCATGGTGGGCTTGTCGCCCAGGAAGCGCTCCGGATCGAACGTGGATGGCTCGACGAACTTGCTGGGATCGCGATGCCCTTCCCACACGCAGATGCGCACGCGGGTATCCTTGGGCAGGAAAAAGCCATTGAAAACGACGTCGCGGGTCATGGCCCGGTGAATGAACTCGCTCTGCTCCATGCGCAGGGATTCCTGCGCGACGGATCGAGCGAAGGCCCGACGATCCGGCCCGGGCGCCGCCGCCCTGACTTTTTCGAGGATGGACGGATCGCGCGACAGCATGTTCATGATCCAGAACCAAAGGCCATGAAGGTCGTAGCGCGACGCTTCCGTCATCTGGATGAGATTGCCGAGGACGGTTTCATCGGGATCTCCCTTGGCCAGGGCGACGCCGAGCAGACTGTCAGGGGTAGCGCCCCGCTGGATAGCCTGCCCGACCAGCCCACGCAGGTGCTTGTAGGCTGCCCGGTGCTTGTCCTTGGCGACCAGGAAGATGCCGTTGGGAGCATAATCGTCATAGGCTTTCGCGAGTTGATCGTACAGGGGATCGTCCCGCCTGACGCCGAGGATCAGCCGAAGCTGGATTTCCGTGGTCGCCTTCTTGAACGCACGTGTGATCGTCGCAGCGGAGAGCGGGCCTTCCATCTGCGCGAGGTCGTCCAGCGCCTTCCGGACGACACGGCGCATGAAGGCATCGTGGTCAGCGAGATCGAGGCCCTTGAACACGTCGATAAAGATGCGACGGTACTTGCGATGCGTTTCGCCTTCGAGCGCTCGCAGGAATCCGAACGGGAACAAGTCGCTGAGATCCGTCGTCGCTGCTTTGGTCTTGCCCTCGTTCTCAGAGAGAAACTTTCGCCCGATCTCGTGACCGACAATGCAGGTAGTGAACTTGCCGCCCCACCAGACCTTGAAGATGGGCCCGAGCCGACGCGACTCCTCGAGGAGCAGGAACTGGTTGGCCAGCGCGGTGTTCGACAATATGCGCAAGCGTCCGGGCGGAAGCGGCTTGCCTTTCAGCGCGGCACGGAATCCATGCTGAAGCGTCACGCGCCGGAGATGCAGCGATTTCCCGAAGCGCTTTAGTCTAATCAAGCTATTGTCGAGCACATCCAAACTCCCTCGGCATAGAAAGAATTTCCTTCCTGGCTGCGCTTTCCTGCCCAAATCCCGACAAGGGGGCCTTTTGGAGAGGCCACGGGTGCCACAAGGAACAAGGAAGGAAGCAGCCCCCCATCAGGGCATTTCCCAATGGGATGGTTCCCGCATACATTCCGCCAACCACCTCCCAGCCGGATCATCCGGCCGTCGAGCAGCGCCCATGCAGAAAAACCAGCCCGCGTGAAATCCGTCGTCATCAGCCTCGTCGGAATGACAGAGAGACGCTCTCTCATCGAAAGCCAATTCGAGGCGCTGGGCCTCGGCTTTGACTTCCTCGACGCCGTGGACGCCCGGAAGAACGAGCACGTCCGCCTGTCCCGCTACGACGAAGCCGCGACGATGGCGCGATACGGCGCACCGCTTAGCGCGCCTGAGATTGGTTGCTTCGCCAGCCATTTTGCCGCCTGGCAGCTCTGTGTTGAACGTGACGAGCCGCTTGCCATCTTCGAGGATGATGTCCTGCTCGACCCTCGCTTCCCGGAGGTTCTCGCTCTGGCCGCCGCTCGCATCGAGCAGCATCGACTCATCCGGCTCTTCGGCAAGCACAACCGCAGCTCTCGGCAACTGGAGGCACTGGACTCGCGCTACACCCTCGTCCGCTTCCAGAGGGGACCGATCGGAACGCAGTGCTATTGTCTTTCCCCCGCCGGGGCGCGTGCCCTGCTGGCACGGGCGACCCGATGGAGCGAACCCGTCGACCACTATCTCGACCGGTTCTGGCTGCACGGCGTGGCGAGCAATGCCATCGTCCCGTACGAACTCAAGGAAATAAGCCGCGACATCCTTGTCGGCGCGATCGGAGCCCGATCGCACCGCAGAACCGGCATGGCGAAATTCCGGCGCGAACTCACCCGTCAAACCGATGCACTTGCGCGTCTGATCTACAACATTCGCCATTGGCCGCGCTGACCCGCTTTTCTCCAATGCCATCGGAACGGAACGACCGCGAAATCGGCTCAATGGAATTCCACCACCCGTGCGCGCCCGACCGGTGCGGCGATCAAATGGGCCAGGCGCTCCTGGTTCTGGCGGACATAGAGCGGAAAAGTGTGATCCACCGCGCGATGGTGCAGCTGGCGGCTTCCCATCTCGCTGATCGAAATTCCGGCCGACAGCAGGCGCTCGAGCGTGTCCGACGTCAGATAGTCCTCCGGCACCGTATTATGCGCCGCATAGGACTTCAGCTTGCGCTGAATCGCATCGATGCCGCCCAGATAGGAAAAGTGCCAGCCCGCGTTGCGGACGACCCGCCGCCGCACCGGGCGCCCCATCTGGAAGGACGCCTTGATCGCGCGCACCATGTCCCGCTGCCACGCGGCGGACGGCCCATGGACCTTGCGCAGCCGCTCCATCGTGCGGAGGTCCGCGCGGCGGATCGCACGAGGGCCGCTGCGCAGCCAGAACTCATCCAGCTCCAGGTTGAGGAAATAGTTGAACATCCGCAATTCGAAACAGACCACCTCGCCGTGACGGGGCGGCTGCTCGAGCAGCGCGGCCATCGTATCGGCCGAAAGAATCTCATCGAGATCGGATAGAAGGAGGATGTCGTCGGGCGTCGAATCGAGCAGTCCGCCTTTCAGGGCATCGCACTGCCGCCGGCGGCGATCCCAGCCATCCCCATCCAGCCCGGCGGTATCGACGACGATGTAATCGATCTTTTCCTCGAAAGCCCGGAAGCGCGCCCGCTCGCGCTCGAAATACAAGGGTTTCTTCTGGCCTGAAAAAGTCGTCGTCGCCTCAGCAATAACGAAGCGGTGCACGAATGGCGCCATTTCATGGAGGCGGATTTCCAGCAAATCAAGCTCGTTGAACAACAGAAAGCAGTCAAAAATCCGCGCCATCGCGCCCCCCTTAGGATCCTCTCTTTCCCAAAAAGGCGCCATTATTCCGCCTGCCCGATAGCAAGCGGATATGCACATCCCTTTTCTGCCCCGCTCTCCGGCTTTCAACCAACGATGCTGCACACCGAACCTGAGAACCTTGACATTATAATCGTACCCGGCAAGGACGCTACGGAAACCACGGCATGCGTTCAGCCGCTCGGCGTATTGCGCCACATTTTCAAAATAGAGTGACCTTTTAGTCTCAATAATAAAATTAGTGCGCGCGCCATCGATACGCCGCAACCTCAAGATGCGATAGTTGAGCGCCATCTAGGGCCCGGGGAAGGAATCAATACGCTGGAATACTCGCTTCGCGAGCAAGTCTCGATTACCTACACTCTCGCATTCCGGACTCGGGAATGCCGACGCACGATTGAATAGCGACGGGAATACTGGACATGCACTCTGGGACGACGGCAGCCAAGCTGTCCGCGACCATCATCACCCGGAACGAGGCGCGCGACCTGCCCGCCTGCCTTGCCTCGCTGGCGTTCTGTGACGAGATCGTCGTTGTCGACAGCGGTTCGTCCGATGCCACGCTGGCGATCGCCCAAGCGCATGGATGCCGCGTCCTGGTCCGGACCGACTGGATCGGTTTCGGCGCCCAGAAGCAGCGCGCGCTGGACGCGGCGACGGGCGACTGGGTGCTCTCGATCGACGCCGACGAGCGGATCCCGCCGGCGCTGGCGACGGAGATACGCGCGGCCATCGAACGCGACGGCGCGGCCGGCTATCGCATCAACCGCCTGAACAGCTTCCTGGGCAAGCCGCTGCGGCATGGCGGCTGGTATCCGGACCGCCATCTGCGGCTCGTCCGGCGCGACGCCGCCCGCTTCACGCCGGATCTCGTGCATGAATCTCTGGTGGTAGAGGGCGAAGTCGGCGACCTCGCCCACGACATGCCGCATCTAAGCTATCGCGACCTGGACGAAGTGCTGGACAAGCAACGCCGCTACGCCCTTTCGGGAGCGGAGCAACGGCGAGCCACGGGCAGGAAGGGCGGGCTCGGAAAGGCGATCCAGCGCGCGGCCGGGACCTTCCTCCGCCTCTATATAATCAAGCGGGGGTTCCTGGATGGCCGCGAGGGCTTGCTCGCCGCCGCTGCCAACACGCAGGAAATCTTCTGGCGCTATGTGGCGACCGGGTTGACGCCCCCCGAACCGGAAAGCGCGGCCGGACCGGAAGGCTTGCCCCCTACTCGATCGGAACCAGAGGTTCATCCTTGATGCGGCGGATGGTGAGGGTGGTGCGGACGCTGGCGACATTGGCCGCTGCCGTCAGTTCCTCGACGAAGGCCTGGAACGACTTCAGCGTGGGGGCCACGCATTTCAGGATGAAGTCCGCCTCGCCCGACAGCATGTAGCACTCGCGCACGATCGACCAGTCGCGCACACGGGCGCCGAATGCCGTCAGGTCCGCCTCGGCCTGGCTCGAAAGCCCGATCATCGCAAAGGCCGTGACGTCGTAGCCGAGCGCGCTTTCGTCAACCAGGGCGCGATAGCCCTCGATGATGCCCGCCTCCTCCAGCGCGCGCATGCGGCGCAGGCAGGGAGGCGCGGAGATGCCGGCGCGGCGGGCCAGCTCGACATTGGTGATGCGACCGTCAGCCTGAAGCTCCTTCAGGATCTTCCAGTCGATCGCGTCTAAACGGGCTTTCACACGGGCCTCACGGCTAAAGAGCCTCTAACGGAAAGAAAGCCGGGGATGCCGGTCGGCAATCGGATATTCGAGTCTGGCCCAATTGCCATGATTCGGAAACAATTGATCGCGAGAACGCACAGGATCGCATAGCTTGGATGTTTGCATGCGTTCCACTCAACCCTCCAGAGCCGCAGCCTTCAAAAGGGCGCGCCTCGACATTATGTCTGGCCCATCATGCAGCACGCAAAGCTCATCATCGTCGGATCCGGCCCTGCCGGCTACACCGCCGCCATCTATGCAGCCCGCGCCATGCTGGAACCGATGCTGATCGCCGGCGTCCAGCCTGGCGGCCAGCTCACCATCACCACCGATGTCGAGAACTATCCGGGCTTCGCCGACGTCATCCAGGGGCCCTGGCTGATGGAGCAGATGCGCGCCCAGGCCGAACATGTCGGCACCAAGATGGTCTCCGATCACATCGTCGAGGCCGATCTGTCGCAGCGCCCCTTCATCCTCAAGGGTGATTCCGGCGAGGTCTACGCCGCCGACACGCTGGTGATCGCCACCGGCGCGCAGGCGAAGTGGCTCGGCATCGACAGCGAGCAGAAATTCAAGGGTTTCGGCGTTTCCGCCTGCGCCACCTGCGACGGCTTCTTCTATCGCGACAAGGAGGTCGTGGTGGTCGGCGGCGGCAACACGGCCGTCGAGGAAGCGCTCTATCTGGCGCATATCGCGAAGAAGGTGACGCTGATCCATCGTCGCGACCACTTCCGGGCCGAGCGGATTCTACAGAATCGCCTGTTCGGGCTCGATAATGTCGAGGTCATCTGGGATACGGTCGTCGACGAGGTACTCGGCAAGACCGGCTTCCCGCCTTCGGTGACCGGTGTCCGGCTGCGCAATGTCGTGACCGGCGAGGTCAGCGAGCGCGAAACCCATGGCGTGTTCGTCGCCATCGGCCATGCGCCGGCCGTCGACATCGTCCGCGGCCAACTCGACCTGAAGCCGTCCGGCTATATCTGGACCGCGCCCGATTCGACCGCGACCAGCATTCCCGGTGTGTTTGCCGCCGGCGACGTGACGGATGAGACCTTCCGCCAGGCCGTGACCGCGGCGGGACAGGGCTGCATGGCGGCGCTCGAGGCGGAACGCTGGCTGGCCATCCATCCGGTTGTGAACGAGACCGCAGCCGCCGCCGAATAAATGCAATAGTAGGGCTGGTGCTGCGGAGGGGGCTGTCCAATCATGGACTGGGATAAACTGAGAATCTTTCATGCCGCCGCGCAGGCCGGCTCCTTCACCCACGCCGGCGAGGCGCTGGGGATGAGCCAGTCCGCCGTCAGCCGCCAGGTCGGTGCGCTGGAGCAGGATCTCGGCGTCCCCCTCTTCCATCGCCATGCACGCGGGCTGATCCTGTCGGAACAGGGCGAGCTGCTCTACCGCACGTCGCAGGACGTGATGCAGAAGCTCGAAGGCGTGAAGATCCGCCTCACCGACTCGCGCGAGAAGCCGACCGGCACGCTGCGCATCACCACGACGGTGGCGCTCGGCTCGACCTGGCTGACCCAGCGCCTCAACGAGTTCGTCGACCTGCATCCGGATCTGAACCTGCACCTGATCCTCGACGATCAGGAGCTGGATCTCACCATGCGCCAGGCCGATGTCGCCATCCGCCTGCGGCAGCCGGTACAGCCCGACCTGATCCAGCGCCGCCTGTTCACGGCGCATTATCACGTCTATGCCTCGGAGGATTACGTCGCGCGCTTCGGCAAGCCCGAGACGCTGGACGACCTCGAGGGCCACCGCATCGTCACCTTCGGCGTGCCGGTGCCGCCGAATATCCGCGACGTGAACTGGCTGGAAATCGCCGGCCGCTCCTCCGACAACCCGCGCGAGCCGGTTGTCCGGATCAACAACATCTATGCGATCAAGGCGGCCGTCGAGCGCGGCACGGGAATCGCCATCCTGCCCGACTACATGATCGAGGCAGGCTCCTCGCTGGTGAAGCTGATGCCGGAGGCGCAGGTGCCCAGCTTCCCGACCTATTTCTGCTATCCGTCGGAGCTGAAGAATTCAGCACGCGTCACCGCATTCCGCGACTTCATGCTGGCCAGCGCCCAGAACTGGCAGTTCTGACCGCATCGCTACGAAAGCAGGCACGGATTCGTGACAATTCCGGGACAAACTCGCCCGGTATTTTTATTGTATTCTTGAGCCTGCCGATTTTGGGGTGAAGTGGAGAAATTCTTTCCACGCGACCGAATGTTTCGCCGAAATTTCACGGCCAACTCGACGCAAGGCGAACGGATCGTTGCGTCATATCAAAATTGCATAGCTGAGATGCACCGCTGCTGGTTGATTAGGCATCCTGATCAATCCATATACGGGACAGTTGATGCGTTGGGCCCCTTGCTCCCTCCTCCCTGCGAAGGGTTCGACCTCAGCTGTTCCCCTCTGGAAGGTGTTTGCTGCGCATTTCCCTGCCGCAGCAACAAAGACTTAGCCGGGCCTCGCAAGAGTGCCCGGCCTTTTCTTTTCTGAGCCGAGGTTCCGCATTCCTGCCGGCGCCAGACCTCAGATATTGCTCAGGAATTGAGCATGCTCACATATAGAGCGGCTCGCTCTCCATGCCCTTGTAGAGCCCGGCGACGAATTCCCCATAGCCGTTGAACAGCTTCGTCGGCACACGCTCATTGGTGCCGATCACGGTCTCGGAAGCCTGGCTCCAGCGCGGATGCGGCACCTCGGGATTCACATTCGCCCAGAACCCGTATTCCGAGGATTGCAGCTGCTGCCAGAAATTCACCGGCTGCTCCTCGACGAAGCTCACCTTGACGATCGACTTGATCGATTTGAAGCCGTACTTCCACGGCGTGTGCAGGCGGATCGGCGCGCCCATCTGCTTCAGCAGCGGCTTGCCGTAGACGCCGGTCACCATGAAGGCCAGCTCGTTCGTCGCCTCGGCCATGGTCAGGCCCTCGACATAGGGCCAGGGATAGAAGGGCTGGTTCTGCCCCGGCGCCATGGCCGGATCCAGGAAGGTCTCCATCCGGATGTATTTCGCACCCGACAGCGGCTTGGCGAAGGCAACGAGGTCGGCCAGCGGGAATCCGGTCCAGGGAACCGTCATCGACCAGGCCTCGACGCAGCGATGGCGATAGAGGCGCTCTTCGAGCTTCATGGCCTTGAGAAGATCGTCGATGTCGACCGTCTTCTCCTTTTCCACCATGCCGCCGAACTGGATCGTCCAGGGCCGGATCTTCAGCGCCTGCGCCGCGTCGGCCAGCTGCTTGTCGGTGCTGTATTCATAGAAATTGTTGTAGTTGGCGTTGATCGTCTCCGGCGTCACAGGGCGCTCGATCGTGTAGCGCGGATTGCGCTTGGCCGGATAAAGCCCGGCGCTCGGATCGGTCTCGGCGGCGCGGGCGATGCCCGGCTGCGACAAAGCCCCCGCCGCAATGCCGACAGTCCCCATGCCGGCCGCGGCCAGGATTTCACGCCGGTTGAGAAAGACCGATTCGGGTGTCGCCCGGCTCTCGGGAATTTCCCAGCCGCGCTTGCGACGAATAAGCATCGTTCTCTCCAGATTTCAGTATGGACCCCGCCGGGCAACAAGTAGAAAGTCCGCGACAAAGGTCAAATCACTTTGGCGTTGGCCGCAACGGATCCATGCGATCGCGAACCGACCCGGAAGATGTCGTCTTCCCTTGCCAACGCGTCCCTCGCGGACTAGGTTCCGCGCCGCACAAATCCTTCCGTTTTTCCATTTTCGGAGCCCCCAATGGCCTTCCTCGCCGATAGCCTCGCCCGCATCAAGCCGTCCGCGACCATCGCGGTCACGAACAAGGCGCGCGAGCTGAAAGCGGCCGGTCGCGACGTCATCGGGCTCGGCGCCGGCGAGCCGGATTTCGACACGCCGGAGAACGTCAAGGAAGCCGCCATCCAGGCGATCCGCGAGGGCAAGACCAAGTACACCGCCGTCGACGGCATTCCCGAGCTGAAGGCGGCGATCGCCGCCAAGTTCAAGCGCGAGAACAACCTGACCTACGCCCCGAACCAGATCACGGTCGGCACGGGCGGCAAGCAGGTGCTCTACAATGCGCTGATGGCGACGCTGAACCCCGGCGACGAGGTGATCATCCCGGCGCCCTACTGGGTCTCCTACCCGGAAATCGTGGCGCTTGGCGGCGGCACGCCGGTCGAGATCGTCGGACCGCAGTCGCAGGGCTTCAAGATCGGCCCGGACGCGCTCGAAGCCGCGATCACCCCGAAGACCAAGTGGCTGATCCTGAACTCGCCGTCCAACCCGACCGGCGCCGGCTACACGCGGGCCGAGCTCAAGGCGCTGGCCGACGTGCTGCTCCGGCATCCGCAGGTCTGGATCATGACCGACGACATGTACGAGCATCTCGTCTTCGACGGCTTCGAATTCGCCACCATCGCCGAGGTCGAGCCCAGGCTCTACGACCGCACGCTGACCGTGAACGGCGTCTCCAAGGCCTATGCCATGACCGGCTGGCGCATCGGCTATGCCGGCGGTCCGGTCGAACTGATCAAGGCGATCGGCACCATCCAGTCGCAGTCGACCTCGAACCCGTCCTCGATCTCGCAATGGGCCGCCGTCGAGGCGCTGAACGGTCCGCAGGACTACATCCCGAAGAACGCCGAGATCTTCAAGAAGCGCCGCGACCTGGTGGTCTCGATGCTGAACCAGGCCGCCGGCATCGTCTGCCCGAACCCGGAAGGCGCCTTCTACGTGTTCCCGTCCTGCGCCGGCACCCTCGGCAAGACCACCGCCGGCGGCAAGCTGCTGAAGACCGACGAGGACTTCGTCACGGCGCTGCTGGAAGAGGAAGGCGTCGCGGTCGTCCAGGGCTCGGCCTTCGGCCTGGCGCCCTATTTCCGCATCTCCTACGCCACCTCGACCGAAGCCCTGGAAGAGGCCTGCACGCGCATCCAGCGCTTCTGCGGCAACCTCCGCTAGGACGTTTCACGCCACGCGGACGGGCCGGGCGGGCGATCGGCCCGCTCCGCCGCTGCATGGTGATCCGGATCGCGCCCGCGGCGCGGTCCGGGACGGCAGGATCGCACCTGGCAATCGGTCCAATATCCAGCGAGACATCGCCCCGGCTTGGCCCTATCCTTCGCCCCGGATGATGGCGGCGAGGCTCGGATCATCCGATCGGGGAGACTATCGGAATGCTTGATTTGCGCGTCCACCACGTCTCGATCGTCGTCACCGACCTCGAGCGTTCCGTGGCTTTCTATCAGAGGGCCTTCGGGCTGGAGCGGCTGGCACGCCCTCCCTTCAAGACAGAAGGCGCCTGGCTGGTCTGCCACGGCATCCAGATTCACCTGATCCTGTATCCGCAAGGCACGTTCCGCGCGGCGGCCACGATCGACAACAACGACGCGCACTTCTCGTTTCACACCCGCGATTTCTATGGAATCCTGGACCATCTGCTCGCGGAAGGCTTTCGCGAGGACGCAGAGGAAGGCGACCCGATGCGCCTCTTCGTCATTCGCGAGGGGCTGGCGGGGTTTCCGCAACTCTATCTGCTGGACCCGGACCGGAACATCGTGGAGATCAACGGTGCGCCCTAGCCCTCTCCTTCGATCGGCCAGGCCGGTGCGCCTCGAGCCCGATGGCATCCGGCCATGACGGGCAATCATTTCGCCCTCTTCTTCTCGTTCCTGCATATCGTCCTGGCCTCGGCGGTGACGGTCCACGCGCTGCTGACCCGGCTCAATCCGCAATCGACGATCGCGTGGATCGGCGTCGCCTGGCTGTCGCCCTATGTCGGGCCGCTGCTCTACTTCCTGCTGGGCGTCAACCGCGTCCGCCGCAAGGCGATCAAGCTGTCCGACCCCGGCGCCGAGGTCGATCCGCCGGAATCCCGTTTCGCGCTGAAATCGACCGATATCGCCCAGGGAGAGGACGAGCACCTCGAGCCGCTCGCCAAGTTCGGCCTGCGCATCACCGGCCGGACCCTGCTGGCCGGCAACGCGATCACCCCGCTTGTCGATGGTCACAAGGCCTATCCCGAGATGATCCGTGCGATCGACGCGGCGACCACCAGCGTCGGCATTTCCGGCTACATCTTCCATGACGATCCGGGCGGCGGGCCGATCATCGACGCGCTCATCGCCGCGCATGGCCGCAGCGTGGCGGTGCGCGTGCTGCTGGATGGCATTGGCGGCGGCTATCTGAGCAATCCGGCCTATAACCGCCTCTTGGCGGCCGGCGTGCCGGTTGCCCGCTTCCTGCACGAAGTCGCCCCCTGGAAGATGTCGTTCATCAACCTGCGCAACCACAAGAAGGTGATGGTGGCGGATGGCCGTCACGGCTTCACCGGCGGCATGAACATCAGCGCCGGCAATCTCTACCAGGAGATCGCGATCCCGGAGGGGCACGCCGTCCAGGACGTTCATTTCCGCATTGAAGGGCCAGTGGTCTCCCACCTGCAGGAAACCTTCGTCGAGGACTGGGCCTTTACGACGGACGAATTGCTGGCGGGACCGGCGTGGTTCCCCGAAATCGGCGCCGGCGGCACGATCCCGGCGCGCGGCATCGCCAGCGGCCCGGATGAAGACAATGAAAAGCTGATGTGGACGATGGCGGCGGCGATCGCGCGCGCCGAGCGCCGTATCCGCATCGTGACGCCCTATTTCCTGCCGGACGACCGCATCAATTCCCAGTTGGTACTGGCGGCGCTGCGCGGCGTTTCCGTCGAGATCCTGCTGCCGGAAATATCGGACCAGTTCTATATGGACTGGGCGATGAACGCCTCGCTCGCGCCGCTCATCCGGGCCGGTTGCCAGATCGCCCGCGCGGCGCCCCCCTTCGACCATTCCAAGCTGATGACGGTCGACGGCGCCTGGGTGCTGTTCGGTAGCGCCAATTGGGACGCGCGCAGCCTGCGGCTCAATTTCGAATTCAATGTCGAAGCCTATGACACCGACTTCGCCGACGAGATCGACCAGCTGATCGACGCCAAGCAGAGCAAGGGGCGCCCCGTCACCGTCAAGGAATTGCGCCAGCGCCGGCTGCCGATCCGGCTACGCGACGCGGCGACCCGACTGCTCACGCCCTATCTCTAGAGCCAGCCGCGCCGCTTGAAGTAGAGGAACGGCACCAGCGCCGACACCACCATGATCCCCAGCGCCAGCGGATAGCCGAAGCCCCAGCCCAGTTCCGGCATGTCCTTGAAGTTCATGCCGTAAATGGTGCCGATCAGGGTCGGCGGCATCAGGATGGTGGAGGCCACCGTCAGCACGCTCACCACCTGGTTCTGCTGGTTGGCGACGAGACCTAACGTCGCATCGAGCAAGAAGGTGATCTTGTTGAGCACGAAATTGACGTGGTCCTCGAGCGACCGCACGTCGCGCAAGGCCAGCTTGAGACGCGTGCCGTTACCATTCTTCAGCGCCTGATCCGGCAACATGGCGGCGGCGTATTGGGCCAGCCTCTCCAGCGAGGAAAGGCTCTCGCGCGCCTTGGACGCCAGGTCGCCCTGCATGCCGATCGCGCCAATCAGGATCGACAGGCGCTTGGAGCGGATCCGCTCGCTGGCCTTGCGGGTGAAGATCTCGCTGTTGATCCGGTCGACGGCCTGGGCGATGTGCTCCAGCACGTCGGCCGTGCGGGCGATGAAGGCCTCCAGCAGACCGTTGAAGATGCCTGTCGGCGTGCCGCAGCCGCCATCCGGCTTCGGCGCCACGGACAGAAACTGGCGGAACGCCTTGGTATCCTCATAGCGCAGCGTGACGATCTTCGACTTGCCGACGCCGAAGGTGAACGGGGTCAGCACCGGATGGCCGGCATCAAGGCCGGCGATGACGCTCGCCGTCATGAACACGACGCCGTTCTCGACATAGAAGCGGCTGGAGAACTCGATCTCCTGCGTCTCCTCGCGCGTCGGCACCAGCGCGCCGAGAAAGGCCTCCGCCGCGTGCTCCTCTTCCGGGGATGGCGCAAAGAGATCGAGCCAGGCGGGAGAGGCTCCGGCTGCCGAGGCCTCGGGCGTGACGGGTGCCAGGCCGGCGTCGGAGATCGCATAGGCAGTCAGCATGCAGGGCTCCAGTGCGTTAACCGAACGACAAGACTTGTAAACCTTGTCCCTTGCGCCGCCAGCAAACGTTTGTCATGACGGACCCAAGTCGTATGTCGATGGGATCGAACTCGCGCAAGACCCGTTGTAAGGCCGAGCCTCGGCCGTCCCCCCAGGTTCGCTAGATCCTCCATCGGGCGAACCGCGTAATGCCGGCAAAGGCAACGATGCCGGTGCCTAACACGAAAGGAACAATTCATTATGTCGAAGTTTGTTTCCCTTAAGCTGATTGCAGCCGCCGCCGCCCTGACCCTCGCCGGCCTCGGTGCCGCCAAGGCCGCCGACATCGCGACCGGCCCGATCTACGAGGATGGCCGCAATGGCGTCCGCATCGGCACGCTGGGCTGCGACATCAATTCGGGCCTCGGCTATATCATTGGTTCGGCAAAGGAAGTTGCCTGCACCTTCCGTCCGAACCGTGGCGCCCCGGAACAGTATATCGGCAATATCAAGAAGCTCGGCGTCGACCTCGGCTGGACCAGCCAGGGCAAGCTGATCTGGGCTGTGTTCGCTCCGACCGCCGGCTATCACCGCGGTTCGCTGGGCGGCCTGTATCTCGGCGCGACGGCGGAAGCGACCGTTGTCGGCGGCGTCGGCGCCAACGTTCTGTTCGGCGGCACGCGCGGCTCGATCGCCCTGCAGCCGATCAGCGTGACCGGCCAGGTCGGCCTCAACGTCGCCGCCGGTGGCGCCGCTCTGCTGCTCGACCCGGTCAACTAAGCCGGCGACGCGTCGTGATCCCGAAGAGTTGAAGCTCCCGGGATCGACGATCCGGCCCTTGGAGGCCTCGAAACGATCTGCATCCGCGAGGATGCAAAGGCCCGCGCCCCGGCGCGGGCCTTTTTCGTTTTCCGCTCCCCGCCCCAATGCCTTGCCACATCCGGCATTCCCTGAGACGATCCCGGAGCGGGCCGGAATACTGGCGCCGGTCCACGCATCCAAGACATGAGAATGCCACAAGAACATTTCATGAACGGAGGAAGCGATGACGGACAGGAACGGAGGTGGAGTCGGCAGAAGCGCCGGCCCCAAGGCGATCGCGCTGATCGGACCGTTCGGCAGCGGCAAGACGACGCTGATGGAAGCCATCCTGGCAAGAACCGGCGCCATTCATCGGCAGGGCATTGTCGGCGACGGCACCACGGTCGGCGATTCAGGGCCCGAGGCCCGCGCCCATGCCATGAGCGTCGAACTCAATGTCGCCGAAGCCAGCTTCATGGGCGAACATATCAGCCTGCTCGACTGCCCCGGCTCCGTCGAGTTCGCGCAGGAGGCGGAGGCGGTACTGGCGGCGGTCGATTGCGCCATCGTTGTCGCCGAGCCTGACGAGAAGAAAGTCGGCGCGCTGCAGCTGATCCTGCGACGCCTCGAGGCGCTCGGCATTCCGCGCCTCCTCTTCCTGAACAAGATCGACAAGACCGACAAGGGCGTGCACGAGACCCTCGCCCTGCTGCAGCCGGCCAGCAGCGTACCGCTGCTGCTGCGCCATATCCCGATCCGACAGAATGACGTCGTGACCGGCTTTGTCGATCTCGCGCTCGAGCGGGCCTTCGTCTATCGCGAATATGCGCCGAGCGAACTGATCGACATGACCGACGAGGTTCGCGTCAACGAAGCGCGAGAGCGCTATGCGATGCTGGAGAAGCTGGCCGACTACGACGATTCCCTGATGGAGGAGCTGCTCGAGGATGTCGAGCCTTCGCGGGAACGTGTTCTGACCGACCTCGTCGCCGACATGCGCGCCGGGCTGGTCTGCCCCGTGCTGATCGGCTCCGCCCTGCATGGCCATGGTGTCGGCCGCCTGCTGAAGGCGATCCGGCATGAGGCCCCCGACGTCGCGGCCACAGTCGAGCGCCTTGGCCTCGAGGACGGCCCGGAGACGGTCGTCCAGGTGCTGAAAACCGTGCACACCGGCCATGCCGGCAAGCTTTCCATTACCCGCGTGCTGCGGGGGACGATCCAGGACGGCACCGAACTGGTCGGCCCGGATGGGCCGGTCGGAAGGGTGTCCGGACTGCTGCGCGTCATCGGCCAGCAGGTTTCCAAGCGCGAGCCGGCTGGCGCCGGCGAGGTGGTCGGGCTCGGCAAGCTCGACGGGGCCGCGACCGGCATGACGCTCGCCACCGGCAAGCAGGCGCCGGCGCAACTGGCGCCGCTTGTCCCGCCGGAACCGGTGATCGCTTTGGCCGTCAGCCCGGCCGAACGCAAGGACGAGACGAAACTCTCGTCGGCACTCCTCCGCCTCTCCGAGGAAAGCCCGGCGCTCGTGGTCTCGCAGGACGAGGAGGCCGGCGAGATCCGTCTTGCCGGCCAGGGCGAGATGCATCTCAGGGTTGCACTGGAACGACTCGCCGCGCGCTACGGCCTCAAGGTCGAGACGCGCCCGCCGTCGATTCCCTATCGCGAGACCATTCGCGCGCAGGCAACCGTGCGCGGCCGTCACAAGAAGCAGTCCGGCGGCCATGGCCAGTTCGGCGATTGCGTCCTGGAAATCCGGCCGCAACGGCGCGGCAACGGCTTCCTGTTCGAGGACGCCATCACGGGGGGCGTCGTGCCGCGAAACTACATTCCGGCGATCGAGGCGGGCGTGCAGGACATCCTGAAACGCGGCCCGCTCGGCTTCCCGGTCGTCGACGTCGCGGTCAAGCTGACGGACGGCTCCTATCACAGCGTCGACTCGTCCGATCAGGCGTTCCGCACGGCGGCGCAGATCGGCATGCGCGAGGCGCTGGAGGCATGCAGCCCCGTGCTGCTCGAGCCTGTGCTCCACGTTTCCGTCACCGTACCGTCGGAGGCGAGCTCGCGGGTCAACATGATGGTGACGCAGCGGCGCGGCCAGTTGCTCGGCTTCGA
>Ga0182738_1001637_pt1 | contig 27743 bp, 6 predicted proteins | sample eDN5th30CBELigMG_FD_128876 | JGI IMG/M metagenome (GOLD analysis project Ga0182738, IMG submission 128876) | Enriched Miracle-Growth compost microbial communities from Emeryville, California, USA - eDNA 5th pass 30_C BE-Lig MG (version 2)... ...
ATCCGCAAGTTGGATCCAAGTTATCAGATTTATCGAAAGAAAAGTCCTGAAAAGAAAGATTTCTCGCGACCCAGGATTCTTTCTCGAATAATGAGAGTGATGAAATGCAAGTTGAAAAGCTTTAGTTAGGTTTATTAAATATTTTTTTAATAAAAACCCCATATTGATTCAATTAATTAATTAAATAAAACCAACAAAAAAGATGATGAGAAGATTCAGCTGTTTTTTTGTGGTCCTACTAATAGTTCAATTGAATTTAGTATTTTCAGACCTCGAAGATCCAAGAGTCTATGATATCTATGTTGATAACAAAGTGGAAACATCAGGAAAAGGAGGAATTCATGATCCATATTCTGAATTATCAGAGGGTTTGAAGAAAGCTTTGGATCTGAGTGTGAGTGCTGCCAAGATTAATATTTGGATTGCTCCAAGTGCCGATTCTTATCACTGTGAGGATTATCAATATTATTTTCTTGGAGAAGATCGACTTACTCTGAGAATCAGAATGTGGAAAGATCAGCCATCCTGTCGAGAGGAAAGCTATTGTTTCGAGAGTCCAGTGATCACCTTTGAGGGCTCTATATTAAATTTCGACGACATGGTTTCGATTGAAATGTCTAACTTACATCTATACAATAAATATGGAGCTATAATAATTGATCGGGGTGCTCTCTCCTTAGAGAATATAACTTTTACATCGGTAGAAAGAGTGAAAGGGGCGTTGATCTATTCGATGAATGCACGAGCCTTAAATGTTTCAAATCTTGTTGTAAAGATGGAAGTGATGAGTCCGATGCTGACTTTTGCTCTCAACAAGGATAATTCTGCAAAAGTTTCGATGAAGAATATTCAAGTGCATTTAGGTTGCTTTGAGGATGATACAGCTTTAGATTCCCCAGTATTCAAGTTTTTCCATCTCGAAGCAGAAAACAGTTTGGACATTATAAACATTGAGGACTTTTGGATCAGAAGCTTGGATGCAGCATTGGGCATAGATGCACAAGCAGTGCTTGCGATAAGTGGTTTTCGTGCCGTTTCTATCAAGAAGTTTTATTTAGAAAACACCCAAGTAAATGCAACTGGCACAACTTCATTTGTTTCATTGAGTGCGAATCAGCTTGTGCAGATTTCTGGATTAAGTTTGCAGAGGAATAGATTTGTTGCGAGAACAACAGACGCGTTGTTTTCTCTGGAGAGCTTGGGAACCTTAGAGATTGTGGACAGTTGTTTTTCAGGAAATCAGTTGTTCCAGGGGTCTGAGAGCGATCCTCTGGTGATCATAAACCCTGACGCGATTGCATCCGTCCGCATAGCAAATTTTAGAGTTTCTGAGAATATTTTTGATGGACATCTAAATATTTTTGAATTTTCGGAATTTGGCAGGCTCATCGGCACATTCAGAAGTGACATCAAGGTCTCCAATATTACTATCAGCGAGAATACCAATCTGAAGTCGACAAATCAATTTAGTTTTGTCTTGGCTGAAAACTCTCAGTTTACGGAGATGACTCTTGAAAATGTAGATTATCGCTTGAACTCACTATCAGGTCGAGTATTTGCTTTAGGGTTTCCTTTGAATTTTCCAAAAGGACTCAGTACTGGTGGTCCAGTAATTTTGCTGAAAAATATCCAAATAAAGTGGAATATAAATGCTGTTGACACCAACTTTTTGTATTTTATTCCTTCACAGAAAGATATTAGCACATGGGTTTGCGAACCAATCCAGGAACCTTATAAATTATTCATAGAAGGCTTGGTTTTGACCGACAACAACTTTTCGAAAGGCTCAAATCTTTTGTGGTTCAGCGAGGTTGGTCTCTTTCAAATACAGTACAGTCTCATGCGTTTGGAAAATATTTTGATTGCGAACAACACTTTTGGGTCCTATAGTGTGGTCATGATTGACCAGAGAACTTCTTCTTTTTCAATGAACTCAAGTGAGGTGAGCAATAATTCTTTTGAGCAGAGTCATCTCATCAATTCCAACTACGTGTCTTCGGGAATTCCATGCAATTTTGATGCCAAAGCGCAAGGCGGAACAAAAATTCTGTATCGCTATGGGATTGTGATTGATTCGAACTTCACAAACCTAAGCTTGAATTCTGGTGCTCTAATCAAGGCGAATCATGGATTTTTTATTCTTCAAAGTGCCAATTTCTCAAATATCACGCTTCGAAATAGCAAACTGGCATCAATGGCCTTTTCATTATTTCGTCTCCCCCCAAACTCGCCAGGATATAGAGAAGATGCTGACACTTCTAATATTCTTTTCAATGGGTGGAGTGGTTGGAGCGTCTTCTTTCAGAATGCCTTGAAGAAAAGAACATCAGAAGATTGCATTTATTTGTACAGTGTTGAGCAAAACACATTTGAGAATATCACCTTGAATTCTGCCACACTCATATCCTTGACTGGATACGGGTTTAATAAAAGCAACATTAACTTTGAAAGCAATAGTTTTCGAAATATCTCCCTGAGAGCAGGCTCGACAACTCCATTGGTTTACTTTGAGAGCGTTGATCGTCTTCAATTTGTGAAGAATCGATTTAACAAAATTGAAGGGAACCTGCAAATATTATCAATGCCTCAAAGTCAAAGCTCGAGCTTGCTTGCTTTTGAGAACAATGATTTCGTTAATTTGAAAGTTTCAAGCTTAGTCTCGTATTCAGGAGAAAGACTGAAAACAGTCTCATTTAGCGATAATCAGATATTATTTTCAGAGTTTTTGCAGATTGTGATTGGTTTGAATTCCAAAATCAGTTCTGACGACTGGATATTTGAGAAAATGGATTTGTATCACGTGGGCATGACTGTAAATTCATCAAATAGTCAAGTGGAGCGTTATGCAGTATTTTTGCTTTTTGCAGCGAACACGACGAACGAGACAAGTCAGATAAAATTTACTGACTGTGTGTTTGAAAACATATGGATAATTCCAGCATCCAAAAAGGACCTTCCAATAGAATCAAATTTGATATCTGTGGGAAGTGTGCAAAGGCTAAGCTTCAAGAATGTCGAGGTCATTGCGACACAGATTCAAACTTCTGGAAACTTGCTTTACATAATAAACTCTCCAGTAATGGCAATTGAAAATTCTTCTTTTCGCAATGTATCAATAAAGAGTCAAACTGGGATGATTTCAACGTTTGCTTTCCAGATTTCGATTCGCGGTTCGAGTTTTCGTTCGATTCAAAACACTTTTACTCATGGGGTTCTCTGCCTCTCGCCCTCAGCGCATAATTATAGCGTGCAAATTGAAGACAGTTTGTTTTTGGGAATTTCGACCCAGAAAGGAGCCGTTTTTAGCAGTCAGCCAAGTATCTCTCTTCAGTATGGCTCAGTTGCTACAAAGCCAGACAATAATTATGTTTTGAGCCTTCAAGTTTCAAATTGCAATATCAGAAGCATTGCGAATGATAACAGTTTTTTTATTTTTGGAGGAAAGTTATTGAATTCAAGCATTTCAGATGTTCAAGTCACCTCGTCTTTCCAGACGGCGACTCCATCAGCTATTTTTTCAAGTGCTTTAGTTTCTGGGGAGCTTGATGTGAGAGGACTTTCTCTTGACTCGCGATATCAGGTTGGGAACTTTATGTTTGAATTAATAGGAGGCAACCTCTCGATAACTTTACGAGATTTTGTTTATGATGCAGGATTGGCAAATTTCCTTTTGACTCGAATGAACGCAGGAGGCTTGTCCGTCAGAGATTCAGAAATCAGAAATGTTGAAGGAACCCTATCAATAGTGAAAGCAACATTTAGTGAAGATCCGCAATATAGTGGGAGTAATAGTGGAGCAAGCGCCATGATTTCTTTTAAAAATACTACTTTCAAGAGCATCTCTTTTAAAAATAGCAGCGAAACTTTCATTGAGTCCTTCTACTCAGATCTAGTGAGCAACGCCCCAGATGTCCGAAGTAAAGTTATTGCAGTTATACGCGCTGGAATTCCAATCTGGCTTTCAATTGAAAACTGCACTTTTGAGGATATTGTATCAATGCCTGCAATTTTGATTAGTCAGACTCCTGGTCTTACTAGCAATCAGAAAAATAGGCCGCGCATCAATATCTTTGATTCAAAATTTCAAAGGGCCACTTTTGTTTCTGGACCTGCTTTAACCATTTTACCAAATATTTACAACCCTATTGTAACAATAGAGAAGACACTTTTTGAGTCAAATTCGGCAGTGATAGGAGGTGCATTGGCAATCTATGACTGCACTCTAAATATCTCGCAGACAATATTTCGAAATAATTCTGCCCTAAAAACTGGAGCAGCTGTCCTTTTAGGCGAATATGCGACTGATTTGAGTGACTTGACAAAAAATACTTTCGAGAATAATAATGCAGCTTCTTTTGGAAGTGTAGTTTCCGAAGCTCTGGATTTTAATATGAGCTTTATGCCAGATGAGAGATCAGGTATTGAATCGGCTGGGTCGATTCAAGGAGGGCTATCAACACTGGTTTTAAGAAATGTAACAAACCATGAATTCCAGAGAGGATTTATAAAACTTGACTTTTTGAATGCGAGAGGAGAGTCTGCTCCTGACCTTTCATCATCACGAAGGTTTTCGTTCACTTTACCAATATCTTCAAAGAACAAGGAAGGGCGCAGCTCTTTTGGAGTTTCTTGCCAATGGAATCAGGACTTTTCTTCTTGTCAGATTCCCATGAAAGGGATGACAATTGTAGGGGACGCTGGCGACCTCATGGTGTTAAACTTCCAATATGTTTCTTCCAAGAGCACTCAGAACAGGTCAATTATACTTCATATCCGCCCTTGTTTGCTTGGGGAATACAATACTAGTTTAGTCTGTGAGCCTTGCACTGGGCAAACGTATACTGTGAACCCAAATGTGGCTTGTACGCACTGTCCAGCGAATGCTGTCTGCCAGAGTCAAGCTCGGATTTGTCCAGTGTCTGGATATTGGAATGCTGATATCCATTCAGCGAAAGTCCTTCCATGCTATGATAACAAGGATGGTCGATGTCAGAGAGGCCCAGATGATTGCGGGGGATGTAAGACTGGATTTACTGGACCTCTATGTTGGGGTTGCGATCTTGCAAATGGGTATGTAGAGAGCGGATATTTGGAATGTTCGCAATGCCAAGATGCTTCGAGGAGTCTGGTTTTGGCAATTTTGGTTGGGTCTGGCTACTTGATTTGCCAACTATTTTTTGTCTACATCTTCTTTACAGGGGCTTCTTTACAGGATGATGTTTCTGCAATTGAATTTCGGAAAGTTGAAAGATGTTTTTATGTAAAATCTTTATTGACATACCTGCAGCTGATGTCAATTCTTTGCTTGACGAACCAGCAGATTTATGGATATTTTGGGCTGGCTTCGCAAGTTGGTAACCTTGGTTCACTCATCAGTTATGGAACACAATGTGCCATGGTGGGTCTGAATCTTTCCCGAGAAAACTTCATTTATTACCAAACTTATCTAATTGTTGCTGCTCCATGGATTCAGTTTATTTTTACTGCTATAGTGGTCGTTGTGGCAAGTCTGTTCAAGCGAGGCCTTTCAATAGGCAAGGTTGTGACAGCCGCTTTGATTTACCTGATCTTCTTCATGCAGCCTGGACTGGTGACAAACTTGACCCTCTTTCTTTCATGCAAGAAGTTGGATGGAATGAAGTATCACTTTATTGCATCCCATCCTTACTGGAGCTGTGACTCAGAGATTTACGAGTCTGTTTCACACCTCCTTGCACTTCCAAATCTCTTGCTGTGGGCTTTAATTATTCCTCTTGTCATTTTCTTGATCTTGAAAAAAAACAAGGCCAATTTACAAAACGACAAGTATGAAGGATCTCTCGGAGTCCTGATGTTTGATTTAAAAAAGAAATATTACTTCTGGGGTGTAGCACAAATGATTTTCAAAGTAATCCTTGCTGTCTTAGTTTATGGGCTCGAAGTTGAAATTGAAGTGCAGATCTTTTCATTTTTGCTCCTTTTGTGGATTTATCAGAGTCTGGTTAGAGTAACAAAGCCCTTTTCTCGTCCACATTTTAACAAGTTTGAGACAATTCTGATGAATTTGTTGATTTTCAACATTATTGTTGCAAAATACTTGATTGACCCCATCAATGGCCCATGGATCAGCCAAACTTCCTTTACAGTCAGTGTGCTAATTAATACCTCGTTTATTCTCTATATCGTCTGGAAAGTGTTGATGTCAACTTTCTTTGCAAAAATTCAACAAACAGTAGAAGATCAAATTGATTTACTCCCCAACACATCATCATCTGGTCTCACTGATAAATTGCTCGAAAATGATTCACAACAGGAAGAAGGCGATTAAAGAAATTAATTGATTTTTTTGTTGAAAATTCCTCATTTAAAATTTCCTTTCATAGAAATTAATTCATTCATTTATTTATTTATGTGGTGTTTGTCATGTTTATGATAAAAAATAGAAATTAGACTTGAAAAATATTTCATGGCAAAAAAGGGTCCAGTCAAGTTTTTGAAAAACTGAGAAATTTTTTTTCAACAATTTTTTTCTTTCAAAAAAGATTTTCTCTGATGGAGTTGATGATTTTTTTCTCCATTAAAATATTTATTCTCAATTTTTTAATCTGATAAATATTGATGTTACAAATATATTCAATGCTGATATTGGCCATCTTTTTGATTGTCATAAGATGTACGCTATCTGTGACTCAAGAAGAATGCAAAAAGACAATTTATATTGACAATCAGGCCAAATCAGCAATACAAGATGGGTCGGTTGAAAATCCATTCACAAATCTTGATGATGGTTTGGAGATCCTTGAGGAGGGAGAATTAACAGATCTTTGCCATATTGAGTTCCTTGTCGCCCCAAGTCCAAATGCTTACACATTGAAAAGCCAATACTATGATTATCATAACTCGACTGTGGATATAACACTGGCTTCGTGGCAGAATTCTGAAGCGAAGGAGCTCAGTCCTACTTTATTGTTGAGTGAAAGTACTTTGAGATTTACTGATTTCAAGTCATTGAGAATAAAGGCTCTGAAACTGATCGGGACAGTTGCAACATTTATGTTAACTCGTACGGATCTATTTATTGAGGATTTGGAAGTGAATGTGACAAGAAACCTTGTTGATGCCTTAGTGGATATTGAAGATGCAAAAAAGATTGAGATCAAAGGATTGAGATTCATCTCAAGCCAGCAAGGATATTTTTTAAAGTATTTTAGCAAAATACCAAGCTTGATGCCAGATATAGTGCTGGAGGATATCACGATTTTCGCTAAGCAGAGGAGTAGGGTCTCTTACTTGGTAGCAAATTTAACGGCGGGTTCGGTCTTGAGTCAGAGAAGAGGAGAAGTGTCTATAAATAAAGTACAGTGGATGTTGGAAGCAGAGGATCACATAGATATTTATACAGGAAATTGGAAAACAAGTTTTGTGATCAAGGGGTTTGAAGATGTTTACTTTGGAGGACTTGAAATTTTTAATCAAAACTTGACTTTGCGCAAAGAAAATCTTGTGGAGTTTTCCAGGATAGGATCTCTTAGAATAGATGGAATAAATATTACGGCGACAAAGATCGTCTGTTTGCCAACATCTATCCAAAATCGACCAGAGACTAATTTGCTGGGCTTGAGAGAAATAAAAAATTTAACTATCTCAAACATGGACTTCAATTCAAACGAGTTTCTAGGGACCAGTGAGCAGAATGTGATTTTTGGTTTGGGACAAATGTCTCTAGTTCAGAGAGCTCAGTTCATGAATCATAGAATAGAAAATAATACAATGGGCGATTCCGTGACAGTGTTTTTTGCGAGTGGAAATCTTGTGGCTGGCTTGGAGATAAAAGTTGAGAATATTAATTGCAAAAACAACACAATGAGAGCTTCAAAAAAATTTAGTTTTCTGGATGTTCAAGGATTATGCATAAAGAGTTTGTTGGTTGATGGGATCAACTTTAGTATGAACGTGCTGCCTGGAAAATTTTTTTCACTCCAAGGGCTTTTGGATAGTCAAGGTGGCATAAGACCACCCGTGGATTTATATTTTCAGAAAGTGAATATGGCTAACAATCTGGTAGCTACTGACACTAATTTGATTTATTTTACATCCGCGTTCAGTAATGGAGTAATTAGTGATTGCTTGCAGATGATAGAGCCTTTCAGAATCTGGATTACTGAGTGCAATATCAGCAATAATAAATTTTTCAAGGGGAAAAATACTCTGTGGAGTTATGAAGTCGGCCTGATTTATGGAACTGAGGTTCAGATTAACCTGATGGATTCCATCATCACAGAGAACTATTTTGAAGGGTATAATGTTTTGAGACTAGAATGGAAAGCATCTAGCGTTTTGTTTAGCAATAATTCCGTGATTGATAATATTTTTAATGACAGTCAATTAATTGCAAGCAACTATCAAGTCCAGGATGCATTCTGCAGCTTGGTGGGCAACACACTTGTCTCTCCTGCAAAGCTTCTTTATCGATACTCACTGATCACTGACTCAAACTTTTCAAGAGTAGTGCTGACTTCTGGTGCTTTATTTAGCCTTAAGAATGGGTTTGTGAGTTTTGCAAACAACAGTTTTGACGTCCTTGAGCTCAATAAAGGCACACTTGTCTCCTCAGATTTTGTGGCATCGGCAAGTTCTGTGGGGTTTGAAGATTCTGATCAAAGTTGGGCGCTTCGGAGTGCAAGTTTCGGGAATAATCCTATCGCCGGGACCAAGTTTGATAGTGTAGCTTACCTTGCAGGCCAATATGACACTGGACAATTGGCCTTTTTCAATTTTGATGGGAATAGCCTTGCGAAGATTCAGACTCGTGGGAGTCAACTCATGTCAATTACCGGTTATGGTGCAAAGAGAAACTTTATCCGCATTGAGAATAATCGTTTTGAGGAGATAAAGTTCTTTGACTCTGACTCTCCAGAGATGATTCATTTTGATGATTTAGAAACGTTGGTTTTCACAAAAAACAGTATGCAATTTATTAATGGGAAGCCAAAGGTCCTGTCATCGCCTTCTGAAAGCGAAAACTCTCGATCAATTGTGATGGATTGGAACTCTGTGAGGAACTCAACGTTGGAGAGTCTTTTTATTTTTTATGGAGACTCTTTGAAGGATTTGAGCTTTAGTCACAATGATTTTCGATTTTCAGTTTTTTCGCAGAGCTGTATGAGCATAAATGTGAAAAGAGCGACTGGAGATTTTCTCTTGGAAGGAAACTATTTCAGTCGGACCGAATTCATGGTGGCTTCGTCAAGAAACTTGGTGGAAAGATGTGGATTTATTTCGATTTACACGAGAGATTCGATTGAGAAGAGTCATCTGCTGGTATTCAACAATACATTTTTGTTTGTATTTTCAAATTTTATTTCGGAGAGCCTCCAGACAGCAAAACTGCACTTCTTTTTAATTCAAGGCCCACAGCCTGTGGAGTTTAAAAATTTGACGTTCAAGCAGGGGCAGTTATCTTCAGAAGGAAGTTTGATCCGGGTTTCCAACTCACCAAGTCTATCAATTAGTGACTCTCTATTTTCAGTTTTCTACTTTTTCGATGAAGATGGAATGATTATGACTTGTGCAAATACGGTGACTTTAAGAAATAACGACTTTTTGATTTTAACAAATCGAAAGAATTCTGGACTTTTATCTCTCTCCCCATTTAGCAAAAAACTGGCTCTGTTGATGGAGAATAATAGATTTTCCAATATCAGTGTGAGGGGAGAAAATAAGAATGAGCTGATGGATCTTGCAGGTGTTATTGTGACGGTGAAGCCTCATAAAGCTGAATCACTGAGTGAAGATGAAGAGGCTGGAGAAACTCATATCGCTTTCAGCATGGTATTTTCAGACTGTCAAGTTGAAAATATTGATAATGGATATGTGGTGAAATTGATAAAGACTTTTTGCCAAGAGTGTTTAATTCGAAATATTCCTTTTGCAGCTTTTCAAAGAGAGATTATTTTGGGTATGGGTATCGTTGAGATTTCAGAAGGAAGTATAGGAGAATTGCATGTTGAAGATATTACACTTCCTCTATGGAACCCAGAGCCGTTTCCCTTTTTCCGGATTTTGGATAGTGAGTTTGCGCTGAAACTCGAAAGGGTAAAGTCCATTTCTTCAACCTCGGAAAACTTGTTCTTGGCATTGATGAACTCTGGAAGCCTTCTCATTAAGGACTCAGAGTTCAAAAATTTTACGGTGCAAGAAGAGAGTGTAATTAAGATTGTGCCAGGAAATGGAAACTATAGTTTACCAAGATTGACGCTTGAAGATGTGACCATTGAAGCGGCCTTTAATATTGGAGTCAACTCAAACTATATGGCACTGATGGAAACTGCATTTAAATATTTTTACAACCCTTCAATTGGCGCATGGACCAACTCTATGATATTTTGCGCCGCTCCAGCTTTGATCTCAATTCAAAAATGCAAGTTTCTGGATCTGTATGAAATGCCAGCGCTCTTTGTGGCGGATCCTGAGGACGTTTACTCGACATCAAGCGACGCCTCTTCAGTGGAAGTTGTAGACACTTTGTTTTTTGAGAGTTCCTTTGATATTGGAAATTCGATTGTGGTGCTAAAACAATATTTAGACAGACTAGATTTGAAAGTGAAGAATTGCACATTTGAGAAAGGGCACGGGTTTGCTGGAGGGTCAATGTTTATTATGGGAGCAAATCTGACAGTTACTGACTCTCATTTTATAGAGAACCATGCGAGCATAAGTGCAACGGTTTTCCTTGATGAATACGCTTATAGAAACTTTGTTTCTTCTGGAAATTTCTTTTTGAAAAATGATGCACCCCATAACGGAGATGTTGGGACAATTGCAGTCAAAGCGAAATTGAAATTTGTGGCAGCTGAAGGTTCGCTTTCTAAGAGTTATTTCAACGACACAACGAAAACACTGTCAATCGAGAATGTGTCTGTTTCAGAATTAGCGCATGGAACTCTAGTTTTTGAGTTTTTCGACCGCAACGACTCTCCTGCACCTAACATATTGACCGCAGCTGAGGCGTTCCTCGAGATTCCGACACAGACTGCATCAAAGTTTACACTTCCTGCCCACTGGATGAATCTCTACGCTGGCAGTTCGCCTTTGAGCAATATTCCGTTCAACAACAAGGCAGGGGAATCTATGACCATAACTTTCAAGTATAATTCGCAAACAATCGATGAGAGTTATACAATTTACATCCAGCTTAGAGATTGCATACCTGGTGAATATAATAACGGAGGAAAATGCGAAGAATGCTCAGAATCGACATTCTCACTTTCGCCAGAAGTTCCCTGCGCTCTCTGTCTCCCAAATACCAAGTGCTCAAGGAGATCGGAGATTTGTCCAAGTCCAGGATTTTGGAATCTCAATTCAAGCTCTCGAGAGATTATCCCGTGTAGAAACGATAGTATTTTCAGGTGCGAAAATCGTTTTGATAGTTGTCAATCATGCGCTGAGGGGTATACTGGGCCTCTATGCAGTTCTTGCGACTTTGAGAATTCTTTTGTGGAAGGTGGATATCTGAAGTGCGGAAAGTGCAAAGACCCCTCAAGGAGTTTATTGTACAGTGGATTGGTAACAGTCCTTTACTTGTTTTACCAGTTTTTCAGCGTCCACCTAGTTTATGACGGTAACAAGAAGATTTTGGCAAATGAGGAAGATTTCCTTGTTCGGCGAAAAATTGAAAGATCTTTTTATACAAAGTCAATGCTCACTTATACACAGCTGATGTCAATCCTGTATATGGAGAGTTCTGAGATTTATAGAAGTCTAGGACTGTTTTCTCAGGTTGGCTCTCCAAGCGCTCTGATAACCTATGGGACGCAATGTACTTTAACTGCTCTTGGTATCCACTATAATGACTTTCTCTACTATCAAATTGCGATGGTGGTGGGGGCTCCTATTATGCAGTTTTTGATGATTGTAGTTTTGATGCTGCTTTTACGCCTGATTTTTAGCGACAAAGCTGCGTACAAAAAATTGGTTGTAGCAACAATGTATTTGATTCTGAGTTACCAGCCTGGTATCATCACAAATTTGGCCCAGATGCTTTCATGCAGCACTGTTAATGGGCTGGGATATGACTATATTTCTTCCCACCCTCACTGGGAATGCAACACGCCCATCTACAACTTGTTTGCCAACCACATTGCTATTCCAAACCTTCTCCTATGGTCTCTTGCCATTCCCCTGGTGATCTTGACAGTTTTGATTTTGAACAGGCGTAATTTAAAAAGTGAGAATCTCAGAGTTAAAATTGGAGTGCTTTTCTTTGATTTGAAGGAAAAATACTATTACTGGGGAATAATTCTAATGATTCTGAAGGTTGTTCTCTCATTGTTGGCTTATGGGCTCGAGCGAAAAGGTGAGATTCCCATCTTCATCTCTTTGGCGTTTTTATGGGTGTACCAGAGTGCAGTCCGCACAGTGAGGCCCTATAATACCTCATCCTTCAATAACTTTGAAATAACTTTAATGAATCTCTTGATGTTCAATATTATCGTCGCTCGATACCTGCTCATGCCTTCCAATGAGTCAATTATTCACTATATCGCTTTGGTGGTCGCCGTCGCTTTCAATGGTGGATTTTTATTACTAGCTTTATCAAAGATCTTATCGTTAACTTTGATCCAAGCGCTCTCTTGGTTCGAAAGAAAAATTCTCAAAAGAAATATCTCTCGTCGTGCCCATTTATTGGAACAAAATAGGAGCACTATTATGAAATCAGAAAATTCTACGACACTCTAACCTAAGAATATATTATCAAATTGAATTGAGAAATTGTTTGATTGTTGTTGAAAAAAACTTATTTATTTCGGAAATTGAATTATATAATCTAATCTGTCATCTCATCTTAAAAAAATTTATTACAATTATTGGACATTACAATCTTGAGGGTTTTGTACTTTCCCGTTGATAATTAGATTTGCGTTAGGGGCAACATCAATTTTGGTTCCTTGGCTAACATAAATGTTGGTGACTTCTCCAGTGGAGAGATAAACTCTTTATTGGTCTTCACCAGGTTGGCTTCTGAGTTGGGCTCCAACAGTTTCAAAGTCCTTTGATTCTTCATCATAAAGAGGAGTCTTCTTCAAACCTGTGAGGTTCAGCATTTTGCCCTTATCATCGTACAGAGGTTCCGTTTGCTCTTCGCCGCATTTTTCGCAATATCCACCCTCCCTTAACATTCTCCGCAAGCACTTGGAACAAAAATAATGATCACATGTGGTAGAGACTGGTCTTTGTCCCAAATCCGCATAGGACCGGCAACAACTCGGGCAATGTGTTTTAGATCTCTGATTATGCTCTTCTTCTTCTTGTCTACGACGAGCTTCAGTCATCGCTTCATAGGCAATCTCTACATTCCAGGAATCTTTATCCACAGGAGAATGAGACAAATCGTCTTTCAGTTCATACACTAGTTCACCCTCGGTATCATACAAAGGTTCTGATTGAAAAGTCAGGCAAATTGGACAATACGGATGAATTTTGAATACTCCCTGTAAACACTTGGAGCAAAAAGGATGATTGCAAATTGTCGAGACACAGCTATCTTCCTCCATTCCATATGGGTCATGGCACATTGGGCAATACTTTTCTGGATCATCGTCATCGAGGTCACTTTGATCACGGTCTTCTTCCTTTTTGAGACGAGTTCGAGCAATTTCTGCATTCCACGAGCCTTCATCGACAAATGAATGAGATTCATCAAAAGTCGCATCATACAAGAGTTCGCCTGCATTATCATACAAAGGTTTTGATTGGTAAGTCAGGCAAATTGGACAATGTGTGTGTATTTGGAGTGCTCCCTTGAGACATTTAGAACAAAAAGCATGATTGCAAATAGTCAAAACAGGTCTTTCTCTCAGCAATTCAAATGATTCAAGACAAATAAGACAATATTTTTTTGAATTCTGGAAGTTTCTTGCTCCTGATTATCTTCTTGGGTAGTTGTCTCAGTATCATTGTTTCGTTGTTGATAAGAAGAATCTAGTTGAACCCCATGTTGTTGTTGGTGCTCGTTATTTTCACGATATGGACGATATAGCGAGTTATAATTGGTTGTGTCGTTTTCAGGGCAGAAGAGTGGTTTTGAATAGTTATTTCCTTGGTTAGATTCTGGAACAGGAGGAACATTGATACTTCCTTGAGCATAATAATCATTTTGACGAGAAGGGCGTTCACCTTTTTTTCTTTGAGAATTTCTATTTTCATGCTGAATCTGTTCTGACGAGCATAGTTGGCCCATGAGATTTGTGCTTAGAAGAGTGTGATTTTTAAAGAAAGTTTTTTTGGGATTTATTAGCAAGAGATGAATATATAAATCAAGTAAAAATAATTCAGATACTGATGAAAATTCTCATACAGACAAAAGCAGAAAAGGAAATAAATTTTCGTGATAATTTTATTTCCATCATTCGAGGAGTTGGGTCATGTTGGTTACACATAAAAGGCTCCCAAAAAGGTATGAATTTCCTACCTTAAACCTTCCTTTTTTAGCTCTTCCTAAATTATGAGACCTTTTCAACTCTTCTCTATTTTAATAAACTTGAAATGATATGGCTTCTCAAGGACCGTGAACTCGATATATTTGTCATTCCTTGCATTAAAATCTGTTGAGATCTGTAATTTTAATTTTAGAAGCAAAATTATCTTCAAAATCCAGTCAAATCACTCTTGTCACCTCTAAAGCCTCTGAACTCCTAAAAACACGTGAAACTTTGTTCAATGGAATTTTTTGAAATTTTTCGAAAATTTTTTTTTTCGAGATAATTTTTTCGAATTATTTTTATTAGTGTTATTCGACCTCGACCAAAACTGGATCTGAGCTGGAGAAAGGAAGCTCAGCATTTCTGGCTGTTGAACCAGAAACTCTAACTTTGGATTTTGGCCCAGACAGCTTTTGGTAAATCTGGACTGGACCTCTCCCAAATCAAAATCCTTTAACAATTCTTGTCAAACGAAGTTCTATAATAAAGATTGGTTTTAAATCTCTTTTATGTTCAATAACTTATTAATCTTTCACTCAAATAGAAGTTTGAATGTCAAGACATAATGAGAAATCCATTCAATTCTAATCAAGATCATTTTGAATCACTTATTCAATCGTCATTTAAACATACAAGAATTTCATCATCTGATCAGCCATCTTAATAAAGTAAGGTCTTTGATTAAAAATACTTCGATTTGTTGTTTATTCAAATAATATTGCATTTTTGATTCAAGATATGCTTTAAAGGACTTTTCTTTCTTCGCAATAAAGAATTCTGTAGCTTTGACTCTATCCACTAAACCAGAGTTTAATGAAACTCTTAATAATTTCTCAATAATCTCACTTTTGATCCAATTTCGATACTTGGTTTTTATAATGTTCTTTAACCTAAAACCGAAATAGAATGAGATAATGAGAGTCAAAGAAAAATGCATGGGTCTCTTTCACAGAATGCAGAATTGCTTGGGATTAAATGAATTCATTTGAAATTTATGAATTTCGAGCCATAGACCTTCATCTTTGCCTTTGAGATCAGCATCATTAGCTAAAAAAATCCCCACTCATCCTTCACTTCTCCTTTATTAAAATAATTTTTCTATGGATACTTGTTCCTCGTAGTGAACGCAAAATTTTTTTTTTTCTGAGGAAAAATTTGAAAGGAATTTTTTTAATTTTGTTTTTTAAATTTCCTTTGGAAAAATTTTGTGATGGCCAGACCCAAAACCTAAAAATGGACTGACTTGGTCTCAAGTGGGATTGTCCGGGATGGAGACTAGGGCTCGGCAGCCCTGGTTGAAACCGTCACCCTTCAAAAGGACCTGAATATTTTTTTTTTGTATTTTGGATACAGAAACCATTTTCTGCTCAACTTTTTTGCAAAGAAATTGAAAATGATTTTTTTTTAGAAAATTGGCTTTCTTTAATTTGATAAAAAAATGTCAATTGCAGTTGAAAAAAGATAACCTTGGGAAAGGAATCTCAGGAAACTTTTCCCTTTGTGAGGGAAGAAAAAAGTGAACAATTTTAATTTTGATTTTGCTTTCTTTGCTTAAAAAAAGACTTTTAGGATTTTTAACAACTCTGGTTCTCATGCTCCATTCGTTCTGATGAGCATAGCTGGCCTATCAGATATATGCTGAGGAGAGCTTGATTTAAGAAAGTTTTTTGAGATCTAGAAATAAAGAGATAAATGTTTGATTAAATTAGTCAATGTAAATATAAATTTATATATTGATAAAAATTCTCAAACAAATAAAAAAATTCCATTACCAAAAAAGTTTTTCTTTGGAGAGTTTTGCTTTCATTTTTTTTCTTTCTGAACCAATAAATAATACATTTTGCCTGCTAGAAAGTGGTGTCAACAAGATTATTCCCACGTTTAAGATTTCTTTTCATGATTTTTCCTTCGATAAAAGCGATAGCTTGTAAACCTGCTCCTGCAATAATCTTGATGAGGACAAAGATGAGGAAGATGGCATTAAAAATGATTGCAAACACCAAGCCAATAGTGTAGATGATTGTATGGTTTGAGGGAGTGAGGAGATATCTGGCAACAATAATGTTGAATATCATTAAATTCATCAAGACGGTTTCGAATTTATTGAAGAAGGCAATTTTATAAGGTTTCCAAGTGGCGACACAGTTTTGGTAGATCCATAAAGCGGTAAGAGAGACAAAGACAGGAATTTCGCCTTCGTGCTCGAGTCCATATGCCAAAAATGCCAAGACAAGTTTAAGCACCATCAGTACAATTCCCCAATAATAATATTTTTCTTTGAGTTGAGAATGTAGAGGTCCAAGGCCTTGGAGTTTTTTTGAGCGAAGGTTAAAGCGGTTGAAGTATAAAACAACGAGAATCGCTACAGGTATGAAGAGACTCCAAAAAACAAGGTTTGGTAAAACGATTGAGCTGGAGAAGAAAATATATTGCTCACTAGCGCAACTATAAGATGGATGGGAAGCTACAAAGGGTGGATAATCAATATCTTTGAGGGTTGAGCAAGATAAAAATAGAGCAAGGTTGTTGACGATACTCGGTTGATTGCTCAGGATGATGTATGTGAATCCAACAATAATGAATTTTGAGGCAATCATTTTTTTGGAAACAAGTTTCCAGGCAAGAGCCAAGAAAATCACGGCAGTGAACTGAATGACTGGAGACAAGATAACGAAGAGGGTTTGGGTGTAGAGGAAATTTGAGTGATTAAAATTGAGAGCCTTGAGCGAGCATTGTGTTCCATAAAGAATAAGAGAACTTGGATTTCCAACTTGAGAAGATAGACCAAATGCTTTGTAGATTTCAGGAGTTGCCATACCTAGAATAGAGATGAGCTGGGTATATGTCATGAACGATTTTGTATAATAGGATCTTTCGGTCTTTCTCAGCTTAAGATAGTCCACTTGACTTGAAAGGCTTTTTCCTTCAGAATAGAGAGTCCTTATACTAAAAACTTGGTAAGCAAAGTAGAGGATTGCAAAGATGATGCTATATGTGAGGCTTTGCGACTCATTCAGGCACTTTCCACATTTCATGTAGCCGTTTTCAACATAGGAATTTTCAAAATCGCAAGCATTGCACAAGATACCTGTGTATCCATCAGCACAGTTGCGGCAGCCCTGATCATTGAGACATCTCGTAAATCGATCATTTCTGCATTGGAAGATTTTTTCAGGATGGGAGTGATTGCTCCAGAATCCGAGTTGAGGGCAGATCTGAGAGCCACCGGGGCAATTGGCGTGAGGTAAGCAGGAAGTGCATGACACTTCGGGAGAAAAGGAATAAGTATTTTGATCACAAGGCTGGCATTTATTGGAATTATTGTATTCGCCAGGAAGGCATGCACGTAATTCAACGAGTATCTGACACTGCTTTGAGATTCTTGGAGAATTAAAGTGAAGAAAGAAGGGTTCTTTGGCGTTTTGTTCACCAGAGAGGATGAGGTTTTTGAGAGATATCTTGATACGAAAAACATTCTTCTCCTCAATGGAAGCTGGAATTGTTCTTTCATTTTCTGAGCTTTTAGGGAACCAAAACTCGATGAGATGGTCAGTTGAAACAGCTGGGGCGGGGTTATAGCTTTTATTGACAAATTCTAAAATGAGATAACCCTGCTGAAATTCAAAATCTGAAATATTGCTGACACTTAGAGTCATAAGGTCTTGCTCTGCAGAGAAAATACTGCGGATTATGGTGTTGGGGTTGTATGGAACAAAAGTGATATTGAAGCTTGCGGCTTCAGAAGCAGTGTCATTGCCAAAGGGAGCAGTATTATTCAGAAAGGTCGTATTGATAAGGGTTAATTTTTCGTTGCAAGAGCGATCTGTAAAAATGGCTCCTCCAGCAAACTGAGCAGAGTTATTCTGAAGAAGGGAATCTGTAATGGTCACAGATGTCCATGAAGCTAGGATTGCTCCTCCAACATAGCTGCTACAGTTAGCTAGAAGACTCTCTCGAATGTTAATCTTTCCTTCTGTGGTTGCGCTTCTCAGAGAAGTGATGATTGAACCAGAGACTGAAGTTACATCTCGAAAAGTCGAGTTGTTGATCTCCATTTTGAAAGATTTCCAGGGAAGGGGTGCATAGTCTTGAGAAGGATCAGCAATTACGATAAGAGGCATATTCTGAGAGGATTGGAAGAAGCAAGTGGTAATGGAGACCTGAAAGGCTCCAACTGCAAGGAGAGCAGGATTAGCGATGTTCGATGAAACAGCAGTGGTATAGGAGTATTGAAAGGCATTCATAAGCAGAGCTTCTTTGGGTTGATTTTTTTCTGGATTGGTCAGATTGGTGAAGTTTGTATTGATAAGGTGAAGCTTGGGATAGTTTCCTGCAGTAATTTCAAAGCTGTCAAAGAGATTTGGCACCAGATTCAAGAATGGTTGTAGTGATAATTGGATATTTTTGAAGTGAGAGTTTGTAATGTTGAGAGTCCCTGAATTGAGCAGAGCGAGACAGTAATCAAGGTTTTTGCCATCAAAAATAAAGTTATCTAGGATGATTTGGGTATCTTGATCAGAGTCAATGTTTCTGATAATTGGTGTAGTGGAGAGGAATCGAGACGAGAACTCGAGATTTTGGATTCGCACATAGCCCGCAGCATTATTGATAAGGTCCAAAAAACCCATCTCTTGTAAAGGAGCTTCCTTTTCTGAAAAAGAGAGATTTTCCAGGTTGCATTGTAAGCATCTCACTTGTTCGAGACGAAAAGCATATCCACCTCTTATGTCCATAAAGGTGGAGTTCAAGACTGTAAGATTTAAAAGGAGTTGATCGGCGCCAATAAGGTTCTTTGGCTTCACACTGATGATGGTTCCAACTGAATCAAGGGTCGTTTTGAGAGTTTGGAAAAAATAATTCGAAAGGTAATCAAATGTGTTATTTTCAATTATCGCGGAACATTGGGTGGAAGGAGTTAGCAAGATGAAACCGGATTTTTGAATGCTTGTGAGACCTTGAATCGTATTGTTTAAGAGTAGAAGAGACGGAGTATCCGTCTGAATCAATCCAGATGTTGATTGGTAGGTTAAAAATCTAAAGCTGGATTGGGTGATGGCGATACTAGGTGAATTTGTCAGTTGGAGGGCATTTCCAAAGTGCCAAAGCTTGATACCCTCGAAGGAGGTGTTGAAAAAGGTGATTGGCTGGAAAGTATTAATGCTGACTAAGCTTGCATCGAGATCTTGGCTCATGCCCTTTGGCATATCTGCAGAGAGACTAGAGAAGAGATTGCTGTGGAAAATCAGGCTACTTGAATTGGTAGCGTACTTGACACTTGCAGAAATGAAACTGATACAAGATTTATTGAAAGTCATAAACTCAGAGGGCGTGATGCATGTGGCAAATATCAGATTATGATTAAAAGTCCATAAGCCAGAAGACTTGATTGCTTTAAGACTGATAAAGTTGAGCGAGAAATTTGAGCTGAGGACAGTATTACCGTTGAATTGGAAACTCTCTATCTCATCTGCGTCAGTCTGCAAAAAAGTTTCAATTGAGGCGTTGGAAATCTGATTCGAAGATACTTGGATAAATCTTACTCTTTGAATATTTGTGAAGGCGAGAATGATGATTCTTTGTTTGAAGTTGCGAAAAATATTTTCTGTGACAAGAATAACATCGGCTTGCTCAGTCGAAATTAATTCCTTTTGATGAAGATTCACAAAATTCAACAAAGAAAAGAGATTTTTCTGAACTTCAATGAAGCCTTGATTGAGCCCATACCCTGAAACCGAAAGGACTCGACTATCATCAAAGGAGATACTATTGAACTTATTTTGGCTGATGCTATAAAAACTCATATGCCCAGAGTCGAAAGAGTTGGCTTTTTCAATAGTATGATTGAAGAGCTCCCAGGCCGAAGGAGTTGCTTGCATTAGAGTTTGTCTCTCAATTGTGAGATTTCTTGGAAGTAGTGAGTCTGCAGGCTCAGAGTTCAGAGACGATGAAAAAAGGAGACTTTTTTCTAAATGGAGCTCTTTCAGCTGATTGTTTGAAATAGAGATGAAGGCATTATTAAGTGTGATAAGTGTGCTTGATATAAGGGAGAGACTTTCAAAAGTTGAGTTTAGGATGAATCCATATCGATGTAAAAATGGAGTTTTCACAATGATCTGATCTCCCATTGTGACACAAAAACTCTTTGGTGTCGAGTATCCTGTATTAACCAACTGACTCAGAATAAATGTGTTTGCGCTGACTGTGTTGTTCAGAAAGATAAAGGTAGAAGGCTTTTGGTTCAGGCTGAAAAAGTTGTAATACTTGAAGAAATTGTCTGAAATTGTTGAGTTGGTGAGAGTGAGCTGAGTCTCCTGAACATCAAATAGACTCACTTCAAACATCCAAGAACTTTGACCGCTCCTTGTAAAGTTGTTGTTTTTGACATTGAGGTCGTTAACAAACAGACTGTAGGGCTCAATGAGTTGGAGACAATTGGAGGCTATTTGGGAAGAAACATAAGGAATCAAGGAGAAGAAGGTCAGATCGATCGGGCTAAGGTGATCGTATATTTTGATAGCATTCAGATAGAAAGGCTTAGGAACATCCGAGAGCGTGTTAGCTTTGAAGAGTTTGCTTGCAAACGAGAAAATTTGCCCTGATAGGCTATTTTGCGAGACTAAGCAGTTTTCAATTTTGAGTTGATGGAGGTGAGAGCCTTGGGTGGAAAGGTATGCGAATTTTTTGTCAGAAGGCAGCGAATTATTGCTGATGGTTAAATTATTTATTGCAAGATTGAGGAGGATAGTTCTACTATTGAAGAGGTTTTGGCTGTTTTCGATAAAGAAGTCAGTAGGTCCTAAGAACGCGTTATTCTGGAGCGTTTGATTGAGCATGATGATTTCTTTGACTCTGGAAAAGGAAGCAAAGGAGAAAACGGCCTGAGAAATTCTGGATTTGGATGATGAAAAATCAGTATTTGTGATTCGGAGTTTGCTGATGTCTTCAAAAGAGAACAGAGGAGCATTTTGCAAAATCAAGAAAGTATTTCTTTGAATTATGAGAGTATCAAGTTGCAGCAAATCTATTTTTTTGAAGCGAATCCAGTTTTTGTTATAAAAAGTCATAGATTGATCTTTCATCTTCAAGTTGGCCATGAATACATTTTGAAAATTATAGAAAGCAAAGATTGCCTCGAGGTAAAGAGAGATATGGGGGCTTTTATTGTTTAGGAATTCCATCTCGAATGAAATATTGCTCACATTTGCAATTTCGAATCCTGAGCCGCCAGTAAAGTCAAAAACTGCAAGATCCGAAGGAGACCGTGGTTCTCGTTGTGGGAGGCTATAACGCACTAGAATATTTTGCAAACTTAAGCTGCTAGAGAATCCAAAATAGTTTATGGAACCCCTGAGAAAAGCTGCAATTGATTTCATCGTCACAGTAATGTGACTTAATTCGATTTTTTCCCCTCCAGGGATGGTGATAAAATCGCTTCCGAGAGGGTTTGAGAGGATGAAGTTTGAATTACTGATAAAAAGGCTAGGATTTTGTTTCATTTCAATTGAACTATTTTCGACGATAATATCTAGTCCATCGAGAACAAGAGATGTGCAACTTGCAAATCCCAGTGTCGTGTTTTTCATACTCACAATAACTGTCTGCTTTATCTCGTCAAGCTCCTGGTCTTGTCTTTCCCATTTTGAGACAAAAAAGTCCAGATAGTATTCACAATCATGGGCAGAATAATTGTATTGAGTGTTCTCTACCTTGTATGGCTGTTGGCTGGGAGCAATGTAGAGACGTATTTGAGAAATGTTTTTGAAGGAGCTCGCATAAAGGAATGCATCTGCCAAGTCTGCGAAAGGGTGGTCAACCGATCCATCCATGAGTGTTGTTGTTGAGTCAGCATTGTTATCGATAAAGATAAGTTCCGGCTCTGTTATATCTTGAGTTTCACATAGGATGTAATTGTTCAAGGTCACAAAAATGAGGACGATAAAAGAGAAAAATGAGAAAACCATTTGTGGAAAAAGCTCTTAAAACTTGAAATCCAGGTTATCCAATTCAATCAGTTAATTTATGTACTAAATAATTGTCTCTGAATTAAACCAGAGAAAGTGAAGAACTATTTTTTTATATGGAAATAGAAAATGATGTGGAAACTAAGTTCATCTATTATATTTTATGTGAAATTGAACTTGAAATTTTTCCTTCTTTTTTAAAAAAAGTTGAGAATTCCATGAAAGAAAAAATTCAGTGAATATATGATTCAAAGGGTACATGGATCAACTTCGATTTTTTTTTTAATTTTAATAAGTTCATAATTTCCTACATTAATTTCCCAATCAAATGCGAAAATTTTCAGCTCTCTTCGAAATGCACGAGAACTTCTCGACATCATTGGAGAATATTGAATCTGTTCGCAAACAAAGCACTGAGAGAGATCCTTTTCAAAACTTTCATGATAATATTGAGATTTTGAAAAAAATATCTTTTGAACGAACACAGAAAGATTTAAAATTGATAGCAATGATGTTGAAGCAATTCAGCTATTTTTCCAAGCTTGCAAATCCAGCCGTTGAGAGTAATTTGCTCGAGCTTGCCAAAACTGTAAAGTATGACTATTTCAACAGAGATGCTGTAGTATTTCACAAAGAGGATATCAATGATAGAATTTATCTAGTTTTGGAAGGGACAGCTATTATCTTTCATGAAGTGGCTCTTGATGTGTTTAAAAGCCAAATATCTGTTGCTGAAGACCCAAATGCGCAAAGGACAGAAGAAAAGAATGAGTCTGGTATGAATACCCAATTTAGTCCATTTGCTGCCAGGAGAGACCAACTGAAGCGACAAACCAGTTTGTTTCAGCCCAGATTGAGCCGAAAGAAAGTACTAAGATTAACAACCTTTTCTGAAGCAACTTCTCCTCTAGACTTAAGACCTCCTTCAATGATTCCCCCGACTCCAGAAGAAAAAAATATAAGGCATTCTCCAACAATAAATTCGAATTTTGCTCCGCAGTCTGTAAATCCAGATACAATTTCTCCCGTCCCTGGGCAAGAGTTTTTGGATCCAAATGCAAACCTAATGGATAAGAAAAAGATGGCATCGTATAAACTTTTACAGAGAGCAGACAAGGAGAGGCCAGGAAAGTATATTTTGGATGGAAGAATGTTGTTTGAGATGAGAGAGAAGCTTGAAAAGGGGTATAATTTTGGGGAGCCAAATTCAAAAGCAAGTCGAGCAAAGGATGTGACTGCAATGGCGTTAAAAGGCTCGCATCTGATAAGCTTTAGCGTTAGAGATTATACAAAATTGTTTGATCAGAGTCCTTTCAAGGGAAGTTTTGCTGAATTTTACCGACCTTATTTTCCAGAGACAAGCTTTGATAAGTTGGCTAAAATAGCAAATTTGTTTGAAGAGTGTCACTTTCGGAGAAACAATATTATTTATGAAGAAGATAATGAGGTAGATGGGCTGTATGTAATTAAAGAAGGCCAAGTTCAACTTCAAAAGAGAGTTGATTTTGAAAAGCTCTTAAAAGATGATGACGAGCCTTTAAGTCCAACTTTTAAACGAGGATATTATATAGCAAGTTTAGGTCCGAGGGAGATTTTTGGCGAAGATGAGCTCTTGTTTAAGGAGAAATTGAGAGAGCATACAGTCACTGTAACTTCTGGAACTGCAACACTGCTCAAGCTAAAGGCTGAAGTCTATCGAAAGATGAATCAGACCTTCAAGGAGTTGTTTGTTTCGATGAAAAAAGCTGCACGAACCAAAAAGAGTTTTTACACTGAGCAAAGAGAGAATACAATTCAACAGCTTTCACACTCGATACAACAGAATGATAATTTTCTAAAAAGTGAGAACCCGGCCAAGAAGGAGAGGTTTGAAGAAAAGCCAAAAGAGTGGAATTTTCGGCTTTTGGATGAGAAGAAATCTGGCTTGTATACCTACTACCTCAAAAAGAAAGAAGAAGAAACCAACAACAGTTCTCACTCAAGATCTCCAAACGGTGGTGGAAATAATAAAAATCTAAATAATTGGCTTGGGCTTGTGCAGTCAGTCGTAACTGCTCAAAAGAAGATGATAGATTTGGGTTTAGGTATGAAGCCTCCATCCGAAAAGCCTAGAACGGCAGTAACATCCCCAAAAGTGAATAGAATGGTTGCAAGATCACCAAATCAGTCTGACATAAAGGTCATTCCAAGTTGGAATCAACCTCCAGCTTTAGAGAGGCACAAGACTCCAGTCATTGATTCAAGGGGCAATGAGAGATGCGCGACAGCAGATTCCCATAAAAGGCTAGTTCCATTTTTTAAATCTTTGGAATCTGATATCCAGGCCTATATCGGGGCGCCTCTTGTTGATGACAAATCATCGCTTTATAGAAAGGCTCGTGGATATGTGAAGCGGGCTAATTTACAGTCCAGTCCAGTGAATCAAAAGATTTCAAGCATTGGACTTGACCCGTCTGAAATCAATAAAGTGGAAGTGAAGAAGCTGTTGCAAAGATTAGCTAAGCCTAAGAATAATCAGCAATCAGCAGAAGAGCAGCAACAAGGACAAAGAAAGCTTATTTTGACAAGAAACATGCATCTCAATAAGACACAATCTACAGAGTGTTTACACAGTAGGATTGGAACAACTTCCTCAAGCAAATACAGACTGAGTAGAAGATCAAGGTTAGATTCAAATTTATCAAACTCCAACATCTTGGAGCAATCAATCCAAAATACCAGCAAAATGAATATTTCCAGGAAAGGGCTCCTTCCTCAGACTCCTAATGTTGGCGAGAAAAGGCCAGTGACCAGCAGCGAAGGAGGAGTTTTGCTTGAAACTTCAACGTCTGATTCTCACAGTCGAACAAGATTTAATAATATTCATATATCTGCAATCCTCGAAAAAGCTTCGTTTGGGTCAACTGCAAAGGGTGGAGGATTCAGATCGACCTTAAAGAGAACAAATCAAATCATCGACTCCACAAAGAGAACCAATAAAAGTTCTGCTTTAGATCAATCAAATATGATGGAAATTTCATCAGTCCTTCCATCTAATAAATCAGCTCTTAAACAAGAGAAATAATGAATAATGTATATCAGAGGGTTTTTTAATACTTTTTATTTATAAAAATTTTTTTTTGTTATGAGTTTCTTGTAAAATTAATTCTCACTTTTTTTTTTTTCAAGAAGGCTAGTTGAAAATGTGTATGGTATTTTTAATTGAATTAAAAAAAAAAATTCATCGCTTTGATTTGAGACGAATTTTGTTTAATTCAGGATATTTGCCATTAAACTTTGATGACAGAGACTAACTTCCAGATGATGTCAAAGAGTGGGGCAGAAGAAATAAATTTAGACATTGGAGAAGTGATTGGAGCTTTGAAGAAGGGTTTACCAGAAAGAACTGAAATTGATTTAAGATATATCATTAAGGCTGTCAAGATATTTGAGTATAGTTCACAACTGGTAAATTCAGAAAATGACAATATAGTCTTGAGTTTTGCACGAATCATGAGATATGACTATTACCAAAAGGAGAGAGTTGTTTTCCATAAGGATGATATCAATGATCGGATCTACTTTATTCTTTCTGGTTCTGCAGTGATTTTCAAAGAACAAACGCCAGAGGCTTTTGCACCCGTTGGAGAAAACCCAGAAAGTGATGCTACAAAAAAACGACCTGAGACTGCTGTACCTCGTGCTCCACAGCAAAGAGTTGAGGGGAATAATGATGAAGCTGAGAGTGCTGATGATGATGAAAGCCGGCTATTTAAGCCAAGGATGAGCAGGAGGAAGGTGAGAGATTTGACTTCTATAATCGACACTCGTGCTCCTTTTCGCTTGAGGATAAGTTCTATTCTTCCAGTAACATACGATGAAATGCATCAGTATTTTAACGGAGAGACACAAGAACTCTTATCTTCTGAGAAAGTGAATCAAGATTTTAAGAAAAAGATGGCCCACTATAAGCTACTGGAAAGTGCTGATCGAGAGAAACCTGGGCGATATGTTTCTCAAAACAAACTGTTGTTTAAGGTCAAGGGTTTTTTGAATAAAGGCCAGCACTTTGGTGAAACGAAGTTGAATGCAGATAATATCAAGGACGTCACGGTTTTGGCAGCGGAAGATCTGCAACTAATGAGCTTTAGTTTAAGAGAATATCAAAAATTATTTCATAAAAAGCTTGCCAAGTCAGACAACGTTGAATTTTTGAAGCCATATTTTCCTAATATTAGCTACAATAAGCTGCTGAAAGTGGTAAACCTCCTTGAGGAATGTCAGTATAACCGAAGACATATGGTATATGAGGAAGATGCGGAGGTTGATGGGTTGTATTTTATTAAAGAAGGTGAGGTGCAAATACAGAAAAAGCTTCATATTGAAAAACTTTTAACAAAAGATGAAGAGTTGCTGAATCCAGCAACTTTCAAAAGGGATCATATTCTGGCGAGTCTAGGCCCGGGAGAAGTGTTTGGGGAAGAGGAGCTTTTGTGTTTGAAGGAATTGAGAGAATATACGGTGATAGTAAGTTCAGTCAAGGCCACTTTGTTCAAACTGAACAGTTCCGTCTATAAGAGACTGAACAAGGATTACAGAGATCTTTTCAACCTCATGAGGAAGGGAATAAAATCTAAGAAGAAATTTCGGGTAGAGCAGATTGACAATAAGCTCAGTCAAGTTGTTCAGTCAATTCAAAAACATGGTTTGACTGAAAAGGCCAAAGTTAGACAAGAATTTTATTCAAACTTTGTAAAAGAAGGTTCTTTGTTTTCGAAAAAGGAAGGCAGCAATAATTCAGAGCTTTCTGTCAACAAACTAAAAATATCAATTGAACCTCGAGATCCGAGATCGAATCTGAAACTTCCAATTGAGCCAAACAGCGAATATTTTCAGATGAGCGAAACGCCAAAAGCATTGTCAAAGGGCAGAAACCAACCCTTGAAGATTTTGACCAAGGGTTTTTCTCCCTCTATGAAAAAATCGAATGATCATGAAACCTCAACATTGATGCCTTTAATTCCTTTAGAGACTGAAATCGAGCAAAAATCGATTATCTACACATTTGAATCGCAAGGAGAATACTGTCCTGAATTTGAGCTGGAAGGACAACTCTCTCCTTATCGTCGAGCGCTCATCCCATTGAAGAGAACCCTCGAAATAAATTCTCTCGGCAGAGATTACCAGTCTCCAAGTCCCAAATTTGAAAAGCTTAGGTTTGATTTTACACCTTCAAGAAGAATAAATAAGGTACCAAGGCTTAGGGGCAGAAACATGTCCCCAAAAACAGATGCCTTTAGTGTGTCTTTCGAGAAAAGTGAGGCCATTCAGGCATGCCAAAAGC
>Ga0182738_1001638_pt1 | contig 27737 bp, 16 predicted proteins | sample eDN5th30CBELigMG_FD_128876 | JGI IMG/M metagenome (GOLD analysis project Ga0182738, IMG submission 128876) | Enriched Miracle-Growth compost microbial communities from Emeryville, California, USA - eDNA 5th pass 30_C BE-Lig MG (version 2)... ...
ATGGCGTTGTTGCATAAATAGCGCAAGGTGTCATTTCGACCGGAGTGAGGAACGAACGGAGTGGAGAAATCTTGCTTTTGGAGTTAATTTGACGCAAAACGGCAAGATTCCTCGACTTCAAAATTTGTTAAAACAAATTTTTCCGCTCGGAATGACACAAAATTGTATTTATGCAACAACGCCATCCGTTATCAAAAATGAATCGCCCGGCCATCCACTGCCAACGCGGCTTCGTGCACGGCTTCGGCCAATGTGGGATGGGCGTGGCAGGTTCTGGCGATGTCTTCGCTGGACGCGCCGAATTCCATGGCGGCCACCGCTTCGGCGATTAAATCTCCCGCTCTGGGGCCGATGATATGGACGCCCAGAACGGCGTCGGTTTTGGCGTCGGCCAGGATTTTGACTTTGCCTTCGGTTTGCCCCAACGCCTTGGCGCGGCCGATGGCGCTGAAAGGAAAGTTGCCTTTGCGATATTCAATTCCCGCTTCTTTGAGCTGTTCCTCGGTCTTGCCCACGGACGCGATTTCGGGATTGGTGTATCCCACGCCGGGAATGGTGTTGTAATTGACATGGCCATAACCGGTATATAATTTTTCGACGCAGGCCACGCCTTCCTCGCTGGCTTTGTGCGCCAGCATCGGCCCGGCGATGACATCACCGATGGCGTAAATTCCCGGAACATTGGTTTGATAATTGTCATCCACCGTGATGCGGCCGCGCTCTGTGGCGATTCCAAGCGCTTCGATGCCCAGGTTTTCGGTATTGGGAATGCGTCCCACCGCCAAAAGTACTTTGTCGGCGATGACCGGATCCTTGCCTTCGCATTCCACCACGCATTGTATCTTTTTGCCTTTTTTGACGGCTTTGGCGGAAAGTACTTTTGAGGACAATTGGAAATTCAATCCCTGCTTTTTGAGAATGCGCTGCGCGTCTTTGGCGATTTCGGCGTCCATGCCGGGCATGATGCGATCGAGATATTCGATGACGGTGACTTGCGCGCCGAGGCGGCTCCACACCGAACCCAATTCCAGCCCGATGAATCCCGCGCCGATGACGGCCAGATGTTCCGGCACTGTTTCAAAACTCAACGCTTCTGTACTTGTGACGACATTTTCGCCATCCACTTCCACGCCGGGAAGCGGCGCGGATTTGCTGCCGGTGGCGATGAGAATGGCGGGCGCTTCCAATGTCTGATCGCCCGCGCTGACCTTGCCGGGCGCGGTGATGGTAGCTTCGCCAGCGACGTGCGTGATCTTATTTTTCTTCATCAAATAAGCGATGCCGCCGGTGAGGTCGCTCACCACTTTATCCTTGCGCGCCAGCATTTTGGCCAGATCGAGTTTCACGGATGTATTGATTCCGTGATCTTCAAAAGTACTTTTGGCCTCATGATATTTTTCGCTGGATTCCAGCAGCGCCTTGCTGGGAATGCATCCCACGTTTAAGCAGGTGCCGCCGAGAGCCGGCTCTTTTTCGATGATGGCAACATTTTTGCCAAGCTGTGCCGCGCGAATGGCAGCCACATATCCGCCGGGACCGGCGCCGATAACGATCAAATCAAATGGGTTGGACATGAGAATTAGTATAACCGGGCACGGACCTGAAAGTTCGCTATTTATGCACGTCTTTGGCGTTTATCCAACGCCCTTTATCCTGCGGTAACCTCAAAGCGACTGAATTTTCAACGTCATTATGAACGTAGCGAGGAACGAGCAAAGTAAAGAATCCCCCGAAGTTTCTACGACGTTTCTCACCTAGAGGATTCTTCAGTCGCTTGAGGCTCCCGACCGGCATTCGGAGCCACGAATTAATTTACCGCAAAGAGTTTTCATTTCGTATGCCTTCAATTGCAACTTTAAATCTCCAGCACATTCTGCATTCGCAGAAAAAACATCCAGCCAAAAGTGCTTTTGGTTACTATTAAGACAAAGACGGCCTTCAATCTCCTCCGCGCCTTCATTGAACAATAAATAAAAATCAAAACCATTTTTACGCACATGGCGATAGCGTAAATTCGGATGATGTGATGTTATTGAAAGGTCACGCGGCGCGATTTGATCGAGTTCTTCGATAAGAGAATTATGTCCTTCATCAATTAATACACGTCCCGCTTTTTTCAATTTATCCAGTGCCGCATTTTCTTCCGCGTTCAAAGCGTAATCACCTTCCAGAATCAATGCTTCATAATGCATGCCGTTTAAAAAGATGCCGTTCTGATTAACTTCCGCCTTTGTTAAATCGCTCAATTCCAGATAATTAAAATCGCGCTGGTTCTGGAAAAGTACTTTTGCGGCGCGCCAGGGCAGGCGATCTGCTTCTCCTAAAATTGCTATATTACAAACATGTTCGCTATCCGTATTCAACCAACACAAACGTCGGCAATAAGTCGCGAATTTTTCGTAGTCATTCCACCACGCACTATTCGGCCCCACATCCGGCGGGCGTTCATCGAGACGCGGGCCGCGCACCGAATAATAAAACGCGTGCGGCAGCAACATATTGACGCCGCGCACGAAGCACCAATTGGCGATCCACCACATTTCCTGCTCGGTAAAATTGTGTCCATATGCGCCGAAACATTCGTTACTATTGCGGCGGCGGCTATGATGCAACATTGCCGATGAGCTGCATTTGGCCTGCGTGCTTTGCTCGCCTTCCAATGCGCCGGGCGAATGTGGCTCAATATATCGCCACACGATATCCTGACCGGGAATGTGAAAGTACTTTTCCACGCCAATATCATCCGGCTCGGAAGGATGTCCCATCAATGCCACGCCATGCACCGCGCACCAATCGCTCAACTTTGTGTAATAGGTTTCTTCTAATCGCTTTTTGACGGCGCGTTTATAATCGGCTCGATAACGCTGCGCATCCGGTTCATCGGCAAACCACAACGCCGGAAGATGCGGCGTGAAATCATAACCTAAAATGCGGTTGACGTGTTCCAGAATTCCCGCCGTTCCCGGCCAGACATTTTTTTCTTCGCACTTGCCCAGCAATCCCGGTTCATCTGTAAAGATACCGATGATAGTGGTGCCGAACCATTGGCCCAGATATTCATAATAATGTTCATAAACTAGCCGCACAAAACAATCCATCGCCTGCGGATTTAATAAATCTGCCGCGGGCGGCGCATCTTCTTGCGGGCCTTCGTCGATATAATGCAAACCGCGAATCGATGAAGCAACTTGGCGATCCACGACAGTCAACTTTTGCCCGCGCTGCATTTTGATTTCCGCCACCAGATTCGCGTCTTCGCTTAAAAGTACTTTTGTATCAGCTAAGGCCAAACAGCGGCAAGCAAAATCGGGATTTTCCGCCACCACTTGCCCACTGGATGAACCGGAGGGATACATTCCCTCATCATAAAGCACGACTTTCATATCGCGCCGCGCCGCTTCTGCCACCGCGATGCGCATAAAATGCAACATGCGCTCGGACATCCAGCCGATGTCGCGCGGCAAGCCGACGCGCGGATGAATCGTAAAACCGTAAACGCCATGCGCTTCAAAATCCGCGATCTGGCGCAGGATTTCTTGTTCGCCTAAATCGTCGTTCCAAAACCAGAAGGGAAGTAATGAAAATTCGCGCGGTGGATTGTGAAATTCTTGGATAGATATATGGGGAGAATGTGTCATCTTTTCTGAATGTGATACGTTGATAAATTTTAACTGATATAGCCAAGGATGGCGTGGTTCATGGCGGCTGGCAAGCTCTAGTCCTTCAACAAAAACAACATGGTTCCGCCTGGCGGTACTTTCGCGGTAAATTGCCCATTTTGCACCACGTAACTTTGATCGGAAAACAATTCTTTCGCGATCTTATATTCCTTGTCCACATTAAATATCCGCTCGCCACCAACAAGGCTGTGTACGGCGAATAAATTTTTGGAGACATACGTGATGTCGCCGTTCGTATCATTAACCACCGGCACTTTCGCCAAATGTGCAATGTTGCGTAGCAGAGCAGCGGGCAATGTGGGCGCGGCGGAATAGATGGAAGTCCAATTGGCGAAATGTTTCACCGCCAATGAGGTTTGATCGTTATCAATGAAGCGTCCCAACGCCACGCCATCTTGTGCGGCAAAGCGAGTGCCATTAACCGTGGCATTGCCCCAAGCCGTAGAACTCCCATATGGCGTTCCCTCCACAATGCCGCGTTGCAAAGGATTATTGCCTGCCAACATCCGCGTCGTCAAAGCCCCATCAGGAATTTGCTTCAATTTGAACCCCGTCACTTCGCTTACGCGGTTCGGATCATATATTGCCTGCGCAAAAGTACTTTTGTCATCTTCAATAATACCCGGAGAATTGATCCATACTAACACGTTCCCGTCCTTTTTCAAATTCTTATCAATATATCTTCTCTGTGATGCTGAGAGATTGAAACAATTTAAAAACAGGTAATAGCGATAGTTGCCAAGCTTTGGCAAATCACTGAGAAGGTAAGAGTCCCAGGCAACGCCAGTGCGATTAAGTTGATTAATGGATTGATCAACTGCAACGTATTGAATCATGGAATCAATTTTGGTATATAAAATTGATTTCTCGCTGGTAATCACTGCAATAGAGTTTTTAGCGTCAACAGTATCTCGTGGCGTACGCTGCAATGTCTTTTCAATTTGCCACATTTTACCCACGGCTTGCGCCAAACGTTTATCGCCGGTAATCCAACCTTTACCAAACGTATACCATTGCGTAGCTACGCCATTGATAACATTGTCACTGAATTGCCTTTTTAACACAGAAACGCTGTTTTCCAATGTATCCAATTTACCATGGAGAAAATTACCAATATCAGAGGTTAGAAAAGTGCGAATATCAGATTGATTGATGTACAACTTTCCGTGCAATTTGACCGAATCAACTGTGGTCATATAACCTGACCCACCGCCTATACCGCGATCCATATAAGGCGAAGGAGACATCAGGAAATCGATATTTGGTGAAGAAAGTACTTTCCCTAAAGCATAGTGTCCTGACTGTGCCCCAAAGTAAGCACTGCCAATATGCATCACATAGCCATAATACGTGCCGCAAATCGCACTGCCCTGCGTTTCTTCTTTAACGATTTCGCAAAAATCGAGTATATTCCTCGAGATGACCTGCATGAAAAACTCCCGCAAATCTATAACTTGACCACTTTTAGTCGGATCCAGAAACATCCCGTGATCTGCGGCTATGCGTTGTTCTTTAGAAGGCAAGCGAATGGCATCGAAACTGGTGTACTGTGTATTCCAGGTGTTATTTAAAAGCGCTAGGTCGCCATGATATTGTCCCTTTGCCCAATTCGCGAAAGCTTGTGTGAACGGCTTGGAATAATCTACAAATTCATTACCTTGCACACCCCAGTAAAACCACTCCCAACTAATCCCGGAAATTGGCACATAACCAATCACGCGATCCGCATACGAACTATTCCGCACATGGCGAATCAACTCGCGCCAGCTCTGCGCTGCATCGTGTTGCCAAACGGGTGAGGCAAACGAAGCGTAAGTTTGTCCCTTAACGATAGCTCCTCGATAGCCGCTTACACCAGCGCTGCCATCATCTCTTTGCACTAATTGATCGGGATGCATGTCCACCCATTTGCGCATTCCCGGATTATTATCCGGATCAAGGGGAACGTTTAAAACCACATATGCTTGGGGATTAGCATTCAACACTTCAGCAATGCTTTTATCCATTTCCAAAAAACTGGCTGGTTCATTAGGCTCCCAGGCAAAACCTTTAGCTATATTGAGCCAGATTAAATTGATATTGTTATCATGACTGTTTTGGATGATCTGCTTTTGCACGCTGGGAACAGCCGAGTCCATTGTCATCGTGTGCATGAGCGGGACAATTTTGCCGTTGATTTCAAAAGCTGGAATATGCCCCGGCAAATAGACCACTTTTGTTACGGGCGATGCCGCAACGAGAGGTGACTTCAGGCTAATTCGCCGAGAGGAATCACCAATTATTTTTGCAAAAGTGAGGTTAGCTTTAAGTGTGTATTCCCCCGCTCGAAAATACCTCGGCAATTGCACAGATTGACGCAACCGGACGGGCATTCCTTTTTGCCATTTGCCTGTATCCAAAGTGATCGGGGGGAAATCGAATGTGGCATCGGTGGACGCTGCATCGACCGATGCCAGTTGCAGTTTCAATGCTGTGGCATGATTGGGTTTTTCCTGTGGGATAAAATCGAATTGGACCTCGATCCTTTGTCCCAGTTTGGCCTGTGTGGGCGCGCTGAAAGCTTGCGCGCGGATCGACAACTTATGGCCTTGATAAATATAAGGAATTCCGCCCCAAGGCATGTCTGATGGCGACCCCACAAACAACGCTGGTTTCCAATCGGCGGCATTGAAGGTGGCCTTCGACCAATCCGCATTAGGTTTACCCACGAAAGTACTCCAGTTTTGGTCGGAATTAATCACCGACTCGCCATCCGCATGTTGAACACTAATTTCAGCCAGTAATCCCTCACCCGATGCCAAGTTTTTGGTTTCCATTCCAATCACATTTTCACCGTCAAGCAGATAACGCTTAATGTCATAAATGTCTGGTAATTTCCAATTATCCCAATTCGCACCTGTAGGCAATTCATGTCCATTGATAAACACTCGCAAAGTGTCGTCTGCCGTAGCTTGAATTTTTGCATCAGTTACTTCGGATGCTTTCGGCACCGTAAACACGCGCCGAAGAAAACGTGATGCATCAGGAAACAATTCCGCATTTGGTGCCTTGATCCAGCTCCCATGCCAGCATTCAGCCCATGATGGAATTACGGCAGGTGCTCGATTCAACGTTACGTTGTCTAACGTGATCTGCGACGCAGGCTGCAATTCAAAAACGACTTGCCCATATGCAGCCAATGCAGGCACGGAAAAGGTGCTTTTCGCCGTTCTCCATTGAGATGATGACTTCTCTTCAGATAACTTAGTTTCAAACATTAGATCCTGTGTTTTGATCGAATTATGAAATGCATCAAAATAAGTTATGACACAGGCCACCCGTGTTATCGTATCATCTTTGAAGTTCAGTTCAAGTAGATGTTGTCCCGTATTGGGAAATTCAAAAATTGCACTTTGCATATAGCTCTTTTGACCATTTACTTCCTCTGCTTGTAAGTGCAGCGCTTTTGACGAATGTTTGCCTGGTATAATTGCAACTTTGACGTGACTGAAGGACCACTGCTTTGGTAAATCCGAATGAACGTTAGTTGATTCGAAGTCACCATTGGGAATAAGCCCTTCGCTGCTCGGTAAAAAACGGATGTATTGAATTTCGAGTTGCGCGCCCGCAGCGAGAGGCGGGTCAAAACGGAGTTGCGTGATGGTGCCTTTCCACAATGGGTGCGACGAAAGGTTCACTCGGTAGGTATGAAATTGATTGTCTCCAACAATAGAGTAAAGCACCAACCGCGTGTCAGACAGCTCTTCTCCTTCGCGACTGAAACGAATTAATCCTGTCCCGCCGACCGTGCTTTTGATGCGGAACTCCAGACCATCCCATTGGCTGGCATTAATACTTAATTTTGGCGAGATTAACTGAGGCTTATCCTTAGTCAATCCTTGCAGCGATCCATTAACTGCTTTTATATTTGCAAAGGACGCAGGTTCCCATCCCAGTAAATTGCCTGGTTCTTTCCATTGCCACTCCGTGACCACTGGCGAGCTATCCGCTCTGACGGAAGGAGCGATCTTATCTTGGTTATTCTGTGCAATGGCTATACTCATGCAGTAAAGAAGAGCCACTGCGATTCCAATTAATTTTCTCATAGGTTTTGTTCCTTTAGTGTTGTTGTAAATGATCGTTAGTTGGCCAACGGGTTCCAGGCACTCGGTGTCGAGGCGCTATAAGAGCCGTCTTTATACTTAACAGCCTCATTCCAAACCACACTGGTTTTGAGCCATTTGACGTGCCCATCCGCAAAAATGACATTCAAACCATCGAAATGACGACCTTTACTTTCATAATCTTCGGCGTATGTGTCCACCAGATGCAGATCTGCCGCAGTTTTTCCTGCAAGTTTTGCTGTCCCTGGTAAATACCAAAAATCGCGGCTAGGATTTAGGACGTAGTTGTTAGTGGAGTTCACATCGATTCTATAAGCGCCTGAATCCATAATCATGTAGGTTGTGGATGGCGCTTGCAAAGTAGACATTTTAGTGGGAGTGGGATAGTTTATAATTGAGCTGTTACATCCATACTGACCTCTATAAGGTGTTAGTTCCTTGGACACAGGAGATGATGGGCAGTTATATATCTGCTCATTTTTCGTGTATGGATATAGAGATTGTTGCCAAAACCAAAAATTTTTATAAAAATCCCACCATTTACCATTTGGTGGAGTCTGGTCTGCCGAGACAGAAGTGACAAAAAGTGGATAAGTTTCATCATAATCCTGCACATACATCATAGCCCCCAATCCAATCTGTTTGAGATTGCTCATACAACTGGCTCTTCGCGCATTCTCTCTCGCTCGCGCAAATACCGGAAACAAAATGGCTGATAGAATTCCGATTATTGCTATAACGACTAATAATTCTATCAAGGTAAATCCTCTTTGTTCTGCAAAAGTACTTTTGTGCTGCATAACCTTTCTCCTGAAATTAAAGATGCTATTATTATTCCCTATTTGATAAGCTTTGAAACGTTCTTTTCGGATATTCAGCGAAATTATCAGATAAGAATTATTAATCCTACATTCTACCTTCTCGCACCTTCCACCGAAACTCACCGGGGGAGAGTTCTTCATGTTGCCGAAATAACACACGCAAACGCGCTGGAGTTACTCCTACTAATTCACTGATATTATTGACAGGCAATTCCGTATTTTCCAAAAGTACTTTTGCCGCTTCAAGGCGGCATTCGGTGACGTATTCGTTGAAGGTTTTCCCCGTCGCCGCACGGAACTGGCGGGTGAAATGAGCACGCGACATATACACGTAGGCAGCAACGCGATCGATCGAGAGATTTTCTTGCATATGGTTGCGCACGTAATCCTCAATGCGTGCGATAGGATCGCGTTCTTGTAACATCGGCGGAGCATCCAGGTCGAACATCACATGGCGAAGCGGCGCCGGTTGATAGGCGCGTGATTCCTGAATCTCTCGTAATAATAACGTCATGAAGAGCCGCAGCAAGCTATCGCACATGCTGCGAAAATGAGGTGGACGCGTTTTTGCTTCTTCGGTCAATGTTTCAAGATAAGCCCGTGCTTGCGGATGCATAATGTGGCAGCTTTCGCCGACAATTATACCTCGATCACTCCAATGCTTGCCTTCCCGTGTGTGACTCAGCCACCCCATGACACCATCCGCTATCACTCTAAACGAAAGCATGCTGCAAACGCCAGTCTCGCGGTCGAAATCGTCGAGACACAACTGGGAGCCGTCGGGGTGCGGCGTTCCCGGCAAAATGAGCGCGCCTTGGCCCGGTGTGCAACGCAGGACATAATCACCCAACGGTATCGTCACTCTCCCTGTGGCCACAAACATCAGGATTGGCACCCGCTTCGACTCTAAACCATCCTCAGGCCAATGAGCATCTATTGTCGCTCGTTCGATTCCACAGTTTCGCTTCTTCCTAATTGGCACGCGTTTGGATAGCAGCGGTTTATGCGCAATGGAAGCGCCGGCGGGCAAATCATCTTCCATCATTTGCATCTCCCGCAAGGTGGAGCGTGCCACAATTATATTATTCATGCCCGATTCTCGCACCGAAGGCATGATTTGTTGTTGCAGGGTGCGCAATAACGGCGAAGGGGTTTCGACTGAAGATTTCTGCCGCGACATAGTCATCCAAAAAGTACTTTTTAATACACCGAACTGCGCGCCGGAACCAGCATTTGCATAAATGCGAAAAACGGCCAGATCAAAATCGCATGTAACGCAGCGGATAACAATGCTGTGTTCATCCAACTGACAAAAACGAATGATGCCGGCGACATTAAGCCGAAAATGAGATGCGACAACAACGTGGCAACGGCGGCGCAGATGGGCGGCGCGAGTGGATTATCGACAGAAAAACGACGATCAAATAATCCGCACATTCCGCCGGCGGCCATGCGCGAAATGACGAACGAACCCAAACTGACACCGGCGCTGTAGCCGCACAACAACCCGGCCACAAATCCAAACACCACACCCTGACGCGCGCCCAGCAGCATGGCGGCAGAGACCACGCACAGCAACGGCAAATCCAGCCGCGCCCCGAACAGCTGAAAATGCGCCAGCCAGGTGGTCTGCAATCCCAACGCCACCAACAACACCAGCCAGGCCCGCCACACCGGCGCAGGACGTGACTGGAAGTGCATGGATCGGAGATTGGAGTAGGCTGACATAATAAAAAAGTACTTTTCCTATTTTAGCAAATATAGGGGAAAAGTACTTTTAGGGGAAGTGCAGAGCAAAAGGACGTGATTCTCAACTCCCTTTGGACTTTGCACTCCATTTCTTCAACCGGAGGTTAGTGTTTGTCGGAAAAAATTAGTTTTGCTCCTAATCCCTTCTCTTGCTTACTTACTTACTTACTTACTTATTATTTGACTTACGATTATTACTAATCATCATAGGCAGTATAGTCATACTTCCTCTTTGTCCTCTGTGACTCTCATCATTTGGTAGATATGATAATGCGATTTTACTTTCCGCAATTGCTTGATCAGCTAATTTCTGATTTCCTTCTCCGAATTTAGAATCAACTAAATAAATTATCGCCCATGTTGCATGAGAACCGTAAGTATCAGGATAATGCTGCGAGAAATACTTAGCATATTCTTTTGCCTGATTTTTTTGATCTTGATTACCATACGCAAGGATCCCTGCCAGATTAAATTTTACCAGTTCATCATTGGGATTCTTTTTTATTAAACGTTCACCCAAATTAATTAGTAAGGTTTGTGGAGCTACAACTTTGGTAACCAGGAATTGCATCCGTGCATACTCATAGGAGACAGGCTTATCTTTGATTGCCCATATAAGCCCAAAACAGATTTGACGTGCAAGTTCTCGATCATGAGGAGCGTCGAATGCAGGATTACCATAAAAGGCGTAAGCCCATGCAAATGCAAGCTTTGAATCATGTTGATTTTCAATAAAGGCATTACCCGTTTCGCGAATAATATCTGCCTGTGATTTTCCATGATCGATCTGTTTATCAATGTCCTGTTGAATAGCGGTATATGGGCTATCGCTGGCTTCCCAAGGCGCTTTAGTCCAAGACCAATCTGACATTGCCCTCGGCACATTTAGTTTTTTTTGCACAGGTGGCTGTGCATGAAAGTGCGTCCTAATACCAACTATAAAAACTCCGGCTACAGCCAATATTAATACAATATAATTTCTCATGATTATCATATCTCCTTCTATTGATTCAAAGGCAGAAATTCTCCATAAAACGCTTCCGAACGCAGTGTTTCTACTGCGATTTTTTGTTCACCAACGTAGCCATGCGCGTCATAGCCATCATATTTGATGAAATGTAACTTATGGCCAGCATGGATGTGGGGGATCATTTTATACTCCGATAAGTGTGTGTCATCTGGACGTGTCGAGCTAAAATTCCAAGTCGCTGTCGGATTACCAGTGACCGGATCATTATCATACCAACAATCATTATAGTTCACGGATTGTTGACTATTCAATTGACTAAGCGCGGTTTGGGCGACTCCTGCCGCTCCAGCAATCACCTCAACCGGTGCGAAGCCGGTAGCAAGTATTGCCACAGTATCCCCGGCAATTTTTACCTCAGCAGTATTAAGTGTTTCTGCGTAGGGAGTATTTGTCCAGTTTAAATCAACGGATCCGTTGTGTATGGCGTATGGGGGATTTGCTGTAATGCTTTCTATTACTGGATTGTCGTCAATAAATACACCCGGCGCTTCATCCTGGGTTTTATATTCATGATCATTTTCGTGGGTATTATGAAAATTGACATTATATGTTCCCACAATATACCGTCCATCAGTATCCTCCGCGGAAACTGCGAGAGAGTATGGCCCTCCAGGGCCAGCTGCTTCTGTATAACTTGGTAGGATATATTGAGCACTACTGATTGACGACACATTGCCTGGATTCGGATTACTCTGATTATACTGAAGAAGTGAACCGGCCCAGGTATACGTCGGTAAGTCCCATGGAGAGCCGCTTAAATCCGCGTCGAAAGCCCCATTCCAATACCACATATTGAGAGTGTCAAGCCATGTAGCCGCAACATCAGCTGTCCCCGGTGGGTTCTGCTCTGGTGCGCCATTTGTGCCTTTATGATATGTGGGTTCTGCGCTACTTGTAATTTCCACAGCACGATCATCTAATTGATAGTCCAACCAGAAACTAATATCCCCATAATCACTGCTATCAGGATAGAATGATATTCGATCTCCTTTTACGCTACCACTAAAAGTAAGCCATGGCGTGGAAACTGTATCATTGCCGTTAGTGGTAATTGTTAGAGGGAAAGTCTTATCCGCAAGAGACAAATACTGATTGGAGTTCTGTGTCGAACTGCCTGGAAATTCAGACATTGATCCATCTCCAACCGACGTTTCAAGTTCTACATTTATATAATCCTCAATTCTTTCGAGAACGGCACCTGCCATTGAATGAATTTGCAAGCGTAAAATAGGGGGAGGATTATCGTTCGGATTGTCCTTGACCCAATGGTACCAAATTTTCCTCTTCCCCGTCGATATCACAGTTCCATTAGTACCCGGGTCTGTAAAAACCATATTCGCCCCAGGGCCCGGAAACCCATTACCGTCCTGCATAACTTCAATTTGGTCTTGCCAATTATAGGTATAGTTATAAGGCACACTATCATAAACATATGACGTCGAAACGGTTCCTTGGATTCGCAAAGCATTTTCATCTTGATACTGTTGATAGGTTCCCTCTCCTTCCCAGTCGTACTCTCCAAGTTCAGTAGCGTAAGGATTATCTACAACTTCCCAATGCCCAGCAAAAGCAGGAGTTACCCCCCCCCCCCGCAAAACACAAACCGGCTGTGATAGCCATCGCAACTGCAAGTTTCTTCTTCATCTTCATCCTCCTCTAATTATGCAAATGCACTTATAACTATCATTATGCCATAAAAATATCACAAGTACCAAATCTATCAATAAAAAGTACTTTTAACCCTGCTTATACAGACACCGCCGGAGCATTCTTCACTTTACCTAACAAATGACACCCTTGACATTCCGGGGGAACGATGCCTTTGCGCATTTTGTCCTGCATTTCTTTTCGCGGGGCGCATTGGGGTGTTTTTATATAGCAGCAGGGACGCTCTTCGCCGGTTACGGTGAAATAGGGAGAATAGGTGTGCATATGCGGGCAGGAGAGCTGATGGGGCACATCGTTATAGGCGACTTGCCTGAAACCTTTAATCTGATAGGTGGCCACGTAATCGGGTTTGGTTTGCAGCGGCTGCACCAGATGGCGGAATCCGCGCTGTTGGCACCAGCGCGCCACCGGGCGGATATCCTGCCCGAAGCTAACGGTATAAATCTCCACGCGCTGATCTGTTATATATTTTTCGATATTGGCGCGCGTATGCACCGAACGTCCTATTTTCTGGAGGATGGCATCGTCCAGCGAATCCAGCGAAACGCCAAAAGTGGGATAATCCAAAATCCCCGAACGTTCGATGATGGCGCTGGAGTGAAAATTGGTGATGGTGTAAGGCTCGCGATTATGATCAATGCAATAACGCGTCATGCGCTTGAAATCAGGATGCAGGGTGGGTTCGCCTTCGCCCTGCAGGCTGACCTGAGCGAGTTGAGGGGGCAGAGCGTCGATGATTTGGGTAAATGTCTCAAATGCCATGTGCCGCTGCGGCATCTGGCGGCCGGCACAGTAGAAGCAATTTAAATTGCAGATGGTGGTGAGTTCTAATTGGGCATAGGGATAATTCAACATACGAGTTTGCCCATCCTCAAATATTAAAATGCAAAACAAAAAAGTACTTTTGTCGTGACTGGCTTTTGGGGGCAACCTGACAAAAGTACTTTTAGGGGTTACACATTCGCGGCAAAGCGGAACGGGCTTAACTCACCGTCGCTTCGCTCATTAATTTGGATTCTTCCGTTACTTCGCCTTCGGAGCGAGTGCCGCGCAGCGTGATATTGAGGTAGTTTTCCTTGGCAGTATCTTCGTCACGGGCCACGGCGGTGATGCGGCCGTTTTCATCGCAGCGGAATTCCACCGAAATCTTGGGCTGGCCTTTGGGCCGGGCCGGGCTGGTGTCGAGCTGGAAGACGCCGATGGGGCCTTTGCCATAACTTTGCGGATCGGTGCTTTCGCCTTCATAGACGCGAATTTGCACTTCGGTTTGATTATCCACCGTGGTGGTGTAACCGGAACGCGATTGCGTGGTCGGTAGCCGCGTGAGAGAGGGCACCACATGGTCAATGACGGCCTGTCCTTCGCTGACTACGGCAACTCCCAGCGAATGCGACAGCACGTGTCCCACCGAGATCTGCGGCATACTTTCGTCCTTGCTGAGCAAGGCAGCCTGAATGGCGGCGCCTTTGGCGACACATTCATCGGGATCATGCAACAAGGGTTTTTTGCCGGTGATGCGATGCAACATTTCATTCACCATTGGCATACGCGAGGAACCGCCCACGCACAGAATATCATCGATATCTTTCCATTCCATGCCCGCCTTGGTCATGACCGATTCCAGCAACATTTCGGTGCGGCCCAGCAAATCGGCGCAAATGGCATTGAAGGTGTCGCGAGTCAGTTCGATTTTGACTGGCTGGGTCTGGCCCGAATCATCCTGCTTGGGAATCTTGAGCGAAATCGGCACCGATGTGCGTCCCGTCAATTGCCGTTTGGCGGCTTCCGCCTTGAGGCGCAACTCAGCTTCAAGGTCTTTATCGTCGCCCAGTTCCACCTTGTAGCGTTCTTTGATTTCTTCTTCCACGTAATTCATGACGCGGTCGTCGAAATCCTTACCGCCCAGACGATGATCGCCACCGGTGGAAAGCACATTGAGCTCTTCGTCGCCCACTTCCAGCACGGTCACGTCAAAGGTGCCGCCGCCCAGGTCATAGACCAGGAAGCGCTGCGCTTTGCCACGGCGATTGATGCCATAGGATAAAGCAGCCGCGGTCGGTTCGTTGATGATGCGCAAAACATCCAGCCCCGCCATCTGCCCGGCTTCCAAAGTGGCGTGCCGCTGATTCTCGGTGAAGTAAGCTGGCACCGTAATAACGGCCTGCGTGATGGGATCTCCGCCCAGTTCCAGCGCCGCGTCCTGCACCACTTTGCGCAGCACCAGCGCCGACACGAATTCGGGCGAATATTCCTTGCCATCCACATGCACACGGTAATCCGTTTGCCCCATGAAGCGCTTGACAAACTGCACCACTTTACCAGGATCGGTGATGGTGCTCTGCAACGCCGTTTCGCCCACCACGTAATTGGGCGGATCAAAAAAGACCGCCGACGGTGTGGTGGACTGGCCATCTGCGTTCTTGAGAACTACAGGTTTGCCATATTCATCCACCACCGCAACTGCCGAATACGTGGTTCCTAAATCAATGCCGACTGCTTTTGCCATATCGCTCATTCAGTTTAATGGATTTGTACGATTTGCGCCAAAAGTCTCATTGTAAAAACTTTGTAATTAATTATCGAACTTTATGACGTATAATGCAAATTTTGCATGGTTAGCGAGATTCATCACTCCCTCGCCGCTGCGGAGTGAAGGGCCATTTTGTCTTACTCTCCGTAGCCGCATGTCTTTAGTCATACGCGTTCGAAACTTGTAAACGATACTTATCACCTGAAAACTCTGAGGATAAATCCCCCTTGTAAAGCTAATCTTGTAGGGGTTTTGAAAAAGTACTTTTTATCCAAACGCGCCGAAGGCGCAACCCGATGTTAGCCCAGCGCAACGCGCTGGGTTATAGACCGATAAAAACAACAAAGCCCCAACGGGGCGACACAAACCAGGTGTAGAAATGGAGATGAAAAATGGAACGCTTGGTGTCGCCCTTACAGGGCTTTGGGGGAAATAGAGGGAACTATTACCCAGCGCGTTGCGCTGGGCTAAAATAGAGATGCCCCTGCGGGGCGAAAATGCTGACTTCTATAGATGAACTTGCAAATTTCAGGGGCATTGCAATGCGGGCGTGAATGCAAAAATAAAAACCCTACAAGATTAGCCTTTAAAGGGGGATTTATCCTCAAGCCATGCGATATACAGCGGTATTTGCAGGTTTCTATGAACACTTATGGCCTTTAGCCTGCGATTAGGAGAAACACGCAGGCTAAAGACCTGCGGCTACAAACAATTTTTACTTTGACGCGTAACTTGAGTCGTTAAAAGTACTTTTATTAGGTACTGTTCACAACCAGCCAGCCAGAAAGAAGCCTTAGTGGCGCCTTCTGAACTTTGATAAAATCATTACTCAAAAGTACTTTTATGAAACAATCACAATTCTTCGCCCCCACTCTCAAACAGGTCAAATCTGAAAATCCCGGCCATGCTTATTTATTGCGCGGCGGTTTTATCCGCCAACTGGCCGCCGGCGTTTATAGCTATTTGCCGCTGGGCTGGCGGGTGTTGCGTAAAATCGAAACCATCATTCGCGAAGAAATGGATGCCGCCGGCGCGCTCGAAGTGGTAATGCCGGTGTTGCATCCGCAGGAATTATGGGCCGAAAGCGGCCGCGATAAATTGGATATTCTGTTCCGGCTGCACGATCGCAAAGAAACGCCGTTTGTTTTGGGACCGACACATGAGGAAGTGGTCACCGACATCGTGCGTTCCAGCATCTCTTCCTACAAACAATTGCCGGTCAATCTCTATCAGGTTCAAACCAAATTCCGCGACGAAGAACGCCCGCGCGGCGGCCTCTTGCGCGGGCGCGAGTTTGTGATGAAAGATGCCTATTCCTTCGACCGGGATATCGCGGGACTGGACGCCAGCTTCGACAAAATGGTGACGGCCTATCAAAACATTTTCACGCGGTGCCAGCTGGACGCCAAAATGATCGAAGCCTATGGCGGCGGCATCGGTGGTTTTGATACCCGCGAATTTGCCGTGCCCGCGCCCTCCGGCGAAGACGTGATGCTCTATTGCGAAACCGATGGATACGCGGCCAATCTGGAAACAGCCACCTCGGTCATCGATGCCGTGGAAAACCGCGATGATATTTCCGATCAGCTCGAAGAATTCGCCACGCCCGGCATCACCACCATCGAAGACCTGGAACACTTTGAAGGCGGCGCGCCCGCGGTTCATCAAATCAAAACCCTGGTTTATGTGGCCGACGGCGAAACCGTGATCGCGCTGCTACGCGGCGACCATCAATTGAACGAGGCCAAACTCAGCATTGCCCTGAGCGCCGCCGAAATCCGCCCTGCCACCGATGAGGAAATCGTGCAATTGCTGGGCGCGCATCCGGGCAGCCTGGGCGCGGTGGGCGTGCACGACGTAAAAGTACTTTGCGACCAGGCCCTGCAGGGACGCCATCACATGACAACCGGCGCTAATAAAGATGGCTTTCACGTGCGCGGCGTGGATGTGGCGCGCGATATCGACATCACCCAGTGGGCCGATTTGCGCACAGCCCGGGCCGGAGAAAACTCTCCGCTGGGCGGCGGCATTCTGCAGGAAACCGCCTGCATCGAACTGGCGCATATCTTCAAGCTGGGGAGCAAATACACCAGAGCCATGAACGCCACTTTCCTGGATGAAAACGGCAAGGCGCAAGTCTTCGAAATGGGCTGTTATGGCATTGGCGTTTCCCGCATTCTGGCGGCCATCGCCGAAACCCATCACGGCGATCGCGGCCTGATTTGGCCCGATGCCGTGGCGCCTTTCGATGTGCACATTCTGGCGCTGGACAAAAAACCGGAACTGCTGGCCGATGCTGAAAAGCTTTATCACGAATTGACGGCCGCCGGTTTTTCCGTCTTGCTGGATGACCGCAACGAACGCCCCGGCGTCAAATTCGCCGAAGCCGATCTCTGCGGCATTCCGCGCCGCGTGGTACTGGGCAAGAAATACCTGGAAACCGGCGAAGTGGAAATCCGCCGCCTGGGCAATGATGACAGCGAGTTGACAACCCTGGGCGAAACCGTCAGCGCCGTGCGGGCGTTGTAAAAGTACTTTTTTGCCGGTATTTGTTAGGTAAGAAGCTGTCTGAGAATACAAAAATGTGTCATGCCGGGCGTAGCCGAGGCATCTTTTGAAGAGCGAATAGCAAGATTTCTCCACGGCACTCCGCTCATTCTTCGCTGCGTTTCGGTACTAAAGAACCTGCTTTTTTTCGACGTCATTCTGAAGAAGCGAAGCGACTGAAGAATCCCCCCGAAGCTTAGACGGAGTATGTCGAAATTACGGGGGATCCTTCGGTCGCTTCGCTCCCTCAGGATGACGTTCATTTTTACTACTTGGCAAGCGCGCTGCCCTGCGTTCTGGGCGAAACGACACAATGCTTGCTATTTTCAAACAGCTTCTTAGCCATAAAAAGTACTTTTACGGCGTCCACCGCAAACTCTTTGCTTCTTCCGGAGCCACCGCTTTCACGTGTCCATCCGCGAAACAGACCACGGATTTTCCGCCATAGCGAAAATCCAGTTTTTGATCTTTGCCCAAATACAGCGCCACCAACGAATTGGCATTCTTAATATCCGCAATCTTTTTCCCGATAAGTTCGGGATTGATATGATAACTCACCGTTCCCGCAACATCGCCCGGCGCGGTAAAGAGTGCGTCCGATTTTATATAAGGGAATAAATCGCGTTTCAAATGCTGCGGATCCAATTGAAAAGTCTCTTCATAATCCATGCATAATTGCATTAATCCCAACCCTAATTGTTTGAGCTGCGACAAACTTTGACTGAGATGAATACTCGCTTGCATCTCCGCGGGATGGGCAATTTCTGTCGCCAGCCGTGTGGTCAAACCGCACGGTTGCGGTGGCACATTGTTCCAATAATAGGGATGATTTTTATTCAAAGTTTCGGGGTCTTCCGCAACAACCATCCAAAACGTATAACTTCCCGAATCATTCTTTTTCAAAGTGGCGCTATCCGCCTGCGCGATGCTGTGTCCCATTTCATCATGCAGGATCAGGGTAAATTCTGCTTTGATCGTAGTGGGATCTTTAGGATCAAGCGTTAATTTAAAATCACTTCCGCTGAGCGTAAATTCACCAAAACTTTGGGCGATTTCCTTACCGAAAGCGGCCAATGCTGGATCATCAGGATTCGCGCCATACACCATTTTGGCGGCATCGGAAAATCGCCCATCGGAACAAGCACTAAAAAAGTCATTGACCGAAAAACCCGGCTCTATCTCCATTCGTGAATTTTCCGGCGGCTGCGCCTGCGCCATCGAAAGCGTCATTAAAAGCAAACCGCCCGCAAACAATACTTGAAGTATTCGTTTCATCTTTAGCCTCTTTGTAAAAGTACTTTTATGGCGTCCACCGCAAATTCTTCGCCTCTTCCGGCGACACTGCTTCGACATGGCCATCCATGAAACACACCGGCGAAAGTCCGCCGTAGCGGAAATCGAGTTTTTGATCGTGCCCCATATAAAATGCCACTGTTTCGGAGGGCGACGTGAAATCAGCCAGAGAAAGCCCAACGACATTGGTATTAACGTCATAGCTGGTGGTTCCGGCCGAATCGCTGGGCGCGGTGAAGACGAGATCATTCTTCAGGTAAGGCGTTAATTTTTTACGAAAGTTCTGTTGATCAAAATCGAGCCGTTCATCGTAATCTTGCAAGAAATACATCATCGCCAAACCGATTGTTTTTAGCTGAACCATGCTTTGACGCAAATGAACTACAGGCAACAGCTTCTCCGGAAACGCCACCAATGTTGCGATGTTTTCTGTAATACCACTTATCGACTGATCTGCTTTAGCAGGTAAACCAACAAGAGGAGAATTAAAGTACTTTTGCGGATCGCCGGGAACAATTAACCATTGCACTCCATTATGGGCATCGTGCCGTTTTAATACAACCCTGTCAGCTTGGGCAATATGAAAATTCAATCCATTATAATTAAATTTAAGCGTGAAATTGACAGTGATTAAATTAGGGTTTTGAGGATCTATGATATACCTTGCATCGGTTGGCACCACACTAATGTCCCCCAGGCGAGCAGCAATAATACTGCATATTTCATCCAACCCCCTACTATCTGTTGCCTGTCCCTCAACATGAATGGATGCTAAATTGCCATCACGTATATTGAATGAACGATAAAAATCGTAGATGATGTCATTGAGAAAATTTTGTGAGGGATATTCTATCGAGACTGGCTCCGGCGGCTGCGCTTTTGCCATTGCCGATACACCAATAACCAAACTGCTTGCCAGCAACAGCGAATACATCTTTTTCATTTTATTCTCCTCGAAATACAAATTCACCAAGCAACAAAAGTACTTTTACCAGCCTGTCGGCTCGCCGGGCATCCAGGTGTCGGATGCGCCCAAACGGTCAAAACGCAATGTGCGCCGCACTTCTGGAGTGACAAGGGCGAGTTGCAATAACTTGCGTTGCGCGTCGTAATTGAAGCCGTCGCGCGGTGTCTCTTGCGCTGCCCAGTTCATCGCTTCGTCGAAATTCAATGCGCTCATCGCCAGCGCAATCCCCCAATCCACGGAAGATTTATCTGCTCTGAGTTGCGATTTGGCATGCGCATTTTGCAAAATCTTCCAACTGACAACGGGTTTATAACGCGCCAGGAAATAGGCTAAACCCACGCCGCTGATTCGACGCGAAGAATAGGAATTTTCATCCTGAGCCTGGCTTTCGTATTGCTGCAATAGCCGGTCGAAAAGTACTTTTCCCTGCGCCGGATCGATGTCATAAATCAGGCCGGCCATGCGCGCTAGATTACTGCCGTTGATGAGCGACTGCATTTCGAAGGCTTCTTTCAGCGTGGCCAGTTTGGCTTGCTTCGGCTGATAGGCAGCGGCCACCATCAGCGATTGCGCGGTTTCGCTTTGATCATCAATCAGCCGAGCCAGTTTCAAGGCGCGCGCCGGATCTTTGGGGCCGATCAATTCGATCACGGAACGGATAGCCTGGCCGAAATCATAGCGGCCTTCCCACGGAGGATTTTGCTCTTTGTGTTGCTGATAAAGCTGTTGCATTTGGTCCAGCCAGCGCTGCGCCAGTTCGGGGTTTTTGGCGCGAACCGCCGCTTCTACCGCGCTTTTGAGTTCGGTCGTTTTGGCCCGGCCCGTGGAATTTTCCACCAGTGCTTCGGTTTCCTGCGGCGCGTTGGCGTCCAATGATTGCGCCATGGCATCGCGAATCCAATCATAATCGCCGCGCGTGCCGCGATTGGGATCGACGGAATACGGAAAAATTGCCGCAACCCATTGATGCGTTTGGCCCGGCCGCACCACGGCGGCGGCGCCTGCCAGTTGAACGCGGCTATATAAAAATTTTCCGATGACGCTGTCGGTTGGCTCGTCGCTGCTGTATGTTTTTTGTTGCGGCGCTGGAAATTTCCGCGCGATTGCCACCGCTTCGGAAAAGTACTTTTGCGCCAATGCTTTGTCCGTTGGCTGCGCCATTTTCGCCAATTCACACAAAATTTGAACGCGGTCATCGTCTGCGGTAATTTCCGCCAGGTGGTCTTTTCCCCATTGCAGCGCGCGCGCCGGATCTTCTTCTTTGAGCAGATAAAGCACCGGATAAAACTGCGAAGACGTAATTTTACCGCTGGCATCTTGGAGCAAATTCAACCCTCGCTGCAAATCGTATTTGGCGATTTCATAGGGAATAACCCGGCGCGCATAATAATGCTTGCCCGCGGAATCGCGATACAATTTTTCCAACATATCGAGACTTTGCGCGCGCGTGGGAAAATGATTTTTGGGCAACGGTTTCAGAGTGAGGATCGTGGGCGCGCCGGTTTGGGAAAGCGATTTTGCGACCTGATTATCCGCTGTTGTCAATAGCGTGATGGGTTGATGCGGCAGGCCGTTCAGCGTGAATTCGCCGCTTTTGCCGGTCTGAGTAATGGCGTCCGGGAAACCGGCTGCCAGCACGGAAGCTCCAGGCGCCGCGTTATTTTTCTGGCGGAGCACCCGGCCGCACACACTGTTATCGAGCCGGTCTGCAACAATTTCACCGAGCCTTTTTGTGGCGGCGTCCCAGTTGCCGCCGCTTTTCAGCAAATAACCGGGCTGGTCAATTTTGGAAACTTTGACACTGGTAACAGAAGGCACCGGCTGAAAACGCAAATTGCCGTTGGCATCGCTGATGACATCTCCATACCACATCTCGCCGCTGCCTCTTCCGTTATCAAATGTTTCATATTGCAACTGCACTTTGATGTTTGACAGGGGGCGATGTTGCAAATCGACAACGTTGCCCTGCGGCGGCAGATCGTTGAGTTTTTGCGCGGTGAGGCGCACCTGCGCACTATGCGGCAAGGTGACTTTGACCGGCGCGACGCTCACCCAATCGCCCGCGGCGCTGATTTCCACCGGCACTTCCGCCAGTCCCGGAACGCGCCATTTGCCGTTCGCATCGCTATATGCAACGTGCGTGTTTTGGAAAGCATCCACAACTTGCCCGTCCGAAACCCATATCTTTACATCCGCTAACGGCTTTCCATCGCGATCAACCACAATGCCCGAAACCGCTTCGCCGCGTTTCGCGGTGAAATTTTGCGTCACGGTTTGGTTCTCCCGCACCATGACATCAACTCCGTCCGCAATGCCCGCAGGGAGATATTCCGGCCCCGCGCCGGAAAGATAGACATGCGTTTTGCCGGGAAGCACGCGCAGCGAATAGTGCCCATTGGCGTCCGTATAATCCGAATCTCCCGCAACATGCATCGTGCCGGAACTTGCCACGAATGCCCCTTTCACCGGCTGGCCGGTTGTGCGATCAAGCACCTGGCCGCTGACAATGCCGCCGGGCGTCATCACCAAATCGGGAACTTTCGCTGTCTGTCCTTCATGCGCGATTTGATTCTTAAGCGGCCTGGCCACCAGCGGCAGCGTGTTTCCATACACTTCGATATCATAAGCGCCGGTGGAAAGTCCCGTTATTCGATAACTGCCGTCAGCCGCGGTGACGGCAGTTCCGCCGCCGTCCATATTATTTCCATCCGCCAATACTTTGACATCGGCCAGCGGTTTTCCGGTTTCATCCACCACGCGGCCAATGACCGCCCCGCCCGGCCTGGTGCGTGTCACCGACGGTTTATCAATCACGCTCTCAAAGAGAACCGTGACATAACGCGGATCCACCAGTGTCATTCCAGCTTTATCTCCGGCGGCAACGCCCTTCAATTGCCATCGGCCATTTTTATCCGTGGTGGTTTGATAGCGTTTTTCCCACAGGCTTCCCGAAAGAAATACATCGCGAGAAATGCTTCTGTTATACATATTGCGCAGTTTCACGGTGACGCCGGCCAGCGGTTTGCCATCCTGATCGATCACGTGTCCGCTCACAGCCTGCGCGGGCGAGAGATGCAGCGTGTTGATTTTATTCCTGCTGTTGGATGTAAGCCGGACGTTGTCAGGCGCCATGCCCGGCGCGACGGCAAAAAATTGTCCGTAATAGCTGTAAGAGCCCGGCGTCAAATTCGCAGAAAAATTTCCGTTGCTGTCTGCGCGCAATGCGGAATAGCCGGCCCGGCGCGGCTCATATTGTATGGTTTGCACCAGAACTTCGGCGTTCGGGACAGGACGATTTTTAGCATCCACCACATGTCCTTTAATCACATCCGCCCTTGCCGCAACGGCCAAACTGACAACAACTCCTAATAAGATACATTTATCAAACAGCCTCATGATCCGCCTCCCTTTGGATGAGTATAACTGAAAGTACTTTTATCACACTTATTTCTTCCGCGAAAAGTACTTTTCAGCGCGTCCCGTTATTTGACTTATCCAGTACGACATCGCTAAGGTGACGTGTTTTGGCGTTCCATTCACTGCCCCGCACAAATTTATATGCCGGATTGTCAATGTGATAAACGTTCACGGTTTGAGTTTCGGGCGGGACGGTAAATCGCAGTTCGCCGTTAGCATTGCTGGTGACCGATTGATATTGGATGTTTTTCCAGCCGTCTTCGGACTTGGGCAACACATATTGAAGTTTCAGTGTGATGTTTTTCAGCGGATGCCCATTGATATCCACCACATGTGCCGTGGGTGGCAGAGAATTAATGTTTTGAACCGTGAGATGAATTGGCTCAGCGTGCGGCAACGTAATTTTAACGGGCGCAACAGTCCGCCAGGGATCGTTGCTGTAAATCATTACATCACCATCGACAAGCCGCGATATTTTCCAGTTGCCCCTGGCATCGCTGAAAGCCGCATCTCCATTTCGTGCCTTAGCATGTGGCAGGCCAGGGACGGAATCCACCACAACGAATACACCTTTGACAGGCTTTCCGTTTTTATCCACCACTGTGCCAAAAACCGTCTCACGCGGTTTTAGGATAAAATTTTGTGTCACGGTTTGCCCGTTTTTTACAGTGAAAGATGTATCATCGCCGGCATTTTGAAAATCGCTGTTTGCGCCTATTAAAGAAATACTATTCTCCCCCGGAAAAACATGGATGGAATAGTGCCCGTTTTGGTCAGTGAAACAGCTAACCGGGTTGCCCACACTTCGCGGGTTTTGATGGTCATAGATTATTATTCGCATTCTGGGAATTGGATGGCCGGTTTTTGCGTTGCGCACAATTCCGCTGATTACACCGCCGGAAAACAATTTTATGTCCGGTAATTTTAGGGTCTTTCCCTCACGAACTTTTTTCTTTTTAATCGTCTTTGCTACTTTCGATTGCTCCTGGACCAGAGCCGTGATATTGTAAGTTCCGTCGGAAAGTCCCGTTATTTGATAGTGGCCACCAGCGGCCGTTTTTGCTTTTATACTGTCATAGCTTTTGTTTTCATTTTGCGCATAAACTAAAATGTTGGGAGCGGGATCGCCATTTTCAGCAATGACACGGCCAGTAATAATAGCCCCCGCTTTCACTTCCGTGGTCACAGGTGAAGAGGAATGGCTGACACGAATGATGGTTCTCACAAAGCGCGGATCGCTAACCACCACTGCCGCCATAACATTTTTTGGCACACAATTCATCCTCCATCTGCCGTCTTTGTCTGTGACAGATCGAAAACGATGCGCCCATGGTGTGTTATCCAATATCACTATCGAAGAATCTTCTTCATATCCCAAGCCCCACAGTTGAACAGGCACGCCGGGAACCGGTTTTCCGGCACTATCGATTAGGCGCCCGCTTATTGTTATGGCTGGCCGCAAATGCACTGTGTTTTCTCTATTGGCAGCCCCTATCCCCAAAGAAAGGCCAATTGGCGCCATGCCCGGGGCCGCGGCATAAAGCCTCCCGTACATTCCCTGATATTCTGGCTGTATATCGATTTGGAACTTTCCATTAGCGTCGGAGTGCAACGTGTAAAAGCGTGGAGTATAAGGAGTGTCGCCGATTGCCGTTACCAGAATATCCGCGTTTGCAATCGGCTGGTTTTGTTGATTTAACACACTGCCTTTAATCACATCCGCTCGCGCTGATGCAATTGACCCGGCAATAAAAACTCCCAACAGGATGCTTTTCTGAAAAATAGTCATCACTAATCACCCCAAAAACAAGTGTAACTGAAAGTACTTTTATCACACATATTTCTTCCACGCCGTCGCGGGAAGTTATAATAGAAGTAACCCATCACCAAAAGGAACCCTATGCGCAAACTGCTTCTCTGGATTGTTTTATGTTGCCTGATCGGATCGTCGCGCGCTGATGAAATTCATGTCATCTCCGCGCCCGCCAAAATACCCACCGGCCAATCGCAGACGTTTACCTTTGGATCAATTCCGCAGATGGGTAAAACGGTGCTTTTGAAAATCAGCAGCCGCATCAATTCGCAAAACCTGGCCGGCTCTTCGGGCTTTATGCACATTGAATTGAACGGGCACGAAGTGCTGCCCGCCAAAAGCCGCACCGCGATGCGGCTGGTCAATAAACCGTTGAATTCGCCGGTGACTTCCGATATTTCCGCGCCGTGGTTTGAGACGCGCTCCAACAGTTGGCGCGTGATTTACGCGCCGGATTTCACGTCGGCGCTGGCGCAGAAATTTTATACCGGCAATCCCTATGAACTGGTGCTGGACGTGACGGATCTCATCAATCCCGTGGCCGAAAGCCATCTGACCATCACCAACACCGCCACCAGCATCATCCAAAAATATGCCCGCGCCGATGCCGCGCTGGTGATTGGTTCGCTGGATTTGGAAGTCAAAAACACGCCCAGCGTGATGATGGCTGCTTCCAATAATTTTAAGCCGGTTATCAATCGCGGCGAACCGGCGGCGGGCGTTGCACAATATCGCGTCAAGATATTGCCGGGCGGCGGGTTTGAGGTGAACGCGGGGAAAAGTACTTTTAGGTTCAATAGCTATTTCTCTTTTCCCAACGCCGGTTTTAATGTTTTGAACGCGGGCGCCATCGATAAAAGCGGTCAGAAAAACTGGCGCGTGAATATCAACACAAAAGCAAATCGCGTCTTTGCGCAGGGCAATGATTATCGTATTGAACGCGTTATTTACTTTAAAAAGACGCATGTGGAAATCGCGGACGTCATCACGAATTTGCACAAAGACGCACCGCTGGGAATGGCGGTGCGCGATGAGATGAGCCTGCGCGGAATACAGGATTCGCAAATCCGCCTGGCCGGAAATCCCGATCCCGCCGCCAACGATTATTACGCGCCGGGCAATCCCAGCGTGCATGTGCGGCTGGCCAATAGCGGCATCGGCATGATCGCCGGAGATGATGTGTTCCGCAATCAGGCGCTGCTGTATACGCGCGTGGGCGATAAAAGTACTTTTCCCGCCGCTGGCATCCGCACCGAGATGTTGCGCCTCGCGCCGGGCGAAACATACAGTTTGTGGTGGGCAGTTTATCCGGTGGCCGGGCCGGATTATTTTGATTTCGTCAATCTGGTGCGCGATGATTGGGGATCCAATTTCACCGTCAACGGCGCGTGCTGGTGGGCGTCGTCGCCGGATCAGATGCTTAATATGACATTGGAAAACCTGCGCGAAACATTGCTGCGCAACGGTATTCGCCAGGTGGAAGTGACGGGAAGCTGGATCGATCACAAACAGGATCCCAAGGATCCCGCCGCGCCAAAAATATTGGGATTTGGCACGGGCGTGCTGGAACCGCATTTTGCCGATTATCGCCGCCGCGTGCGCGAGGCCGTCGCGAAAATCCATCAAGCGGTTCCTGGTGTCAAAGTGTTGGGCTATTATGATGTGCAACGCGATAGCAGCGAAAATAGCCAACAGAAATTTGCCGACAGCGCCTTGACCGGCCCGGATGGCAAGCAACTCAGCACCGATTGGAACGGGCGCTACAGCCGGAGCTATAACATGGTTCCCACGCTGCAAAACAGCTTCGGCAAAGCCGCGCTGGCGATGGCCAGGCAATACATGGACGACATGCATCTGGACGGAATTTACTGGGACGAAATGGAAATCACCGGCTACAACGGCCCGCTGCTCAGTTATAAAGTGCTGGATGGCCACACCTGCCAGCTTGATCCCAAAACCTGGACGATCACGCGCCAAGTGGGCATCAGCGCGCTGGCCACAAAACAGTTTCGCCTGGCGGTGATTAACGCCGTGAAGCAAAAAGGCGGCGTGCTTCTGGGCAACGGCCCCAGCGGCGAACTGGATGAATTGCACACGCACACGCCGCACATGATTGAAA